>ERZ1645187.2698-NODE-2698-length-15413-cov-46.668056_pt1 | contig 15413 bp, 13 predicted proteins | sample MGYA00575352_ERZ1645187 | MGnify/ENA primary metagenome ERZ1645187 (study PRJEB40837, sample SAMN11349314) | freshwater sediment metagenome | isolation source: river sediment | host: Sediment | place: India: Wazaribad , New Delhi | collected 2017-02-21 ...
GATGCTACCAGGATAAGTCATTAAAATTATTACACATTGATATCTTCTTTGCAGAATAGATTGATCAACAGCATTAATTATATATGGACTCAAGACTGTCAATCCTCTCTTCTCAAGAACAAAGGCTAGTGTAGGGTCATGCGTCATAATTGCCATATCATTATTGCATGGTTCTATTAGAGATTTCATATTATTTAATACTATCTGTACTGGTAAATTCCAACTGTTTTTTGTAGTTCCATTATGCATTACCACATTCAAAATTCCAGCCATGTTGCCGAAAAAAATTAATGATATAAAAAAGGCAAAAATCTTTCTCCGAGAAACACCGATGTACGCTGTTGAAATCCATAATCCTTGCCATGGACTCAAGGCGACAAAATTACGGAACTTTCCAGCTAGACCACTGATGATAATAAAAACTATTCCAATCCAGTAAGATAAAAGATATTGATTTCGCCTTAACTCGATAGATAAAGAGTAACGGAAAATTATTAAAAAAATCCCAAAAAATCCAATTGCGGAAAGAATACCCGGAAAAGAAAATGGAAAAACTCCCTGATTGCTCATCTGTGCAACTATAAAACCCATAACTCCTTTCCAGAGAGAAAAAACTTGGCTATCCTTATTACTCAAGTGAATGCTTATAAAAATCGTAAGTTGATACAAATAAAGTATCCAGAAAATCCCGCCAAAAACCAAAATATTTCTGATCTTTACAGTAATACTAACAGAACAATTACGCCAATACAAAACCAACAGAGGAATTGCCAATATAAAGGCAGCATAACCAAAGTAGGCAAGCAGAAACAAGCCAGCAAAACATTTCGCCCAATAGCGCCAGTCACCAGTTTTTGGCGTAACGCTAAGCCAAATTAAAATTGGAATAAAATAAGCGTACCAGCGAAGGCCCGTGCACCATAATAGAATAGCGGGGTTTAATCCTAGAAGAACGAAAGCCTTCAAACCTGAACCAAAGCCATTTTTTTTCCGAACCGAATCAATTGCATATATCAAGGCGCTTGCCGAAAACAAGGCGCCGACTAATCTTACAAGCTTCCAATCACCTAATAGCGTAAACAGCGCCCAATTGACTAGATAAGATCCAGGTGGATGCACATCGGTTTGTTGAACAATACTAATTGCGCCCAGCCCATATCTTTCAATTAATCTTATATTAAATAATTCATCATCATATCCAAAAGAAGAATATCCAACAAACCCATATAAAACCAGCAAGAAAAAATATAGCAGGGGAAAATAGTTCAGATTTATGAGATTCATCGCCATCTTACTACTTTTATCCTTCCTGCATCTTTCACTGCGAAGGTCAACAGCGATTGAAACTCCCCATCCGGTAGCCCTGCAAATCCAGGGTCACGTAGCGGAACCCACAGCCGGTCAGCGCCGCCGCCACGTTGTCGCTGACGCTTTCATCCAACAGTCGGCCTCGCTCGGCGCGATCCACCTCAATGCGGGCCAGATCGTCGTGACAGCGCACCCTCACCGTACCAAACCCCAACGCCCGCAGCGCGCTTTCCGCCGTTTCCACCCGCCGCAGCAGTTCGGAATGCACCTCGGTCCCGTGCGGCAACCGGGTGAGCAGGCAGGCCGAGGCGGGCTTATCCCACACCGGCAGATTCAGGGCGCGGGCATAACGGCGAATTTCCGCCTTGCCTAAATCGGCTTCGAGCAGCGGGCTGCGAACTTCCAACTCGCGCAGGGCGCGCATCCCCGGCCGGTAGTCGGCGAGATCGTCCCGGTTGCTGCCATCGGCCAGCCAGGCGCATCCTGCCTCGGCGGCAACGTTTTTCAATTCAGCGAACAAGGCCCGCTTGCAGAGATAGCAGCGGTCGGGCGGGTTATCGGCGATCTCGTCCGGCATCGGCAATTCCAGCACGCGATGCCGCACGCCCAGTTGCGCGGTCAATGCTCTGGCCTCGGCAATTTCATGGGTAGCCATGTACGGCGTGACGACGGTCAGCGCCAGCACCCGGTCGCCCAGCGCCCGCCGGGCCGCCGCCAGCAACAGACTGCTATCCAGACCGCCGGAACAGGCGACCGCGACCGAACTCAACCCGCGTAACAAGTCCAACAGGCGTTGAAAACCTGGCTCGGCCAGCGCGGCGGTCATGGGGATGATGGGGCTGGTTCCACCCCCAGTTCGTGGCTCAATAGCGCCTCCCGCACTGCAGCGTAGACGGCGTGAATCGGCACACGGCGTTCCAGCGCCAACCGCTTGCAGTCTTCGTATTCCGGCTTGCCGCGCAGCGGCCGGCCCAGATGGTGCGCGATTTTGACCGCCACTTCGCCATAGCGGGTCGTCACGTGCAGAATTTCCCGCGCCAGGGCAGCCCGTATCACCGGATACTGACGCACGCCCAGGGTGGTGGTTTCAGTCAGCAGCAATTCGGTCAGGGTCCGTCCCAGTTCGGGCGCGCATAACACGCTGAGCACGGTCGCGGGCCGATTCTTCTTCATCAGCGCCGTCGTCAGCCAGGCATCATTCGCTCCCGCCGCAAACAGCCGCTCCAGCACATGGTCGTAGCACTCCGGATTCATGTCATCAATGTTGCATTCCAGCACGCAAAATTCCCGCTGCTCCTCATCGCTCCCGCGCTGCTCGCCCAGAAAAGCCCGCAGTACGTTGGGAATGGGACCATCGCGATGGCCGACGCCGTAGCCGATCCGATGGATGATCAGTTCCGGACGCGGCACATATTCGTCCACAAAAGTCGTCAGCAACGCCGCGCCAGTCGGTGTGGTCGCCTCGAAAGGGACTGCGCCCAGCGTGACCGGCACGCCCTTGAGCAATTCCAGGGTCGCCGGGGCGGGGGCTGGCAGTACGCCGTGTTCGCAATGCGCCAGGCCGCCGCCCAGTTCTACCGGCGAACACAGCACCCGATCTACGTTCAGCCGATCCAGAGCGATGACGCCGCCGACAATGTCCACGATGGAATCCAGCGCCCCAACTTCGTGAAAGTGGATGCTGTCCGGCGAAGTATCGTGAATGTGAGCCTCGGCTTCGGCCAACCGGCGAAACACTGCAATGGCCCGGTCGCGCACCGAATCCCGCAAGGCGCTGCCGCCAATAATCGCCTCGATCTGGCGCAGGTCGCGGCGCGCAAGCTGGTTCGGATCAGTCACTACCCGCACCTGCACGCCAAATACCCCTTTGCGACTGGCCCGCGTGGCCTGCACGCCATAGCCGTCCAAACCAAGGCCGGTCAATTCAAGGACCAGTTCGTCGTAGTCCACGCCCAGGTCGAGCAACGCCGCCAGGTGCATGTCGCCACTGATGCCGGCGAAGCAGTCGTAGTACAGGACGCTCATGACTGCCACGCGCTCGTGGCGAACCAATACCGGTCAAAATGGAAATTCACCACCTTGCGTCTCCTGATTGAGGGGTTTGGACACCGGCCGTGCGGCCTGTTGCTGGATCGAGTGGCCATCCACGTAAATCGCCCGGTGCGGCCGGGTCGGACAGGCATTCTCGCAAGCGCCGCACCCGACGCACAGATTCTCCCGGACTTCCGGGATGGTCAGGCCATCCCGATAGGGAACCATGTGGACCGCCTTGGTGGGACAGTATTCATCGCAGGCGCCGCAGGCGGTGTGGTCGGTATACACGATGCAATTATCGCGGACGAAGTGAGCCACGCCCATTTGAACCGTCTGCTTGGCGGCCAAGTCCAGCGGCCGGATCGCCCCGGTCGGACAAACCTGCCCGCAAAGATTGCATTCATAGCTGCAATAACCGCTGATGTAATCCATGTGCGGTTGCAGCAGACCGGATAAGCCGTAATCCAGCAGCGCTGGTTGCAACACACCGTAAGGACAGGCGCTTACGCACAGATGGCAGGCGGTGCAAAGATCGTTGAACCGGGCCAGATCGCCAGCGCCGGGCGGGGCGATGGGCCAGGTCTTGCGATTGGCCAGCACCGTTGGAACCCGATTATGCGGCTTGGCCTCGACCGACTCCGCGCCGGGCAGCGCCGCCCAGCCAACCAGCACCGTCGCCGCGCCCCGCAGCAACGCTCGCCGCGATACTCCCCTCTCCCCTTGAGGGAGAGGGGTTGGGGGAGAGGGGTGAAATTTTGTCAGCGCCGACCGCGCGTAGCCGATGCCATGCGCCTCGCAGACGGTGATGCAGTTGAAGCAGGCTACGCAGCGGCTGAAATCAATATCCTTGGTTTTTAGCCGGATGCAACCGGCTTTGCAGTGAGTCGAACATTGGACGCAGACGATGCAGGCATCCTTGGGAATCCGAATCTTGAAGAGGGCGAAGCGCGAAACCAGTCCCAGCAACGCCCCGACCGGACAAAGCGTGTTGCAGAACATCCGCCCATGCCAGGCGCTCAACCAAACCAGTCCGATCAGAAACAGCGCCGGAAAGGCCAGGGTCGCCAGCGGCGGCGGTTTCCACGCCAGCGGGAACGGCCCGTACAGCCCCAGAGCTTCGAGCAGCGAGCCCACGCCGTTGTGGGCGGCGACGTAGAGCGGCCGCACCAGATCGCCGGCGATGCGGCCAAAATTGCTGAACGGGTCCAGCAGGGTCAGCGCCAGGGTGCTGCCACTCAGAAACAGGCCAACCGTCAGCGCCAGCATTCCGTAGCGCAACGTATTGTGCGGTTTTTGGGGTTTGAACTTGACCTTGCGCGGCTTGCGCAGCTTGTCCGCGATGCGAATGATGATGTCTTGCAGCGTGCCGAGCGGACAGATCATCGAGCAGTACACCCGGCCAAACAGCAGGGTCAACGCCAGCACCAGCAAGAAGCCGGTAGCGGTCAGGGCAAAGGTCTGGGTAAAGTTCAGCAGCGACGGTACGAATTGCGGGTAGCGCACGCCTTCGGCGAGCGGAGCGCCGATTCGCTCGAAATCCACGAACAGCAGCGTGGTCAGCGCCAGAAAGACCAGCGAGACCACGACCCGGATTTTCTTGAGCCACATCTGATTCATGGTCGCCTGCACTGTCAGAAGGTCGGAACGTGCGGGACAGGATAGCTTTGACGGGTTCGGGGAGATTACTGCATCACATAGGGCTTTCGCTGATTGAGATCCAAAATAATTATACTAAAAACGTAGTTGAAATCCTGGCTGGAAACCGGGAAGCACTCTAGTGACTATAAATGTGGTAGGTAGGCGACAGCGGCACCTCGCGCCCCCAGCTCTGGTTGATCGCCTCGATCAGATCAGCGGTGATGTCTACGCACCAGCGATAAGGTTTCTTGCAGGGCGGGAAGCAGAGGGTTTCGATATTGCCGAAGATGCGCGGCATTGTTCTGTCCTGGAGCGATTGGATTTGTCCACGGAAGACACGGAAGGCACGGAATCTAAAGAAGAAATTAAAAAGCAGGGGCGCGGCGCTGGCCAGCCGCTCCGGCATATCCGCCAGCCGATCATCGCTAACCACTATACTGGATGGATAACTTCCTTCGTGGAGCAACCACCCCTGATGTCCCTGATCCGAATCCCAGCCGTCTGGATGCGCGGCGGCACCAGCAAGGGCCTGTTCGTTGATCCCGCCGATCTGCCCGCCGATCCAGCACAGCGGGACGCATTGTTATTGCGCGCCCTCGGCAGCCCCGATCCCTACGGCACTCAGATGGATGGTCTGGGCGGCGCTACGTCCAGCACCAGCAAGGTGGCGCTGGTCTCCCGCTCGACCCGGCCCGGTTTCGATCTGGACTACCGCTTTGGCGCGGTGACCGTGAGCGAAGCGGTGATTGACTGGTCCGGGAATTGCGGCAATCTCAGCGCGGCGGTCGGCGTGTTCGGCCTCCATCGCGGCCTGGTCGCCGCGCCCCCGGATGGCGTCGTTACGCTGCGCATCTGGCAGGCCAACCTCGGTCAAACGATCCTCGCACATCTACCCGTGCAGGACGGGCAGCCGGTCGAAGACGGCGATTTCCATCTGGCCGGCGTCGCCTTTCCGGGCGCCGAAATTGTCCTCGACTTTCTCGATCCTGGGGGTGAAACCGCGCTGTTGCCCACGGGTCAGCCGACCGACCGGCTGGAAGTCCCGGAACTCGGCGTGATCGAAGCCAGCCTGATCAACGCCGGCAATCCCACGATTTTCGTGCGCGCCGCTGATCTCGGCCTGACCGGTACGGAAAGTCCGTCCGAGTTCAACCGGGACACCACTCTGCTGGCCCGGTGTGAAGCGATCCGCGCACAGGGCGCAGTAGCGATGGGGCTGGCTGGCTGCGCCGCCGACGCCACTGCGCACCGGCCTCATACGCCCAAGCTGGCCTTTGTCGCCCCGGCCCGCGCCTATCGGGCTACCGATGGCTCCCTCATCGGCGCGGACACCGTGGACCTGACGGCCCGTATTCTCTCCATGGGCAAATTGCATCACGCTTTCACCGCCACCGGCGCAATAGCCTTGGCGGTGGCGGCGATGCTGCCCGGCAGTCTGGCGTGGGACGCCCTCGGCGCTCCCCTTGCTACCGGGGCCGAGGTTCGGATCGGCCATGCCGCCGGGGTGATGGCGGTCGGCGCTATGGTGGTTTCCGACCATGGCCAGTGGCGAGCGGAAAAAGTCACCACGCGGCGCAGCGCCCGCCGGTTGATGGAAGGCTGGGTATACATACCGGCGCTGGTTGCTTGACCTTTACTTGCCAGGCTCCCCTACTACCCGACTGGCCGCCAGCAACATCACCTTGGATAGCCGGGTGCGCTGGTCGGCGGTCAACTTGTTTTTGTTGGCCAGCATCAGCCCGCGCGTGCAAATCGTGTCTACGGCGGTGTCGAACCCCCACTTCTTCTCGGCCACGGTCACATTCTCGAAGGTGTACACCGCGCTGCCATCGGGTAGCTTGTCGTTCAGGTCCCAGTCCTTGACCGGCACCAGCCGGAAGTCCTTGGGATTGTCCAGCACCACCTGCATCTCGGTGGATTTGGCCATCGGCTTCTGCACCACCATCGCCGCCTGAATCTGGCTGGCCTTGCCGCCGCTCTTGATTTGCAACAACGCCTCGGCGCCATCCACGAAGGCCGGGGCGGTGTTCTTGAACGCTGGCTCCAGCAGGGTCATGTATTCCCAGGTGACCGCCACTCCGCTCTTCGGCGACTGGACGGCAATCAGCCGGTTTTTGCCCTTTTGCTGCAAATCGCTGTCGCTGCGAATATCGCTGTCCTTGCCGGTGACGATGAATACGCATTCCTTGCCGATCTCGCCCAGATTGATGAACTGGTCCGCAAAACCGGGATGATCCTTGAGGTAATACTTGAGGGCGTCGGCCTGGGTCAGACCCACGCTGACCGGAGTCTGCGGATCATCGAGCCGGGTGAGATTTTCAATCGAACCGGCGCTGGTCAGCACTTGTGCGGGCTGATCCTGCTCGGCCAGCACGTTTTTCAGCCGCTCGCCGATGGTGTTGTAACCACCGCCGCTCTTGCCGGTGCTGATCACGATGGGTGGATCGGCGGCTTGCGCCAGACCGGCGGCGAGCAGGAATGCGCAAGGCCATGCGAGTCTGAAGTTCATGTCCATTTCTCCCGGTGATGGTGATTCAATACAGTTTAGCTTCGCCCGGCGGGCGCGTCTTGAAGCGTTTATAGGCCCAGAGATATTGGGTGGGCAACGCCCGAACCGCCGCTTCAACGCCCCGGTTCAGGGCCGCTACTGATTCTTCCAGCGACGCGGCGGTGGTCACCTCCGGCAAAGCGTGCAGATGCAGCGCATACCCCTGGCTATGCGGCAGGCGCTCGGCCCAGGTCAGAAACACCGGTACGCCGGTTTTCAACGCCAGCCGCGACACCAGAGTCATGGTGCTGGCGGCGATGCCGAAGAACGGCGCGAATACGCCGCTTTCGGGGCCAGGGTCCTGATCGGGGAGGATGCCGAGAACTTCGCCGTTGCGCAGAGAGGTCAACAGGGCGCGCACACCGTGGGCGTCCGTCGCCACGACCTTGCCGCCGAGCCGGCCGCGCCCGCGCACGCTCAGTTCGTCCAGTCCCAGTCGGCTGGGGCGGTAAAGAATGGTCAGCGGATGGCGACTGGAATAGTACAAGCCGGCCATTTCCCAGGAACCAAGATGGGGCGTCAGCAGGATGGCTCCCTGCTTTTGCTGCACGGCGGCCGCCAGCGCTTCCTCGCCTGCTACGGAATCTCGAACCAGCGCCAGCACTCGCGCGCCGGGCCACAGCCACAACGGCCCCAGTTCCAGCAACAGTTTGCCGGTTTCCATCAGGTTGGCGCGGAGCAGCCGATGACGATCGGCCTCCGTCATGGCGGGAAACACCAGCGCCAGATTGCGGGCGGCGATGCGCCGCATCGGATTGGGAATCCGCCCCAGCAGCCAGCCCAGTGCCGTGCCAATCGCGTGCGCGACCGGCAGCGACAACCGGGCGGTCAGACGCAGCAGGCCGGTCAGCAACGCCTGCCGGTTCATGGCTCGAACTCAAGCTCCCCGGAATAATCCCGCGCCAGCACATCGCAGGCTTGTTCCCGCTGCGCGGCTGGAACCTGAAGTTCGATACTGTCAACGACGAGGCCCAGTGGCAACAGCGAACGATCCACCAGCGCGCACGTGATGCCTTCCACCTGCAAGCGACCACGGGCGATCTCGGCTGCGGGCAGGGTGTCGAACACAGTCAGCGTGACCCAGGATTCGGTCATGGCTTGGTCGGCTCCGGCGCCGCGTCGAAATCGAAGTCAGGCTTGGGTGGATTGCCGTCGTAGACCAGATTGCGCCGCATCTGCAAATAGGCGCTGCGCTGGAACGAATAAGGATCAATCTGCTCGTCGGCCAGGGCGCGTTCGATGCGCAACAGACTGGACCGCCGGTTGATGAGATCCAGGCCCCACAAACTCCATTCAACAGCCTCGGAATCCGTCGCCCAGGTGACGGGATTCGTGAAGAAATTCCCAACCAGGCCGAAGGTATCGCGCACCGTGCTCGGCCCCAGCAAGGGCAGCACCAGGTAATAGCCTTCGCCGAAGCCCCAGTAACCCAGAGTCTGGCCAAAGTCTTCGTTATGTTTGGGTAACTCCATGCGGGTAGCGACATCGAACAGGCCCGCCACGCCAAAGGTGGTATTGAACACGATTCGGCTGCTGTCCATCGCCGCCAGATGCAGCTTGAATTGCAGCAAATCGTTCACCAGCACCACCACATCGTTCAGGTTGCTGAAAAAGTTGCCGATACTGGTCGTCACCGGCTCGGGCAACACCCGCCGATACACCTTGGCGACCGGTTTGAAGAAGGCTTTATCCACCGCGTCGTTGAACGCGAACATAGCGCGGTTATAGCTCTCCAGCGTATCGGCATCGTCGCCTGGGGTCGAGGCGCAACCAACCAGCAGAGCGATAGCAGCGGTCATCAGAAAACAGCGGCGGAACATGTCGGTGCTCTCAAGTGGGTGGCAACGAAAATACGTTGAGCTGATTTTACTCCAACTGCCAGCACCGCGCCGAATAGCCGGTCAGCTTCTCTCATGCAGCAGCAGTTGGGCGATCAGGATCAAGAGCAGCGTCACGCCAAGCATGATCGTACACAAGGCGTTGATTTCCGGCGTCACCCCCAGCCGCACCATCGAATAGATTTTCAGCGGCAGAATTTCAAACGTCGGGCCGGTGACAAAGAAGCTGACCATGACATCATCCATGGACAGGGTGAAGCTGAGCAGCCAGCCCGCCGCCACCGCCGGCATCAGCAACGGCAGGACGATGCGGCGCACCGTCTGAAATTCGGTCGCGCCGAGGTCCTTGGCCGCCTCGATCAGGTGCCGGTCGAAACCGCTGATCCGGCTCAACACCGTCACTACCACGAACGGGATGTTGAACGTGATGTGCGCCAGCAGCAGGGTCCAGAACCCCAGTGGCAGACTCAGGCTGACGAACAGGATCAACAGCGCAATGCCCATGACGATATCCGGTGTCATCATCAGCACGAAGATCAGGCTTTGCAGCAACGGCTTACCGAAGAATTCGTAGCGGTACAGCGCCACCGCCGCCAGTGTGCCGATCCCGGTCGCCACGGTCGCCGACAAGGTTGCAATGAGCGTCGAGTTCAGCGCCACTTGCAGCAGATCGGGATCATCGAACAGGTTCTGATACCACGTCCAGGTCATGCCCTGCCATTCCAGCGAATATTTGGAATCGTTGAAGGAATAGACGATCAGCACCAGAATCGGCAGGTAGAGAAAGCCGTAGATCAGGATCAGGTAAGCGATCCGGGCCGCGCCGCGCAGGTTCATGGCAGCGCCCCCCGGCTGGCGCGGCGGGAACTGAGATAGTAGGCCCAGAGCAACAGCAGCATCAGCCCGGTCAGCAGGGTGCTGGCCGCCGCACCGAACGGCCAGTCGCGGGCCGACAGGAACTGGTCGCGGATCAGGTTGCCAACCAGCAGCGTCCTGGCCCCGCCCAGCAAATCAGCGACATAGAACATCCCCAGCCCCGGCAGGAAGGTCAACATGCAGCCCGCGATGATCCCCGGCAGCGTCAGCGGCAGGATGATCCGCCGAAAGATCGTCACCCGGCCCGCGCCCAAATCGCGGGCCGCCTCGATCAGCCGGCGATCCAGCTTTTCCAGCACGGCGTACAGCGGCAGGATCATAAATGGCAATAGCGTGTAGAGCATCCCCGCGATGACCGCCGGCTCGGTATAAAGTAATTCCAGCGGCTCGGTGATCAGCCCCAGTCCCAGCAGGATTTGATTCAGCCAGCCGTTGGTCTGAAGAATGATGACCATGGCGTAGGTCCGCACCAGCGAGCTGGTCCAAAACGGGATGATGACCAGCAGCAACAGCGCGGGCCGCCAGCGTGCCGGCATTCGGGTCAGCAGGTAGGCGAACGGATACCCCAACAGCAGGCACAGCGCCGTGGTGACCCCCGCCAGCCACAGCGAATCCAGCAGCACGCCCAGATACAGCGGGTCCAACAGGCGCCGATAGCTGTCCAGGGTCAAGGCGAACGCGACGAACTCGTCGCTGCCCCGCTCCAGCACGCTGGCGATGACCACCAGCAGATTCGGCAACAGCGCGAAGGCCGTCAGCCAGAACCCGATCATGCCAACAGCGACCAGCTTGAACGGTTCTCTAATCCTCATAGGGCAGCGTCACCTTTCACCTTTCACCTTTCACCTTTCGCCTTGGGCCTTTCGCCTCACCCCTCATGCGGCAGGATCGTTTCCCAGTCATGCACCCAGTCCACGAACACCCGTTCGCCCTCGCGGAAATCCAGATTGATGAGGGCCTGGTCGTCCTCGTTGAAAAACTGGGTGGTGGACAGCAGTTCCCCGCTGTCCAGGCGAATCGCCAAATCCACCGTACTGCCCTTGTAGATCACTTCTTCAACCGCCGCCGGGAACAGGGCAGCGCGTTCCTCGACGCTACCCTCATCCTCGCGCCAGATGCGTAAATCCTCCGGACGAATCAATATGTTAACCCGGTCGCCGACGCCAAAGACGTACTTTGACCTGAGGTTGATCACCCGGTCATGCAGGCGAATGTCGTAACGCGGCGGCGCGGCGGCCACCACCCGACCGGGCAGGTTATTGATTTCGCCCACGAAGCGGGCGACGAACAGGTTTTCGGGCGCTTCGTAAATCTGGCGGGGCGTGCCGAACTGCTCGATCCGGCCCGCGTTCATCACCGCCACCCGGTCGGACATGGACAGCGCCTCTTCCTGATCGTGGGTGACGAAGATGAAGGTGATCCCCAATCGTCGTTGTAACTGTTTGAGTTCGAGTTGCATCGCCTTGCGCAGCTTGTAATCGAGGGCGCTCAGCGGTTCATCCAGCAACAACACCTGCGGCTGGTTGACCACCGCGCGAGCAATCGCCACCCGTTGCTGCTGGCCGCCAGACAATTGCCCCGGCTTGCGCCCGGCGAAGTCTTCGAGCTTGACCATCCGTAGCGCGTCCATGACCCGTTCCCCCAAGGCCGCACCCTTGAAGCCTTTGAGCCGGGGACCGAACGCCACGTTCTCAAACACGGTCAAATGCGGGAACAGTGCGTAGCTCTGAAAGACCGTGTTAACGTGACGTTGTTCGGGTGGCAGGGTTCGCATGTCCTGGCCGGTGATGCGGATCTCGCCGCTGTCCGGTTTCTCAAAGCCCGCCAGCAAGCGCAGGATGGTCGTCTTGCCGCAACCGGAAGGCCCCAGCAGGGTCAGAAACTCCCCGGTACAAACCTGCAAATTGACGTTGCGCAACACCGTATTGGCCGCGTAGGCCTTGGAAACATTTCGCAGTTCAATCACCGGTTCGTTCATAGCACCCTGCGCGGCTGACGATGGAAGATTCCTCGGAACGACAAGGATTGCCGGTTGTCCGCCTGACCGCCAGGCGGCGCGTACTCCCGGCGCCCGGCTATAATATCGAAAATCGGTTCCATCCTTCCCGCCCGGAAGAAAGGATTGCTCATGCACCCCTCCCATTCCAGAGATCCCTTGCAGTGTCTGGACCAGCTCAACCGGATCGGCATCGCGTTGTCCCGGGAGCGGGATACGCCGAAGCTGCTGGAAACCATCCTGACCGCGGCCAAAAGTCTCTTGAATGCCGATGGCGGCACCCTGTACCGGCTGGACGAAGACCATCAACAACTCCACTTCGAGGTGCTGCGCAACGACTCGCTCCAGCTTCACATGGGCGGGACGGCTGGCGCGCCCATCCCCTTCCCGCCGATCCCCCTGTACGCCGCAGACGGTCAACCCAACAACAACATGGTCGTCACCTATGCCGTGTTGCACGATACGACGGTCATCGTGGATGACGCCTACGCCGATCAGGATTTCGATTTTTCCGGCACCCGCCGCTTCGACCAAAAGACCGGTTATCGCTCCCGTTCCTTCCTGACGGTGCCGATGAAAAATCATGAAGGCCGGATCATTGGGGTGTTCCAACTGATCAACGCCCTGGATCCAGAGACCGGCCAGGTGCGCACGTTCTCGCCCGCCGACCGGCAACTGGCGGAGTCGCTGGCGTCCCAGGCGGCCATCGCCCTGACCAACCATCAGTTGATCACCCAGTTGCAAAATCTGTTTGAGGGGCTGATCGAGCTGATTAACACCGCCATTGATCATAAATCCCCCTATACCGGCGCACACTGCCAGCGGGTGCCGATCCTGACCATGATGATCGCCGAAGCGGCCCGCCGCTCCGACCGGGGGCGGCTGAAGGATTTTCGCCCCACCCTCGAAGAACTGTACGAAATCAAGATTGCCGGTTTGCTACACGACTGCGGCAAGATCACCACGCCAGTGCATGTAGTGGACAAGGCGACCAAGCTGGAAACCCTGTTCGACCGCATCGCCCTGGTAGACACCCGCTTTGAAGTGCTCAAGCGCGATGCCGAGATCGCCTTTCTGAACGAGAAACTGGCGGCGCTGGAGCGCGGCGATGCGGCGGCGCTTCCAGCGCTGGAACAGCCGTTTCAGCAACGGTTGGCCGAACTGGACAGCGACCGGGAGCACTTGCGCCGCAGCAATACCGGCGGCGAATTCATGCGGCCCGAAGATCAGGAGCGGGTGCGGCGCATCGCCGCCTACCGCTGGGTCGGGCCGGATGGCCAGGAACACGATTTTCTCTCCGAGGACGAGGCGCACAACCTCTGCATCGCCAAGGGCACCCTGAATCCGGACGAACGCCTCATTATCGAGGAGCATGTCGCTCTGACTCTACGGATGCTCAGCACCCTGCCCTGGCCTAACACGCTGCGCAATGTGCCCGAATACGCCGGTTGCCATCACGAACAACTCGATGGTCGCGGCTACCATCGCGGCCTGAGCGAAGCAGAATTGCCCACGCCGGCCCGCATCATCTGTCTGGCCGATGTTTTTGAGGCCCTAACCGCCAGCGACCGGCCGTACAAGCCGGGCAAGTCACTCAGCGAAGTGCTGAACATTCTTGGCTGGATGGTTCAGGAGCACCGGATTGATCCTGATCTATTCGATGTCTTTGTCCGCGACGGCGTCTGGCTGGACTACGCCCAGCGCTATCTGAAACCCGAGCAAATTGATGCGGTCGACGTGAACCGGATTCCCGGTTATGTTCCCTAATCGCCCACGACCACTCCGGATCCGCTTGCGGCTTTCCCGGATATTCCGGCCACTCGTTACTACCTTGGAGTCGCCCTGATGGGTGAAATCCCACGCCACCTCTGCTCGTGCATTCTGTTTAGCAGTCTGTTATGGCTGTCACCGGCGTCAGCGGCCAGGTCCGACGCCGAGGAATTCGCTGCGCCGTTGCAGGCGGCGCCCACCGCGTCAACCGCACCACAACGCAGCGTCAGTCGGGCGCGCATGGTCAAGAATGCGGCGACCGGGGAAATGGCGTTCCACGCCAAAACGGCTCAGGGCGCCATCGCCGCCGCAATCAGCCAGCGCGCCGCCGGCTGCCAACTGATCAGCTTCGGCGGGACCGGGTTGGGTTGGGTTGCGACTGGGGTGGCCAATTATGCAGCCACCGACAATCCGGTCGCCACGCGACGAAGCCAGCGCGAGGCGCGTTTCAAGGCGTTCACAGAGGCGCGAACCCGCCTGAGCGGATGCTTGCAGATGTTATCCCCGGAAGCCCGGCGACGAATCACCGAAACCCTGGAGCAGAATGACGCCATTCGACTGGCGCTGATCAATCTTGCCGCCAACGATCAGGAACGATGGGAGCAGGCGCTTAAAATCCTGGCGCGCGGCTTCGTAGCCTATGCGGTTGAGGATGATCAGGCTGGCCGCACGATCCACGTTCATCTGGTCACCACACCCAAAACCGCCACCCGGCTGACGCGGCCCACCGCCAGCGTCATGGAAGCGACATCGTTGCGGGAAGGGCTGAAGCAGACCCAGGCCGAAGTCGAGAGCGGCTTGATTCCGCCGGTCGGTAACCGGCTGATCGTGGTGAACGCTACTGGCGAACTGGCGCTGGTCGGCTACGCCGTCAACCTGATCGGCGCGCATCCAGATCCCGCGGCCCAGGACAAGTTGCGCACCGACGCTGAGAAAATCGCCACCAGCCGCGCGACTGAAGCGCTCATGGGGCTGGCCAGCGGGGATGACACCGGCTGGCAAGGCAGTCTGGACGAGGCGAGTCGGGATGAAATCCGTACTGACGCCGGTGGCTATATCGAAACCGAACCGAGCGCCAACCGGTTCGGCCAAATCCGTGACCTGATCCTGAGCGGAGTCAAAAACGATTCTGGCCTGCAGGCTTTGCGCGAGGGTCGGTTGCCATCCTCAGCGATGGTCAAGCGTTTCGGTAACGAAGACACGGCCGTTGTCATGGTGAGCTATACGCCGTCAGTCAAAAAGCGCGAGCCCACCCTGCCGATCCGGCCCGTCGCCCCGTCGCCCGCACCGGCCCCGGTATCTCTGTCACCACCCCCACCCGCTGAACCGACTCCGACTCTGGCTCCAGCGGCTCCGGCCAATCCTCCGCCCACCGAACCGGCCCCGACCCCCACGGCTCCGGCCA
>ERZ1645187.2700-NODE-2700-length-15407-cov-26.793317_pt1 | contig 15407 bp, 13 predicted proteins | sample MGYA00575352_ERZ1645187 | MGnify/ENA primary metagenome ERZ1645187 (study PRJEB40837, sample SAMN11349314) | freshwater sediment metagenome | isolation source: river sediment | host: Sediment | place: India: Wazaribad , New Delhi | collected 2017-02-21 ...
GAGTTCGCATTCTGCGCCGCTGCCGCGGAGTTCGCATTCTGCGCCGCTGCCGCGGAGTTCGCATTCTGCGCCGCTGCCGCGGCGGTCGCCTGGGCGGCCTCGTGGGCGGCGGCGACCTCGGCGGCGAAGGCATCGGCGTCGAAGGCGAGATGCGGGGCCTCCAACACCAGGGAGCGCGGGCGCACCTCGCCGATGAGGATCGGCAGGACCCGCAGGCGGATCGCCGCGCGCGGCACCGTCACCGCGGCCAGACCCTCGCGCCCGACGGTGATGTCGACGAGATCGACCGCCAGTCCCTCGCGCCACGACCAGTCGAGATGGGCCTCGCCGACGCCGGCGCGTCCGTTCGGGCCGACGATCTCGCCGAGCGCCGATTCGGCGGCGCGGGCGGCGGCGTCGAGCTTCACCGGGCCGAGCGCCACCAGAGCCCCGAGCGCGACCGCAGCGAGCAGACACAGCACCAGGAGCCCGCCGAAGGCCCAGGCGACGACGCTCAGCACTCGGCCGACCAGACGACGGCCGCGACCGTCGGAGTGGGTGGTGTCCGCGATCATGCGGGTCGATCTACCTCGAACGCTTCCCCGACGCGCGTCGCCGTCGACGTCTGTTGACTTCTCGGTCCGGCGAATCGCCGCGCCCCCGGGACGCACCTCGTCCGGCAGGCCTACACGTTTCGCCGGTCGCGGTCGAACCGCAGCGGGTTGCCGTCCCCGCCTCGGCGCGGCTAGACTCGCCCGAGCGCGAGCCGAGATCCGGCATCGCCTCGCGAAGCTCCACCACCGCAACACGACGAAAGGAAGGCGGCATGACCCTCGCCCTCGGCGATCTCGCTCCCGATTTCGATCTTCCCACCGATCGTGGCGGCACGCTCCGCCTGTCGAGCCTGCGCGGCCGGCCGGTGGTCGTCTATTTCTATCCGAAGGACGACACGCCCGGCTGCACCAACGAGGCCAAGGACTTCACCGCCGCCCTGCCGGCCTTCGCGGCGAAGGGCGTCACGGTGATCGGCATCTCGCCCGACGGCGTCGCGGCGCACGCGAAGTTCCGCAGCAAGTACGAACTCGGGGTCGAACTCGCCGCCGACACGGAGAAGGCCACTTGCGTGGCCTGGGGGGTGTGGGTGGAGAAGTCGAACTACGGCAAGAAGTACATGGGCGTGGAGCGCTCCACCTTCCTGGTCGACGCGGAGGGCCGGATCGCGGCGATCTGGCGCAAGGTGAAGGTCGCCGGCCATGCCGAGGCGGTGCTCGAGGCGCTCGCCGCCTGAGTTCTCCACCGCCGCGACCGGTCCGGGGCCGGTCCGCGGCGGGCTCGGCAACCCGATGTTAACCATGACGGACTGTAATCGGGGCCGACCCTTCGACAGTGGAACGCGGCGCACCCCATGGCTTCCCCGGACGAATTTTCCCGTGGTTTCGGTCGTCGCCGCGACGTCCACCGCATCACCATCGTCCATGGCGATCGGGTCCGGGCCTTCCAGTTCGACACCGGATGGATCACCGCCGGTCTGGTGAGTCTCGTCGTCTTCGCGCTGGCCTGGGCCGGTGCGACCGGCTGGCTGATGTTCCGCGACGACGTGCTCGCCGGCGCCGCCAATCGGCAGGTGCGGCTCGAGCGCGCCTACGAGGACCGGGTCGCCACGCTGCGGGCCGAGATCGACCGCATCAACGGGCGCCAGCTCATCGATCAGGACGCGTTCGAGGCCAAGATCGACCAGTTGGTCGAGCGGCAGCGCCGGCTCGACGAGATGCAGGTCCACATCGGCGGGCTGATCGGCCGCGTCGCCGACGTCGGGCTCAAACTGCCGGCGGCGGCGCCGGTCACCGGGCTCGCCCCGCTCGCCGCTCCCCCGGCGGCCGCGCCGGCCGCAGCGATTCCTTCGGCCGCCGATCCGGCGACCGCCGTCTCGCCGAGTGCGCCGCTCGCACCTCCGAGCGCTCGCGTCCCCTCTCGTGCCGCGCCGGTGAGCCCGCCGCCGCTCGACATCGAGAAATTCGCCACGCCGCTGCGCAGCTCGTGGTTCACGCCCTTCGTCGGACCGGCGCAGGCGGCGCAGCGCGCCGGGCTCGATCCGGCCCGCACGATCGCGGCGGTGGAGCGGCACATCGATCTCTTCGAAAAGCAGCAGCGCGCCGGGCTCGAGAACCTCGCCGACATCGCCGAGAAGCGCGATCATGCCTATGCTCGCGTGCTCGGACGGCTCGGCTGGCGCATCGCCGAGGGCGTTCCCCATCCGCGACCCCGCCCCCGTCCCGATACGGACGGGGTCGGCGGTCCGTTCGTTCCGGTCGATCCGAGCCTGCCGCTGGCGCGTGCCGACGCGGCGCTCGAGCGCCTCGGGCGGTGGACGCTCGCCGCCGCCGGCCTGCCGTTGGCGCGGCCGCTGCCGGGCAGCCCGGCGGTGACGTCCGGGTTCGGGACGCGGATCGATCCGTTCATGGGCGCACCGGCGATGCACACCGGCATCGACTTCCGTGCCGAGACCGGCGCGGCGGTGCATGCCACCGCCGCCGGTCAGGTGGTCGGTGCGGGGCGTCAGGGCGGCTATGGGCTGTGCGTCGACGTCGACCACGGCAACGGCATCGTCACCCGCTACGGCCACCTGTCGGGGATTTCGGTCGGGATCGGCCAGCGGGTGAAGACCGGCGACGTGGTCGGCTCGGCCGGCAACACCGGTCGCTCGACCGCGCCGCATCTGCACTACGAGACGCGGGTGGGCGGCGAGGCTGTCGATCCGACCCGCTGGCTCGACGCCGGGCGCGAACTGGGGCTGTGATACCGAGCCGACGAAGTTTCGACCCTTTCGAAACGTCGTGGGCGAAGGCAAGCCCGACCGGGCGTCGGCCGGTCAGGCCGTGACGCACATGAAATTCGGACGAGTCCGAATTTCATGTGCCGAGTATGAGGCGGCCGCCGCGTGCGGCTCAGACCGACTTGTCGCGGTGGGTATAGGCGTGGATCGCCCGCCACACCGGCTTGTCGTGGATCGGGTCGACTTCTTCGGTGCCGACGATCCAGGCGAAGAGTTCACGGTCCGAGACGTCGAGCAGGTGCTCGAAATCGACCAGATCGGCATCGGAGAGCGTGGCGATGTGGGCATCGGCGAACGAGCCCATCACGAAGTCCATCTCCTTGGTGCCGCGATGCCAGGAGCGGAACAGCGCCTTCTTGCGGCGCGGCTCGAGGCCGTCGCTGGAAATCGAGATGTCCGCCATGTCGCCGCCCCTCCGGTTCCGTTCGCCCGTGTTCTAGCGGGCGATCACGGGGTTGTCACCAAGGCGGAGCGGTCCCCCTCCCCTCCGGCCGCATCCCCTGCTAGAACGGAACGAGAATCCATCGCCGCGTTCGAGGGAGGCGATCGCGCCATGCGTCCGGAGATCCTCAATCCCTTCTTCGCCGCCCCCAAGGGGCTGCCCGGCGTCGGGCCGAAGACCGCGGCGCTGTTCGATCGGCTGCTCGCGGGCGGCGACGGAGCGAACGCGCGGCGGATCGATCTCCTGTTCCATCTGCCGAGCGGCATCGTCGATCGCCGCAATCGGCCCGGAGTGGCCCGCGCCGCGGAAGGGGCGATCGTCACTCTCCTCCTCACCATCGACCGCCATCGGGCGCCGCCGCGCAATTCGCGGGCGCCCTACCGGGTCTACGGCTGGGACGAGACCGGCGAGATCGCGCTGGTGTTCTTCTCGGCGCGCGCCGACTGGCTGACCAAGCTCCTGCCGGAAGGCGAGAAGCGCTGGGTCTCCGGCCGCGTCGAGTGGTTCAACGGGGCGCCGCAGATGGTGCATCCGGACTTCGTGGTGACGGAAGCGGAGTTCGACAAGCTGCCGCTGGTCGAGCCGATCTATCCGCAGACCGAAGGGCTCGCCTCGCGCACCATCGCCCGCGCGGTCGCCGCCACGCTGGAGACGCTGCCGCATCTTCCCGAGTGGCAGGATCCGGACTGGATCGCCCGCGAGCGCTGGCCGGATTTCCGCGCCGCACTCATCGCCGTCCATCATCCCGATGCCGTGCCGGGCACGGGCGGGGACGCGGCGGCACTCGCGCGCCTCGCCTATGACGAGTTCCTGGCGCAGCAGCTGACGCTGGCCCTGGTGCGCGCCACCGCCAAGCGCACGGAGAAGACGCCGCGCATCACCACGGGAGCTCTCACCGAGAAGATCCTCGATGCCCTGCCCTTCGCACCGACGGGCAGCCAAGAAAAGGCGATCGAGGACATCCGCGCCGACCTCGCGCGGCCCGAGGCGATGTTGCGCCTGCTGCAGGGCGACGTCGGGGCCGGCAAGACGCTGGTGGCGATCCTCGCCGGCGCCATGGCGATCGAGGCGGGGGGGCAGGCCGCGATCATGGCGCCGACCGATCTCCTGGCGCGCCAACACGCCCGCTCGCTCGCGCCGCTGGCCGAGGCGGCGGGCATCGAATGGGCGATCCTCACGGGCCGCGAGAAGGGCAAGGAGCGCGAGGCCATTCTCGAAGGTCTCGCCTCGGGGCGGATCCGCTTCCTGGTCGGCACCCATGCGCTGTTCCAGGCGCCGGTCGCCTTCGCCGATCTGGCGCTGGCGATCGTCGACGAGCAGCATCGCTTCGGCGTGCATCAGCGCCTGGCGCTGACCGCCAAGGGGCGGGCGACCGACCTTCTCGTCATGACGGCGACGCCGATCCCGCGCACGCTGATGATGAGTTTCTTCGGCGATCTCGACGTGTCGCGGCTGACCGAGAAGCCGGCCGGGCGACAACCGATCGCCACACGGCTCGCCTCGTCGGAGCGGATGGGCGAGATCGTCGAGGGGCTGGCCCGCGCCATCGCCACCGGCGCCAAGGTCTATTGGGTCTCCCCGCTGGTGGAGGAGAGCGAGACGCTCGATCTCGCCGCGGCGGAAGAGCGGTTCGAGGATCTGACCCGCGTGCTCGGGCCGGTGGTCGGTCTCGTCCATGGCCGCATGAAGGCCGAGGAGAAGGATCGCGCCATGCGCGCCTTCAAGGAGGGCGAGACGCGGGTGCTGGTCGCCACCACCGTCATCGAAGTGGGGGTCGACGTGCCGGACGCCACCATCATGGTGATCGAGCACGCCGAACGCTTCGGTCTGGCCCAGCTGCATCAGTTGCGCGGGCGGGTCGGGCGCGGGTCGGAGGCGTCGTCGTGCCTTCTGGTCTACAAGGCGCCGCTCGGAGAGACGGCGCGGGCGCGGCTCGAGATCATGCGCTCGACCGAGGACGGGTTCCTCATCGCCGAGGAGGATCTGAAGCTGCGGGGCGGCGGCGAGGTGCTGGGCACGAAGCAATCGGGCCTGCCCGGTTTCCGCCTCGCCCGGCTCGACCTCCATGCGGAACTGCTCGAGACGGCGCGCGACGACGCACGGCTGATTCTCGCCCGCGATCCGGAGCTGACCAGCCCGCGCGGCGAGGCGCTGCGGGTGCTGCTCCATCTCTTCGAACAGGAGCGCGGGCTCGCGCTCTTTGCCGCCGGCTGACCGCTCGGGGACCCCACGATGACCACACGATCCGACCGCCGCCCCCCCGCCCGAGGCGTCTGCGCGCTCACCGGAGCCGATCTGCCGATGCGGGAACTGGTGCCGTTCTATGCGATCTCGCAGGGGCTGGCCGAGACTATCCTGAAGGATCATCCCGATCTCGCCGCCGATGCGCTGATCTCGCGCAGCGAGTTGGCGCGCTGGCGCGATCGGCACATCCGCGAACTACTCGCCGCCGAGCACGGCGAACTCAACGCGCTCGAGGCCGAGGTCGCCGCCTCGATCGCCAATGCGGACACCATTTCCGCCAATACCGACGCCGATTGGGAAGGGGATCGCACCTTCGGCGAGCGGATGGCCGACGGGGTGGCGAGTTTCGGCGGGTCGTGGACCTTCATCATCGTCTTCGCCGTCGTGCTGGTGGTGTGGATGGCGATCAACGTCGTGATGGCGGCGCGGGCGTTCGATCCCTACCCGTTCATCCTGCTCAATCTGGTGCTGTCGTGCCTCGCTGCGGTGCAGGCGCCGATCATCATGATGAGCCAGAAGCGGCAGGAGGCGAAGGATCGGCTGCGCTCGGAAAACGACTATCGGGTCAACCTCAAGGCCGAGCTGGAAATCCGGCATCTGCACGAGAAGATCGACCACCTCCTGTCGCATCAGTGGCAGCGGTTGGCCGAGATCCAGCAGATGCAGATCGAGATCATGCAGGATCGGGCGGAGACGGAGGCGCCGCCGCGGCGGTGACGGGTGCGGGCGCCCACTCGGGCGTGACGATGCCGCCGGAGATCACGAGTTTCGCGGCGTCTTCGACGGCCATGTCGAGGATGCGTACTTCGCCGCGCGGCAGGAACATGACGTATCCGCCGGTGGGGTTGGGCGTGGTGGGGATGAACACCGTCAGCCAGTCGTCGGCTTCGATCTCGGGGCGCTCGGCGGCGAGCCGGGCCGCCACCTCGCCCTTGGCCGGGCCGGAGACGAAGACCAGCGACCACACCCCCGGTCGCGGCCATTCGATCAGCCCGACCTCGCGGAAGCTCTGATCGTGGGAGGAGACGAAGGTCTCGAACACCTGTTTCAGGGTGCGATAGACCGGCCGCACGAAGGGCATGTGGCCGAGAAACTCCTCGCCGTAGGACAGGAGCGTGCGGCCGAGCAGGCTGGCGGTCGCCGCGCCCAGCGCGGTGATGCCGATCAACGCCACCAGGAGGCCGAATCCCGGCACGCCGAAGGGCAGATAGGTGTCCGGGTTCCAGGCCGAAGGGAGAAGCGGCTTGATGGTGCCGTCGACCCATTCGAGGAAGGCGCGGGCGATGTAGACGGTGATGGCCAACGGCCCCACCACCACCAGACCGGTGACGAAGTGGTTGCGCAGCCGCGCGCCCCAGGCCGCCGGCAGCGGCGCGTCGTCGCGGTCGATCCTCATGCGCATCCCCCTGCTTGCGGGTGGTCGACGAGGAGATTATCCCGCTTTTGCGACGTGGCGATAGCCGCGGGTTCGTGCGGACATGCCTCGTTTGTGAGGCCGAACGTCGCCTTGACAAAGTTCGATCTGAAATACAAGAAATTGATCTGCCGCAAGGTCCCCTGGACCGATCGCATGCACTGTGCGATCGGTCGATCCGGTCGCGAGAGCGGCCCGCGGGCGCCGTTGGAGAAAAGATAGATGTCCAAACCGGTCGCATTCGAGAAGCCGCCGCATCCCGACGATGCGATGGAAGAGAGCTTCTACGCCGAGCACATCAAGGTCTATCCGGCCGCCGTCACCGGCTGGTTCCGCAAACTCAAGTGGATCATCCTGAGCATCTGGATGGCCGTGTGGATGCTCACCCCGTTCCTGCGCTGGGATCGCGGCGAGGGCATTCCCAATCAGGCGGTGCTGTTCGACCTGCCGGGGCGGCGGTTCTACGTCTTCTTCATCGAGATCTGGCCGCAGGAAGTCTACTACATCACCGGCCTACTCATCATGTCGGCGCTGTCGCTGTTCCTGCTGACGGCTCTGGCGGGCCGCGTGTGGTGCGGCTATCTGTGCTGGCAGACGGTGTGGACCGACCTGTTCCTGCTGGTCGAGCGCTGGATCGAGGGCGATCGCCGCGATCGCATCAAGCTCGACGAGGGACCGAAGAACCTCGCCTTCATCGGTAAGAAGATCGCCAAGTGGCTGGCGTGGTTGACGATCGCGCTGTGCACGGGCGGCGCCGCCGTCCTCTACTTCGCCGACGCGCCGACGCTCATCAAGCAGCTCTTCACCGGGCAGGCGTCGTCGACCGCCTACATGTGGATCGGCATCCTCACCTTCACCACCTACTTCTTCGCCGGGTACATGCGGGAGCAGACCTGCATCTACGCCTGCCCGTGGCCGCGCATCCAGGCGGCGTTGACCGACGAATACGCGCTCAACGTCACCTACAAGGTGGATCGCGGCGAGCCGCGCGTGTCGGTGAAGGAATCGAAGAAGCTCAAGGCCGCCGGGCAGCCGGCCGGCGACTGCGTCGACTGCTATCAGTGCGTCGCGGTGTGCCCGACGGGTACCGACATCCGGCTCGGCTCGCAGCTGTCGTGCATCCAGTGCGCGCTGTGCATCGACGCCTGCGCCTCGATCATGACCAAGCTCGGACGCGAGCCGACCCTGATCGCCTACGACACGCCGATCAACTTCGATCGGCGGCGCGAGGGGCTGGCGCCGATCTACAAGCCGTTCCGCGCGCGGACCCTGCTCTACATGGTCATTCTGACCATCGTGGCGTCGATCATGGTCTACACCTTCGTCAATCGTGGCTTCGCCGGCGTCAACGTGCTGCACGATCGCAATCCGCTCTACGTCGTGAATTCCGACGGGTCGGTGCGCAACGGCTTCACCATTCGCCTGCTCAACCGCATCGGCAAGGCGCGCCACATGGTGCTGAGCCTCGAGGGGGCTCCGGCCGGCGCCAAGCTCGAAGCGATCGGCATCGACGAGACCGTCGACGGCAATCCGCTCATCCTGGTGCCGCCGGACACCACCCGCGAGGTGCGCGTCAACGTCGTGGTCCCGGGCTCGGAGCTCAAGTCCAACTCGCTCGACATCCGCTTCCGCGTCACCGCGCAGGAAGACAAGGAGACGGCGATCCACAAGGACTTCTTCAAGTCGCCGTGACGCTCGCACCCGGCCCCGATCCTCGGGGCCGGCGTCGCCGAGATCGAACGCGGAAACGAGAACGGCCCCGGGCATCACCCGGGGCCGTATTCGTTCTCATGCGGTTCGAAGCGCGTCCGCGCCGCCCTCAGTAGAGCAGGCGGCAGCGGATCGTGCCCTCGATCGCCCGCATCTCGGCGAGCAACTCGTCGGCGAAGTCGTCCGCCGCATCGGCCTCGATCACCACGTAACCGACATCACCCTCGGTCTGCAGGTACTGCGCGGAGATGTTCACGCCGCGCTGCGAGAACATGGTGTTCAGGCGGTTCAGCATGCCGGGACGGTTCTGGTGGACGTGCATGAAGCGGGTGCCGGCGGGGCGCGCCGGCAGCTGCACCTGGGGGAAGTTCACCGCGCCGACGGTGGCGCCGATGTCGGACCAGTCGACCAGCTTGCGCGCCACTTCCGAGCCGATGCGCTCCTGCGCCTCTTCGGTCGAGCCACCGATGTGCGGCGTCAGGATGACGTTGGGAAGGCCCTGGAGCGGGGAAACGAACTTCTCGGTGTTGCCCTTGGGCTCCTTGGGGAAGACGTCGACGGCGGCGCCGGCGAGATGGCCGTCCTTCAGGGCGCGGGCGACCGCGTCCAGCTCGACCACGGTGCCGCGGGCGTTGTTGATGAGGTAGGCGCCCTTCTTCATGGCGCGCACCTCCTTCTCGCCGATCATCATGTAGGTCGACGGATTTTCCGGAACGTGCAGCGACACGACGTCCGACTGGGCGAGCAGCGCATCGAGGCCGCCGGCCGGCTCGGTGTTGCCGTGGCGGAGCTTGTCGGTGAGATCGTGGAAGATCACCCGCATGCCCATGCTCTCGGCGAGATTGGAGAGCTGCGAACCGATGTTGCCGTAGCCGATGATGCCGAGCGTCTTGCCGCGCACCTCGAACGAGCCGTTGGCCGACTTGTCCCAGCCGCCCTGATGAGCCGACACCGAGCGATCGAAGATGCGGCGCAGCAGCATGACGATCTCGCCGATCACCAGTTCGGCGACCGAGCGGGTGTTGGAGAAGGGCGCGTTGAAGACGGGTACGCCGCGATTGCGGGCGGCGACCAGATCGACCTGGTTGGTGCCGACGGAGAAGCACCCCACCGCCATCAGACGATCGGCCGCCTCGAACACCTCGTCGGTGAGCTGGGTGCGCGAGCGAATGCCGACCATGTGGACGCCCTTGATCGCATCCTTCAGGGCCTGCCCCTCGAGCGCGGTCTTGAGCAGGGTCACGTTGGTATAGCCGGCGGTCTTCAGGAGATCGACCGCAGTCTGGCTGATGCCTTCGAGCAGCAGAATGGAGATGCGATCGCGGGGGAGAGAGAGACGGGGGGTCATGATCGGCACCGGTTTCGACGAAGGAACGGTCGGTCTAGGCCGAACCGCCCCCGGAATTCAATGCCCGATTCACGACATTGCGCAGTCGTGAGGTCGCAGGACGCTCCATTCCATCCGGAAACTGCGACCACCGGTTTCTTTCCGGTTGCATTAAATACATGAAACAACCTTTTCAAATTTCATTTCGAGGAAAGCCATGTCCCTTGCCCGCATCGTCGCGTCGTTGTCCCTCCTGCTGCTCGCGGCCTGTGCCAAGGATCCCGAGAGCATTGCGCCGTCCTATGTGAGCGAGGTGGGGTATCGCAGTTGGAATTGCACTCAACTGGCCGAGGAATCGGGGCGGGTCGGGGAGGCCCTCTCGAGGGCGAGCACACAGCAGTCCAACGCCCGGAGCAACGACATCGTCGGGGTGGTCCTGATCGGCCTTCCGGTCTCGACGCTGTCGGGGGACAACATCGCGCCGGAGGTGGCTCGCCTCAAGGGTGAACAAGAGACCCTGCGCAAGGTGATGATCTCGAAATCCTGCGCGGGTTGACCACCCTCCCGGATCGTCGACGAACCGCTCAGTCGCGCATGGCGAGATGATGCAGCACCACGGCCGAGGTCGCGGCGACGTTGAGGCTGTCGACGCCCGGCGCCATGGGAATGGCGATCGGCCGGGCGCGGGCGAGCACTGCCGCGTCCAGGCCCGGCCCCTCGGTGCCGAGCAGGATCGCGGTGCGGGCGGCGGGGCGGATGTCGACGAGGCGTTCGGGCGCGCGCGGGGTCAGGGCCAGCACTTCGAAGCCGTGATCGAGCAGGAGCCGCAACGGGTCCTCGTCGGGGCCGAGGCGGGCGTGCGGCACGCTCAGGACGTGGCCGACCGAGACGCGCAGGGCCTTGCGGTAATAGGGATCGCAGCAGCGCGCATCGGTCAGTAGGGCGTCGGCGGCGAAGGCGGCGGCATTGCGGAAGATGCCGCCGATGTTGTCGTGATTGGCGATACCCAGCGCGACCACCACGGTGGCGCGCCGGCCGGGATCGGCGAGGAGGTCGGCGGCGGGGCGCGGCGCCGGCTTGCGGCCGAGCGCCAGGATGCCGCGATGGAGCGGAAAGCCGGCGACGGCATCGAGCACGGCGCGGGAGGCGGCGTAGACGGGCACCGCGTCGGCGAGCGGCGCCAGAAGCGGCATCAGCCGCTCGACCCGGCGGGCATCGAGGAGCAGCGACAGGGTCTGGTGCCGCGGCGAGGCGATCAGGGTGGCGAGCACCACCTCACCTTCGGCGACGAAGCAGCCGTCGCGGCCGACGAGATCGCGCTCGCGAATATCGCGATAGGGCTCGAGGCGGGGATCGGCCGGATCGTCGACGGGAAGAATCGTGGGCATCGCGGAGCCTCGCTTCGGAACCGGGACCGCAACGCTCTGAGGTGCGGCGCCGAGGAGCGCGGCGACCGCGATCCCGGGTCGGCGTCGCGACGGGGCGATGGCGGCCTGCGATCGGCTCGGTCCGGTGGCCCATCGACGCCCTCCCCTGCCACGCCGACCCCCGGATCGGCAAGGGCCGCCTGCGCTCGGTTGTCCACAGAGGCGGACGGTATGGCGCGTGGATGTTCTCGAGGGGTCGTCGGGGCTTGCCCCGGCCGACGAAGCACTATAGAAGCACCGCTCGTGAGCGCCCTTCGTCTATCGGTTAGGACGGCAGCCTTTCACGTTGCAAAGACGGGTTCGACTCCCGTAGGGCGCGCCACGATCTCCCCGTACCGATGTCTGGTCCGTATCGATGCCCCTCGAGGCTTCGTGTGACCGCGCGCGAAACGGTCGTCCGAACGGATCGAACGCCCGAGGCTCGCGGTCGCCGCGAGGCCGGCGTCGGTGCTCGTCGCGGCTCCGAGTGCACCCGGTTCGGTTCCTCGGTGCCCGTCTCAGGTCTCCTTCTCGCCCTCGTCGTCCGATCCGGCCATGCGCGCCTCGTCGCCGGCCAAGGCGGATTCGATCCGCCCCGTCAGCAGCCGGCGGCCGAGCCAGAGGTGCCAGAGGAGGCCGAGGCCGGCGGCGACCAGGATGGCCCAGTCGTCGTCGCTCATCAGTTGCCAATGCGGATAGACGCCACCGCCGAATTGCGAATGGTAGGGCAGCAGCCCCTTGTAGACTCCGAGGCCGACGATCCAGGCGAGACCAGCCCAGGTCACCCAGGCGAAGATCGGCAACAGCCAGATCGAGGTGACGGCGAAGGCCAGCACCAGCAGCGCGGCGAAGACGTCGCCGCCGACCTCGTGCGGCAAGACGAAGAATGGGATCGTCGCGACGATGGTGATCACCGTCAGCAGCAGCAGCATCGGCGCGGGGTTGCCGCGGGTGTCGACCGGGCGGCGGGCGCGATCGCGGGCGACCGCGGCGGCGATCTCGTCGGCGACGCCTCGCCATTCCTCCGGCCGGCAATAGACCAGCATCATCGTGCGCCACTCGTTGCGCAGGCCGACGGCGTGATCCCCTTCATGGAGATCGACGCGCGCCACGGCGCTCCAGACCGTGTGCTCGGTGTTGCGCGATCGGGAGATCAGGCCGGAGCCGACCGCGCCGGGTTTGCCGGCCAGCACACCGCCGATGATCGCCAGGGTCTGCGCAGCCTTGACGCGGCGGTCGAGCACGTCGGCGGTGATGCCGTCGTCGTCGAGGCGATAGCGCATGCGCATGCGATTGCCGAGCACCAGGACGGTGGCGATCAGGGTCAGCACGGTGATGCCGCCCATCACCATCGCCACCAGCTGGGTGATCGGCCAGATCTGCTTCCATTCGCCCTGGACGGCGAATAGGAAGACCAGGAGCGCCCACATGATCAGACCGGCGATGCCGAAGATCTTGACCAGCCCCAGCACCATGGTGCGGCGGCCGAGGATGGAAACATCGATCTCCCATTCACGCGGGGTGACGATCGGCGCCTTCGCTTTCGTCATGACGACCTCCCGTCGGTCGCGCGATGTCGCTCACAGCAATTCGGGGCGGTACTCGAAGTGCATGGTGTCGAAGTGGCCCCACTTGCCGCCCCAGATGAAGCCGTGGCGCTCGAAGATCTCGACGATCTCCCAGGGAATGCGGTTCTTGTAGGCGCCCTTCGACCACAGCCAGTAGTCGGAGCCGTCGGTATTGATGTCGATGGCGACGCCCCAGGCGTGGGCGGAACGGTTGCCGGTATCGGCGACGACGCGGCAGTTGAAGGTGCCGGCGGAGGGGTAGGCGAAGCGCTTGAGAGCCGGCGGCAGGGCGTCGAGCTCGTCGGAGATCGCCCGGAGCCTGTCGGCGACACCGTTGACCGGCGTCACACGGACGGAACCGCCGCCCGACTTGGGCAGCCACGGCACCTTGACGAGCCTTCCCTCGACGCCCCCCTTCGAGCAGTCGCCGTACATCTTGTCGAAGAAGGCGATGTTGCGGAACCGGCCGGGGTCGTCCTCCGCGCTCGGGACGGCGGTCGGTTTTCCCCGGGTGTAGGGCAGCGACAGCTGATCGCGGATCGAGGGAGACTTCAACTTGTCGCGAAAGCTCTTGTCGTCGCGGCCGTCGGAGACGGGCATGCGGGTGCCGTCCTTCCACAGGAGGGTCGTGCCGTCGTGGCCGGCGAGAAAATCGGGATAGGCGGCGACGAGGCGATCGAGGGCGGCATCGCCGGCCCGGGCCTCGGTCGCCGGGACGGCGGCGGCGGCGAGGGCCAGCAGCAGGGCGAGACGGGCGGATGCGCCGGGTGCGCGTGTCTGGGGCATGGTCACCTCCTCAGTCGATCTTCACCGATTTCAGGAACAGCAGATCGATGTCGTCGCTCGGCATGAAGTCCGGCTTTTCGAGGCGGAAGGTGGTCGGGCCGACCTTCTGGAGGCCGGAGAGGCAGGTCGACAGGAAGACGTCGGGGCTCTCCTTGTCGACGGTGAGGGTGAAGCGGCCGATCGGGCCCCACCAGTTGGCGGCGGTGCGGACGACGTAGCGCAGATCGACGCCGATCAGCTGGCCCCGGTCCGCCATCTCGCGGGCGGTCGCGAGGAACGATGCGTCGGTGCACCAGCGCTTCTTCGCGTCGGGGCCGGCGATCTCGTCCATGCCGGTCATGAAGTCACGCGGCACCGGGCGATAGCGGTGGACGATCTCGATGGTGCGGCCGGCGGGGAAGGTCTGGAACCAGTAGAAGGTGATCGAGGCGGTCCAGATCGGGTTGACGTCGGTGGTCTTGCCGGCATCGTCGCGCGAACGGGCGATGGCGCCGCGGCGTTCGAGTTCGGCGAGCCCATCTTCCGGCAGGGTGCGCAGGCGCTCCCAGAAGCGGGTGCGGGCGGCATCGTCGCGCGGCAACACCGTCGTCAGCGGCAGGCCGAGGCGGCCGAGGAGCTCGGTCACGTCGACTCCCATGGCCTGGGCGCGCGCTTCGACCTTCGGCTCGACCGGCCGGCCGTCGACGAGGATGCGGAAGTCGATGAAGTTGATCGGATCGTCGCTGTCGATGGCGTAGTTGCCGCCCTCGCCGGTGTCGATCTTCGGCAAAGGGAAGGCAACCAAGGTTTCGACGTCGCGGTCGGTGCGGTTCTCGAAGACGTAGCGGACCTCGACGCGCGAGCGTGACAGGAACAGGTCTTCGGAGGCCATGCGGATGCGGGCGTCATAGACGAAGCTCAGACCGCCGGTATCGAGACGGGCGGAGCTGTCGTTGGCGCGGGCGGGCGGCGATACGATCGCCGCGGCGAGGGTGCCGACGGCGAGGAGGCCGGCGAAGAGAGTGCCGGCACGACGGGTGGTGCGGAGCATCGGAGCCTCCCGCAGTCGCAGGCGAGGCAACTCGGTCGGGCGCGACGGTGGCCGTACCGCGCTCCCGAGACGCCGCTCGCCCCGAGGGTCGGAAGTATGGCGCGCGGGCGCGGCCGATGCATTGACCTGCCGCAGAGGTGCGCGCCTTTTTTCTCCGAGGTTTCGCGGTGGGCGAGGCCGGGCGGCTCACAGGGCGGCGATGTCGCCCTTCGCCCACCCCGCCTCGACCTCGGCCTTCCAATCGAGATAGCGGCCGGCCTCGATGGCGGCGCGGGCACCCTTGGTCAGCGACTGGTAGTAGGCGAGATTGACCCAGGTCAGCAGCATGGCGCCGAGGGCCTCGCCGGTGCGCACCAGATGGTGGAGGTAGGCGCGCGACCAGTCGCGGGCGGCCGGGCAATCGCTCTCCTCGTCGAGCGGGCGAGGATCGTCGGCGTGGCGGGCGTTCTTCAGGTTGATGCGGCCGTGGCGGGTGAAGACCTGGCCGTGCCGACCGGCACGGGTCGGCATGACGCAATCGAACATGTCGATGCCGCGGGCGATCGCCTCGATGATGTCGTGCGGGGTGCCGACGCCCATGAGGTAGCGCGGCCTGTCGGCCGGCAGGGCCGGTGCGGTCGCCGAGATGACGCGCAGCATCACCTCCTGCGGCTCGCCGACGGCGAGGC
>ERZ1645187.2701-NODE-2701-length-15407-cov-6.771170_pt1 | contig 15407 bp, 10 predicted proteins | sample MGYA00575352_ERZ1645187 | MGnify/ENA primary metagenome ERZ1645187 (study PRJEB40837, sample SAMN11349314) | freshwater sediment metagenome | isolation source: river sediment | host: Sediment | place: India: Wazaribad , New Delhi | collected 2017-02-21 ...
GCGTGGCTCGCGCCCGAGGCATTGCTGGCCCGGGGCGATTGGGCCGGGATCGAAGCCCTGGCGCGCGAGGCGGCGGGGCTCAGCCGCTGACGCGCGCCGCGCGCCCGCCGCGCCGGCCGCCGCCTGCGGGCTTCGTCAGCCCCTCGGTCAGCACCCCGGTCATCGGATGCGCGGGCTCCGCCCCATAGGCGGCGATCAGCGCGCGCATCGCCTCCTGCGGGTCGGTCTGCGCGGCGATGCTCAGCGCCCAATCGAGGAAGATCGAGCGACATTCCTCGACGGTGATCCCCTCGATCCGATAGCTCTCGCGGATCAACCCCTTCGGGTCAGCGTCACGCAACTCCATGATTTTCCTCGCCATTCATACCAAGGCCGCATCGACGATCGCGGCCACCTCCGTGGTCGTTTCCTCCAGCCGCGCGGCAAGCGCCGCGAGGCTCTCGGCATCGGTCTCGCGCAACAGGAACGCCCGCCCGCCCTCGCCGATCGCCTCCATATCGAGCGGCCGGTCGGTGAGCAACCGCCCCCCCGCCTGCAACCGCCACAGGAACCGATAGGCCGCCGCCAGCGCCTCGCCCTCGGCCTTGCCGATCAGCCCCGCGCGCGGCCCCAGCCGCAGCTGCGCCTCCACCCGCCGGGCCGGGTCACCCGCCCGCAGCGCAAAACTTTGTGCAAGCAGTTCAATGTCTTGCAGCCGCCCGGGGCCGATCTTGGCCTCCCAGGCGCCATCGGGGGCCTTGGCGGCAAAGATCCGCGCGCGCATCTCGGCCAAGTCCGGCATCACCCGCGCCTCGCGCCCCTTCGCGCCCAGAACCGCGCGCCGCACCGTCTCGATATCGGCGCCAAGGCTCGCCTCCCCCGCGATCACCCGCGCCCGCGTCAGCGCCAGATGCTCCCAGGTCCAGGCCTCGCCCATCTGGTAGCTCTCGAAACTCTCGAGCGAGACCGCCACCGGCCCCTGCCGCCCCGAGGGCCGCAGCCGCATATCGACCTCGTAAAGCCGCCCCTCGGGCATCGGCGCGGTCAGCGCGGTGATCAGCGCCTGCGTCAGGCGCGCGAAATAAGCGCGCGTGGCCACGGGCTTGCGGCCCTCGGATTGCTCGACGCCCTGCGCGTCATTGATCACGATCAGGTCGAGATCCGAGGAGGCATTGAGCCGCTCGGCGCCGAGCGAGCCCATCGCCACCACCGCCGCGCCGCGCCCCGGCGCAGGCCCGTGTTTGGCGGCGAACTCGGCCAGAACCTGCGGCCAGAGCCCCGCCACCGCCGCCCCGGCGATCTCGGCATATTGGCGCGCGACCTCGGCCGCGTCGCTCAGGCCGCGCAGGTGATGCACCCCCACGCGGAACTTGAATTCCTTGGCCCAACGCCTTGCCGCATCGAGCTTTTTCTCATAATCGGGCGCGGCCTCGAGCGCCGCGGCGAAACTCTCGGCGAGCCCCACGGGCCCCGGCCAGGGCGCGAAGAACGACCCCCCGATCACCGCATCGAGCACGCCCGAATTGCGCGACAGATGGGCCGCGAGCGCGGGCGCCGTGGCGCAGATATCGACGATCAGGTCGATCAGCTGCGGGTTCGCGTCAAACAGCGAAAAGAGTTGAACTCCGGCCGGCAAGCCTTTGAGAAAGCCATCAAATTGCCGCAACGCCTCATCGGGGTTGGCGCTCCGCGTCAGCCGCTTGAGGATCTCGGGCTCGATCCGGCCGAAGATCGCGCAGGCCCGCTCCGAACGCAGGCAGGGATAGCTGCGCCAGCCCTCCACCGTCGCCGCCGCCTCGGGCGAGAGATCGGGCCGGTCCTCGGCCTCGCCGGGGGCGAAAAACGCCCCGGTCAGCGCCTCGACCCGCGCCAGCCGCGCGCCAAGCCGCGCGGTCCAGGCCCCCGCATCGCCCTCGCCCATCATCGCCGCGATCCGCGCCACGCCCTCGGGCGAGGCCGGCAGAAGCTGGGTCTGGGCGTCGTTCACCATCTGGATGCGGTGCTCGATATCGCGGTGCTCGCGGTAATGGCGGGTCAGCTCCTCGGCGACATCGGCGGGCACCCAGCCCTGCGCGGCAAGCGCCCGCAGCCCCCCCACGGTCGTCGGGTCGCGCAGGCTCGCATCGCGCCCGCCGGCGATCAGCTGGCGGGTCTGGGTGAAGAATTCGATCTCGCGGATCCCCCCCTGGCCGAGCTTGATATTATGCCCCGGCACCGAGATCGGCCCGTTCAGCCCCTTGTGGTCGCGGATCCGCAGGCGCATGTCATGCGCATCCTGAATCGCTGCGAAATCAAGGTGTTTGCGCCAGACAAACGGGGTCAGCGTGCGCAAAAACCGCGCCCCCGCGGCGAGATCGCCCGCACAGGGGCGCGCCTTGATATAGGCCGCGCGTTCCCAGGTGCGGCCCTCGGCCTCGTAATAGAGCTCGGCCGAGGCCATCGAGATGCAGACCGGCGTCACCGAGGCATCGGGGCGCAGCCGCAGATCGGTGCGGAAGACATAGCCGCCCGCGGTGATATCGGAGAGCATCGCCGCCATCTTGCGGGTGACGCGGATGAAGGCGGCGCGCGCGTCCATCACGTCATCCGGGTCGAAGCGGCTTTGATCGAAGAGGCAGATCAGGTCGATATCGGAGGAATAATTGAGCTCATACGCGCCCATCTTGCCCATCGCGATCGCGACCATCCCGGCGGCGGTCCGGGCGTCTTCGGGCTGCGCGCCGGGGATCTTGCCGCGGCGGATCTCCTCGGCGGTCAGGCGGGTGAGCGCGCAGCCGGTGGCGCGGTCCGCCAGCCGGGTGAGCGCGCCGGTGACCTCCTCGAGCGACCAGACCCCGCCGAGATCGGCGAGCCCCGCAAGCAGCGCGATGCGGCGCTTGGCGCGACGCAACTCCTCGGCGAGATCGTCGAGCGCCACCGCGTCGAGCCGGCCAAGCTCCTCGGCCTCGGCTGCCTCCGGCCCCGCCGCGAGCGCCGCGCGCAGCCACTCGGCCTCGCGCGTCATCAGCCCCGCGAGATAGGGCGAACAGCCCGCCGTGCCGCGGATCAGCGCGACGATCTCGGGGGCGAGGTCGGAAAAATCGGCCGCCAGATCGGCGCCACGGTCGGGCTCGAACGGCAGGGGGCAGCGGGTCAGGCGCGATGCAAAGTTCATGGCGCCAGACTACCGCGCGCCCCGGCGCGGTCAATGGGGCTTCCCTCGCGGCCCGGGGCGGCCTAGCAAGGGGCAATCGGAGGACGAGAATGAGCAAATCTCTCAAACGGGTGGCCGAGGCACTGGCGGCGGCGGGGCTTTCGAGCGAGATCCGCGAAGTGGGCGCGGCGCGCACCGCCGAGGAGGCGGCGGCGGCGGTGGGCTGCGGGCTCGATCAGATCGTCAAGTCGATCATCTTCCGCGGCGAGGCGAGCGGGCATGTCGTGCTGTTCCTGACGGCGGGCGGCAACCGGGTCAGCGCCGAGAAGGCCAGCGCCGTCGCCGGTCAGGCGCTTGGCAAGGCCGATGCCGGGCTGATCCGCGCCGAGACCGGTTTTGCGATCGGCGGGGTCGCGCCGCTCGGGCATCTGGCGCCGGTGCGCAGCTATCTCGACCCGCGGCTGTGCGCGTTTGATCGGGTCTTCGCCGCCGCCGGCACGCCGCGGCATCTCTTCGACATCGCGCCGGCGGATCTTTTGCGCGTGACCGGCGCCGAGATCGCCGATTTCACCGAATGAGCGCGGCCCGAGGGCGATGTAAAAAACATTCACATCCCTCTTGATCGGCGCGGCGGGCTGCCCATATGATCCAATGTGAAGACGGTTCACATTGTCTTGGAGGTTCCCATGTCCGCCTACGCCTATACCCCTGCCGACGCCCGCCCCGGCGCCCTTCGGCGCGCGCTCGACTGGCTCGACGCCCGCGGCCCGATCTCGTGGATCGTGGTCATGGTCGGCTCGTTCATCTTCGCGGGGCCGCTCGGTCTCGTGGTGCTGGGCTTCATCCTGATCACCGGCCGTTTCGGGAAAGGGTGCAATCGCGGGCGGATGGCCTGCGGGCCGCAGACGGGCTTCACCGTGCTGCGCCCGACCGGCAACAGCGCCTTCGAGGCCTACAAGGCCGAGACCCTGGCCCGGCTCGAGCGCGAACAGGGCGATTTCGAAGCCTTCCTGCAGCGCCTGCGCGAGGCCCGCGACAAGGCCGAGTTCGACCAATATATGGATGAGCGCGCCCGCGCCGCCGCCGCCCCGCCCGCCCCGCCCGAGCAGGCGACCGAGGCCGACGCTCAGGCCCCGCGCGCCTGACCCCGATCCGCGCCCCTCGCGCCCTTTTCGCCGTCCGCGCCCCCGCGCGGGCGGCATTTTTCTGAAAACCCGCCTCAAATAGCGCGAAAATGCCGCCTTTGGCGCCGCTTGAACGCCGCGCCCGCGCGCCTAGATCAGCCGCAGAGCAAAAGACTTGGCGCGGCGCGGGCTTCTTGATAGCCTCAACCGGCCGACCCTCACGAAGCCCGTTTCATGCGTCATTCCCTCCCGCTGGCCCCACAGTTCTACGTGACCGCGCCGCAAGCCTGCCCCTATCTCGAGGGCCGGGCGGAGCGCAAATTGTTCACGGCGCTGCAGGGCGACGGGGCGGACAAGCTCAACAACGCGCTCTCGCGCCAGGGCTTCCGGCGCTCGCAAAACGTGCTCTACCGGCCGTCCTGCGCCGATTGCATGGCCTGCCTCTCGGCGCGGATCCGGGTCGCCGATTTCACCCCCTCGCGCACCCAGCGCCGGGTCCTGCGCCGCAACGCGGACCTCGCGCGCACCGCCACCAGCCCCTGGGCCACCGAGGAACAATTCGCGCTCTTCCGCCGCTATCTCGACCACCGCCACGCCGATGGCGGCATGGCCGACATGGATATCTTCGAATTCGCCGCGATGATCGAGGAGACCCCGGTCAAGACCCGCGTCGTCGAATATCGCGAGACCGAGGCGAGCCCGGGCAACACCCGCGCGCTCACCGCCGTGTGCCTGACCGATGTGCTCGATGACGGGCTGAGCATGGTCTACAGCTTCTACGAGCCCGACCGGATCAACGACAGCCTCGGCACCTATCTCGTGCTCGACCATGTCGAGATCGCGCGGCGCGCGGGCCTGCCTTACGTCTATCTCGGCTATTGGGTGCCGGGCTCGCGCAAGATGGGCTACAAGGCGAAATTCGGCGCGCTCGAGATCTTCAAGAACGGCCGCTGGCAGGATCTGGGCCGCCCCGAGGACCATTCGGGCGAGACCCATCCGCTCTCGGTCGACCCGATCGCCGAACAGGTCGCGCGCATCGCCTTGCCCGACAGCCGCGGCTGAGCCCCCTCCCCCGCCCCGCCCCCCCTACGGCGACTGCGCACAGCCCGCCCCGCACGACCGTTTATTGCGCAGATATCGCGAGATTTGCACGGATCGGTCTGGACACCGCCCGCGCGCGGTGAGAGGGTTGCGGCGCCCGGCGGACCTCCCGTTTCCCGCCGGCATCCACTGAATAAAGAGAGGATCCCCGATGGATCGCCGTTCCTTCCTGACCAAAGCCGCGCTCGGCAGCGCCGCCGCGACCACGCTGGCCGCCCCTGCGCTCGCGCAATCGGCCCCGAAAATCACCTGGCGGATGACCTCGTCCTTCCCGAAATCGCTCGACACGCTCTGGGGCAACACCGAAGAGCTGTGCAAGCGCGTCTCGGAAGCGACCGATGGCGCGTTCCAGATCCAGCCCTTCGCGGCGGGCGAGATCGTCCCCGGCCTGCAGGCGGCCGATGCGGTCAGCAACGGCACCGTCGAGATGGCCCACACCGTCGGCTATTATTACTGGGGCAAGGATCCGGCCTGGGCGATCGCCTCCGCCGTGCCCTTCGGGCTCTCGGCGCGCGGGCAAAACGCCTGGCATTACTTCGGCGGCGGCATCGAGCTTTACAATGAATTCCTCGCCAAACAGGGGCTGATCGGCTTCCCGGGCGGCAATACCGGCGTGCAGATGGGCGGCTGGTTCCGCAAGGAAATCAACACGCTCGAAGACCTCAAGGGGCTGAAATTCCGGGTCGGCGGCTTTGCCGGCAAGGTGCTCGAGCGCCTCGGCGTGGTGCCCCAGCAGCTCGCGGGCGGCGATATCTACCCGGCGCTCGAGAAGGGCACCATCGACGCGACCGAATTCGTCGGCCCCTATGACGACGAAAAGCTCGGCTTCGTGAAGGTCGCGCCCTACTACTACTACCCCGGCTGGTGGGAAGGCGGCCCGACCGTCCACTTCATGATGAACCTCGACAAGTGGAACGAGCTGCCGGCCTCCTATCAATCGCTGCTGCGCACCGCCTCGCAGGCGATCGATGCGAACATGCTCCAGCAATATGATTACGGCAACCCGATCGCGCTGAAGAAGCTGATCGCCGAGGGCGCGCAGCTGCGCCCCTTCTCGCCCGAGATCCTGCAGGCCTGTTTCGACACCGCCAACGAGGTCTATGCCGAGATCGAGGCCACCAACCCCGATTTCGCCAAGCTCTGGGCCTCGGTGAAGAGCTTCCGCGCCGAGCACTATCTCTGGACGCAGGTCGCCGAATACAACTACGACACCTTCATGATGATGCAACAGCGCGCCGGCCGGCTCTGAGCCGCCCCGCCTTGCAGATGCCTTCCGGCCGGGCCCCCGCGCCCGGCCGGTTGCTTTTTACGCCCGCGCACGCAACTTTCTTGCGCAAACGCTCTGGACAGGCGTTTCCGGTCAGGTAAATTGACCACCGAAGCCGCCCCCGGGGGGAGGACCCATCAGGAGGGCGGCCCGATCGATCATGGGAGGAATCAATGGATCGTCGCTCGTTCATTCGTAAGGGCGCGCTTGGCGGCGCCGCCGCTGCGGCCGCTTCGCTCGCCACCCCGGCACTCGCCGAGGATCTGCCCGAGGTCACCTGGCGCCTCACCTCGTCCTTCCCGAAATCGCTCGACACGATCTTCGGCGGCGCCGAGACCTTCGCCGATTACGTCTCGAAGATGACCGGCGGCAAATTCAAGATCCAGGTCTTCTCGGCGGGCGAGATCGTCCCCGGCCTGCAGGCGATGGACGCGGTCTCGAACGGCACGGTCGAGGCCTGCCACACCTGCTCCTATTACTTCTGGGGCAAGGACGCGACCTTCGCGCTCGGCACCGCGGTGCCCTTCGGCCTCAACGCGCGCCAGCAGAACGCCTGGTTCTACTATGGCGGCGGCAATGATCTGATGAACGAATTCTACGCCGGCCACGGCATTGTCGCCTATCCTTGCGGCAATACCGGCGCGCAGATGGGCGGCTGGTTCCGCAAGGAAATCAGCTCGGTGGACGACCTCAAGGGCCTCAAGATGCGGCTCGGCGGCTTCGCGGGCAAGGTGATGGAACGCCTCGGCGTGGTGCCCCAGCAGATCGCCGGCGGCGACATCTACCCGGCGCTCGAGAAGGGCACCATCGACGCCACCGAATGGGTCGGCCCCTATGACGACGAGAAGCTCGGCTTCTACAAGGTCGCGCCCTATTACTACTACCCCGGCTGGTGGGAAGGCGGCGCGGCGCTGCACACGATGATCAACAAGGAGAAATTCGAGGCGCTGCCCGAGGCCTATAAAGAGGTGATCATGGTCGCCGCCCAGGCCGCCAACAGCGACATGCTGGCCTCCTATGACCAGAAGAACCCGACCGCGCTGAAGATGCTGCTGGCCAATGGCGCGCAGCTGCGCCCGTTCTCGGCCGAGATCCTGCAAGCCTGCTACAAGGCCTCGATGGAGGTCTATGACGAGCTGCTCGCCTCGAACGAATCGTTCAAGAAGATCTACGAGAGCCAGCTCGCCTATAAACGCGACGCTTATGTCTGGGCGCAGCTCGCCGAATACAACTACGACACCTTCATGATGATCCAGAGCCGCAACGGCGCCCTCTGAAACATCCGAATTTCAAGATGTTACCCCGGCCAGCCCCGCGCTGGCCGGTTTTTTCATTCCAGAAACCTTTGTTTCATCCCTTGGATTTAGTGTCGAAGCTGAACGAAAAGGGAATACCGATCATGCTGTCGAAACTCTACCGGATTCCTGCCCGGATCTACGCCATCGTCCTGATCGCCGCGCTGGCGCTCGCCGGCCTGTCCGAGGGGCTTCTGAAACTCGCGGTGAGCAACGCCTATGACATGCGCGAGACCCATCTGAGCGATGTCACCGATACCGCGATCAGCACGCTCGCGCATCTGCAAGACGAGGTCGATAGCGGGACGATAACGCTCGAACAGGCGCAGGCCGAGGCGCGGTTGCAACTCACCGCGATGACCTTCGCCGACAGCGGCTATTTCTATGCCCTCGATACCAAGGGCGTCATGCTCGTCCACCCGACGCAGCCCGATTGGGTCAACACCAACAAGCTAGATTATGTCGATGCCAAGGGCACGCCGATTTTCGTCGAGATGCTGAAGCTGGTCGAGGCCAAGGGCAGCGGCATGTTGCGCTATTACTTCACCAAACCCGGCTCGACCGAGACCGAGATGAAGCTCGGCTTCGTGCGGATCTATGAGCCCTGGGGCTGGGTCGTGGGCACCGGCTCCTATGTCTCCGATATCGAGGCCGCACTGGCCCATCTGCGCAAGATCTCGCTCGGGGCGCTGGCGGGGGCGGTGGCGGTGCTGATGCTGATCTCGACGCTGCTGGCGCGCAGCGTGACGATCCCGCTCGAGGCGATCATCCGCCGCATGGGCTCGATGACCGCGGGCGATGCGGCGAGCGCGGTGCCCTTCACCAGCGCGCGCAGCGATATCGGCGACATGGCGCGCGCGATCGACACGTTCCGCGCGGCGCTGATCGAGAAGCAGGCGCTGGAGGAAAGCCGGCGCGAGAAGGATGAAGAGATGCGCCGCGCTGAACAGGCCGCCCAGGCGCGCGAGGAAGAGCTGCGCCAGCGCGAGGCCGCCGCCCAGGAGGACCGCCGCCGGCAAGAGGCCGAGGCGCTGCGCGAACGCGAAGCGGCCCGCGCCGCCGCCGAGGTCGAGCGCGAGGCGCAGATGCGCGAGCAAGAACGCGTGGTCACCACCCTTGCGGCAAATCTCAAGGCGATGTCCGAGGGCGATCTGACCGTTGCGATCGTCGAGAGCTTCCCGCCGGGCTATGAACAGCTGCGCGTCGATTTCAACGCCGCCGTGACCCGCTTTGCCGAACTCGCCGGCGCGATCATCGAGACCGGCGACGAGATCCAGTCGGAAGCCGCCAGCCTGAACAACGCCTCGACCGAGCTTGGCCGGCGCACCGAGACCCAGGCCGCCTCGCTCGAGGAAACCGCCGCCGCGATGAACGAGATCGCCGCCTCGGTCGACAGCTCGGCCGACGGCGCGCGCAATGCCGCCCGCGCGGTGGGCAAGACCCGCGACAAGACCGCGCTCGGGCGCGATGTCGTGAAACAGACCCTGACCGCGATGAACGACATCGCCCACAGCTCGGAAAAGATCTCGCGGATCACCAGCGTGATCGACGATATCGCCTTCCAGACCAACCTCCTTGCGCTCAACGCCGGGGTGGAGGCCGCGCGGGCGGGCGAATCCGGCCGCGGCTTCGCGGTCGTCGCCTCCGAGGTCCGCGCGCTGGCGCAACGCTCCTCCGAGGCCGCGCGCGAGATCGCCGAGCTGATCAGCACCTCCGAAGCGCAGGTCAAATCGGGCGTGACGCTGGCGAGCCAATCCGATGACGCGCTCGGCGCAATCGGCGATCTGGTCTCGGAACTCGACAGCGTGATCAAGACCATCGCCGCCTCCGCCGCCGAGCAATCGGTGGGCATCTCGGAGGTCACGACGGCGGTGAACCAGCTCGATCAGGTCACCCAGCAAAACGCCGCGATGTTCGAGGAAAACTCCGCCGCCGTTCAGGCCCTGCTGGCCCAGGCCCGCGCCCTCAAACAGCTCAGCGCGGTCTTCACGATCGACGCCGAGGCCCGCGCCATGCGCCTCGCGTCCTGACCGCGCCCCCCCCCGCGCACGCGCCACGAGCCCCGCATCCGGGCGCGCGTGCCAAACGGCCAGCGCCCCGCCAAACCGAAATCGGCCCCCTCCGTTTCCGAAGGGGGCCAGTCTCGTCGATCAGGCTCATTCCTTGACCGCCCGAACCGTTTGTTGCCTGGGCCTTCTCGACGTCTGGGGCGAGCGCACCCGCCCCGGATCTCAATGCAGCGCCTGACGCCCGCCGCTGAGCAGCGTGACGGTGGTCGAGGCGCCCGCCATGCGGATATCGGTCACATCGAGGGCATGGTGATCGAGATCGCCGCCGATCACCTCGATCGAGGCGCCGCCACGAAAGGTCGCATCGAGCACCGAGGTCAGCGCCTCGCCCACGAGCTGCGCCTCGATCCCGCCGGGGATCCGCCGCAGCGCCTGAACCGTGACACGTTTATTTCCGACGATCAGCTCCACCGAGCCCTCCGTTAGCCACCCGCGCGAGCCCCCCGCGCGGAAAGTTTCATTGATTTCCGACCCTTGCGCGGATCAGCTACAGCCGCTCGTGCCGCCGCAGGTGTTGCACTTCATGCAGGTGCCGTTGCGCACGAGCGTATAGTTGCCGCATTCGCCGCAGGCCTCGCCCTCATAGCCCTGCATCTTCGCCTTGGCGCGCGCATCCATCGCCACCACGCCCGAGGCGATCGAGGTGCTCGCGGTGACCGAAACCGTCGCCGTCTCCGGCACGAGCGTGTTCAGCGCCGCGATCGGGTCGCCGCCGGCGAGCGCGGTCGCAGCCCCCCCTTGCAGCACCACCAGCTCCTGCGGCAGGCGCTTGCGCAGATAGCCCGTCGAGGAGATCTGGCGCAGCACTTCGAGCGATTTGGACGCCGCGGTTTCCTCCACCGGCTTGATGTTGCGCTTGCCCTCATCCTTGCCGCCGCCGAGCTCGTCAAAGCTCGCGCCCTGCGGTTTCACATGGGCCAGATCGGTGCGGTCGAGATAGCTCACCGCCAGCTCGCGGAACACATAATCGAGGATCGAGGTCGCGTTCTTGATCGAGTCATTGCCCTGCACCATGCCCGCGGGCTCGAATTTGGTGAAGGTGAAGGCGTCGACGAATTCCTCGAGCGGCACGCCATATTGCAGCCCGACCGACACCGCGATGGCGAAATTGTTCATCATCGCGCGGAAGCCCGCGCCTTCCTTGTGCATGTCGATGAAAATCTCGCCGAGCGAGCCATCGTCATATTCGCCGGTGCGCAGATAGACCTTGTGACCGCCGACCACCGCCTTCTGGGTATAGCCCTTGCGCCGCGCGGGCAGCTTCTCGCGATGCGAGCGGACGATTTCCTTGACGATGATCTTCTCGACGATCTTCTCGGCCAAGGTCGCGGCCTTCTCGGCCTGCGAGCCCGAGGCGAGGATCTCCTCGGCCTCCTCATCGTCCTCGACGAGCGCGGAGGCGAGCGGCTGGCTCAGCTTCGAGCCGTCGCGGTAGAGCGCATTGGCCTTGATGCCGAGCGACCAGCTCAGCTCATAGGCCGCCAGCGTCTCCTCGATCGAGGCGGAGTTCGGCATGTTGATCGTCTTCGAGATCGCGCCCGAGATGAAGCTCTGCGCGGCGGCCATCATGCGGATATGGCTCTCGACCGAGAGATAGCGGCGCCCCTTCTTGCCGCAGGCATTGGCGCAATCGAAGACGACGTAATGCTCGGGCTTGAGGAAGGGCGCGCCCTCGAGGGTCATCGTGCCGCAGACATGGTCGTTGGCGGCATCGACCTGGGCCTTGGTGAAGCCGAGGTGGCGCAAGAGATCGAAGGTCGGGTCGGCGAGCTTCTCGGCCGGGATGCCGAGCGTTTTGGCGCAGAATTCCTCGCCGAGCGTCCATTGATTGAAGACGAAGCGCACGTCGAAAGCCGAGGGCAGCGCCGCTTCGATCTTCTCGATCTCGCGCGGGCCGAAGCCGTGGCCGATCAGCGCGGTGTGGTTGATCCCCGGGCAATTGCCAAGCGAGCCATGGCCCACCGCATAGGCGATGATTTCCTCGATCTGCGCCGAAGGATAGCCCAGTGCATCGAGCGCCGCGGGGACCGAGCGGTTGATGATCTTGAAGTAACCGCCGCCCGCGAGCTTCTTGAACTTCACCAGCGCGAAATCGGGCTCGATGCCGGTGGTGTCGCAATCCATCACGAGGCCGATCGTGCCGGTCGGCGCGATCACCGAGACCTGCGCGTTGCGGAAGCCATGCTGCATGCCGAGCTCGAGCGCCTCGTCCCAGGCGTGGCGCGCGAGTTCGGTCAGCGTCGGGTCGGGGCAATTGCCGAGATCGAGCGGCACGGGTTTGACCTCTAGCGCCTCATAGCCGTTCGATTTGCCATGCGCCGCGGTGCGGTGGTTGCGGATCACCCGCAGCATATGCTCGCGGTTCTTCGCATAGCCCGGGAAGGGCCCGAGCTCGCCCGCCATCTCGGCCGAGGTGGCGTAGCTCACGCCGGTCATCACCGCGGTGAGCGCGCCGCACAGCGCGCGCCCCTCGTCGCTGTCATAGCCAAGGCCCATGGTCATCAAAAGCCCGCCGATATTGGCGTAACCGAGCCCCAGCGTGCGGAAATCATAGCTGCGCTGCGCGATCTCGCGGCTGGGGAATTGCGCCATCGTGACCGAGATCTCGAGCGTCACCGTCCAGAGCCGGGTGGCATGGACATAGGCATCGGCGTCGAACTTGCCGCCCTTGTAGAAGGTCAGCAGGTTCATCGAGGCCAGGTTGCAGGCCGTGTCGTCGAGGAACATGTATTCCGAGCAGGGGTTCGAGCCGCGGATCGGCCCGTCCTCGGGGCAGGTGTGCCACTCGTTCACCGTGTCGTGGAACTGGATCCCCGGGTCGGCGCAGGCCCAGGCGGCATGGCCGACCTGATCCCACAGATCGCGCGCCTTGACGGTCTTGGCGACCTTGCCGTCGGTGCGGCGGATCAGCTCCCAATCGGCATCGTCCTTCACCGCCTTGAGAAACGCGTTGGTGACGCGCACCGAGTTGTTCGAATTCTGGCCGGAGACCGAGATATAGGCCTCGCTGTCCCAATCGGTGTCATAGGTGGGGAATTCGATCGAGCTGTAGCCCTGACGGGCATATTGCAGCACGCGGTTGATATAGGTCTCGGGGATCATCGCGCGCTTGGCCGAGCGGATCGCGGCTTTCAGCCCCTCGTTCAGCGCCGGGTCGGTCGCGCCCGCTTCCGAGCCATCGAACGCCCGGATCGCGTCGAAGATCTTGTTGAGCTCGCGCTCATGCATCTTCGAGCCCGCGACGAGGCTGGCCACCTTCTGCTCCTCGATCACCTTCCAGTTCACGAAGGCCTCGATATCGGGGTGATCCATGTCGCAGATCACCATCTTGGCCGCGCGCCGCGTGGTGCCGCCCGACTTGATCGCGCCCGCCGCGCGGTCGCCGATCTTGAGGAAGCCCATCAGGCCACTGGATTTGCCGCCGCCCGACAGTTTTTCGCCCTCGCCGCGCAGGCTGGAGAAGTTGGTGCCGGTGCCCGAGCCGTATTTGAAGAGCCGCGCCTCGCGCACCCAGAGGTCCATGATCCCGCCCTCGCCGACGAGATCGTCCTTCACCGACTGGATGAAGCAGGCATGGGGCTGCGGGTGCTCATAGGCCGAGGCGGATTTGGTGAGCTCGCCGGTCTTGAAATCGACGTAGTAATGGCCCTGGCTCGGGCCGTCGATGCCATAGGCCCAATGCAGGCCGGTGTTGAACCATTGCGGGCTGTTCGGCGCGGCCATCTGTTCGGCCAGCATGAAGCGCATCTCGTCATAATAGGCGCGGGCATCCGCCTCCGACGAGAAATAGCCGCCCTTCCAGCCCCAATAGGCCCAGGCGCCGGCGAGCCGGTCGAAGACCTGCTTGGCCGAGGTCTCGCCGATGAAGCGCGCCTCTTCGGGCAGGGCGGCGAGCGCCTCTTCATCGGGGATCGAGCGCCACAGGAACTCGGGCACGCCCTCTTCGGCAACGCGTTTGCGCGCCGCCGGAACGCCCGCCTTGCGGAAATATTTCTGCGCGAGAACGTCGGAGGCGACCTGGCTCCAGCCCTCGGGCACCTCGACCTGATCGTTGCGGAACACGATCTTGCCATCGGGGTTGCGGATCTCCGAGGTGGTCGTGGTGAAAGCGATCTCACCATAGGCGCCGGTGTCGGCCTGCGTGAACTTGCGTTCGATCTTCATCTGCCCTGTCCCTACGTTCTCAAAGACTGTGCGGCTGCCCGCTCGGGACAAATCTTCCCCGCCTCTTTCAGCGCTGCCAAAAGAGTGGCCCGACCCTGAGGGATCGACCTGAGAGGAAGACTGTCCCGCCGCGACCCCACTATATGTGGTAGTTTTCTGGCCCGCCCCCACAAACTGGCGAGGTTCGCGCAGAGGGTCAATAAAACTTTCTCGGCTTGGAGTGGGTTTTTTCGTTTGACGGGCAAAAGCGCAAGAGCCTGGAAATTAACCTTTTGATTCATCCACAAGGGCCCCCGGGGGCGCCGCAGCGCGGCAAGTGCCGCAAATTCCTTGATTCATTCGCCTTGGCCGGCCGGGCGGGGGGGCGGGAAAATTTCCATCCACATGATGCGGATTTCTGTGGATGGATCGCGGCGCCCCGCCCAAGCCCTGCGGCGCAGGACCGCAGCCCGCCCGCGCAGCCGGTTTTGCCCAAATTCTGCGCAGCGAGTCCCGGGAATCAGATGGGGAGATTCGCCCCGAGCCGCCCCAAGATGCGGGCCCCGCCCCCAGATCTTGGGGCGCGCGCAGCGGCACTCTACCATTTGAGACAGTCTCTCCGCAGGGCCGCGCGAGACACCTGCGGCGGCGGCGCCGTGACGGGAGGGGATGTCGGGGATGTCGATGGGAGGGGAGGAACTGGTCGGGGCGAGAAGATTCGAACTTCCGACCTACGGTACCCAAAACCGTCGCGCTACCAGGCTGCGCTACGCCCCGACCCCGCCTTCCTACCCGGCCTCGGCGCCGAGGGGAAGCCCCGATGCGCCGCTCAGCGGCAGGGCCAGGCCGCGCCGGTCGGCGCGATCGCGGGATGGGCGAGAACCGCGCCCGGCGCGAGGCCTTGCGCCGCCGCCTGCCCGCCCGCGATCTCGAGCACGAAGCGCACCGGCGCGCCCGAGGGGATCGGGGTTTCGTCGAAAGGCACCGCGCGCGGGTGCACGCGCACCACCTGCCCCGCGGCATTGATGAACAGCATGTCGAGCGGCGCGGGCGTATCCTTCATCCAGAAGGCGACGGGCTGCTCGGTCTCGTAGACGAAGAGCATCCCGGCCTCGGGCGCGAGCGGCTCGCGCCCCATCAGCCCGCGCGCGCGCTCGGCCGGGTCATCGGCCAGCTCGATGTGAAACACCCGCTCCGCGCCATCGGCGCGCTTGATCCGGGCCAGATCGCTCTCGCAGGCGGGCGCCGCCGCCGCGGCCTGGGCCGCGAGGATCAGCGCCGCGGCGAGATCGGACG
>ERZ1645187.2702-NODE-2702-length-15402-cov-7.351078_pt1 | contig 15402 bp, 13 predicted proteins | sample MGYA00575352_ERZ1645187 | MGnify/ENA primary metagenome ERZ1645187 (study PRJEB40837, sample SAMN11349314) | freshwater sediment metagenome | isolation source: river sediment | host: Sediment | place: India: Wazaribad , New Delhi | collected 2017-02-21 ...
AGGGCGGCAAGCTGCGCTGCATGGGCTCGACCACCTACAAGGAGTTCCGCCAGCACTTCGAAAAAGACCGCGCCCTGTCACGCCGCTTCCAGAAGATCGACGTGAACGAGCCTTCGGTGCCCGACACCATCAAGATCCTGATGGGGCTGAAGCCGCATTTCGAGGAACACCACGACCTGCGCTACACCAATGACGCGATCAAGTCGGCGGTGGAACTGGCCGCGCGCTATATCCATGACCGCAAGCTGCCCGACAGCGCCATCGACGTGATCGACGAGGCGGGCGCGGCCCAGCATCTCTTGCCCGAGGGCAAGCGCCGCAAGACCCTTGGCATCAAGGAGATCGAGGCCGTGGTCGCCAAGATCGCCCGCATCCCGCCGAAATCGGTGTCCAAGGACGATGCCGAAACCCTGCGCGATCTGGAAAAGACCTTGAAACGGGTGGTGTTCGGGCAAGACAAGGCGGTTGAGGCCCTGTGTTCGGCCATCAAGCTTGCGCGTGCCGGCCTGCGCGAGCCCGAAAAACCCATCGGCAATTATCTCTTTGCCGGGCCGACGGGTGTCGGCAAGACCGAGGTGGCCAAACAACTCGCCGCCTCGCTGGGGGTGGAGCTGTTGCGCTTCGACATGTCGGAATACATGGAGAAGCACGCGGTTTCCCGGCTGATCGGTGCCCCTCCGGGCTATGTCGGCTTCGACCAGGGCGGCATGCTGACCGACGGCGTCGACCAGCACCCGCATTGCGTGCTGCTTCTGGATGAAATGGAAAAGGCGCACCCGGATGTCTACAACATCCTTCTGCAGGTGATGGACCACGGCAAGCTGACCGACCACAACGGCCGGACGGTGGATTTCCGCAATGTGATCCTGATCATGACCTCCAACGCCGGGGCCTCGGAAATGGCCAAGGCCGCGATCGGCTTTGGCCGCGAACGCCGCACGGGCGAGGATACCGCTGCGATCGAACGCATCTTCACCCCCGAATTCCGCAACCGTCTGGACGCCGTGATCGCCTTTGCCCCCTTGGGCCGCGACATCATCCAGCAGGTGGTGACCAAGTTCGTCCTGCAGCTTGAGGCGCAACTGATCGACCGCAACGTGCACATCGACCTCACGCCCGAAGCGGCGGATTGGCTGGGTGAAAAGGGCTATGACGACAAGATGGGCGCCCGTCCGCTGGGCCGGGTCATTCAGGAGCACATCAAGAAACCACTGGCCGAAGAGCTGTTGTTCGGCAAGCTGACCAAGGGCGGCACGGTGCATGTGGGCGTCAAGGACGGCACCTTGCACCTGACCTATGAAGAGCCGCAAAAGCCGCGCCTGACCGGGCAGAAACCGCCGCTTCTGACGGCGGAATGAACCGGCGCCTTGCCCTTTGCCTGATGGCCCTCGCCCAACCGGCGGGGGCCTTTGAACTTGTCTTCCCCGCAGCCTGCGTGCTGGGCGAGACCTGCTATATCCAGCAATATCCCGACCGTGATCCGGGGCCAGAGGCGGCCGATTTCACCTGCGGACCGCTCAGCTATCAAGACCATGACGGCACCGACATCGCGCTGCCCACGCGCGCGGCGATGGCGACGGGGGTCGATGTGCTGGCGGCGGCGGCGGGCACGGTGAAGGGCACGCGCGACGGGGTGGCCGACTTTACCCCGGCCAGTCCCGGCAAGGAATGTGGCAACGGAGTGGTGATCGACCATGGCACCGGCTGGGAGACCCAGTATTGCCACCTGAAACGGGGTTCGGTGACGGTCCGGCCCGGGGACAAGGTGGAAATCGGCGCGCGGCTTGGCCAGATCGGCCAATCGGGACTGGCCGAGTTTCCCCACCTTCATCTTTCGGTGCGACAGGGCGGCAAGGATGTAGACCCTTTTGCGCCGGGGGCCGGGGCTTGCGGCGCGGCGGACGACGACCTGTGGGCCACGCCCCTGCCCTATCAGCCAGGCGGAATTCTGGCGCTGGGCCTGACCGACCATGTGCCCGACTTCGAGGCGATCAAGGCCGGCCTGCCATCGCCCGATCTGCCCGCCACGGCCCCCGCGCTTGTTGTCTGGGCCTATCTCTTCGGCCCGCGGGCGGGCGATGCACTGCTGCTGACAATAAAGGGGCCAAGTGGGGCGGTTCTGACCGAACGGGTGATGCTGGAAAAAACCCAGGCGCTGGCCTTTCGGGCTGTCGGCAAACGGCTCTTGACGGCGGGCTGGCCCCCCGGGCGCTATGAGGCCCGTGTCGAACTTCTGCGCCGCGGAGAGGCGATCGCCAGCGAAAGTATGGGCCTGACGCTCATGCCCTGAACGATTTTTCGACGAAAAATCGCGGCACCGCTGATTTTCGTCGAAAATCAGCGTTCCGTCAGCTTCAACTCGATCCGCCGGTTCTGGGCGCGGGCTTCGGCACTGTCGCCTTTTGCCACCGGCTGAAACTCACCAAAGCCGGTAGCGGCCAGGCGGTCTGGCGGAAAGCCCAGATCAGCCACCATATAGCGCACGACAGAAAGGGCGCGGGCCTGACTGAGCTCCCAATTGTCCGCAAAGGCACCGGCGCCCGACAAGGGCACGTTGTCGGTATGGCCATCCACCCGGATGATCCAATCAATGCCCGGCGGGATCTGCCCTGCGATGTCATTCAGCGTTGCCACCACTCCGGCGATCTGCCTCTTGCCCTCTTCGGCCAGATCCGCCGCGCCGGGGGTGAACAGCACCTCGGAGGAAAACACAAAGCGGTCGCCCACCACCCGCACCCCTTCGCGCCCGGCCAGAAGCTGCGACAATTGGCCAAAGAATTCGCTGCGGAACCGGGCAAGGTCGGCGTTTTCGGCCTCCAGCCGCTTGCGTTCGGCGGCCTCCATCTCGGCCCGGCGTTTCTGTTCGGCCGCCACCTGCGCCAGCGCCGCATTCAACTGGCTGCCAAGCGTCTCAAGCTGCACCTGAGCCGCCGCATCCCGCGCGGCCGAGGCATCCAGAAGCCCCTGCAACTCTGCCAGTTGCGAACGCAAGGCGGCAATCTGTTCATTCAGCAGCGTTACCTTGCGCTGCGCCTCCAGCGATTTTTCCTGCTCTTGAGAAAGCGTCGCCTTGGCCACATCCAGAAGCGTGCCTTTTTCCGCCCCTTCGGCCGGCTTGGCGCGGGCGGCGGCCAGAAGCGTCATCACCTCTTCGGCCTCCTTGCGTTTGGCCTCCAGGGCAAGGGTCAGCGCGGCGAGTTCGTCGTCCGAGGACTGCAGGCTGTCGCGCAGCTTGGCAAGGGCCGCCGCATCAACCAGACGCGCGGCCTCGGCCTCGGAAAGTTGCGCCTGTGCTGTGGACAGGGCCTGAGCATCCGCCTTGCCCTTGGCCTGAAGGTCCGCCACCAGCGCCTCCAGCGCCTCGCGGCGGGCGGCGGCCAGGCGGGCGGCCTCGGCGGCGCCGTCAATCTCGGTCCGGGCGCTGGCAAGGGCGGCATCCAGCGCCGCCTTTTCATCGGTCAGCCGGGCAACATCACCCAAAGCCGCGTCGCGTTCGGCCAGAAGGCCACGCACCTGCACCTCGAAATCGCCAAGCCGCGTCTCTGCCGCCGCAAGGCTGACCTGCAGGCCATCGGCCCGCGCGCGCTCCAGCCCCAGCGCATCGGCCAGCTGGGCCACTTGCGCGTTCAACTCGGTCAATTCGTTGCCCTGGGTGGTGATCGTGTCGCGCAACACCGCCTGCATGACGGTAAAGATGGTCAGCACGAACATCATCACCATCAAAAGCGTGGTCACGGCATCGACAAAGCCGGGCCAGATCATCGAACTGTCGCGGCGGCGCGAAAGGCCCATCTAATGCCCCCGGCCCAGATGGCGGACAGCGGCGATCAGCGCGGTCAGGTCGGCGCGCAGATCGGCGGTGGATTCGGCGCGGCCGGCCGTCAGCTCTTCGAGAATGCGCAAGAGCTGCACATCGATGGAGCGCAGGCGCATCCGGCTTTCGGCGTCGGAATGGGCCCCGCCCTCGGCACCCGCCAAGGCCGCGATCAGCCGCTCTTGCCCCTCGGCGATGCGCGCCAGCGCAGAGGCCTGCGCCTCGGCCGCCGCCCCAAGGCCCGCCATGCGATTGACCGCCTCGGTCAGGGTGGCCAGCCGGTCATCCAGCGCCAGCCGGTCGCGGTCGCCCTGCGCGGCGATGGTCTGCAACACCTCGACCTGGGCGCCCAGATGGTCGATCAGCCCGGCCATGACACCGCTGTCGCCTTCGCCGTCGCCACTGGCAAGGCCGACACGGGTGATCGAGGACAGCCAATCCTCAAGCTCGCGGTAAAAGCGGTTCTGGCCGTGGCCCGCAAAAAGCTCCAGCAGGCCCACGACCAACGACCCGGCCAGCCCCAGAAGCGAAGAGGAAAACGCCGTGCCCATGCCGCCAAGCTGGCTTTCAAGACCGCTCATCAGCTTGGAAAACACCTGCAGCCCGGTCTCTCCCTCGGCCGGGGCAAGGCTGCGGATGGTGTCGACCACCGCCGGAACCGTGGTCGCAAGCCCATAGAAGGTGCCCAGAAGGCCAAGGAAGATCAGAAGGTTGACCAAATAGCGGGTGATGTCGCGCGCCTCGTCGATGCGGGTGGCGACGGATTCAAGGATCGAGCGTGTGGAGGAGGCCGACAGGTTCGACCGCGCGCCCCGGCTGCGCAGCAACTGGGCCAGCGGGGCCAGCAAAAGCGGCGCCTCCGCCTCGGCCGAGCCGGGTTCCTGGCGGGCAAAGGCCTCGATCCAGCTGACCGATTGCACCAGGATGAACACCTGCCAGAAACAGGTGACAACCGCCAGAAGGAACACCCCGGCGATGAAGCCGTTCAGCCAGGGGTTCGTCCGGATGATGCCCAGCACGGTTTCATGGATGAACCACGCCCCCGCCGCCACCAGGCCGCAGACAAGCAACATGGTGACGATCTGGCGGATGGGTTGGCTGAACAGGACGCCGGTCTGCGGGGCGGTTCTTGGCATATCTTGTGGCCGCATGCTGTGATATGGCCCAACCATAGCAGGCAGGCGGCCGATGCCAAGCGAAACTAAGGATGATGAAGGTCACGAACGCGGGCGGAAAGCCATTCCAGATCGCCGTCCCCGATGCCCAGTTCGGCCAGATGATCGGCCGTGGCATGCAGGTAATCGCGGTTCGGCCCCCGCCCGCCCACGGCCTGGGCGATGATCCGGGCCTGCTCTTCCAGGGGCAGGCCGCCGCAATATTGCACATGGTCGGGGTCGATAACAAAGACCAGCGCCTGCACCGCGCGGCCATCGGCCAGATGCACCGGCAGCCAGCGTTCCAGATAGGCCGACGAGATCAGCTCGCGCTCGCGTAGCGCCTGAAGGGTGCTGCCTTCGGCGCCCGGTGCCACGCGGAAGGCCACGCCATCGCAATGGGCGCCGGCAGAGGCATCCAGCGCCAGAACCAGACCCGGTGCAGCCTCGGTGCCGCGATGGTGGATCGAGCGCATGCAGAAACTGCGGTGCCAGCCGGTCGCGCGGGCGATCACGCGCTCGGCCACCGGGAACTCGGGGTTCCAGATCAACGAGCCATAGCCGAACACCCACATGTCATGCGCCATCACTGGTCCTCCGTTTCGGGGATGGTGTAGAAAGACCGGGCAAGAAAAGGAAGGGGCGGCGATGCGGGGGCTGTTGTGGGTGGCGCTGGGGCTGGCGGTGCTGTGGGGCGGCTGGTGGTTCGTCGGATCGCGCGGCGTTCAGGCCGGGGCCGAGGCCTTCTTTGCCGAGCAGTCCGCCCGGGGCCTTGAGGCCGATCACGCCGGAATCACGGTTGCCGGCTTTCCCAGCCGCTTTGACCTAACGGTGACGTCGCCGCATCTGGCCGATCCGGCCCGCGGCCTTGGCTGGAGCGCGCCCTTCGCCCAAGTCTTTGCCATGTCCTGGAAGCCCTGGCATCTCATCGCCGCCCTGCCCGGCGGTCAGTTCTTTGACGGCCCCGGCGGCAGGGTGACGCTGGAGGGGGAGCGGATGATGGGCTCGCTGCTGCTGTCGCCCGGTCCTGATCTGGCGCTTTCTGAGGCGGTGGTCGAAGGGCAGTCGCTGCGGCTGACAGGGGCCACAGCGGTAACGGCGGTGGGTCATGTGGTGGCCTCGGTCCGGCAGGAGGGGGAGGCCGCCTATCGACTGGGGTTGAAGGCGGGCGATCTGGCGCTTTCGCCGGGTTTTGGCGAAAACGACGGGCCGGGGGCGCTGATGTCCGAGGCCTATCTGGACGCAAGGCTGCAGCTCTCGGCCCCGCTCGACCGGCATCTTGGCGACAGTCGGCCGCGGCCGGTCACGCTGGATCTGACGCGCGCCACGCTGGTCTGGGGCAAGATGCGGCTGACGGCCAGCGGCGCGCTGGCGCCCGACGCCGACGGGTTCGCGGCGGGCGAGATTGCGGTCGAGGTCCGGGGCTGGCGCCACCTGCCGCCAGCGCTGGCGGCGATGGGGCTGATCGGCCCGGGCTTTGCCCCCGCCCTGACGCGCGGGCTTGAGACGATGGCGGCCGAGGGGGCCGCCCCCGAGGTGCTGATCCTGCCCCTGCGCGCCAAGGCCGGGCGGCTGGCGCTGGGCCCCCTGCCGCTGGGCGCCGCGCCGCGGTGGGGAGACTGATTTTCGACGAAAATCAGGGCTCTAGCGGCAATAGGGGTTGCGATTTGCCGCAATGTCGAAATGCAGGTGGTCCTCGTGGAACCCGTCCGAGCCGGGGCCAAGGGTGGTGCTGAAAATGCCGCAGGCGTTCTTGTGGGCGCGGCGGACCTGCTTGTTGTAGTCCTGCAGGACAGACCATTCCGTGCCATCGGCAAAGACGAAGCCCGCCACATCCACCGCCCTGCCCCGGCCATGCTCGCTGATCTTGGCGCCCTTCTTGTTGTTGCGGGGGCGGCAGACATAGCTGGCGGCGATGCGCAGTTCGACAACCTCGGCGCGGCCCATGGCCGGGCGCATGGCCCGCTCGATCCAGGTCTTGAGAGCGGCGGCGGTGTCACAACTGAAGGTCGCGGGCTGGTTCAGCCGGATGCCACTGATCGAGGTCACGCGCACGGGCTGATCCAGACCGCAGCCCTTGACCTTGCCCTTGATCGGAGCAAGCGCCTCGCCCCTGATCTCGGGATCGCCACAGACCGAGCCCTTGACGATGGCCTTGTTCTTCCGCTTGCCGGGGACGGGGCCGGGCTCTGGCTGAGGCGCGGCCGCGAGATTGGCCTCGGGCACGGCCGTCAGCCCTTCGGGCCGCTGTCTTGGCCGCGGGGTCTGGGGCAGCATCCCGGGGGCTGGCGCAAGCACGGCGGCGGGTGGCAGCGCGGGCCCCGCGGCAGTCAGAGCTTCGGGCCGGCGCCTGGGGCGCGGAACAGCTGCGGCAGTGGCGGAGGGCTCGGCGGCTTCGGGGCGTGCCGCCGCCGCAATATCGGGGCGGGGCAAGGGGCGCAACGAGGTGGCCGGCGCCTCGGCCCAAGCCCCCTGCCCGGCCAGAATCAGCGTGAGGCCCAGCACCACAGGGCGCAAGCGGCTATTCCCCGGCTTTGACAGCCGCAACCGGAGCGACACGGCCGAAATCGGGGGCGGCCGTATCCTGCCCCGCCTCGATGATCGAGCGGCGGATTGCGCGGGTGCGGGTGAAATAGGCATGCAACTGCTCGCCATCGCCCATGCGGATCGCGCGTTGCAGCATGAAAAGCTCTTCGGTAAAGCGGCCGAGAATGTCGAGCGTCGCTTCCTTGTTGGTCAGGAACACGTCGCGCCACATGGTCGGATCGCTGGCGGCAATCCGGGTAAAGTCTCGAAAGCCCGAGGCCGAATACTTGATGACTTCGGAATTCGACACCCGGCGCAAATGATCGGCCACCCCCACCATCGTATAGGCGATCAGGTGCGGCGTATGGCTGACAACGGCCAGCACAAGGTCATGGTGCGGCGCGTCCATCTCATCGACATTCGATCCCATCGCCTCCCACAGGGCGCGCAGCCGCGCCGTGGCCTCGGGCGTCGAGGTTTCGGTCGGCGTCAGAAGGCACCAGCGGTTCCGGAACAGCGTGGCAAAGCCCGAGCGGGGGCCGGAATGTTCGGTACCGGCCAGCGGGTGGGCGGGCACAAAGGCCACGCCGGCGGGAATATGCGGCGAGACGGCGTCGATGACCGCCTGCTTGACCGAACCCACGTCGGTCACACAGGCACCTTGCATCAAATGCGGACCAATCTCGGCGGCGATGCCCGCCATGGCGCCCACCGGCACGGCCAGAACCACCAGATCGGCCCCCTGCACCGCCTCGGCCGCCGTGGCGCAGACCCGGTCACAGATGCCGATCTCCAACGCGATGCGGCGGGTCTCCTCGGTCTTGGCATAGCCGACGATCTCGGCCGCAAGGCCCCCCTGCTTCATGGCGTGCGCCATGGAAGAGGCAATCAGGCCAAGCCCGATCAGGGCCACGCGGTGATAGATCGGCGGGGTCATCTTGCCCCCTTGAACTGCCCGATGGCATGGGCGACGCGGCGGCAGGACGCCTCGTCGCCGATGGTGATGCGCAGGCAATGCGGCAGGTTGTAGCTGGCCACCCGCCGCACGATCAGCCCCTGCGACTGCAGGAACCTGTCACAGGCTTCAGCCTCGTCGACCGAGGCAAAGCGGGCCAGGATGAAGTTGGCCATCGACGTGTCAGACGGAATGCCAAGTTCGGCCAGCGCCTCGGCCAGCCAATGACGCATGCGGGCGTTGTCCGCGCGGCACTTGGCGACGTAATCCTGATCGCGGACCGCGGCCTCGGCCACATCAAGCTGGGTGTTCGACAGGTTGAACGGCCCGCGGATGCGGTTCAGCACATCGATGATGTGTTTCGGCCCATAGCCCCAACCAATGCGCAAACCGCCGAGGCCATATATTTTCGAGAAGGTGCGCGTCATCACCACGTTGTCGCGCGCCTCGATCAGGGCGGCACCGGCGTCAAAGCCCTCGACATATTCGGCATAGGCCCCATCCAGCACCAGAATGGCCTGCGGCGGCAGACCGGCGGCAAGCCGTTCGACCTCGGCCGCCGAAATCATGGTGCCGGTCGGGTTGTTGGGGTTGGCGATGAACACCAGTTTGGTGCGTCGGTTGCAGGCGGCCAGAATGGCATCGACATCGGTGGTGCGCTCGCGCTCGGCCACCTCGACCGGGGTTGCCCCCGCCGCCATGGCCGAGATGCGATACATGAGGAACCCATGTTCGGTATAAACCACCTCATCCTTGGGCCCGGCATAGGCCTGACACAGGAAATGGATGATTTCATCCGACCCGACGCCGCAGATGATGCGGGCCGGATCAAGGCCATGCACATCGGCAATCGCCTCCCGCAGGGCGGCATGATCGGTCGAGGGATAGCGGTGCAACTGGTGAACCGACCGCTGGAAAGCGTCCTTTGCCCGGTCTGACGGACCGAACGGGTTTTCGTTCGATGACAGTTTGACCACATTCGTCACGCCCGCGACGCTGGCCTTGCCGCCCTCGTAAAGCGCGATGTCCAGAATGCCGGGCTGCGGGCGGATAAAGTCGTTCATCAGATTCCCCAAGTCTCAGGCCCGGCTTTTACCGCCCCGTTCGGGGCAAGGCCAGTGGAAAGGCATCGGGGCGGCCTTGCGCCGCCCCTTCGGATTTTCGTCGAAAATCCGTGATCCCGAGTTTTCGTCGAAAACTCGCTCACACCGCCAGAAAGTTCGTGAACTGCCAGGGGTCGTCGTCGTCGCGATCTTCGGCAAAGCTGTTGATGCGATTTTGCACGGGCGTCCAATCGGTGTAATGGCATTCGATGCGACCCAGGTATGGGCGCTGGACCTGCAGGCAGCGGTCATGATCCATCTCGTCAGCCTCAACCCAGCCGGCGCGCGGGTTTTCCGCCGCCCAGACCATCGCCGCGAGGACGGCCGAGGTCACCTGCATGCCCGTAGCGTTCTGATAGGGGGCAAGGGCGCGGGCCTCTTCGATGGTCAGACGCGAGCCATACCACATCGCCCCCTTGGCATGGCCATAAAGCAGCACGCCCAGATCATCGCCGCCCGACACGATCTCGTCCGCGGTCAGGATATGCTTTTGCTCGGGCAATTCCCCTGCGCCATTGATTTCATGCAGCGACAGGATCGCATCATTGCAGGGGTGATAGGCATAGTGGCAGGTCGGGCGATAGATCGCGCGGTCGCCATCCCAGACCGTATAGTAGTCGGGGATCGACAGTGATTCGTTGTGGGTTACCACAAAGCCGTATTGCGGTCCCACACCGGGGCACCAGGACCGCACGCGGGTGTCGGCTCCGGGCCGGTCGATCCAGATCGCATAGCCGGGGCCGTGGGTGAACTTGTGACCATGGGGCGGCAGCTTTTTCTCATGCGTGCCCCAGCCCAGTTCGGCCGGCTGATAGCCTTCGGACAAAAGCCCGTCGACCGACCATGTGTTGACGAAGGTGCCAACCGGTTTGGGGCGGGCAGAGACCTGCGTATCGCGTTCGGCGACATGCACCCCCTTCACCCCCAGCGTCATCGCCAGGCGCGCCCAATCCTCCCGGGTTTTCGGCGCGGCCGCAACGCCAGTATCGGCGGCAAGGCGCAGGAGCGCCTCCTTGAACAGCCAGGACACCATGCCCGGGTTGGCCCCGCAGCACGAGACGGCGGTCGGCCCGCCGACGTGGCGCTTGCCAAGTTCGCGCACCTTTTCGCGCAAGGGATAGTTGGTGCGGTCCGCATTCGGCAGCGGCGAGCCGAAATAGAAGCCCGGCCAGGGCTCGACCACGGTATCGACATATTGCACGCCCAGCTCGGCGCAGAGTTCCATCAGCAGGATGCTGTCCACATCCACCGACAGGTTGACGAGCATGCCGCGCCCCTCGGGGAAAAGATCCCGCAGCACCTGTTCATAGTTCTGCGGGGTCAAGGCCACTTGCAGATGCTTGAGCCCGTGTTCGTGCAGGATATGGGCGAACTCGCCCGACGGTTCGATCACGGTGAACCGCTCACGGTCAAAGCCGATGTGGCGTTCGATCAGCGGCAGCGTGCCCCGGCCGATCGAACCGAAGCCGATCATTACCAGCGGGCCGTCGATGCGGGCGTGAAGGGTGTGGGTCATGGTCGCCTCCTCAGTGCTTGTCGGTCTTTGCCGCCATCCAGTCCATCAGGGCCAGAAGGACCCCCGAGATGACGAAAGTCAGGTGGATGATGACCATCCATTGCAGGGTTTCGGTCGAAACGGCGTAGGCCGAACCGGGCTTGCCCAGCGCCATGAAGACCTTGAGCAGATGGATGCCCGAAATCGCCACGATCGAGGCGATGAGTTTCATCTTCAGCCCCGAAAAATCCACCGTTCCCATCCAGTCGGGCCGGTCGGCGGTCTCGCCGATCTCCAGTTTCGAGACGAAATTCTCATAGCCCGAAAAGAGCACGATCAGCAGCAGGTTCGCCGCCAGGGACAGATCGATCAGCGTCAGCACCGCCAGAATCCCCTGGTCGGCCGTCAGCGAAAACGCCTGCGGCGCGTAATAGGCCAGCTCCTTGAGGAAGATCACCAGCAGCATGCCAAGGCTGATGACCAGCCCCAGATACATCGGTGCCATCAGCCAGCGGCTGGCAAAAAGGCCGCGTTCGAACTGGCTTTCGATCCTGCGTTTGACCGTCATGACATTCTCCGGAAAATGAAAGGGCCCGCCATGACAGGCGGGCCCCCTGACTGCCAACGGGGGCAGAAATCAGTTCTTGGCGTAGTATTCGACGATCAGGTTCGGTTCCATCTGCACCGGATAGGGCACATCCGAAAGGCCCGGGGTACGGACGAACTTGACAGTTTTCTTGCTGGCGTCGACTTCAAGATAGTCGGGAACTTCCCGCTCGGCCGAGGCCATGGCCTCGATCACGATGGCGAGCTGGCGCGACTTTTCGCGAACTTCCACAACGTCGCCTTCCTTGACGCGGTAAGACGCGATGTTCACGCGCTTGCCGTTCACGTTGACGTGGCCGTGGTTCACGAACTGGCGGGCGGCGAAAATGGTCGGGACCAGCTTGGCGCGGTAGACAACCGCGTCCAGACGACGCTCCAGCAGGCCGATCAGCATCTCGCCGGTGTCGCCGCGCACACGCTCGGCCTCACCATAGATCTTGCGGAACTGCTTTTCGGTCAGGTCGCCATAGTAGCCCTTGAGCTTCTGCTTGGCGCGCAGCTGGGTACCGAAGTCCGACAGCTTGTTCTTGCGGCGCTGGCCGTGCTGGCCGGGGCCATATTCACGCTTGTTGACCGGCGACTTGGCGCGGCCCCAGATGTTTTCGCCCATGCGGCGGTCAATTTTGTACTTGGCAGACGTGCGTTTGGTCACGGCTGATCTCCTTCGTCAGATATGAAGGGCGTTGTCCTTTGGCCTTCCAGCCCGACAGGCATCCCCTTGCGGGGGCCACCAACACCAATGAAAAGCCCCGGAATTTCTTCCGGGACCGTGGGGCGGCTTATACAGGGGTGAAAGGCGCTGTCAACACCCTCATCGTTGACTGCGTCACTCTTCGGGGGGGGCCTCCCCGACGAGAAGCCGCAGGCGCACGAGGAGGGTCGTCAATGCGCCATTTCATAGCGCAGGATCGCCGCCTCGGAGGCCGAAAGGTTGCGTCTGGCATAGTCGCCATAGCTGTGCGGGTCGCTCTGCACCCCCGGCAACAGCGCCAGAAGCGCGCCCAGTTGGCCGGGGTCCACCGTATCCAGCGCGGTGTTCGACGGGTGGAAGCTTTCCGTTTCCAGCCCGTTGGCCCAGATCACATTATGCCGTTCCAGCAGGATATGCACATAGGTCACCTCGCGCAGGCTGTGATCGACGATCACCGTCTGGTCGTTCAGCAGATCCTCGGCCGCCACCAGAACTTCGGGCGTGTTGAACAGCGCCCGCGCGGCGGGTCCGCACAGCAGCATGCGGTGCTGGGGCGACACCAGCAGATCCTCGTCCGGGCGCCCGACGCCCAGCGCGCCGGCCTTGAATCGCACCGGCCGCAGGTGCGGCATGGCATAAAGCCGCGCCCCGGTCATGCGGCGGTGGCCACACCACAGCACCTCTTGCGGGCCGTTGTCGCGGGTCTCGATCCGGTCGCCGGGGCGGATGTCGCGGATCATGCGCGGCCCCTGCGGGGTGGCCAGCCGCGTCTCGGGGGTAAAGCAGATCACCCCGCCCGCGGTGCGCGCACCCGCGCCGGAATGGGTACGGTCGATCGAGGTCCGCACCACCCAGAGATCCTGATCGACGGGCGGCAGATCGCCCACCAGCATCAAGAGCCGCGCCCCGGTATCGGGCACGGGGATGATGGTCACGGCAAAGCTTTGGTGGCCATCGGTCACGATGAAGGACTGATCGGGCATGGAAGGGTCCTGCCCGCCGTCAGGCTCACCCATGCCTTCGCCGCCCACCGCCACACCGACCAACCGGCGCACCATGCGCGCCGCACGCTTGCGAATGTCCGCAGCCCCCTCGGCCCCTTCCAGAAGCAACAACCCTTGCGGCCCATCCACCCGCACGGCCGCCCCGCTCCAGCGCCATGTGGTGCCGACCGCAAGAACGTCCAAAGGCGCGGCGCGAAGGCCGTCCACTTCCGTCTGTGACCAGGAGATGACGAACGTGCCCAGAGAGCCCGTTTTCATAGCCTGTATGCCTGCTCGTTTCTTTTTCGTATTTTCACGGCTTTTTCCGCCGCTTGTGCGAAAAAGTTAACAGCACGGCCGATGATTGGCTATAGCAAAGCCGCAACAATCACAGGGATTGTTCGAAAAGTCAGAAGCGCAAATTCAGGCTGAGTGCGCCGACCACCTGCCCCTCGGGCTGCTCTTCGAACTCACGCGACAGATAGCTCACCCCATAGAAGGTCGAGGCGCGCTTGCCCTGCCAGTGAACCCCGGCCCGCAGGCGATAGCGGTCGTCACGTGCCGTCACGGCCCCGCCCGAGGGCAAGAGCGCGGTGTCCGCCACATGGGCAAGATCGCCCCCCAGGGTCAGCGAAAACCCCTCGCTCCGCGCCCCTTCGACCGCACGATAGCGCGTGCCGGTGGTCACATCGCGCAGCATCAGATCCTGCCGCCCCAGCTGGCCGATGGTGATATCGCCTCCAACCCGCAGCAGCGTCTCCACCCCCGCCTGTGCCGCAACGAAGGGACGGGCCTGCAGGCTGTCGCCAAAAGCAAAGCTGCGCCCGATCTCGACATTCACCCCCGGATAGACCCGGTTGCCAAGCTGGTTGCCCAGAACGGCCGACGACGGCGGGACCATCCCGCCCAGGTCATGCGCCCATTCCTGAAAGCGGCCGATCCCGGTCTGCGGCCCGGTAAAGGCCAACTCGCCCCCCAGCGCCACCTCATTGCCCGCCCAGCCGAAATGCGTGTTCAGCCCAAAGGCCAGCAGGCCCGCATAGCGCCGGTCCGTCGGGACGGGCGTCGTCAGATTGTCCGGCGCGATCACCGCGGCATGGCCGCGCAGCTCCAGAATGTCGCCAAAGCCCGCCGCCTCATAGCCATGCCAGGACGGCCCGCGCACCCGGCTGACACTGTAAGAGCCCGAGCGCCAGCGGTCCCGGCCATCGCCGATCTGGTCATTGGTAAAGACCCGCCCCCAGCCCAGCGTCACGCGATCCTGCGCCAGTCCGGCGGTCGCAATCACCGCCAGCCCGGCGGCCAAGAGGAGCCTTTTCAACATTCTGCCTGTCCCTCTGCATGGCCCCCCAGCCGGAAGGTCACTATAAGCGCCTTCCCCCATGCCTTGCCACTGTGTTGAAATTATGGAGCGAACCGCTGTTTCTTCTTTGCAACGCCCGGCTGCGCGGGCCGCTGCACAGGCCGCGCCGGCGACCGATTGTCATGGTGCATCTGCACTATGGCGGCCCTGCACGTCCTGCGGAACACTCGGGCCGACGAACCGGAGGAGACGCCGCAATGACCACTGCCTTTTACCACGACGAACGCTGCCTGTGGCACACCACCGGGGAACATGCGCTGATCATCCCGGTGGGCGGCTATGTGCAGCCCCCCGCTGGCGCTGGCCATGCCGAAAGCCCCGAAACCAAGCGGCGGTTCAAGAACCTGCTCGAAGTGTCCGGCCTGTGGAAAAAGCTGGACATCCGCGATGCGCCAGCGGTCACGATGGAGGACATGCTGCGCGTCCATACCCCGGACTATCTGCGAAAGTTCAAGGAAGTGTCCGATGCCGGCGGCGGCAATGCCGGCCATTACTCGCCCTTCGGCCGGGGGTCTTATGAAATCGCCATGATCTCGGCCGGGCTGGTGAAGCGGGCGGTCGAGGACGTGCTGACGGGGGCGGCAACCAACGGCTATGCCCTGTCGCGCCCCCCGGGCCACCATTGCCTGCCCGATGCCTCGATGGGCTTTTGCCTATTGGCCAATATCCCTATCGCGCTTGAGGCCGCCCGCGCCGCCCATGGCCCCTTGCG
>ERZ1645187.2704-NODE-2704-length-15391-cov-11.884194_pt1 | contig 15391 bp, 16 predicted proteins | sample MGYA00575352_ERZ1645187 | MGnify/ENA primary metagenome ERZ1645187 (study PRJEB40837, sample SAMN11349314) | freshwater sediment metagenome | isolation source: river sediment | host: Sediment | place: India: Wazaribad , New Delhi | collected 2017-02-21 ...
CGCGCACGGTGTGCGCGACCGCGGTTTTTCGGCGCGTCACCCTGCCAGGCCCCGCGTGGATTCTGGGAAATGCTCTTTTGCTATTTGCTCGAGAGGGCGACGAGGAAGAGGTGGTCGGAGAGACGGTTAAGGTAGACGGCGGGGTCTTTGGCCTTGAGCTCCCAGGCGAGGATCTCGCAGACCCGGGCCTTGGCGCGGGCCATATGGGCCAGCGCCTCGGTCTCGTTGGCGCCCGGCAGTACGAACTCGCGCGGCGGCTTCACCGCGGCGGCGCGGGCCTCTATGACGGCGGTGATGGCCGCGGTCTCGTCCTTGAGCGAGCCTTTCATGCCGGCCACCAGGGCGGAGGCCTTCAGCAGGCCGCGCTGGGCGGCGGTGATCTCGCCTTTGAGGGCGCGGCCTTTCACGCCGGTCTTCAGCAGGCCGAGCAGCGCCGACAGGTCGTCCATCAGCGCGTTCAGCTTTATGCGGCGGTCGGTCTTGGCTACGCGCTTCCCCCCGAACAGGTCGGTAAATCCCAGGTCCCCGGCGCCCTGGCGCGGCTTGAAGTTCTTCGGCATAACCAGATTCTACTAAAAAGCCGCGCTTTGAGCGGCCCTTGAACCAGACTTGCTATAATTTAGATATCAAGGAGCTCCTATGAAAGACAAGGTAGCCAAGGTTATAGAGAAGATAAAGCCGATGCTGGCCGCCGACGGCGGTTCGGTCGAGCTGGTCTCCGTGGACGAGGCCAAGGGTATAGTCACCGTGCGCCTGACCGGCGCCTGCGGCTGCTGCCCGCACGCGACGATGACGCTGAAGAACGTCGTCGAGCGCATGATAAAGCAGGAAGTCCCGGAAGTAAAAGAGATCGCCGTAGGCTGATCCCTTCCTCCGCGGCACAGGCCTTGCCCGGGGCGCGAGCCCCGCGGCGGGCCTGTGCGACGCTTCATGGCGCTGATAAACCTGCACAACCACTCCGTCTTTTCCGACGGCACGCTGCGGCCGGCCGAGCTGGCTCGCGAGGCGCGCCGCGCCGGGATAAACTATTTCTCGCTGACCGACCACGACATGACCGGCGGCTGGGCCGAGATGGAGCCCGCGCTCAGGGCCGAGGGCATAGCCTTCTGCTACGGCGTGGAGATCAGCACCGGGCTGCTGGAGAACCTGCACATACTGGGCTACGGCCTGAACCCCGCCGACGCGCGCCTTAACGAGCGCCTGGCCGAGTTCCGCGGCCGCCGCATAACCCGCATAAAGAAGATCCTTGAGATACTCAAAGGCCTCGGCGTGGAGCTGGCCTTCGAGGATCTGCCCGTGCCCGAGGGCCGCACCGTCGGCCGCCCGCACGTGGCCGACCTTATGAAAGCCCGCGGCCTGGTAAAGAGCCGCAGCCAGGCTTTCAAGCGCTACCTGGCGCCCGGCGCGCCGGCCTACGTGCCCCCCAACGGCCCGTCGGTGCCCGAGGCCATAGCCGCCGTGACCGAGGCCGGCGGCAAGGCCGTGCTGGCCCACCCCGGCGTGATAGCCAAACACATGGACCTGCCGGCCTGGAAGGAAGCCGGCCTCGCCGGCATAGAGGCCTTCTACCCGGCCCACACCGGCGCCGCCACCCGCGAGTTCGTCTCGCTGGCCGCGCGCCACGGCCTTTTCGTCACCGCCGGCGTGGACTACCACGGCCCCGGCTCGGAGCGCGACAAGATGACCGGCTTCGAATACTCGGACGAATACTTCTCGGAGATAAAGAAACTTTTCATATGATGATAATTTCCCACCGCGGCGCCTCCGGTTACGCGCCCGAGAACACGCTGAAATCCTTCGAGCTCGCCGTGAAGATGGGCTCCAGGGCCTACGAGTTCGACGTGCACCGCACGCGGGACGGCGTGCTCGTCGTGCATCACGACTTCGACCTGAAGCGCACCGCCGGCTCCCCAGTCCGCATAGCCGCCCTTTCCTACGACGAGCTCTCGAAGATCAACGTCGCCGCCCATTTCACCCAGGACCCCTCGTTCCAGCGCGTGCCGCGCCTGGAGGAGGTGCTGGACGTCATAGCCGCCCCGGCGGAATGGCTCAACTTCGAGGTGAAGAACGACGACAACCTCTACCCCGGCATAGAGGCCTCGGTGACGGACCTGCTGAAGGCCCGCGGCATAGAGGCCAAGTCTCTGATCTCCAGCTTCGACCACGGCACCCTCCGGCGCTTCCGCGCCCTGTCGCCGGGGCTGCGGCTTGGCTACCTGGGCCACAATCTGGGCACCGCGCTGCTGCTGCCGGCCATGAAGAAGGCCCGCGAGGTGGGCGCCGTTAATTTCCACATGAACCTGCGCCTGGCCTTCGGCCTAAACGTGGCCAAGCTCAAGCGCGAGGGCTTCAACGTCTGCATCTACACCGTCAACCAGAAGGCCGACGCGCTGCGCATGCGCTCCATAGGCGTGGACGGCATATTCAGCAATTACCCGGACATACTGGAGAAATGATGGACGCCGCACTGGAAACCGAGATAAAGCGCCTCACCTCCCTGGGCCTGCACCAGCGCTGCGTCGAGGGCGACCTTGCCCGCGTGGCCGGCCTGACGCTGGAGATAAACCGCCTTAAGAAAGAGAAGAACGCCGTCATCTGCGCGCATGTCTACCAGACGCCGGATATCATACTGGGCATAGGCGACCTCGTCGGAGATTCCTACAAGCTCGCCGACGACTGCCGCAGAACGGACGCGGATATCATCGTTTTCTGCGGCGTGCATTTCATGGCCGAGACGGCCAAGATACTCAACCCCTCGAAGAAAGTGCTGGTGCCGTCGAAGAACGCCGGCTGCTCGCTCTCCGAGGCGGTGACCGCGGCCGACGTGCGCAAGCTCAAGGCGGAGCATCCCGGCCTGCCGGTGGTGACCTATATAAACACCTCGGCCGAAGTGAAGGCTGAGAGCGACTGCATAGTGACCAGCGCCAACGCCGCGAAGATACTTAAGCGCATGTACGCGGAACACGAGCGGCTGATCTTCATCCCGGACCGTTTCATGGGCGCCAACCTGGCGCGCGAACTGGGCAAGAAGCCCGGCGAGGACATGATACTCTGGAACGGCTCCTGCGTGGTGCACGAGAAGTTCGACCCGGCGCTGATAGAGGTCTACCGCAAGCGCTACCCCGGCCTCGTGGCCCTCGCGCACGCGGAGTGCCCGTCGGAGCTGATAAAGGCCGTGGACTTCATGGGCGGCACCGGCGACATGATGCGCTACGTGGAGAGCACCAACGCCTCCGCCTACCTGCTGGTGACCGAGTGCGGTTTCGGCGAGCTGGCGAAGCTGCGCTTCCCGGGGAAGAATTTCATAGCGATGTGCAGGCTCTGCCCGTACATGAAGAGCATAACGCTGGGCAGCGTGCTGGCCATGCTCCAGTCCCCTTCGCCCGAAGAGGTAACGGTGCCCGCCGACATAGCCGCCCGCGCCAAGAAAGCCATAGACAAGATGTTCGAACTGGCCGCCTGATGGAAGACAGGAAAGACCTGCGGGCGCTGACCCGCGAGGAACTGGAAGCCGCGCTGGTCTCGCTGGGCGAGAAGCCCGCGCACGCTCTTTCCATACTTAAGGCGGTGCACCGCAAAGGGCTGACCGACATGAACGCCCTGCCGCTGGTGCCGGCGCGCGTGAGCCGCGTGCTGGCCCCGCTCTATTACATTTCTCCCCTCGCCCTCCCCGAAACGAAGTTAATATCTCGCGACGGCACCAGGAAGTTCCTGGTCCGCTTCGCCGACGGCGCCCCGGCCGAATGCGTGGTGCTGCCGGCCAAGGACCGCCTGGCCGCCTGCCTCTCGTCTCAATCCGGCTGCGCCTGCGGCTGCAAGTTCTGCGCCACCGGCGCGCTCGGCCTGCGGCGCTCGCTGACCGCGCCGGAGATCATAGCCCAGTTCGAGGCCTGCCTTAAGGAGGCCGGCGAGCTGAGCAGCATAGTCTTCATGGGCATGGGCGAGCCCTTCCTCAACTGGGACAACGTGCGGCGCGCCATACGCATTCTCTCCGACAGCCGCGGCCGCCATTTCCCGCAGGCCAAGATGACCGTCTCCACCGTGGGCGTGATACCGGTAATAAAGGAACTGGCCGCCTCGGACCTGAAGGTGAGGCTGGCCGTTTCGGTGGTGGCCGCCGACGAGACGCAGCGCGCCGGCCTGGTGCCGATGCAGAAGAAGTACCCGCTCTCCGAAGTTATCGCCGCCGTGCGCGATTACTGCGCCGCCAAAGGGGCGATGGTGATGTTCGAGTACATCCTTTTCCGCGGCTTCAACGACCGGCCCTCGGATTCCGCGCTGCTGGCCGCCCTGATAAAGGGCATACCCTGCCGCGTCAACCTCATACCTTATAATCCGCCCGGCGGGCCCGGCGGCGAGTTCCCGCGCGTAAAGGAATTCCAGCGCGAGCTCATAGCCGCCGGCATACGCACCTACCTGCGGGTCGAGCGCGGCGCCGACATAAACGCCGCCTGCGGCCAGCTGGCGGCCGCTCCCTTTGGGCCTAATCAGGCCTAGTCCATAAAACCGGCCCGGCCTGGGTCCGTCGAACCTATCGGAAAGTCCCCGTTTTTGGGAGAATTATCCTTGCGAGGGGAGACGCTATTCCCGCGCACCCTTGGGAGGGATAAATGAGGAAGAACTTAGCTGTTGTTTTTACGGCGGTAATGGCCATCTCGGCCGCCGCCCGCGCCGCAGATACCATAGACTTCGACGGCGTCACTGGTACCAGCCTCACCGCGCAGGACATCCTTTCGGATTCGGACAAGGGCCCCGGTTTTCCCGGCGGCCACCCGCAGCCCGGGTTCCCGCAGCCTGGCCATCCGCAGCCCGGCCAGCCCGGTTTCCCCGGCGGCCACCCCGGCCCGCAGCCGCATCCCGGCCCGCTGCCGCCCCAGCCCCATCCGGGCCCTTACCCCGGCCCCATACCGCAGCCGCACCCCAACCCGCCCCCGCCTCATTATGAGTTCGGCGGCTACCGCGACAGCTGCCGCACCTTCCAGCTCAACGCGCAGAGCCCGCTGACCCTGAACGAGGAACTGACGCTCGAGGAGTACGGCCAGGATTGCCAGTCCTGGAGCTTCGGCGGCCCCCAGCACTGCACCCCGGCGAGCCGGTACCACAGCCGCAAGGTCACCGTCAACATCGGTCCCCGCAAGCTCGAGTCCTGGGAGACCGAACGCCTGGAACTGTGCATGCGCTCGCCCAAGACCGTCGAGGTCAACACCGCCGGCATGCTCTACGAGTACGCCGTGTCGGTCAATAACGACGACGGTTTCTTCAAGCGCCGCACCAACATCACCATGACCCCCGGCGCCAAGAAGCCCGCCGTGCCCGACTCCAAGGAACTGCTGGTCACCTTCGTGGGCGTTACCACCGGAGGCGACCTGCGCCTGGCCCTGCGCGATAACCGCGCGGACTACTTCCGCGGCGAGAAGATCACCATCACCGCCGACGGCATGAGGCTGCCCGACATGGCCATCAACCCCTCCGTGGAGGAGCTCCTGGCCGGCATGCAGAAGATAAACGTCACGCAGGCCTTCGACGTCGGTCCGGCTTACGAGCTGAAGCTGCTCGACGCTCCGAAGCCCGGCAAGTACGTGGTCACCGTGAAGTTCTTCCGCTCCGGCCCGCTCTCGTCGGGCTCCGAGGCCAGCTTCATCGAGGCCTTCGAGGTAAAGTAAGCGCGTAAAACAAGGGCCCCGCCTTCCTTGCGGAGGGCGGGGCTCTTTATTTCCCTGGTCAGGGCCTGTAGGCCAGGCAGATGAGGCGGCTGGCGCGGCCGGAGAGCGGCCTGCCGTCGAAGCCGCCCCAGAAGCGCAGCGGCTTCAGGCCGGCTTTCTTCAGCGCGGCGGTCAGCCGCGGCCTGTCGTAGAAACGGGTGAAGAAGGTGTTCTTCTTCGTGCGGCCGTCCTTCTTGCTGACGCGGGTCCAGGTGTTCACGGCCCCGTCGTCGTTCAATTCCACCTCTTCGAGGTGGAAGAAATCCCCCATGTCGTACCAATACTTCTCGTAAAAATGGCGGCGCGCGTAGGCGCCGTTCAGCACGTCGATGAGGAACAGCCCGCCGGGCCTCAGCGCGCGGGCCACGCCCTTCAGCGTCCTGAGGTCGTCGGAGGGTTTAAGGAAATAACCGAAGCTGGTGAACAGGTTCACCGCCGCGTCGAACTCGCCGCGGTAGGGCAGCGCGCGCATGTCGCCGCGCTTCAGCCGCAGCTCCGTTCCCCGCTTGGCCGCGCGGGCCGCGGCCTCGCGCAGGTACTCCGCCGAAAAATCATAACCTGTTACCGCCAGGCCGGCCCTGGCGAACTCCACCGCGTGGCGGCCGGGACCGCAGCACAGGTCCAGCAGGGCGTCGCCGCGCCCCAGGCCCAGCTGGCGCAGCACGAAGGCCGCCTCTTCCGGCGCCTTGGCGAGCGCCGCCTTGTCGGCGGGATTGTAGAAGGAGTTCCTGAAGAAGGACTTGTGCCAGTCGGTCCTGGCCTTCATCGGGGTCCGGCCTTCACCATGTTGCGATAGACGCCGGGCTCGGAACCATCTATCACGGTGGCCCCGACGGTCTTGCGGAAAAAATCCACCGGTCCGGCCCAGCCCACCGCGGCGTAGCCGTAGCCGGCGTCGCGCATGGCCTCCAGCGTGCGCAGCAGCAGCGCCTTGCCCAGGCCATTCTTCTGTACGGCCGGGTCCACGCCTATGGGGCCGAAGAAGCCCTTCAGCGTGGCGTCGTAGCAGGCGAAGCCCAGCAGCCGTTTGTCCTTTACGGCTATGAAACAGGTGACCGGCTGCGACGACATCGCGACGTCGCATTCGGAGGCCCAGCCGCGCGAGAAGTTCTTCTCTGCCCATTCCACCACGGCGTGCTTCTCGGGGCCTATCGCCCGGCGTATTTCCACGCCGGCGGCGGCTTGCGCCTCCAGCGTGCCCGCCGATGACGGCAGGCCGTAAAGCTTTACCAGCAGGTCGGCCACTATTGCTGTCCCCCGTCCTTGGCCTCGGGCTGAGCGTTCTCTTCGCCTAAATGCTTGGCCGGCTGCAGCTTGGCGGCCGGCGCGGCTTTCCCGGCGGCGCCCTTCTTCGCGGCTTTCTTCTTGCCCTGCTTCACTATGGGGTTGGCCTTCCTGTCGAACTTGTAGGTGGGCACGTTCTCGACGGCGGAGAACTTGTACTCCGAGACCTCGGCCTTCTTCTTGGCCTTCTTCTTCGCGGCCGCTTTCTTCGCGGCCGCCTTTTTGGCGGCCGCCTCTTCCTTCTTCGCCGCGGCCATGTCGGCCTTGTCCACCTCGCCGGGTTCCGGCAGCGGCGGCGGGCCGGCGTTCTGTTTCTTCGCGGAACCCTTCTTCGCCTTCTTGGGCGTTTTCTTTTCCGCCGCCGCTTTTTCCGCGCCTTCGGCGGAGGGCTCTATGCCCTCGCCGGCGGAAGCGTCGGCGTCGGAGGACAGGGTCCCGGTGGCGGTGGCCTCCGCGGCGCCCTCGTCCTGCGCGAAGGCGGGCAGGCACAGCGCGGCCAGCAGCAGCGACGGCAGTGCAAGATGATTCAGTTTCTTCATGTCAGTATTATCCCGCCTTTTTCGGGTTTGGGCGCAAGCTCGGCGGCGCGCACCGTGGCCTCTATCAGGCAGGCCAGCGTCACCGGGCCCACCCCGCCCGGCACGGGCGACACCGCCTCCGCCGAGGCCTTCAGGTCCTCGAAGTCCGCGTCGCCGCACATGCGGCCGTTCTCGTCGAAATTGGTGCCGACGTCTATCACCGTCATGCCCGCCGGCAGGTGCTCTTTCTTCAGCCACTTCGCCTTTCCCACCGCCGTGATCACCAGGTCGGAGGCCTTGAACACGGAGGCGATGTCCTTCGTGCGGGTGTGGCAGAGGGTGACGGTGGCGTCCAGCGTGGTCAGCATATGCGCGAGCGGGCGCCCGACCACGGCGGAGCGCCCGGCGACGGCCACGTTCCTGCCGGCGGCCTCTATGCCGTGCGCGCGCATCAGGCGTATAACCGCCAGCGCCGTGCAGGGCACGAAGTACCCGCCGTTCTCCACCTCGGAGAACTTCTTCGCGATGAAGAGCCGCCCCATGTTGAGCGAGGAGAGGCCGTCCACGTCCTTGGCCGCCGGTATGGCGTCCCAGGTCTCGAGCTTCTCGAAGCCGTCGGGGAGCGGGCGCTCCACCATGATGGCGTCGTAGTCCGGGTCGGCGCCCAGCTGGGCCAGCAGCCGCTTGAAGGCCTCGTAGCCCTCCGCGGCGTCGGGCGCGAACAGCTTCACCTTTATGCCCAGTTTCTCGCAGGCGGCTATCTTGCGCTTAACGTACACCGCCGACGGGGAGTTCTCGAAATAGTTGATGATGGCCAGCGACGGCGGCCTGCCGAGGCGGGCCTTCACGGCGTCTATGCGCGCCGGCAGCGCGCCGAGTATTTCGGCCGAGAGAGTTTTTCCTTCCAGTATTTTCATGTGGTCCTAAAACGAACCGGGCAGCTCCCGCTGCCCGTGCCCGTCAGCTCGCGCGGAGCTTTTATTCCATGTCCGCCACGTAGACGGAGCCGCTGAGGTAGCCGGAGCCGCTCAGCGAGAAGTAACTGGAGGACGGCCAGCCGCTGACGTTCACGCTGCCGTTCATGAAGGCGGAGCCGGCGGGCTTGCCCTTGTAGCTGAACTGGACGGAGGTGTTGGGCATGACCATCTGCGTGACGTACTGGTTGGGCTTCACCCACAGCGAGACCGGGATGTTGAGGTAGGTGTTGTTGCTGGTCACCTGGCCGGTGGCGTCGCGGAAGGTGGCCCAGCCGGTCAGGTACACCGTGGTGTAGCCGCCGTCGTTGCCGGGCATCCAGCCGTTGCCGTTGAGGTTCACGTAGGCGGAAACCTGCACGTAGCGGCCAGCCTTGGCCTTCGCCGGGGCGGAGACCGCGGGCATTTCAGGCTGCGCCGCGGCGGGCGCGGCGTTCAGCGCGCCGGCGAAGGAATCGAAGGAGAAATCCAGTTTCTCGGCGGCGTAGAGATCGGCCGACAGGAAAGCGGCGGCCAGCGCTATGATAATTTTTTTCATGTTACCCTCCATCCCCCAGATTATACCAAATGGTCTTTATTGTATTATAATAGGCCATGGCCGGGTTTAGGGGGGCTCCCGTCCCGCGCCGCTAAAAAGGACAACATGAACAGAATAACGGAACATCCGGTTCTTGCCGCGGAGCCGCGCGCCCGCGTAAAATTCACTTTCGACGGCAGGGAATGCGAAGCGCTGGAGGGAGAGATGATCTCCAGCGCGCTTTACGCCAACGGCGTGAAGGTATTCAGCCGCCACCACAAGGACGGCGCGCCGCAGGGCATATTCTGCGCCAACGGCCAGTGCGCGCAGTGCTCGGTGGTGGCCGACGGGATAAGCGTGAAATCCTGCGTGACGGCGGTGCGCGAGGGCATGCGGGTGCAGACCCTCGACGGCGCGGCCAGGCTGCCGGAGCGCTCCGGCGTCCAGGAGCCCGGCCGCGTGGAGGAACTGGAACCGGACGTGCTGATCATAGGCGGCGGTCCCTCCGGCCTCGCGGCCGCGGCCGAGCTGGGCAAGCTGGGCGTGAAGACGCTGATCATAGACGACAAGGCCTCTTTCGGCGGCAAGCTGGTGCTGCAGACGCATAAATTTTTCGGCTCCGTCGAGGACTGTTACGCGGGCACTCGCGGCGTGGACATAGCGAGGAAGCTGGAGGACCAGCTGAAGGAATACCCGTCGGTGACGGCCTGGGCCGGCGCCACCTGCCTGGCGGTCTTTTCCGACCGCAAGGTGGGCGTGCTGCGCGGCGAGGAGTATTGCCTGGTGCGCCCGAAGGCGCTTATAAACGCCACCGGCGCGCGCGAGAAATCACTGGCCTTCCCCGGCAACACTCTGCCCGGCGTGTACGGCGCCGGCGCTTTCCAGACGCTGGTGAACCGCGACCTGGTGCGCCCGGCGGAGCGGCTGTTCATCGTGGGCGGCGGCAACGTGGGCCTGATAGCGGCCTACCACGCGATGCAGGCCGGCATAAAGGTGGCCGGCCTCATAGAGGCGCTGCCGGAATGCGGCGGCTACAAGGTGCACGCCGACAAGATAAAGCGCCTCGGCGTGCCGGTATATACCCGCCACACCGTGCTGCGCGCCGACGGGCGCGAGGCGCTCGAGAGCGTTACCATAGCCGGGGTCGACGAAAAGTTCAGGCCGGTGCCCGGCACCGAGAAGGTGTTCAAGGCGGACACGCTGCTTATCGCGGTGGGCCTCAATTCCATCAACGAGCTGCACGCCCAGGCCGTCGAGGCCGGGCTGGAGTCCTTCCTCTGCGGCGACGCCGAGGAGATAGCCGAGGCCTCGGCTGCCATGTTCAGCGGCCGCATAACGGCCCACAAGGTGCTGAAGTCGCTGGGCGTCATGGCCGCGCCGGTGCCGCAGTTCTGGTTCGACAGGCTGGAGACGCTGAAGTCCCGCCCGGGCGCCACCAAGGCCCCGGCCGCGGCGCCCAAGGACAAGCCGGTGTACCCCGTGCTGCACTGCAGGCAGGAGATACCGTGCAACCCCTGCGTCACCGTCTGCCCCAAGCGCTCCATAAGGCTTTCCGGCGAGAGCATCATGAACACGCCGGAGTTCTCCGGCGAATGCATAGGCTGCTACAAGTGCCTGCTGATCTGCCCCGGCCTCGCGATAAGCGTGGTGGACCGCCGCAAGGACCCGCAGAACCCGTCGGTGGCGCTGCCCTTCGAGATCGGCCGCGGTTTGGTCAAGAAGGGCGACCGGGTGCGCCTGGCCGGCTGGGAGGGCGCCGACCTCGGCGAGGCCGAGGTGCTGGACGTGAAGGATTTCAAGGCCGAGAACACCCTGGTGGTGATAGTGAAGACCACCCCTGCTAACGCGGACCTGGCCGTCTCGGTGCGGCTGTACCCCGCCGAGGAGGGCGCCGCGGCCGCGGCCGACATGGCGCGCGCCGACGACGAGACCGTGATCTGCCGCTGCGAGCGCGTCACGCTGGGCGAGGTGCGCCGGGCCATACGCGCCGGCGTCCGGGACTTGAACCAGCTCAAGGCCGTGACCCGCGCCGGCATGGGCGCCTGCGGCTCCAAGACCTGCTCCACGCTGCTGATGACCGTTTTCCGCAGCGAGGGCGTGAAACCGCAGGAAGTGACGCCTTTCACGCGCCGCCCGCTGTTCGCGGAGGCGCCGCTGGGCTCCTTCTCCAACGTGAAGCGCCGCAGCGAGGCCGACGAGAAGGCCAGCTGGAGCGGTTTCTAGACCGGGGGACATATGGAACAGAACAACTACGACGCGATAATCATAGGCGCAGGCAGCATAGGCACGCCGCTGGCCATGGCCCTGGCCGAAAGGAAAATGAAGGTGCTGGTGCTGGAAGCGGCGCCCTCGTCGGGACAGGGACAGAACAAGTGCGCCATAGGCGGCATCCGGGCCACCCATTCCGACGGTTCCAAGATAAAGGCCTGCCTGCGCAGCCTGGCCATCTTCTCCACCTGGAAGGAGCGGCACGGCGACGACCTGGGCTGGATAAAGGGCGGCTACGCCTTCCCGGTATACACCGAGCACGACGAGACCGCGCTTAAGACGCTGCTGAAGGTGCAGCGCGGCTTCGGCCTGGACATAGACTGGGTCGGGCCGGAGAAGATGCTGTCGCTGATGCCCGGCATGACGCCGGTGGACCTGCGCGGCGGCACCTGGTCGCCCGGCGACGGCTCGGCCTCGCCGCTGCTGTCCAACTGGGCCTTCTACCGCCGGGCCGTCTCCCTGGGGGCGGAGTTCCGCTTTTGCGAGCCGGTGCGCCGGATAATTTCCGAGCGCGGCGAGGTGCGCGGCGTAGAGACCGCCGCCGGCCGCTACGGCGCCCGCTGGGTGGTGAACGCCGCCGGCGCGCAGGCCGCGGCCGTCTCCGAGCTGGCCGGCGTGAAGGTGCCGGTGAAGCCGGACTGCCACGAGGCCGGCATAACCGAGCCGGTGAAGCGCTTCTTCGAGCCGATGGTGGTGGACATACGCCGCGGCGACAAGAGCGGCAACTATTATTTCTACCAGAACTGGGAGGGCCAGGTGGTGTTCTGCATTACCCCCAGCCCGCAGGTCTGGAGCGACGACAGGCGTTCCACCTCGGAGTTCCTGCCCGAGGCCTCCAGGCGGATGGTCTCGCTGGTGCCCGCCCTCTCCAACCTGAAGGTGCGGCGCACCTGGCGCGGCCTCTACCCGATGACGCCGGACGGCTTCCCCATAGTGGACTTCCCTGACTCGCTGAAGGGCTACGTGCTGAGCGTCGGCATGTGCGGCCAGGGCTTCATGCTGGGGCCGGGCCTTGGCGAGGCGGTGGCGGCCCATATGGCCGGTTCCCCCTCCGCCGAGGACAGGGAGATACTGGCCGGTTTCAGGCTGGACCGCAGCTTCGCCGGGCAGGAAGCCCTGAAGTAGCCGTCGGCCGGCCCCGGAAGGCCCTCCCGGCGACGCCGGGAGGGCTTTTTGTTGACCCCGGGGGCGGCCGGGCGGTATAATTTATTTACCGGTCGGTAAAATCCATGCAATAAAACGGGCAGGGGGCCCGTTACAAGGATATGAGGAAAATCACACACTTCATCATGCTGGTAGCGGCGCTGCAGCTGGCGGCGCCGTCAGCGGCCCAGGAGGCCGCGAACACTGAACTTACGTGGGGCGACTGCGTCAGGGAGGCCGTGGCCAACAACCCGGACCTCCGGGCGAAGCGGCTCGCCGTGGAACAGTACAATTACGCCTATAAGGCGGGCTACAACTCGTACCTGCCCAAGGTGAGCGCCTCCCACTCGTTCACCCGCAGCGGCGGGGACGGCGTTTCCGCCTCCAACCGCTGGGGCCTGTCCGTCTCGGCCTCCGAGCCGCTCCTGGACCTGCAGGCCGCCTCCTCTATAAGGAAGGCCCGCATAAACTACGAGAAGGCCGAGGCCGACTACCGCGACGCCTCCGCCTCGCTGCGCCAGACCCTCTACAACGCCTTCCTCAGCCTGCAGGTGGCCCAGGAGCAGGTGAAGGTGGACGCCAAGGTGCTGAAGCTGCGCGAGGAGAACGCCCGGCTCATAAACCTCAAGTACGAGAGCGGCATGGAATCGCGCGGCAACAAGATGTACGCCGAGGCGCTGGCCGCCTCCGCCAGGGCCTCCGCGCAGAAGTCCGCCCGCGCCCTGGACGTGGCCCGCCGCGAACTGCTTACCGCCATGGGCGTCTCCGGCTACAAGGCCGTGACCGCGAAGGGAGACCTGGCCACCCCCGAATACGCGCTGGACACCGCCGGCCTTAAATCGGCGCTGGAGAAGGTGCCGCAGATAGTGGCGCAGCAGAAAAGCCTGGCCTCTTCCCAGGAGAGCCTGCTGAGCGCCAAATACGCCTCCTACCCCACGCTGGACGCCAATCAGTCGGTGGGCTGGAGCGGCAGGAGCGAGCTGCCTTCCAATAACAGCTGGTCCATGGGCCTGTCGCTGAGCATACCGCTGTTCTCCAGCGGCATCACCTACAACGCAAACAACACCAAGGCCATGAAGGCCGCGCTGAAGGCGGCCGAGGAGAACCTGCGCAGCCTGAAGCTCTCCCTGGAGAGCCAGGTGCTCAACGCCTACGACGAATTCCTCAACGCCCGCGACACCGTGGCCTCCGGCGAGACGCTGGTGAAGGCCGACGAGGAGCGCTACAAGGAAAGCCAGATCAACTACATGGCCGGCGCTATAAGCTTCATAGACCTCGAGACCGTCGAACAGACGATGGTCGACGCGCAGCAGAACCAGCTGCAGTACGTCAAGAACGCCAATACCAGGAAGACCGCGATAGAGAACCTTCTCGGCAAGGGCCTCGAAGACTGACCTCAACGGAGATTATGACTATGAAAAAGACGCTGATCGTTATCGCAGTTATCGCCGTGGCCGCCGGGTCCTTCCTGGCGCTGCGCTCCAGGAATTCCAAGGCCGCGGCCAAGTACACCGAGGCCGCCGCCGCCACCCGCGACCTCTCCGAGTACGTCGAGGTCACCGGCTACGTGGCCCCGCTGAACCGCGTGGAGATCTCCCCGTCGGCCTCCGGCCGCGTCGAGAAGATACTCGTCGAGGAGGGCGTTAAGGTGAAGGCCGGCGACACGCTGGCGCTGATGAGTTCCTCGGACCGCGTCGCCATACTGGACGCCGCCCGCTCGATGAGCGACGAGCAGTACAAGTACTGGCAGGACGCCTACAAGGCCATAAAGGTGGTCTCACCGCTCGACGGCACGATAATACTCAAGGACGTGGTCGAGGGCCAGACCGTCACCGCCTCGTCGGTGCTGTTCGCGATCTCCGACAAGCTGATCATCGAGGCCACCGTCGACGAGTCCGATATCGGCCGCGTCAAGGTGGGCCAGGCGGCCACGATAACCCTGGACGCCTACCCCGACAAGCCCGTGACCGGCAGGGTCTTCCAGATCCTCGACGAGGGCACCACTACCAACAACGTCATCACCTACAAGGTGAAGGTGCGCGCCGACGGCGTGCCGTCCTTCTTCAAGTCGCAGATGACGGCCAACCTCAAGATACGCATCTCGGCCGGCCGCACCGTGCTGCAGGTGCCCTCCACCGCCGTGGTGATCGGCCCGGACGGCAAGACCGCCGTGATAACCGCCCTCAAGGACGGCAAACCCGTGTACACCAACGTGGTCACCGGCGCTATAGACGGCGACGCCGTGGAGATAACCTCCGGCATAGAGGACGGCGAGACCGTGTACTGCACCAACACCGCCTACAAGCCGCAGAAGGCCGAGAGCACCGGCACCAACCCCTTCATGCCCAAGTTCAACCGCAAGAGCGGCTCCTCGTCCGGCGGCAAGAACTCGGGCAGGCGCTCGTCCTCCTCCGGCGGCGACGCCGGCGGCCCGCCCCCCGGCATGTGATGAACGCCGCGCCGAGAAGGAGGCCTCATGATAGAGCTTAAAGGCATCAAGAAGATATACGACGTGGGCGGCGAGCCGCTCCACATACTGAAGGGCATAGACCTGACGGTGAAGCAGGGCGAGTTCGTGGCCATCATGGGCCCGTCGGGCTCCGGCAAGTCCACGCTGATGCACATACTCGGCCTGCTCGACAAGCCGAGCGGCGGTTCGTTCAAGCTGTTCGGCCGCGAGATCTCGGACCTCGACGACACCGAGCTCGCCTACCTGCGGGCCCGCATCATCGGCTTCGTGTTCCAGCAGTTCAACCTGCTGCCGCGCATGACCGCCGCCGAGAACGTGGCCCTGCCGCAGATATACCTCGGCGAGAAGGCGCGCCCGCACGAGGCCGTGAGGCATTTGGGCCAGGTGGGCCTGACCGACCGCATGGACCACCGCCCCAACCAGCTGTCCGGCGGCCAGCAGCAGCGCGTGGCCATAGCCCGCTCGCTCGTCAACGACCCCAAGATCATCTTCGCCGACGAGCCCACCGGCAACCT
>ERZ1645187.2705-NODE-2705-length-15387-cov-4.633251_pt1 | contig 15387 bp, 23 predicted proteins | sample MGYA00575352_ERZ1645187 | MGnify/ENA primary metagenome ERZ1645187 (study PRJEB40837, sample SAMN11349314) | freshwater sediment metagenome | isolation source: river sediment | host: Sediment | place: India: Wazaribad , New Delhi | collected 2017-02-21 ...
GATGCGGGCTAGTCCTTACGTTCATGAGAATCGTATCGTTGCAATTGGATATAAGCTTCTTAAGAACTGGGATGATACTGGAGCAATGACCCAGTTGGTATACATACATAAGAACGGAGAAGTAAATGGATATCCCAGTGCTGACCTTATTACTGTAGTAAATGACCTCCTTACCGCTGACCTATGGGTAGGTCATAACCTTGGTGGATTTGATTTACCATGGTTACGAATTTGGATGGATGGTCTTTCTTTTGGCTCTTTACAAAAGAAATTAGGAATCGACATCAAGATTTGGGACACGCAGATTGTAGAGTACCTACTCTCTGGTCAGCTACACCGTATGCCCTCATTGAATGAGGTATCAGCTAAGTATGGAGGTACACTAAAAGAAACTGCTATTGCTGATGCTTGGAATGAAGGAATAGATACGGAAGATATCAAGGTAGAAGATCTACTTCAGTACTTAATTGAAGATGTAAACAATACTACTAAAGTATTCCAAGCTCAGATTAGAGAAGTTGCTAAGAATAATATGTTTCGGTTCATCGAGACACAGATGATGGGGCGATTAGCTACTGCTGAGATGGAGTGGAATGGACTAGCATTTGATCATGCAAAAGCAACTGAACATAGTAATACTCTTAAAGCTACACAAGAAACACTTCTTCATGACTTAATGGCTACAGCTAATGGATACATACAATCACACACTAAGTCTAATGTAATTCTTTTTAATCCTGATTCTCCTAAGCAGATAAAGACTATTCTATTTGGAGGTACCTTTAAAGAGAAAGTAGATATGCCCGTACTGGATGACACTGGCATTCCTATTCAGTACAAGACTGGTAAGCGCAGAGGTATGATCAAGACTAAGCAGACTGATGTAGAATATACAGTACCTGCATGGACACATGGTATGCTCAATGTATATTCTGACGATACTTCAGAAGATAACTTAGAAAAAATCACAACTGACCCAGGTATAAGAATAGACTGCGCAGTATTCATTATGAAATTACTTGCATATCGGGGAGTAGTTAAACAACTTAATACGTATTATGAGGGGTATGGTAAGTTTGCAATAAAGAAAAATCCAGATGATAGTATCAGCTTCATCCATTCCTCATATAATCACTGTGTTACCAGGACCGGGCGGCTCTCCTCTAGTAAGCCCAACTTACAGAACATCAATGGGAAAGAAAACTTCGATGACGCTTAATGATATTCCTAAAGAGTTCTTTACTAACTTCCACAATGTACTAGATGATGTCTGTGGTAAAGGTACTTGGTTTGTAGCAGGAGGATTTGTTAGGGACCATTTGTTAGGCAAACCACAGTCAGACCTGGATGTATTCGTAAGTCCAGTGGACGGACTTACGACGTCATTATTATTATCAGTACTTAATAGTCATACTAAGTCTACTGCACATAGTCAGTGGTTAGCTAAGTTTGATGTTAATTACTTATATGAAGATGAGACACACAGTAAGCGTATCAAGTGTGTACTAGACCATAGTAGATATAAGATACAAGTAATTGTATTAGACCACTATATAAATGGTACTGTTAAAGGTATTGATAACTATGTACGTAACTACTTTGATTGTACTCTTAGTATGTGTTGGTGGTCTCCTGTTACTGGTCTAGGTACAGTACAACCACATAAAGATAGTAACCTATGTTTTGCAGAAGATGCTTACAATAAGATACTACGATTTAAAAAAACTGCCACACAAACGTATATGAATAAGATTATCTATAAGTACAAGGACTACAAATTAGCGGTAATTCCGTATGAGTAATATTAAAGAATGTTTTGTTAGTAGATTTAAGAATGGTAGTCTAGTATGTGCTGACTTCTCTCAACTAGAGATTGTTGTACTAGCATACTTATCTAGTGACAAGCAGTTGATTTATGACATTACTAATGGTATTGACCTACATTGTGTTAACTGTGCTGCTATTCATGGAGTGCCATACAACACAGTACTAGCTGGAATACGTGTTGGTCATCCAGAATGGATTAAGAGACGTAAGGATGCCAAACGTGCATCCTTTGCACTTCAGTACGGAGCGGGAGCAAGGAAGATTGCTGATATGGTTGGTTGGGATCTTCCTACTACTAAGAAGTTTATTAACCTCTACTACCGTAGATACCCAGGAGTCAAGGCTTGGCAAGATTCCATGGTAGCCTATGCACAAAAGGTACGTAAGATCAACAACGATGGCCGACGTACTCAGCTAGGGTTCCCTGCTGGTGTAGCTATGATACCTTCCAATACTGGTAGGATATACGGATTTGTAGAGTACGACGATAACTATAATAACGCTGGAGATACTAGATTCTCACGCAATGAATTGATTAATTATCCTATCCAAGGTTTAGCTGGAGGTGACTTGACAATGGTGGTACTAGGTGAGTTATACTATGACCTATACCAAACAGGACTACACAATGACATTAAACTTGTAAATACAGTACATGACAGTATCGTTCTAGATGTATCTGATGGGTATGTTCATCAGGCAGCACTGAAGTTAAAGACAACAATGGAGAACGGCCCAGAATATTTAGATAAATATTTTGGCATTAATTTTAATCTACCTCTTAAGGTAGAAGTAACTTACGGTCCAGATTTATACAATCAATCAGTAGTAGAGGGTTTATCACTATGAGTACAGTAACCGGAACAGTAGAGTCTATGGGTAAGGATGGCAAGAAGTTTAAGGTCAACGGAGGATGGTACAGCGCATTCAATGCGAAACAGCTATCAGGTGCAGAGCAAGGAGATACTGTTTCCTTTGATTACAAGGAGAACGGGCAGTGGAAGAATATTGCTGGTAACGTAACTATCGTTGAGAAGGGAGCAGGCGGTGCTACTACTACTACCTTCAAGACTGACACACAGAAGGTAGGCTCTGTTATCCTAGACCGCGACCGGACTATTGCAAGACAGAATGCTCTGACTAACGCACGAGAGCTAGTAATTCATTGGAGTAGTGGACATGATAACTTTTATTCTGACTTAGATGGAATGGTACAGGATATCATCAAGACTGCGTACAAATTAGAAGCGTACACTACTGGTGACAAGGAAAAGGAAAATGCTAAGAAAGCTTTTGAGCAGCTTCAGGAACAGTTTAACAGCTAATGTATGCCATATATAAATGAAGGGACGAGACCTTAATCCTAAACCAGACCTACGACCTACGTGTGAAACATGTAGGAACTGGAAGAAGATACCTGATACATCCTTTGATTTGGGTGTCTGTTCTATAGGTGGGTACGATATCTCTGGTCCTATGACGTTTAGCTTTAACGGTAAGCGGTGTACTAAGCATGATTGCACTAATTGATGGAGATGTCGTTACTTATTCTTCTAGCTTTGCTGCTCAGAAGAAGTACTACAGTATCGGATGTACTGTGTACGATTCTAAACGAAAGGCTGAAAAGGCTGCTAGTGAAATTGACGTTGACTTTCCTATCAGTGAAGAAGTAATCCTATCTCCTGAGAGTCATGCACTAAGTAACGCTAAAGAACTTATTACTAAGATTCTGGATAGAACTAAATCTACTGAGTATATTGTCTACATTACCGCGTCTGGAGTAGAGAGCAACTACAGGTACAAGCTGGACACAACATATAAAGCTAACCGTAAAGAACAAGAGAGACCAGTACACTACGGTGCTGTACGTAACTACCTAACAGATACGCACGGAGCTAAGTTAATTACTGGTAAAGAAGCAGATGATGCTATGGGTATCAGACAGTGGGATCACCTCAATACTGAGAACTCTACTCCTACTATTATCTGTACAGTAGATAAAGACCTTGATATGATTCCTGGTTTACACTACAACTGGAGAAAGGATGTAGTGTATGAAGTAGATGATCGTACTGCACTACGTAATTTCTATAAACAACTACTAATAGGAGATCCTACTGATAACATCAAGGGTATTAAAGGTATTGGTCCAGTAACTGCAGATAAGATACTGCCAATTCATTATAGTGAATCTCAGATGTACGATGTAGTTCTTAGTAAATATAAACATCAATATAGAGAGAGGTCTATTGAAGCAATACTAAATATCGTATACACTACTGCAAACTTATTGTGGATTCAACGAGAAGAAGGTATACTATGGCAACCCCCGAATTAAAGGTAGTAAACAATAACTCATCTTGTGAGTATCATGTACAGCTAGAAGATGGTTCTAGGTTCAGGATTGAGTGTGACTTTCTTATCTTCGTGCCTAGTGAAGAGCCCATGTTCATTAGCTTTATTGTTAAGACAAAAGGTGGAGAAGATACAGAGAGTGTTGCTCTATTTCCACTAGAATCTCTCCGATATCTGTACATGTTAAAGCCCTTGACCGACCGAGTTAAGTTACTTGGGTAATTTTAAAAGTGGGCTGGAAGCTCACGCATCCGAACTCCTTGGTAAACTATGGAGTTACGAAAGTGGAAGTTTCTTATATGTTTGGCCCCGACGATATCGACCCGATTTTACTAGAGGAGAGTTGGTCTTTGAAGTCAAAGGACGATTCAGACCAGGAGATAGTGGTAGATATCCCCATGTACGGGATGCGATACACGCCGATGGTAAACTTCTCGTCTTCGTCATTACTAATTGGATATGCAAAGCCTGTTTTGAAATTACTAGGTGGTGTTTGAAACATAACATTCCAGTAATAGTTGTTGAAGACTTACCTACCTTTAAGAAGTGTAAAACTAAAGAAGAGTTCTATGAACTATACCAAGCACCTGATCATACCAGACTGCCAAGTAAAACCAGGCGTACCACTCGACCACCTAAACTGGATAGGCCAGTACATCGTAGAAAAACAACCCGACGTAATCGTAAATCTGGGTGACTTTGCTGATATGCACAGTCTTAACTCCTACGATGTAGGTACTAAGAAAGAGTTCCATTCTCGTAGATACGTAGAAGATATCGCTGCTGCCAACTATGCAATGAAGGTACTGATGTAGCCATTGCACGATTACAACCATAGCCAGATTGTGCAGAAGAAGAAGCGATACAAGCCTAAGCTACATTTGTTACTAGGAAATCATGAACACAGAATTGAACGTGCTATCAACGCAGACCCTGTTAGACTGGATGGTATCATTAGTACTAACGACTTGCGTTACGAAGATTATGGATGGAATGTAGTTCCCTATCTTGACATTGTAGAAATAGATGGTATAAACTATAGTCACTTCTTTCCGCGTGGACCTAACGGCAAAGTAATGCAGAACAAACGAGGAGCACCTAATGCTAAGGCACAGGTACAGCGGGAGATGCAGTCTTGTACATCAGGACATATGCAGGGACTTGACTATTACATTTATCAAACGCATAATAGGCGCTACCACGGATTGATTGCAGGCTCTTGTTATATGCATGAAGAAGACTACTTATCTCCTCAAGGTACTAAATATTGGAGAGGGGTTGTAGTCAAGCATGAAGTACACGACGGAGAGTACGATGTCATGACAGTAAGTCTTGATTATCTATGCAGACGTTACGAAGGAGTAACGCTAGATGAGTTTATGAAGGAGAACAAGAGCAGATGGCATCACTTAGCACAATCAAACGATTAATTATACAAACGTGTGACCCTGATGAAGTGTGTGACGCATTAGATATTAGTACTGAAATGTTAGTAGAAAGATTCTCTGATATTCTTTCTATGCGATTAGACCGCTTTGAGTACTTAGAAGAAGAACCAGTACAGGAATTTGGAGATGACTCGGAAGTGGACTACAGCGGATATTGAACGAAATATTCTATTTAAAGAATTAAACGCAGACAAATATAAACCCAGAGTATTAAACAAATCGCCTAAGAAAAAGATTAGGCAGTGGAAACAACACTTAAAGAGTATACTAAATGAAGAGTCCAATGAAGAGTCCGACGAAATGCATCACTCTTGACAAGAACATTGTAGTTGAGTATCCCAGTCTTGAATTGCGAAGAGCAGGAAACCAGTGTAGACTATATGGTTCTAGTAAGATATATTGGAGTCGTAAGAAGCGGTGCTATGTAATTGAAACTGATAACCACGTAATCCTTGATGGAGAAGTAATTGGAGACCCACGATGAGTATTAAAATGATTGATACATCTGAAAAGTTTATGTGTGTAGTAGATAACCGTACTGGTGAAGCAGAATACGATGCATATCGTATTACTATTCCACATTACAATAAGTTTGATGACTATCCTTATATTGTAATTAATGATGGTTATCGTACTATTACTGTAAATAGTACTGATGCACTGAATAAACTAGCTGATGCTGTTAAAGTATCGTTGATTAAATGGCAAGATGAATTGCTTCGACGAAAGACTATTGAAGATAAGGATGAAGACATTGATGAATCATCTACGTAATACGTATTGTATTGATAAGAATTTATGGAGCTGTATAATTACTCCTGTACTATGGTTAGTATTAGGGCTTACTATTCTGTACTACTGGACTTGTTGCCCAGCTTACACGCAGGAGTTACCTACAAACAATTACGTAGTACCTGATAAATCATACACAGATTGTACGTATCTTGAAGATGGATCATTGTATTGTACTACGGTACAATTATGGAATATGCAAGGTAACATGCGATTCTTAGAAAAGTGTGGTCCTGCTAACAATTGGTGTGAATACGAAGATTTCAAACATGTCAGTAAATCGAGTACTACAAACTAGCAACTTAGCAGATAATAGTGCATACACCCATTTAAAAATTACTCCAACTGAGTACATTACTTCTAATAACTTGGGATGGCATGAAGGTAATGTAATTAAGTACGTAAGTAGATGGCAACATAAAGGTGGTATTGGTGATTTATATAAAGCACAAGATTACCTACGACAGTTAATTGATATTCATGAAGGAGCAAACAAATGAGTAGCGTAGCATCTTTTAAGATCTCTTATAGTCTAGTCGCAGAAGATTTACCCGATAAGGGTGACGCCCAGGATTACATACTAGACGAGTTTCATTCTAAAACAATTAGTGGTGATGCTGATTGGCCTACGGTAGTTCTTGAACTAATACGATTCCTACGTAGTGTGTACTACATTACTGCAGAAGATGAGTACCACATTGATAAGGCTATGGATGAAATCATGAACGATAAACTGAAACCTCATAATGTCTTATGAAGACGAAGCAACATTCTGAAATTCAGTTTCATTGGATTGAAACTAGACACGATAAGATAAAACAACTTATTACTGATGTCTTATTAGAACTTCATGTAGATAAAGATCTTTGGGAAAGAGTATAATAGTAATGAATATTGATACCTACCAACAGTTTACTCCATCAACTGCAATCTATAAAAATGCCGGTACCAAGTCCAAACTAGAAGCTATGTACCTAGGGCTTGGCCTTAACGGTGAAGCAGGGGAGGTAGCAGAGATAATCAAGAAGTGGTACCGTGATTCGACTCTAGATAAAGATAAGCTAGAGCTAGAAATTGGTGATGTACTATGGTATATATCTCAGCTTGCTAATTGTTTTGATCTTGATCTTCCTAAAGTACTTATTAGGAATCGAGATAAGTTAGTAGACAGACAGAATCGTAGTAAGTTGCAAGGTAGTGGAGATAACCGATGAGTGACTTTAAAGAACTAGTCTTGGGTGGTAGTAGACTAAGACTTACTAATAAGCGAGCCTGTCTTGATGCAGATACTAAATTTAAGAATCCTACATATCTTGATATCAGTCCAGACGAAGGAGTAGATGTAGTATGGGATCTTAATAATCATCCGTTACCATTTGAAGACAACACTTTTGATGAGATTTATGCTTACAATATTCTAGAGTATCTAGCATCACAAGGAAACACTACGTTCTTCTACGAGGAATTTGATGAATACCATAGGATTATTAAGCCTAATGGTATTCTGCACATTATAGTGCCAGAGATTAATAAACCTGCTGCATGGGCAGACCCAGGTATTACTAGAGTATTACCACCGAGTGTGTTTAAGTTTTTAGAGAAGACTTGGAAGTTAGTAATTAGTCGCTCTATTGGGGAACACATGTACATTAAATTACAGGCTATCTAATTATGTATAATCCAGACATCACTCCAGAACAACTATGTAAACTATGGGATGAAGAAGATTTATCTAAGGATAAGATCTTTATTGGTATCCCTACTGCGGGACAACCAAAACTTCAGTGTATTGATAGTGTATTACAGTTACAGAAGTATCTTCTTAAGAAGAACTTTGCAGTAATCCATAAGTTCTATAATACTTCTATGTTATCAAGTAACCGTTGGGAGATTATCGCTGAGTCGCTTGCTTCACAAGCAGACTATACGTTGTGGGTAGATGATGATATGCTGTTTCCTCCCAAAGCATTCGACCACCTATACACTGCAGTAAAGAAGGGCTGTGAGATTGTAGGTTGTAACTATCCTACTCGTGGGTTTCCTCACTACTTTACTGGTCGTCACCGTGACCGTGGAGACCGAGTAGCTACTACCCTATTAACTACTGGATTAGTTCAAGTAGACTTCATTGGTCTTGGACTCTGTTTGATGCAAACAAAGATACTAGAAGATTTACCATACCCCATGTTCCGTATGGATGAGCGGTATGGTGAAGATGCGTTCTTCTTTGACAAGATGTACGAGCTAAAAGGAGTACGCCCTTACATTAGTCACGATGCAAGCAAACACGTAGGACACATTGCTGAGAAGATTATTACCTACGCAGAAGGTAGAGCTAATGACAAAACTAATTTAATCATGCGTCAACCCACAATTGAAGAGATGTTCGGTGAGCTACAGCATGTAGACGATTTTAATGAGTTCGATGAACTAAAGCATATTCGTGTTAATAAGGAATAACTATGTCTCTACCTGATTTACCAACTGATTTCCAAAAGTACATTTACAAGTCTCGTTACGCACGATGGCTTGATAGTGAGAAGCGTCGTGAGTACTGGCACGAGACTGTGCGTAGGTACTGCCAGTTCTGGGAAGATAAATATCCCTGGCTGGCAGAGCTAGACGATTGGCATGAGGCAGAGCAAGCTATCCTGAACCTAGAGGTAATGCCCTCTATGCGGGCTCTGATGACTGCAGGAGAGGCTTTAGACCGTGATAACCTAGCTGGATACAACTGTGCGTACATCGCTGCTGATACACCAAAGGCGTTTGACGAAGCTGTGTACGTACTTATGTGTGGTACTGGTCTAGGGTACAGTGTTGAACGCCAGTTCATTAACCAACTACCAGAGGTTCCTAAGCAAAATGACACAGACACAGTTATTAACGTCAAAGATTCTAAAATCGGTTGGGCTGCAGCCTACCGAGAGCTTGTTAGCTTACTGTACGCTGGTCAAGTCCCAAAGTGGGACATGTCTAAGATTCGCCCCGCAGGAGCGCGACTTAAAACGTTTGGAGGAAGGGCCTCTGGGCCGAAACCACTTGACGATCTATTCCGATTTACTGTAGGTGTATTTGCTAAGGCACAAGGACGTAAACTTACCAGTGTTGAAGTACACGACCTATTCTGTAAAATTGCAGACATCGTAGTAGTAGGTGGAGTACGACGTAGCGCATTAATTAGTCTTAGTAACTTGACTGATGAAAGAATGCGTCATGCTAAGTCTGGCTCCTGGTGGGTAGAGAATCCACACCGTGCTCTTGCTAACAACTCTGTATGCTACACAGAGAAGCCTGACATTGGTATCTTTATTCGTGAGTGGCTTGCTCTGTACGATAGTAAGAGTGGTGAGCGTGGCGTGTTCTCACGGGATGCAGCGAAGAAGCACTTGAAGAAGAACGTACCTTGGCGTGATCCTAACCATGAGTGGGGATGTAATCCCTGTTCTGAAATCATTCTACGGCCAGCAGAGTGTTGTAATCTTAGTGAGGTAGTAATTCGTACTGAAGATAACTTCACAACTCTAAAGCGTAAGATCAAGATTGCTACTATCTTTGGTACACTCCAATCTACTCTTACTAACATTAGATATGTACGTCCTATCTGGAAGAAGAACATGGAGGAGGAGCGGTTACTGGGTGTTAGCTTGACAGGCATCATGGACCATCACATACTGAGTGATGACCAGTTCCAATTCTCCCGTGACCTAGCTGAGAACTTTGGTATTGATATATCAGAGATACCGTTAGGTAGTGCATATGGATTACCTCATCTATTGACAGACCTTAAGAAGTATGCAAGAACTATTAACGAAGATTGGGCTGGCAAGCTCGGTATTAATGTATCTGCTGCTATTACTTGTGTTAAGCCCAGTGGTACTGTTAGTCAGCTTGTTAATTCTAGCAGTGGTATTCATCCTCGGTTTAGCCAATATTATATTCGTACAGTTCGGGTGGATAAGAAAGACCCACTCTACCACTACATGAAGAGCGCAGGATTTCCAGTAGAGGACGAAGTACTACATCCAGAAAGTACTGCTGTATTTAGTTTCCCAATTAAATCTCCAGATGGGTCTGTTCTAGTAAAAGATAGAACAGCAATTGAACAATTAGAATTATGGAAGGTATATGCAGAGCATTGGTGTGAACATAAACCTAGCGTGACCGTGTATGTTAAAGAAGACGAATGGTTGGAGGTCGGTGCGTGGTGTTATAAGAACTTTGATATTCTCAGTGGGGTGTCGTTTCTTCCACATAGTGGGCACACATACCAACAAGCTCCCTACCAAGAGTGTACTGAGGAAGATTATCTTAAGGCTCTATCACAGATGCCTAGTGAGATCGATTGGACAAGACTTAGTGAATTTGAATCAGAAGATACAACGAGTGTCCAACCTGAACTAAGTTGTAGTGCTGGAGCATGTGAGTTATGAAATTTACTTACGAAGTAACAGAGTGTCCTCTATGTCATAGTACAAAAAGTCACTACTTAACTACTGGTTCTACTATTGTCACGTATAGCATGGCCTGAATTATTAACTGTTCCAGTTAATTTGTGGAACGTAACGGATGTGTTATACTTTTATCGACATGGGGCGGGGTGTTCTGTGACTTACGAGCAGGTTGCTGGCACTCGTAAGCAAAACGGTAGCACTACTAGTAAGGCTGCTAAAGCTGAGAAGGGCGGACTTCCCTTCCCGTCCCTCCTATAAACATGATCTCCTATAGCTCAATGGTAGAGCACTTGCCTTATAAGCGAGCGATTCAGGTTCAACTCCTGATAGGAGGACCACATGAAACATGAACGGCTATTCATAGCACTTAGTGCTATAACTAATTTAATACTAATTGTTAATGTAGTGCATCATTGGTAATTATATGACAAATCATATTGATAAAATTCTTAATGATATTATTGAACGAGAAGGTGGTTTTGTAAACCACCCTGCAGATAAGGGTGGTCCTACTAAGTATGGAATTACTATTCCAACTCTTATGCATTACTGGGCCTATAAGTATAACCGATCTGCTACTCCTACTATTGAAGATATAAAGAATCTAACTGAAACAGAAGCTAGAGATATTTATCTTGCACTGTACATTGAATCTCCTGCATTTGATGTGCTACCTTCAATAGCTATGCAAGAAGCGATCATTGACGCAGGTATTAATCATGGTATTGGAACGGCAACTAAATTTCTACAGTACGCACTAAATGCATTAGGAGAACATCTAACTGTTGATGGGGTTATTGGACCCAAGACACTTACTGCAGCTAATAAGTATCCATCAGATCTAATTACTACTTTGATGCTAGCAGAACGTGCTAAGTTTTATGGGAATATTCTTAAGAACCAGCACACTCAACTAGTGTTTGCAGCAGGATGGTTTAACCGATTTGGTGACGTACTGGAGACTTACGCATGGAGCTCATTCGGAAAACTCCCGAAGAAGTAATCAAAGAAATTACTAATACCGTAACAAAGCTGACGGTATTATATAATCCCTATATTAATGCAATGGTATATACAGTATCTTGTAATATCCTTGGTGCTGACGGAGGTAATTATCCGTACCTTGGGGAAATATATAGAACTGGTAATATAGTAGTGTCTAGTATAGAAGACAAAAGAATTTATGAAGACTGTTTAAGTGTTATGATACCTCGTATCGTACGAGATTATAAAGACCCTCAGTACAAAGAGAGATTCAGCCGTGGCGTGTACAGTAAAGCAGTTAAAAAATCCCCAGAACTACTACTAAAAGAAATCTTACGCAGTATAAACTTTCAGAAAATTGATGGCATCACATATGATACGTACACATTAACTACTTCTTTACTATCTTATCAAGGTCAGCCTATGACAATTGCAGTAAAGTACACGTTAGATAAAATAGGAGTAACAAAGTTAACTATAGATTCATTACGATCCCATTTAATTGGCCTACTTATGCACAAGATATATACGATATATACAACATCTAATCATGAATACACTCCAGCGGTACTAATATATGAAAACGACTACGAATCTGACCAATCCTAGTGACCAGTGGGAAACCCCTGAAGATTTATTTGATGCTATTAATAATGAGTATGGTTTTACTTTAGATGCCGCAGCTACTGCATGGAATAATAAACTTAGTAACTTTTATAATGAATTAAATAATTCCTTAGTACAAGATTGGATAGGTACTGTATGGTTGAATCCTCCCTATAGTCGTGGTAACATCAACGCCTTTATGCGTAAAGCTCTAAATGAATTTAAGAATGGTAATGCTAAAGCAGTAGTTGCACTAGTACGTTTAGACCCGAGTGCTAATTGGTTTACACAATTCGTACATGGACAGGCACATGAAGTACGTATGTTTCCTAGACGAGTTAAGTTTGTAGGAGCATCCTCTGGATATCCATTCCCTTGTTGCTTGGTAGTATACGATGAATCTAAGGCAGTACTTGATGAACACGGTAATGTAGTGACGCAGTACAAGATATGGGACTGGTGACATGACACAAGTAAAGATTGTAGAGGATAGTATTTATAATGACATTAGAATTACTACTATGCAACTTAAGTTTCATAGATTTATTCTTCCTGAATTTAACACTCATCGTATGTTTAGTAGGTCTGTTGCTAGTAATAGAGCGATACCTACAACGAAACAAATTGAAACAGTAAAGAATGAACCTGCTATTCCTGTACACTGGGGACTTAATCAACCAGGAATGGTAGCTACAGAAGAACTTGATGAAGAACTAGTAGAGTTGGGTAGGTCATACTGGCTAGATGGTATGTACTTTGCAACACAGACTGCCTCTCAACTCAGTTCTTTAGGATTACACAAGCAACTATGTAATCGTGTACTGGAGCCCTACCAGTGGGTAGATGTAGTAGTAACTGCTACTGAGTGGGATAACTTTTTTCATCTACGTACTGCTGACAATGCTCAACCTGAGATACAGCTACTTGCCAAGATGATGCAAGAGCAGTACAATGCAAATACTCCCATATCTAGATACACACATCTTCCATATGTAACTCAGGAAGAACGCTTTGTACACGATGAACCATTATTAATGAGAATTAGTGCAGCACGATGTGCTAGAGTATCATATAAGAATCATGATCAGACCGATCCAGTTCTTAGTAAAGACTTAGCTTTGTATAAACGGCTGGTAAGAGACCAACATCTAAGTCCTCTAGAACATGTGGCTGCAGCTATGGACTCAGTAAAGGGTGACACTGGATATGGATATCTATCACATGATAGTGTGTTTAGTAACTGGAGAATGGTAACAGGAATCACTCACTGCGACAGAGACTTTTATCTTTGGTCTGGAAACTTTAGAGGTTGGATTCAATTACGACATATGGGTATTTAATATAATGCAATACGAAGAAGATAAAGTACGTCATCCAGGTAAGACTGCACGAGATAGAGATTCTGGTTCACTTGATAGAAATAAGAACAACAAATTAGCGCGAGACGAGTGGGCAAAAGATCCTAAGAAGAATCCATTTCCACTTCATACTTGTAATGGTAAAGCAACCAAGTCTATCAGGAGATTTAAGAAGAGTGCTCGGAGACGGTAACTATGAATAACAAAGCAGTTATTTGTTCTATTCACCATATTCGTAAACATCCCAATTCTGACCGAGTACAACTAGGTACTGCATGTGGATATCAGGTAGTCATTGGACTGGAGGTTAAAGATGGAGATCTTGGTATTTATTTTCCTACTGATACTTGTCTTGGTAACGATTATGCTAACGCTAATCCCAACTTACTTACGTACTTTGGTAACAACCTTCGTGTTAAAACACAGGCGTTTAGAGGAGAAAGGAGCGAAGGATTCTGGACACCAGTAAGTACACTATCCTTTTTACCTGTAACTAATTGGATTAAAGGTACTGAACTTGACACCATTCATGGAAAGGAAATCTGTAAGAAGTACATCAATCCTGAAACTCTTAAAAGAACTACTCGTGCAACTAATATTGCTAAGAAGTTGCGCGCAGGATCACTAAAGACTTTTCAAAAGCACGTGGAGACTGAGCACCTACGTAAAGAGATTGATACTCTAGACCTTGAAAAGTATCCTTGGTATCTTACTTATAAAGTACATGGTACTTCACAGAGAGTTGGATATGTATTGGTAGACCGCGAGTTAAAGTGGTACGAGAAACTTCTTAAGAAGATTGGAGTAGCTGTTAAGGAAACTGACTATGAGTTCTTAGTGGGTACTCGTAATGTTATCCTTGGTCAGCTACGGCCTGATGGTACTCCAGGCAAGGATGGATTCTACTCTGATTACTTTAGACTAGCTGCATCTAAACCCTTTTTAGGTACACTACATAAAGGTGAAACAATTTACTACGAGGTAGTAGGATATACTGGTTATAATTCTCCTATCATGGCTGCTGTTTCCGTAAAAGATAAAGATCTGAAGGAACTGTACGGAGACTCAGTAACATATACGTACGGATGTGTTAATGGTTCATTTGATATTTACGTGTACCGTATCAGCTACCAGACTGAAGAAGGGGTCAGTGTAGATTTAACTTGGGATAAAGTTAAGGAACGCTGCAATGAACTTGGAGTTAAGCACGTACCAGAGGTACCCAAAGAACTGATTAATAATCGTGGATACGGAAATTCCTTTAAGAAGGTACTCTTATCAGATATTACTGGAGTAATTGATAGACCAGACCCAATTGATCCACGACATCCAACAGAAGGTGTAGTACTACGATTAGAGTCTAGTACGCCTGAGTTCTATAAAGAGAAGTCATTTGTATTTAAAGTACTAGAAGGAATTGCTAAAGACGTTGGTATAGTAGACCTAGAGGAAGCATCATGAACGATAAGCAAGCTAAGATACTACGATTTGTAGCAAAGCACCAGGCCTATAAAGCAGTTAAGAAGACTCTTACGGAAGAGGAAGGAGCTAAACTAATCTTTA
>ERZ1645187.2706-NODE-2706-length-15382-cov-48.302342_pt1 | contig 15382 bp, 13 predicted proteins | sample MGYA00575352_ERZ1645187 | MGnify/ENA primary metagenome ERZ1645187 (study PRJEB40837, sample SAMN11349314) | freshwater sediment metagenome | isolation source: river sediment | host: Sediment | place: India: Wazaribad , New Delhi | collected 2017-02-21 ...
GTCCACGGAAGACACGGTCCACGGAAGACACGGAAGACACGGAAGCAGATGATGAAAATACGGAAGAAGACGTTTTCAGTTTCAGGTTGCCCGGAACGCCAGTCATGAACGCTGTATTGACCATTGCATTGTCCAAGGGCCGGATTTTCAAGGAAACCCTGCCGCTGCTGGCGGCGGCGGGCATTACGCCGCTTGACGATCCGGAAACCAGCCGTAAATTGATTCTGGACACCACGCAGGCGGAGGTGAAACTGGTCATCATCCGCGCGACCGACGTGCCGACCTACGTGCAATACGGCGCGGCTGATCTGGGAGTGGCGGGCAAGGACGTGCTGCTGGAACATGGCGGCGAGGGACTGTACGAACCGCTGGATTTGAAAATCGCTCGCTGTCGGCTGATGGTGGCTGGCGATCCCCATCACCGGCCCCGCCTGAACCGGCCGCGCATCGCCACCAAATACGTCAACACCACCCGGCGCTGGTTCGCCGACCAGGGTCGGCAGGTGGAAGTCATCAAACTATACGGTTCGATGGAGCTGGCGCCGCTGGTGGGTCTGGCGGACTACATCGTGGATGTGGTGGACACGGGCAACACGCTGAAGGCCAATGGTCTCGCACCGCTGGAACACATCGCCGACATCAGTTCACGATTGATCATCAACAAGGCTTCCATGAAGATGAAGCACGCCCAAATCAAAGCCATCATGGCCAGCATGACCGCTGCCGTCGGCTCATGATGCTCATCAACCTGCTTTCCACTTCTTCCGCGCCTTTCCTGTCTTCCGTGTCTTCCGTGTCTTCCGTGGACCCGTTTTTCTATTTTCCGTGGACAATCTGGAGTCGTTCATGCCCACCATCCAACGTCTGAACACCGCTGACGCCGATTTCTGGCCGCGCCTGGAGGCTTTGACCGCCTGGGAAGGTGTCGCCGACGAGGCTGTGACCGCCACAGTGCGCGAAATCCTCGCCCAGGTGCGGATGCGCGGCGATGACGCCCTGCTGGAATACACCCACCGTTTCGACCGGTTTGCAGCCGCCCAAGCCGCCGATCTGGAAATTCCTATTGCACGGCTGCAACAGGCGCTGGCCGCCATCCCCGCCGAACAGCGTGCGGCGCTGACAACCGCCGCCGCCCGCATTTGCGCCTACGCCGAGCGACAAAAACAGGAATCCTGGACCTTCACCGAAGCCGACGGCACCGTTCTCGGCCAGCAGGTGACGCCATTGGATCGGGTCGGGCTGTACGTGCCCGGCGGCAAGGCAGCCTATCCTTCCTCGGTACTGATGAACGCGATCCCCGCCAAGGTCGCCGGCGTGCCGGAAGTGATCATGGTCGCGCCCGCGCCGGGCGGTCAATTGAACGAGCTGGTGCTGGCCGCCGCCGCCGTGGCGGGCGTGGACCGGGTGTTCCGCATCGGTGGGGCGCAGGCGGTCGCGGCGCTGGCCTATGGTACGTCCACCGTGCCGCGCGTGGACAAGATCGTCGGGCCGGGCAACATCTACGTGGCCGCCGCCAAGCGCCAGGTGTTCGGTTCAGTCGGCATTGACATGATCGCCGGCCCGTCGGAAATTCTGGTGGTTTGCGATGGGCTGACCGACCCCGATTGGATCACCATGGATTTGTTCTCGCAGGCCGAGCACGACGAAGAGGCGCAGCCCATGCTCATCAGCCCCGATGCGGCGTTTCTGGATCAGGTCACGGCCAGCATCGAGCGCCTGCTGCCGGGCATGGAACGGCGGGACATCATCGAAGCCTCACTGACCCGGCGGGCGGCCCTGATTCAGACGCTCGATCTGACCGAGGCCGCGCAGGTGGTCAACTTCATCGCCCCGGAGCATTTGGAACTGTCGGTGGAACAGCCGGAGGAGCTGCTGCCGCTGATCCGCCATGCCGGCGCGATTTTCATGGGCCGCTACACCGCTGAAGCGCTGGGCGATTATTGCGCTGGCCCCAATCACGTCCTCCCAACTTCACGGACCGCGCGCTTTTCTTCGCCGCTGGGCGTCTACGATTTCCAGAAGCGCACCAGCCTGATCTATTGCTCGCCCGCCGGAGCCGAGACCCTGGGGCGCACCGCTTCGATTCTGGCGCGCGGCGAAGGCTTGACCGCCCATGCCCGGTCAGCAGAGTTGCGGCTGGAGTCTTTCGGCCCTTCGTGAGGGTCGAGAAAACCGCCCGCTTTCAAACCTCCGCTTCCTGCAACACCGTCGCCGGTTGAGCGGCGGCGCGACGGCGGGCGCGGGCGTCGAGCACATTCTTGATGGCGATCAGGCAGCCCAGCCCGATGAACGCCCCCGGCGGCAGAATCGCCAGCAGGAAGCCGCGATAGTCATCAATCAGATGCACGGTCAGGCCCTTGCCCCACTCGCCGAACAGCAGATCGGCCTGGCCGAGCAGCGTACCCTGGCCCAGAATCTCCCGAATCGCGCCCAGCAGCACCAGCGCCAGCATAAAACCCAGCCCGGTCGCAATCCCGTCCACTGCCGATTTGACCACGCCGTTCTTGAACGCGAACGCCTCGGCCCGGCCGATTACGCAGCAGTTGGTCACGATCAGCGGAATGAAAATACCCAGCACCGTGTAGAGTCCCGGCAGAAAGGCGTGCATCGCCAGTTCCACGGCGGTCACCGCACAGGCGATCACCATGACAAACACGGGAATCCGCACTTCGGGCCGCACCAGAGGGCGGATCAGCGAAACGGCGACATTGCAAATTAACAACACCAGCGTCGTCGCCAGACCCAGCCCCAAGCCGTTGACTACCGAGTTCGAGGTCGCCAGCAGCGGACACAGCCCCAGCAGGGCCACGAAGCCGGTATTCTGGGTCCACACGCCATCCTTGAGGATTCTCAGATAGCCGCTTTCGCTCATGATTTTTGCTCCTTCATGGTGACCGTCGCCGGAGCGAACAACTGGGCCTGATGGGTCTGAACGTATTCCAGGAACTTGCGGGTGGCTTTGATCACAGCGCGCGGGGTAATGGTCGCGCCGGTGAACTGATCGAACGCGCCGCCGTCCTTTTTGACCTTCCAGCGCGCCGGTTCGGGATTCCCCAGCGATTTACCGGTAAAGGCCAGAATCCACGGCGAGCGTCTTTCCTCGATGGCGTCGCCCAGCCCCGGCGTTTCCTTGTGCGCGAGCACCCGCGCGCCCGCCAGCGTGCCGTCCGCATAGACGCCGATCAGCAGTTGAATCGGCCCGCTGTAGCCGTCCGGCGCGTAGGGTGTGGCGAACAGCGCCACTGGTTGACCGTCCTTGCGCGCCCGATAGACCTTGACCGGCTGATCGGTCCCCAACCATTCCGGCGCGGTCACTTCGATGGCGTCCTCAGTAATCCGGTTGTCGTAGCGGTCTGCCGGCACCAACTGGTTCAGATTGGCTTCCAGCGCCTGGCGCTGCGCCTCGGCGATGATGTCTTTGGTGCCGGTATAGGTCACGGCGACCAGGCCGGTGCCAACCACAGCGAACCCCGTCAGGATCAGGGCGGCGACGCCCATGCTATGCGCGATGACGTTCATCCCCGCCGCGCTCCGAACACCTGGGGCTGGGTGTAAAGGTCAATCGTGGGCGCGGCGATATTCATCAGCAGCACCGAGAACGCCACGCCGTCGGGATAGCCGCCGAACGCGCGAATGATATAGACCAGGACGCCGATGCCGGCCCCGTAGATCAGCCGGCCGCGCGGGGTGGCGCTGGCGGTCACCGGGTCAGTGGCAATGAAAAACGCGCCGAAAATCGCTGCGCCGCTCCACAGATGAAACCAGGGCGGCGCGTATTGCTGCGGATTGATCAGATAGAACACGGTCGAAATGATTGCCAGCCCGCCCAGCATCCCCGCCGGAATCCGCCAGTCGGCGGCGCGGATGTAGACCAGCCACAAGCCGCCGAGCAGAAAGCCCAGCGCCGCCCATTCCCAGCCGTGACCGGACACCAGCCCGAACACCGGGCTGTTGCGAATCTCGGCCACGCTCAGGCCCAGGCCCATCTGGGTGCGCAGCACGTCCAGCGGGGTCGCGCCGGTCAGCCCGTCCACCATCGGCGCGCCCACGAAAATCACCTGCAACGTTTCCATCAGGGTCATCGCCTGCGTCTGCCCCACGCCATGCGGGATCAGCCAGGTGCTCATCTCGCGTGGAAACGAAATCAGCAACACCACATAACCGATCATGGCCGGATTGAACGGGTTGTAGCCCAGCCCACCGTACAGATGCTTGGCGACTACGATGGCGGACAGCACGCCGATGGCGGTCAACCACCACGGCGCCAGCGGCGGTAACGCCACCGCCAGCAGCCAGGCCGTGACTACCGCGCTGCAATCCCCCAGGTGCAACGCCAGCGGTTTGCCGCGCGCCGCCAGCATCGCCGTCTCGGCGGCCACCGCCATGACGGTGGCGATCACCAGATTGGCCAGCACGCCCCAGCCGAAGAACCAGACCAGCGCGGCGACGCCGGGCAGCATGGCGTACAGCACTCGACGCATGACCTGACCGACGCCGGTATCGAGCAGAACGTGGGGCGAAGTCATCGTTTGGAAACGCATCGTCGTTACCCCTCTCGCCCAGCGGCCTCGGTCCCGGTTTCGGCAGTGGCGCGCGGCGGCGCTTTCTGGCGCAGCTTGGCCTCCCGCTCCTGCTTCTCGCGCTCCAACCGATCCTGACGGGCCTGATGCCGTTGCCGGGCCAGTTGCGCTTTCTCCTTCTCCTTCTCCAAGGCCCAGATTTCGTTCTTGGCGTAGCGGTAGTACTGCACCAGCGGGATATGGCTGGGACAAACGTAGCTGCAACAGCCGCACTCGATGCAGCCGAACAAATGATGCTCGCGCGCCTTATCGAACTCCTTGGCGCGGGCGAACCAGTACAACTGTTGCGGCAGCAGATTGGCCGGGCAGGCGTCCACACAGGCTCCGCAGCGGATGCAAGGCATGACCGGCTGTTCCGGGGTCAGTTGCTCGGCGCTGGCGGCGAGGATGCAGTTGCTGGCCTTGGTCACCGGCACGTCGTCGCTGTGCAGGGCAAAACCCATCATCGGCCCGCCCATGATCAGCCGCTGAACGCCGTCCCGATAGCCGCCGCATTGGGCGACCAGATCGGCAAAGCGCGTGCCCAACAAGGCATTGATGTTGCGCGGGCGCTGGACGTGGCCGGTGACGGTGACGACGCGCGCAATCACCGGTTCGCCATGAGCAATGGCGCGCTGTACGGTGTACGCAGTGGCGACGTTGAAGCACTGCACGCCAATGTCGAGCGGCAAACCCTGATCGGGAATCTCTCGACCGGTCAGCAAAAAAATAAGCTGCTTGACGCTGCCGCTGGGGTAGCGGGTTGGCACGGCCCGCACCTCGTAACCGGTTCCGGCGCAGGCAGCGGTCATGGCGGCAATCGCTTCCGGCTTGTCCTCCTCGATGCCGATCAGCACCTCGCGCGGCTCCAGCAGATGCGCCATGATCGCCAGACCGGCGACGATGTCCGTCGCCCGTTCGCGCATGATTCGATCATCGCAGGTGATCCACGGCTCGCACTCGGCCCCATTCAGGATCAGGGTGTCCACCCGCTCGCAATGACCGCCGGGATTGAGCTTGACCGCACTGGGAAACACCGCCCCGCCCAGCCCGACTACTCCAGCGTTGCGGATCAGATTGCGCAGCTCGCTGGGATGCAACTGGCGATAATCCACCGGTTCGCGCTCGATCCAGCGGTCCTCGCCGTCGGTCTCGATAGTCACGCACAGATCCGCCAGGCCGGAAGGGTGGGGGACTGGCTGTAAGTCCACCGCCGCCACCACCCCGGAACTCGGCGCGTGGACGGCGGCGCTGATGAAGCCATCGGGCTGGCCGATCATCTGGCCTTTCAACACCCGGTCGCCGGGCTGGACGCAGGGCTTGGCGGCGTTGCCCATGTGCTGGCGCAGCGGCACGATCAACCGGCGCGGCAGCGGGCCGGCTTCGATGGGTAGTGTGTTGGATTCAGTTTTGTGGCGGACGGTCTTGAGGCCACCGTGGAAGGGAAACAGCGCGCTCATGCGGCGGCCCGGACGGCGGCGCCGGGATAGGCCCATTTCCAGGTCGTGATGGTTTCCGCAATGGGCGTCATGTGGATGCAATCCACCGGGCACGGCGCGACGCACAGTTCGCAACCGGTGCATTCGCGGGCGATGACGGTGTGCATGTGCTTGGCCGCGCCGAGAATGGCGTCCACCGGACAAGCCTGGATGCACAGCGTGCAGCCGATGCAACTCTGCTCGTCAATGACTGCGACCATTTTCGGTTTTTCGGCGCCGGTCCCGCCATTGAGGGGTGGAATCTCGCGGCCCAGCAGATCGGCCAGGGCCGCGACGCCGTTCGCGCCGCCGGGCGGGCACAGGTTGATCTCGGCCTCGCCAGCGGCAATGGCCTCGGCGTAAGGCTTACAGCCGGCGTAACCGCATTGGCCGCATTGGGTCTGCGGCAGAACGGCCTCGATTTTCTCGACGATGGGGTCGCCCTCGACCTTGAACCGGATTGCGGCGAAACCCAGCAACAAACCCGACGCGCCCGCCAGCGCGCCCAATGCGAAAATGGCAATCATCATAACGTTCAACCTCTGACCAGACCGGAAAAGCCCATGAACGCCAGCGACATCAAGCCGGCGGTAATCAGGGTGATGGCCGGCCCGCGAAAATGCACCGGCACATCAGCGACCACGATCCGTTCGCGCATGGCCGCGAACAGCACCATCACCAGCGAAAACCCGACCGCCGCCCCAAAGCCGTACAGTGCAGAGGCGATGAAATCATGCCGCTCCTGTACGTTCAGCAACGCTGCCCCCAGCACTGCGCAGTTAGTGGTGATCAGCGGCAGATAAATTCCCAGGGCCTGATACAACACGGGGCTGGTTTTATGCACCACCATCTCGGTGAACTGCACCACCACCGCGATGACCAGGATGAAGGCGATGGTGCGCAGGTATTCCAGCCCCAGCGGAATCAGCAGGTAGTGATCAGTCAGGTAGGCGCAGATGCAGGACAGGGTGAGCACGAAGGTGGTCGCCAGCCCCATGCCCATGGCGGTTTCCAGCTTGCGGGAAACCCCCATGAACGGGCACAACCCCAGGAATTTCACCAGAACGTAGTTATTGACCAGAATCGTACTGATCAGGATCAAGGCATATTCTTTCATAACGGACAATGCGCTCGGACAGCGCGGATCGAGCGTGAGGATGAGATCGGATCGAACAGTTCCGGGGGCGGGCGCCGACCGGAAACCATCGCAAGCGGTAGAGGTTGACAGGATGGATGCACGATGCAATGGGAAGCAATGACAATTAGCAATTGCTAATTTACCAGATTCGCCCGCACTCGCGCCAGACCGCCCGCGCCGTGCGATGATGATGCCTGTGCAGTGAATGCTGCGAAATTCGGTTAGCATCTGTTGATACTGTGGGAGCGATACACAGCCTAAAGAGAGGTTTCCATGCGCTGGAGAAGTGGTAGACAAAGCAACAATGTTGAGGATCGGCGGGGTCTGCGGGCCACCTCCACCATTGCGGGCGGGGGTATCGGCACCCTCCTGATCGTATTGCTGGCTATGATCTTTGGCGTTGATCCCAGTACGCTGCTTCAGAGCAAAGCGCCAAGTGGCAGCCCCCCCCAGCAGTCAGCCGCCGCCCCTCCCGGGCAGGACGATTTGCGCCAGTTTGTCTCGGTCGTGCTGGCCGATACGGAAGACACCTGGCGCGACCTGTTCCGGCGCATGGGCGGCGTCTATCAGGATCCAAAACTGGTGCTGTTCACCGGCGCGGTGCAGTCGGCGTGCGGCTTTGCCCAGGCCGCGGTCGGCCCGTTTTACTGCCCGGCGGATCAGAAGGTCTATATTGATCTGAGCTTTTACCAGGAACTTAAAAACCGCTTCCGAGCGCCTGGTGATTTCGCCCAGGCTTATGTGATCGCCCACGAAATCGGACATCACGTGCAGAACCTGCTGGGCATTTCGGGCCAGGTCGAGGCGCTGCGCAGCCGTGTCAGGGAAGCGGAAGCGAATACTCTATCCGTCCGCCTGGAATTGCAGGCCGACTGTTTCGCCGGCGTTTGGGCCCATCATGCTCATAAAGCCCGTCAGATTCTGGAAGCGGGCGATGTCGAGGAAGGGCTGAACGCTGCCAGCGCCATCGGCGATGACCGCCTGCAAATGCAAGCCAAGGGTTATGTCGCGCCGGATTCCTTCACGCACGGCAGTTCCGCGCAGCGGGTGCGCTGGTTCAAACGCGGTCTCGCCGGTGGGGATTTGCGGCAGTGCGATACGTTCAAGACTACGCAACTGTAGGGTTGTTATCGCGCTTCAAACCAGTGGGTTGGACCGAAATAACCCGATGAACGGCCAAGACGCCAGGAACGCCAAGAAGAGGATCAGAAAAACGCTTCCCGCAGCAGCCGTTCCAGGGTCTCGCCCCAACGCCGACGGGGCCGTTGCTGCCAGAATCGCGCGTCGGGCCGGCAATCGAATTTTTGTTTGTAGATCGCCAGCCCCGCCACCACCAAGGCCAGCCCGAACGCCAGCAACGCATTCGGGATGCCGGCGAACGGCAGCACCAGAAACATCAACACCGTGAACGCGCCGATCCAGCCCCAGGGGATGTACAGATAGTAATCAATCTCGAACTGGGCGCCGTCGCGGCGGACGATCACCCGCATCGGCCAGTCATCCTGCGTCAGATACGCGCGGCGGCGCAATTCCAACTGGTTTTCCCGCTCGGCAGCGATGCTAAAATTCTTAAGCAACAGTGCGTTGCGGAATTTCTTCAGCCCCGCGTCGTTACCCCGCGCCGTGGCCCGCGTCAGCCGCCCCAAATGGCGGATCGTCACTTCATCCGCCATGCCTCACTCGCCCACCGTGATGACCACCTTGCCGGTGGATTTACGCGCGACCACGGAGCGCAACGCCTCGACCGCCTGCTCCAGGGGGTAAGTCGCCGAAATATGCGGTTGCATCGCGCCTTGCAGATACCAGCCGATCAGGATGCGGAAGCTCTCAGTCATCACCTCGGGATTCAGTTCCGCGTAGGCCGGCCAGTTGAGGCCGATCACGTCCACGTTCTTGACCAGCAGATGATTGGCGGGGATTTGCGGCACCGTGCCGCCGGCAAAGCCGATGACCAGAATCCGCCCCTCGAACGCGATGCTGCGCAGGGAGGCGGCGAACAGATCGCCGCCGACCGGATCGTAAACCACATCCGCGCCCCGTCCGCCGGTCAGTTCCTTGATGCGTTCGCGCACGTCCTCGCGGTTGCTATCAATCAGGTGATCCGCGCCATGCTGCCGGGCGACCTCCAGCTTGTCGGGGCTGCTGGCGGTGGCAATCACCGTTGCGCCCAGTTGCTTGCCAATGGCCACAGCGGTCAATCCCACGCCGCCGGACGCGCCATGCACCACCAGCGTCTCGCCGGCCCGCAACCGCGCCCGATGCCACAGGGCAACGTGCGAGGTGCCGAACACCACCGGAAACGCTGCGCCATGCTCCCAGGGCATCGCCGCCGGCATCGCCACGCAGCGGTTGACGTTCGCCACGACCTGCTCGGCGTAGCCGCCGTGCGGGGTGATGGCAATGACGCGATCACCGGCTTTGCAACCGGTCACGCCCTTGCCTACCTCCAACACCTCGCCGGCCACTTCAAAGCCGGGGCTGAACGGCGGTTGTGGCTGTACCTGATACTGGCCCCGGGTGATCAAGCTGTCGGCGAAATTGACCCCGCAAGCGCGGACCCGAATCCGCACTTGGCCTGCGGCCAGCACGGGCGCGGGAATCTCTTCAAGCGTTAATCCATCAATCCCGGTCAGCTCGCGGCAGACGATCGCTTTCATGGACGACTCCCCCATCATGGTAAAAAAACAGGGGCGCGGCGACCGCGCCCCCATTTCTTCACTGCATCACTCGCCGATGATCTTGCGGACCACGTCGGTCATCGAGATCACGCCGACCGGCTGATCATTCTCGGTGACCACCAGCCGGTGCATCCGCCGACCGGTCATCTGGCTAACCGCCTCGCTCAGCAGAATACCGGCGTCGCAGGTGGCGCAACCGGGGGTCATCACCTCCTTGGCCAACATGGCCCGCGCCTGTTCCGACGTCCGGCCCTGCCGCGCCAGCACCATGTCGGTCTGCGACACCACGCCGACCGCCTTACCGCCCTCCATGACGACTACCGCGTGGATTTCGTTGTCCACCATGATCTTGGCCACCTGACCGATGGTGTCGCCCGGCGCGCAGGCAATGATGCCCCGGTGCATCAAATCCTTAACCTTGGTGCCGTCGTCGGCAATAGTGATCGCCTCGGCCTCGGCGATGCTGGGCAACGGGGCGGACATGGGGTATGGATGCGGAGTGTTATGGACATCGCCCTTGGGCAGGGTTGGATGTTCGATAGCGACCGGCGCCTTCCCATGCGCGCCGAGACCAAAGTCCTTGGCGCCGACCAGCACCGCCATGTTGCCGTGCGGGTGCTTGTTTTCGTACATCAGTTGATGGGCGACCGGGATTTCGTCGTAGGTGAAGGCCCGCGACAGGCAGGGATCGAGCAGACCGCGCACGGCCAGTTCGTTCATCTGGTTGGATTGTTCGGTGTTGGCGAAGTGCGAGCCTTGCAGGCGCTTCTGCCGCATCCACAGGTAGCGCAGGTCTACGGTCGCGTTGTAGCCGGTGGTGCCGGCGCAGACCACCACCATGCCGCCGGTGTCGCAGACGAAGATCGAGGTCGGGATGGTGGTTTCGCCCGGATGCTCAAACACGAGGTTCGGCGCGCGCTTCTCGCCCAGCACCTCCCAGATCTTGGCGCCGAAGGCCCGCACGCCCTTCAGCCACTTGGCGTAGCCGGCGTTGTCTTTCCAGTGCGGCAACATGCCCCAGTGGTCGAACTCGTTGCGGTTGATGCAGCCCTTGGCCCCCAGCTTCATGCAGTAATCGAACTTGTCCTCGCCGGACACCATGGCGATAGAGGTGGCGCCCGCCGCCTTGGCGATCTGAATGGCCATGGAGCCGAGTCCGCCCGCCCCGCCCCAGATCAGGGCCACATCGCCTTTCTTGATCGCATTAACGCCCCAGCCGTGCAGCATGCGCCAGGCGGTCGCCGCCACCAGCGTGTAGGCCGAGGCTTCTTCCCAGTTCATGTGCCGGGGCTTGGGCATACACTGCTGGGCCTGCACCTTGGTGAACTGGGCGAAACTGCCCCAGTTGGTCTCGTAGCCCCAGATTCTGAAGGTGGGCGAGTACATCGGATCGCCGCCACTCTTCACCCATTCGCAATTGCGGCTGTACTGGCCGCAATGCATCACTACCTCGTCGCCGACCTTGACGTTGGTGACGTCCTTGCCCACTTTGTAAACGATGCCGGAAGCGTCGCTGCCGCCAATGTGGAATTCTTCCGGCTCGCCGGCCTTGTTGCGGGCGCCGATGACGTTGACTGGAATGCCCAGCCCGGCCCAGACGTTGTTGTAGTTGATGCCCGCCGCCATCACGTAGACCAGCACCTCGTCGTCGGCAATGGGCGGCGTATTCACCACTTCTTTCTGAAACGCTTCCATGGGCTTGCCGAAGCGATCCGGGCGAATCAGCCAGGCGTGCATCTTGGGGGGGACTACGCCCAGCGGGGGTTGTTCGGCGATGTCGTACAGTTCTTTAGCCATTGTTATTTCTCTCTGTCGGGTTGTATGAGTGGTTAGTGAGTAGCGATTCAGTGATTCAGTCAAAATCGGTAAAGCCCTTAGCCTTTCGCCTTGATCTCCTGAATCACGCGGGCGCGCAGGGCTTCATATTCAGCGATGGGCGAACGGCGCGGCGCTTCGGCCAGGGCGGCGAACAGCGTGGCCTCGCCACCCAACAGGCCGATGCCATAACGACCAAACTCCTCGCGCAAATGCTTGACCAGCCATTCGGCTTGACAACGCTGGCGACGGGCGTTGAACTGGCCACGCGCCAACAGCCAGTCCCGGTGGCTATTCAGCGCATCGGCCAACGGTTCGATGCCGCTGCCCAGCGCGGCGCTGGCCGACAACGCCGGCACTTGCCAGCCTTCCGGGTCCATTTGCCGCCGTAGCGTATTTTTCAGTTCGGACAGGGTCTTGCGCGCCGCCATGCCGATGTCTTCCTTGTTGACGACGATGACGTGCGGGATTTCCATGATGCCGGCCTTGAGAAACTGGATGCTGTCGCCGGAAGCCGGCTGGGCAACGAAACAGGTGGTGTCGGTCATCTTGGAGACATCAATCTCCTTCTGCCCGACGCCGACCGTCTCCACCAGCACGATGTCGAAGGCCGCCAGCATCGCCAAGCTCATCGGCCAGACTTCGGCGCTGAGGCCGCCGAACTCGCCGCGACAGGCCAGTGAACGGATGAACACCTCGCGGTCGGCGCCGCTGGCGTGCATCCGCAACCGGTCGCCCAGCAGCGCCCCGCCGGTGATGGGGCTGGACGGGTCCACCGCCAGAATGGCGACTTTCAATCCACGCTGCCGCCACACCTGAATCAGCGCGGCGGTCAGCGAGGACTTGCCGGCCCCCGGCGGGCCGGTGATGCCGATCAGATGCCCACCCGTGTCGAGCTTGTCCGTCGGCAGCGCGTCCAGAAACGCGGCGGCGCACTGGCGGGCCGCTGGCCGGCGGTCGTCCAGCAGGTTCAGCGCCCGGGCCAGCGCCAGCCGGTCGCGCCCACTGACGGCGGCGGCCAGCGCCGCCGGATCGGGAAGCGCGAGGGTCATACCACCGCGACCGGCTTCAGATCGTGGGCTTTACGGATCAGGTTGAGGATATCCACCATGATGCCGTTCATGTCGATGTCCTTGGGGGTGTAGACGGCGGCGATGCCCCGTTCCTTCAGCAGTTTGGCGTCGCTCTCCGGGATGATGCCGCCGATGACCACCGGCAGGTTCTTCAAACCCACCTGGGCCAGTTGGTTGAACACGTCCTCGACCATTTCGACGTGACTGCCGGACAGCACCGACAGGCCGATGAGGTGGACGCCTTCTTCCAGCGCCGCCTTGGCGATCTGTTCCGGGGTCAGGCGGATGCCTTCGTAGACGATCTCGAAGCCGACGTCGCGGCCCTTGACTGCGATTTGCTCGGCGCCGTTGCTGTGACCATCCAGACCCGGTTTGCCGATCAACAGGCGCAGTGGCCGGCCCACTTCCTCGCCGGTCTTGATGACCTGGGTGCGAATCGCCACCGCCCGCGCGCTGCGCGCATCGTCATTGGCGGGAATATCAATGCCGGTCGGGGCGCGATATTCGCCAAAGATGTCGCGCAGGGTCTGCGACCATTCGCCGGTGGTGACGCCCGCGTGCGCGCACAGAATGGACGCCGGCATGATATTGGCGCCGCCGCGCGCCGTCTCCGCCAAATTGGCCAGCGCCGCCTTGACCTCGGCGTTGTTGCGCTTGGCCCGGAAGGCGTTGAGCCGCTCGATCTGCTCGCGTTCGGCGCGGGGATCCACTTTCATGATGCCGCTATCGGTCCCACCGGTCAGCGGCGATACCTCGGTCTCCTGGTAGCAATTCAAACCGATGATCTTGAGATCGCCGCGTTCGATGGCGCGCATCCGCTCGGTGTGGCTGGTCACCAGTTGCCGCTTGACGTAGCCGGATTCGATGGCCTGCACCATGCCGCCCTGCTCCTGGACCCGGCCCATTTCCGCGGTCGCGCCGTCCACCAGCGCCTTGACCTTGGCGGCGATCACCGGCGAGCCGTCGAAAATGTCGCCGTATTCCAGCAGGTCGGTTTCAAAAGCCAGCACCTGCTGCATCCGCAGCGCCCACTGCTGATCCCACGGGCGCGGCAAGCCGAGGGCCTCGTTCCAGGCCGGGAGCTGAATGGCGCGGGCGCGGGCTTTCTTGGACAGGGTGATGCCCAGCATTTCCAGCACGATGCGCTGGACGTTGTTTTCGGGCTGCGCCTCGGTCAGACCCAGCGAGTTGACCTGCACGCCGTAGCGGAAGCGGCGCATTTCCTCGCTCTCCGCGCCGTAGCGTTCCTGGGTCAGCTTGTCCCACATCTCGCCGAACGCCCGCATCTTGCAGGTTTCCTCGATAAAGCGGATGCCGGCGTTGACGAAGAAGGAAATGCGCCCGACCACCTGCTCGAAACCGTCCGCGCCGATCTGGCCGGAATCACGCACCGCGTCCATCACCGCGATGGCGGTGGACAGGGCGTAGGCCAGTTCCTGCGTCGGGGTCGCGCCGGCCTCTTGCAGGTGATAGCTGCAAATGTTGGTCGGGTTCCACTTGGGGATGTTCTTGACCGTGTAGGCGATGATGTCGGTGGTCAGCCGGACCGACGGCGCGGGCGGAAAGATGTAGGTGCCGCGCGAGAGGTACTCCTTGAGGATGTCGTTCTGGGTGGTGCCCTGCAATTGCGCCGGGGAAGCGCCCTGCCGCTCGGCGACTGCGACGTACAGCGCCAGCAGCCAGGCGGCGGTGGCGTTGATGGTCATCGAGGTATTCATCTGACCCAGCGGGATTTGATCGAACAGCGCCTCCATGTCGCCGATGTTGCAGATCGGCACGCCGACCTTGCCGACTTCGCCACGCGCCAGCGGGTGGTCGGCGTCGTAGCCGGTCTGGGTCGGCAGATCGAAAGCGACCGACAGGCCGGTTTGGCCCTTGCTCAGATTGGTGCGGTACAGTTCGTTGGACGCTTTGGCCGAAGAATGGCCGGAGTAAGTCCGCATCAGCCAGGGTTTATCGCGTTTGACTGGGGTGCTCATTGGGAGCCTCGTTTGTTTTGGGAATTACTCGGTATTTAGTCAATCCAGAATGACATCTTACCTTGATTTTACCAAGGATTTAGGTCTGAATTTTAACAAGGAAATCGGGTATCTCGATACCCTCCGGGGAACCCTGACCGCCCCGCACTGGTGGCGGTCAGGGAGGGTGAATCCTGGTTGGATTAGTAGCGTCTGCCGCCGCCGCCTGATGGCTTTCTGGGGCCGGATGAGCGTCTGCCGCCGCCGCCGCCAAAACCGCCACCGCCGCCACCGAAACCACCGCCGCCGCCACCACCGAAACCACCGCCACCACCGCCTCGGTTATCCTCACGGGGGCGCGCTTCGTTGACGTTAAGGTTTCTACCCTTCAGGCTTTTGCCATTCATACCATTGATGGCGGCCTGGGCTTCTGATGCGGCTAGCATCTCCACGAACCCGAAACCTCTGGATTCGCCGGTGAATTTATCCTTGAGCACCATCGCCGATTCAACCTGGCCGAATGCCGCGAAAGCCCCTCGTAAATCATCGTCGGTAACTTCCCGCGCGATGTTACCTACATAGATCCTCACATTGTTCCCCTTATCATGATTCAGGCTTGGTGATTCGCCCAACGTTGAACACAAGTGATAGGCAGGATGCTTATCACTTCTTGATGGCCCTTC
>ERZ1645187.2707-NODE-2707-length-15382-cov-7.222483_pt1 | contig 15382 bp, 17 predicted proteins | sample MGYA00575352_ERZ1645187 | MGnify/ENA primary metagenome ERZ1645187 (study PRJEB40837, sample SAMN11349314) | freshwater sediment metagenome | isolation source: river sediment | host: Sediment | place: India: Wazaribad , New Delhi | collected 2017-02-21 ...
GATGCCTTGGCCGGGATCACGTTGGTTGCCGGGTTGCCAACGGTGATGTCGGTCACTTCCAGATTGGACGGCTGGAACCAGTCGGTCCCTTCATCCAGCACCAGCGCGTCCAGTTCGGCCAGCATGGCGACCAGCCGGGGGATCGGGTTGTCGGCGAGATGCGGATAGGCGACGTGCCCCTGTGTTCCGGCGACTTCCAGCCAGATATTGACCGACCCGCGCCGCCCGATCTTCATCATGTCGCCCAGCCGGTGGACCGAAGTGGGTTCGCCCACCAGGCAAAGGTCCGGGATCGCGCCCACCGCGCGCATATGTTCAATCAGCGCGACGGTGCCGAAGCGGGCCGGGCCTTCCTCGTCCCCGGTGATGATGAAGCTGAGCGTTCCGGCATCTTGCGGGATGCTGGCCGCCGCATGGACCATCGCCGCGATGGAGCCCTTCATGTCGACCGCGCCGCGCCCAAAGAGCAGGTCCCCGCGCACTTCGGGGGCGAACGGCGCGCTGGCCCAGCCTTCGCCGGGGGGGACGACATCGACGGGGCCGGCAAAGGCGAAGTGGCGGCTGCCCGCCGGGCCTTGCCGGATCGCGAACAGGTTCTCCACCGGGCCGTCCGGCGCTTCGCCCGCGGTAAAGCGGTGGACGGCAAAGCCCAGCGGCGTCAGCATCCCTTCCAGGCAATCGAACACCGAACCGGTGGCTGGCGTGACGCTGGGGCAGGCGATCAGCGCCTCGGCCAGAGTGAGGACGGGCGGGAGAACGGGGGAGGCGGTCATATCAGGCGCTGCATATGGGCAAGCGCGCGCCGGGGCAAGTTAGCGCGCCGCGCCGCCCAGCGCCGCATCCAGATCGCGCGCCAGCCGCAAGCCCGCTTGCGTTATGCGCTGGCGCAGGGTTGGCAGGCTGGCCTCGATGTCCTCGTTGCTCCACACGACGTCCTTGGGGGCTTCGCCGCCTGCGCAGGGGTCGCGGTCGAACGCGCGAGCGTAGACCAGGTCGCGGGCAAACTGCCAGCTTTCGCGGCCCCAGTCGGCCACATCGCCACTGGCCAGCTCGGCGCGTTCCTCAACCGAATAACGGCGCACCAGCGGCGGCTCGGCCGAAGTGATCCCGCGTTCGGCCAATGGCCCGTCCCACACTGAATGCAGGTTGCGGCCCGGCGCGATGCCGTATTTCGCCGCCACGGCGTTGCCGCCCAGGTCCGCGTTGTCGCCCGAATGCAGCGGCATGTGCAGATCGCCGATGGCATGCGCCAGCCACGCCAGCGCTTCCAGCCGCTGGGCGGCGGGCAGTGTCTTGTCGGCCAGGATGCGGCGATTGCGCACGATCTGCGCCGTCACGCAGTTGCCGCCGGAACAGTTGGCCTTCACGTCATAGGGCTTGCAGATGTTCTCGGTCTGGTAATGCCACGCGAAGGTATAGGCCCAGCGCCAGCTTTCGCGGCGCAGGCAATCGGGCCACGAGGAGGCTTCCTCCAGGGACCGCATCCGGCAATAGGGCGTGCCCAGCGCGGCTTCGGCCCGCAGCAGCCGCGCAATTTCCGCGCGGGTTTTGGGGGAGACGTTGGCCAGCGCGATCTGTGCCGTCGTTTCATGGCCAAACCCGCCCCAGGCAAGCGCGGGGGCGGAGAGCAGCGCCAGCAGGGCGGCGCAGACAGTGGCAAGCGAGCGGATCATTTCGTTTCCGGCATTTCGTATTGTTCGATCACCCAGTCTTCCGCTTCGGCGGCGGCCACCCAGGACTGGGTCCATTCGTGGTCCCAGACCGCATCCATATAGGCGAGGGCAAAGCCGGGAACACCTATCCCATAGGTCATGAACCGGCTGACCACCGGGGCATAGAAGATGTCGGCTGCGCTGTAAGTGCCGAACAGGAATGGCCCACCCATGCCGAACCGGGCGCGCGCCTCGGCCCAGAGCGTCAGGATGCGGACCACATCGGCGCGGGCAGCGTCGCTCAGCTCGATCTCCTCGAACTGGCGGCGCATGTTCATCGGGCATTCGGCGCGCAATGCCTGATAGGACGAATGCATTTCCGCGACCATCGAGCGCGCCATGGCGCGGGCGTCATCGGCCTTGGGCCAGAACCGGTCGCGCCCGACCTTGTCGGCGAGGTATTCGATGATCGCCAGACTGTCCCACACCACCGCGTCGCCATCCCACAGCACCGGCACCTTGCCGGATGAAGGGGCGATTTCCTCATCATGCTTCTTGCGCTGATCCCAGTCGTCACCGAACAGTGGAACGGTGATCTCCTCGAACGCCAGGCCCGATTGCTTCGCCGCCAGCCAGCCGCGCAGCGACCAGCTGGAATAGTTCTTGTTGCCGATGATGAGCTTCATGGCGCTGACCTATCCGTTCAGCTTGACAGTGTCGAGCCTGAACGAGGCCAAACCCTGCTGCTCAAACCGCCGATCCTGAGCTTGTCGAAGGATTGCACTTCTTTCGCTAATCGGGGGAGGAAGGCAGGGCGGTCCTTCGACAAGCTCAGGACGGGCGGGGAGGGATATGGGCCGGGTCAGGCCTTGCGTTGCGCGATCAGGCGGTGTTGAGATCCGGGCGCATCAATCCGGAGTTCACCCCATGTCCCTGCGCCCGTTCCATCTGGCTTTCCCCGTCCGTGATCTGGCGGAGGCGCGGGCGTTCTGGGGCGGGGTGATGGGCTGCGGCGAAGGGCGCAGCAGCGACGACTGGATCGACTTCGATTTCTACGGCCACCAGATCGTCGCGCATTGCGTGGGCGAGCGGGCGGTGAGCGATGCCGGGGCAAACCCGGTGGACGGCCACGGCGTGCCGGTGCCGCACTTCGGCATCGTGCTGACGCTGGAAGACTGGGAAGCGCTGGCCGCGCGGTTGAAGGCGGCAGGGGTGAAGTTCGAAATCGAACCGTACGTGCGCTTCAAGGGGCAGGCGGGAGAGCAGGCGACGATGTTCTTCCGCGATCCGTCTGGCAACGCGATCGAGATGAAGGCCTTTGCCAGCCTGGAGCAGTTGTTCGCGAAGTAGGGGGCTTGGCGCCTCATAACCGCCCAAATCCGTCACCCTGAACTTGTTTCAGGGTCCATCGGGCGGTTGATCCAGAGCTTGCCGGTATCTGCGCAGCCATGCCGGCGGGAACCGAACAGGTGGCGCGCTGGATGCTGAAACAAGTTCAGCATGACGAACTCTGTGCAAAGGGAGTGTCCGCTTCAGCCCAGCGGTTTTTCGCGGTAGAATTCCACCTGCATCCGCGCCGGGCCAGACAGTTCCACATGGTGCCATTGTTCGGGCGGAATCTCGGCCGGCTGGTTCGGCGTAACCTCGATCCGGCGGGCCGGGCCTTCGAACACCAGCACCGCGCGGCCTTCTAGCACGCGCAGCAGGCCCCAGACCCCGGCCTTGGTGTTGTGCCGCCCCCGGATCGCGGCGGGCAGGGTCTCCTCGTCCCATTCCGCGGTGACCTTGTAGGGCCGGGGCGCCGCGCCTTTGGGCAAGCGGAAGAACAGCGCCAGCTTCAGGCTTTCGCCGATGGTTGCGGCCTTGGCCTGCATGGCGGTGGCTTTTTCGGGTGGCAGCAACTCCGCCGTCACTTCGCCCCACAGGCTGAGCCAGCGGTCGAACATCGCGGGCGTGATCGTGTCCTTGTGTCGTAAGTGCGCGGCCATCGGGCTGCCCTTGTAACGCCCGGTCGAGCGCATCACCGATGACCAGAACGCGACCAGCTGGACCAGATGGTGGTCCCAATCGTCGATCGCGCCGTTGAATACCGGCCCGATCAGGTCATCCTGCCGCACGCGGGCGTAAAAGGCGGGGACCAGCGCTGCCAGATCGGCTTCGGAAATGTCCGGATTCATGCGCTGCGACTCCTCGCTGGCCGCCCGCGCGGCCGGGTTGGCAGCCTAGCCTCAAGTCTCCGCGTCGGCCAGTACGGCGGCGCGCAACTCGGCGATGCCCATGCCCTTCTCGGACGAAGTCACCAGCACTTGCGGGAAGGCGGCGGAATGCTTGCGCGCTTCCACCTCGGTCGCGGCGAGGACGGCGGCCAGTTCGCTGGCCTTGACCTTGTCGGCCTTGGTCAGGACCAGCCGGTAACCCACGGCGGCTTCATCCAGCATCTTCATCATGTCGATGTCGACCGGCTTTACCCCGTGGCGCGAATCGATCAGCACCAGCGCGCGCTTCAGTGAAACGCGCCCGCGCAGGAAATCGCGCACCAGCCGCTTCCACTGCTCCACCACTTTCAGCGGGGCCTTGGCAAAGCCGTATCCGGGCATGTCGACCAGCCGCAGAGTGACCGGATCGCCGACGTCGAAGAAGTTCAGTTCCTGCGTGCGCCCCGGCGTGACCGAAGTGCGCGCCAGCGACTTGCGGTTGGTCAGCGCGTTGAGCAGCGAGCTTTTGCCCACGTTCGAGCGGCCCGCGAAGGCCACTTCCGGAAAGTCCGGATCGGGCAGAAAGTGCAGGGCGGGCGCGCTTTTCAGGAACGCGATCGGCCCGGCGAACAGGCGGCGCGCCCGTTCGGTCAGGTCCTCATCGCCGGGGAGTTGGGCTTCGTCGGTCACGACTTCGTCCGGTCCTTGGCCCGCGCGGCATCGGCAGCATCCTTTTCAGCCTGCGCCTTCAACTGCGGGTGCTTGCTGTACAGGTACTTCTGCTGGCCAATGGTCAGCACGTTCGACGTGATCCAGTAGATCAGCAGACCGGCCGCGAACGGGGCCATGATGAACATCATCATCCACGGCATGATCGCGAAGACCTGTTGCTGCACCGGGTCCATCTGGGCGGGTTGCAGCTTGAACTGCAGCCACATCGTGATGCCCAGCAGGATGGCCAGCACGCCGATGCCCAGGAAGCCCGGCACCTCGAACGGCAGCAGGCCGAACAGGTTCAGGATGTGCAGCGGATCGGGCGCGGACAAGTCCTTGATCCACAGCGCGAAGGGCTGGTGGCGCATTTCCACCGCGACGATCAGCGTCTTGTAGAGCGCGAAGAAGATCGGGATCTGCAAGAAGATCGGCAGGCAGCCCGCAAGCGGATTGACGCCTTCCTTCTTGTAGAGGGCCATGATCTCTTCCTGCTGCTTGGGCTTGTCGTCCTTGTAGCGTTCCTGGATCGCCTTCATCTTGGGCTGGATCGCCCGCATCGCGGCCATGCTGGCGAACTGCTTCTGCGCGATCGGGAACATGATCCCGCGCACGATCAGCGTCAGCAGGATGATCGCCACGCCAAAGTTGCCGGCCAGTTCGAACAGCTTGGTCAGCAGCAGGAAGATCGGCTTTTCAAACCAGCGGAACCAGCCCCAGTCGATCGCCAGGCCAAAGTTGACGATGCCGGTTTCCTCATAGCGGTCCAGCACCTGGCTTTCCTTGGCCCCGGCAAACAGCCGCGTCGTGCGCGCAACCTGCTGGCCCGCGCCGACGTTGACCGCGCCATAGACCAGGTCCGCGCGGTAGATGTCGTTGCCCATGGCGCGGAAATCGCTGGTCGCCCCGGCCTTGTCCGGGATCAGCGAGGTCATCCAGTACACGTCGGTAAAGCCGATCCAGTCGGTCTTGCCGGCGTTGCTGACCTGGCCGGCTTCGGTCACGTCGTCATAGTCGGGACCGAACGAGACGGTGCCGTCGAACGCGCCGAACGGGCCGGAATGGACGTTGAAGCTGTCCAGGCTGGCGGTCTTGCTGGTGCGGTTGATCAGCGCAAAGGGCTTCACCGCCACCGGCGCGCCGCCGGTGTTGGCGACCGTCTGCTTGACGGTGACCATGTAGTCCGCGTCGATCGCGTAAGTCAGCGCGAAGGTCAGGCCGGCGCCGTTGTTCCAGGTCAGCGTGACCGGGGTCTGCGGGGTCAGCTTCGCGCCTGCGGGGGCGGTCCACACGGTCGCGGCGTTCGGCACGGCCAGATTGTCGCCCACCCAGCCGAACTGGGCGTAGTGCTGGGCCGGGGTGCCGGCAGGAGAGAAGATCCGCTGCGGCCCCTCCTTGGGGTCCAGCGCGGCGGTATGGCGGTTGGTGGTCAGGTCATCCAGCACGCCGCCCGCCAGGTTGATCGAACCCGTCAGCCCCGGCGCGGCAATCGCCACGCGGCTGGCGGGGTTCAGCGCCGTCTTGAGGTCGCGCGCTTCTGCGGCGATGTCGGCGGCACTGGTCAGACCGCCTTCGCGCGTCGGCTGGGCCGCATCGGCCGGAGCGGCCCCGGCGGATGCTTCGGCCACCGGCTGGGCCGTGTCCGCGTTGGGGTACAGATAACGAAGTGCCGCGTCCCACCCGAACAGGATCAGTGCCGTAAGCACGACCGCCAGGATCAGGTTGCGCTGGTTATGGTTCTCCACGAAGGCGTCCCTGTTTTCTTGAAGTCTTGGTCAGATGGGAAGGCGGCTGGCCCGGTCAAGGCACCGGGTCATACCCGTGCCCCCCCCAAGGATGGCAGCGCAATATACGTTTGAGGCCCAGCCAGCCACCCTTAATCGCACCATGCTTTTCAACCGCCTCGATCATGAATTGCGAGCAGGACGGGGCATAGCGGCAACTGGGCGGCAGGATGCGCGACGGGCCGAGTTGCCAGGCGCGCGACAGCAGGATGAGCGCGCGCTTCATCGTTGGTTGCCGCGCGGTCCGGCCGAACGGGGGCGGCGCGGCGGGTCGCCCTTGCCGGCGGCGGCGCGGGCCAGGGCGGCCTGCAATTCGGTGCGGAGCACGGCAAAGTCCCGTTCCACCCCGCCTTCGCGACCGATCAGCACATGGTCGTGGCCGGGCAGGCCCCCCGTCGGCAGGACATCGCGGATCAGCGCACGAAACCGCCGCTTCATCCGGTTGCGAACCACCGCATTGCCGATCTTCTTGGTGACAGTGATGCCGAACCGCATCGTGCCGGCGTCATTGGGCCGGGCAAGCAACACAAAACCGGGGCGCGATACACGCAGGCCCCGGTTTGCGGCTAGGAAATCTGCCCGCCGCGAAAGGACGGGAAGTTTCACGGGTAGGATCAGGCCGACAGCTTCTTGCGGCCGCGAGCGCGACGCGCGGCCAGCACCTTGCGACCGCCGACAGTGGCGGTGCGGGCGCGGAAACCGTGGCGACGGGCACGCACGAGATTGCTGGGCTGGAAGGTGCGCTTCATGATAACCTCGGATACAATAACAACGACACCGCCCGACAAGACGGCTGGAATACAGGGATCGGGCCGTTAACGAAGGCCCGGATATGAGTCAAGGGATTCGGGAGAGTCCCTTTTTTGCCTTCCGGCAGTTTGCGGCACCGGGCCGGTGCCGCAAGGCCAAGCCAAATGGCCTGACCGCACAACCAACTAGTTCAGCGCGACCCACTTGCTCATGTCCTGCGCGGTCAGCCAGCGGGCATCGTCGAACGGGACCGAGTTGGTCATCGCATAGAATCCCCTGGCCTGCACGGCGGTCATGCCCATTTCGGCGTAATAATCAAGGTAGGCGCGGTTTTCCGGGGCGTCGGCCGGATAGTCCTTCGCCTCGCGCCCGTCCTCGTCCGCCCACGAATGTACCGCAAATTCCGCGCCCGGATCGGCGATCCGTTGCTTGCCCGCCAGGAACAGCTCCACCCCGCCGGAGCGGACCGAACCGCCCTGCGGCACGTAGGTCGTGATCTGGCGGGCGTGGATCATCCGGCCCAGCTTCAGGTTGGCGCGGTCATCCTCGGTGCCGGGGCAATCGATCATCTCGATCAGCGAGATGCCGGGAAAGGCGCGCAGCATCGCGTCGAACTGGGCCGGGCTGCGCGCGTCGGTCACGTCGACCAGCGCGGCGCGGGTGCCATCCAGCACGCGGAACGGGCCGAACCGGGCGATCCCTTGCGGGACCAGCGCGGGCGCGGCGACGACATAGCGTTCCGAGCCGCCGGGCGCGGCGATTTCGGTCACTTCCACGGTTTCCACGACCGTGTCGGCCAGCGCGGGGCTCGCGCCAAGCGCGAGGAGGGGGAGCAGCAGGGCGGCAAACCGGTTCATGCCCAGCGTAATGCGCCCCACCGCTTTACTGCATCGCCAACGCCAAAGGTTAAGCCGGAGTTACCGCCGGAATGGAGCCGTTCCTCTCGACAGCGGCGCAAGGCTGCGCCATCAACGACTTACGTAGTTTGACGAGGGGGTTGGCTTGGTCGCGCTGGTTCGGACAGTGGCCTATCTGGGGCTGGAGGCGCGCGGCGTTGAGGTGCAGTGCCAGATCGCGCCGGGGCTGCCGCGCTTCAATCTGGTCGGCCTGCCGGACAAGGCGGTCAACGAGAGCCGCGAACGGGTGAACGCCGCGCTGGCCGCGATGGGGCTGTCGCTGCCGCCCAAGCGAATCACCATCAACCTGTCCCCCGCCGACCTGCCCAAGGAAGGCTCGCACTATGACCTGCCGATCGCGCTGGCGCTGCTGGCGGCGATGGGCGTAACGGATGCGGAGCAACTGGCCGATTACATCGCGGTGGGCGAACTGGCGCTGGATGGCCGGGTCGTGCCGTCCCCCGGCGTGCTGCTCGCCGCGATCCATGCCAGCGGTGCGGACCTCGGCCTGATCTGCCCCGCCGCGCAAGGGGCCGAGGCGCGCTGGGCCAGCGGCATTCCGGTGCTGGCCGCGCCAGACCTCGTCAGCCTGCTCAACCACCTGAAAGGCGTGCAGGCCCTGCCCGCACCCGAACCCGGCGTGGCAGAGCCGCCCGCGAAAGGCCCGGACCTGAAACAGGTGAAGGGGCAGGAAACCGCCAAGCGCGCGCTCGAAATTGCCGCAGCGGGCGGCCACAACCTGCTGATGAGCGGACCGCCGGGGGCGGGCAAATCGTTGCTGGCCAGCTGTCTGCCGGGCATCCTGCCGGACCTGACGGCGGCAGAGGCGCTGGAAACGTCGATGGTCGCATCGGTGGCCGGGCTGCTGGAAGATGGCCGGATCAGCCGCGTCCGCCCGTTCCGCGCACCGCATCATTCGGCGTCGATGGCGGCGCTGACCGGGGGCGGCCTGAAGGTCAAACCGGGCGAAGTCAGCCTGGCGCATCTGGGCGTGCTGTTTCTGGATGAACTACCCGAATTCCAGCGCGCGGTGCTGGATTCGCTGCGCCAGCCGCTGGAAACCGGGGAAGTGACCGTCGCGCGCGCCAATGCCCACGTCACGTTCCCGGCGCGGGTGCAGCTGATCGCGGCGATGAACCCGTGCCGCTGCGGTTAACTGGGCGATCCCGCGCTGGCGTGCAGCCGCGCCCCGCGCTGCGCCGCCGATTATCAAAGCAAGGTGTCCGGGCCGCTGCTCGACCGGATCGACCTGCACGTCGAAGTTGACCCCGTCAGCGCCGCCGATCTGGCCCTGCCGCCCCCGGCCGAAGGCAGCGCCGAAGTCGCCGCCCGCGTCGCCGCCGCCCGCGCGGTGCAGACCGCGCGGCTGACCGGAACGAAACGCCGCACCAATGCAGAACTGGATGGCGATCTGCTGGAAATGCATGCCACCCCAGACGAGGCCGGGCGCAAGCTGCTGATGCAGGCGGCAGAGGCGATGCGCCTGTCCGCGCGCGGCTATACCCGGATCCTGCGCGTCGCGCGCACGATCGCGGACCTCGCGGGCAGCGACGGCATCAGCCGGATCCACGTGGCCGAAGCGCTCAGCTATCGGCGGATCGGCGTTCGGGCCTGATCACTCGCCGGGCGGGCATCGCAATTTCCGCAGGCGTTCCTATATTGGCATCAGCGTCATGCGGTTGATCCACGTCCCTTGTCGCCCGTTTCTCAATCGGGCTGTCCGGCCAGTCTGGCAATGGCTGACCCTGCTGGTCGTGCTGCTGTCTGCGGTGCCGAGCGGGGCGTTGCCGGGAATGCGGGCGGTCGGATCGGCCTTTGATCCGGCGGCGGCCTCGGTCGCGATCGGTCCAAAGCACCGGCTGGCGGGTCTGCCGGAACTTGCGGCGCGCAAGTGCGGGCTGCCGGAAACCGGGGCGGGAAGCGGCGTGCTATGCCCGGCGGCGGTTGCCCAAACGGGCGCGAGGGCTGCCTGCGGTCCGGCCGCGGACCGGGTCGTCCCCGCGCAGCAAGCGCGGCGGCACCAACTGTGCCGGACGCTCTACGCCCCGCGCGCGCCGCCTTTCGGCTCCCTTCAGAACGCCTGATCTGCCAGATTTCGGCCCGGCCCGGTCGCCTCATGGCGGCGCAGCGGGCAGGCTGCCGTGATCCTGGCTGCGATGATCGGGGCCGGCTGCAGCGCGGCGATCCTGATCGCCGTCATCGCTACAACTGCTTGAATCGGATGGACAGCGAGCGGGGCCTGCGGGTTCCGGCCTTTGCTGGGAGAACCTTATTGCCACATCACACCCCTCTTATCGCAACAATCGTCGCGGGCCTGGTGGTCGCGTTTTTCATGGGGGCACTGGCCCACCGGCTGCGGGTTTCGCCCGTGGCGGGATACTTGTTCGCGGGCATCATCGTCGGCCCGTTCACGCCCGGCTTCGTCGCCGATGCCTCGCTGGCCAATGAACTGGCCGAATTGGGCGTGATCCTGCTGATGTTCGGCGTAGGGCTGCATTTCTCGCTGCGCGACCTGCTGTCGGTCAAGCACATCGCCATCCCCGGTGCGATCGTGCAGATCGGCGTGGCGACGGCGCTGGGCCTGGGGCTGGCGGTGTGGCTGGGCTGGACGGTCATTGCGGGCATCACGTTCGGCCTGGCGCTGTCGGTGGCGAGCACGGTCGTGCTGCTGCGCGCCATGCAATCGCGCGACCTGATCAATACCGAGCGCGGGCGGATCGCGGTGGGCTGGCTGATCGTCGAAGACCTGGTGATGGTGATCACGCTGGTTCTGTTGCCGCCGCTGGCGCAGCTGACCAGCGGCGAAGGGGCGGGCGCCAGCGGCCTGGCGGCGACATTCGGCTGGACGATCCTCAAGGTCTGCGGGTTCATCGCCTTCATGCTGATCGTCGGGCGGCGGGTCATTCCGGCTGCGCTGCACTGGGTGGCGCACACCGGATCGCGTGAGCTGTTCCGGCTGGCGGTGCTGGCCATCGCGCTGGGCGTGGCGTTCGGTGCGGCAGCGGCGTTCGATGTCTCGTTCGCGCTGGGCGCGTTCTTCGCCGGGATGATCCTGGGGGAAACTCCGCTCAGCCGCCGCGCGACCGAGGAGACGCTGCCACTGCGCGATGCCTTTGCGGTGCTGTTCTTCGTCTCGGTCGGGATGCTGTTCGATCCGGCCGTGCTGGTGGAGCAGCCCTGGCCACTGGTTGCGACGTTCCTGATCATCGTCGTCGGCAAGTCGGTTGCGGCCTTTGCGATTGTCCGCCTGTTCGGGCACCCCACCAAGACCGCGTTGACGATTTCCGCCAGCCTGGCGCAGATCGGCGAATTCTCGTTCATCCTGGCGGGGCTGGGCGCGGGCCTTGGCATCCTGCCGCCGGAAGGGCGCGACCTGATCCTGGCGGGGGCGATCCTGTCGATTTTCGTCAATCCGTTCCTGTTCAGCGCCGTCGCGGGCCGCGCCTCTGGCCAGTCCAGCGCGGCCGATGTGGCCGCCGCGGCAGAACGCGAGCGGCTGCGCCAGGGGCATACGGTGCTGATCGGTTATGGCCGGGTCGGCACCTTGCTGGCCGAAGGCGCGCGCCAGCGCGGCACCGCGCTGGTGGTGATCGAGGAAGAGGCCGATGTCGCGCGCCGGGCCGAGGCGGATGGCTGGCCCGCGATCATCGGCAACGGCGCCGATCCGCACGTCCTGTCAGACGCGGAAATCGCCGATGCCAGCATGCTGGTCATCGCCATTCCGGAAGGCTTCGACGCCGCCGCGATTGCCGAGCGGGCCTGGCGCATGAACCCGCAACTCGCGATCTTCGCCCGCGCCCACTCGCGCGAGGAAGTCGCCGACCTGCAACGCCATGGTGTCAGCCAGATCGTGATGGGGGAAAGCGAGATCGCGCGGCGCCTGCTGGAACTGACCGCTTCGGCCGCGCCCAGGCGCGGCCCGCGCTTCGGCGCGGCCTGAGCGTTGGCGGCGCCCCGGCACCAGGCCGTGGGCGCCGCCAGCCATTTACTGCCAGTCTTTACTGGTGGCGATAGATCGCGCGTTCGTGCGAAAACGCCTTGAACCCGAAATAGCCGTGATAGCTGCCCATGCCGCTCTGGTTGACGCCGCCAAAGGGCAGGTTGTTTTCCAGGTAGTGGCTGAACACGCCGTTGACCGTCACGCCGCCTGATGACGTGCGGCTCAGCACTTTCTGGATGTTCGCTTCATCCGGGCTGTAGATGTACAGCGCCAGCGGCTTGTCGCGCGCGGCGATGTAATCGATCACCTGGTCCAGGGTGTCATAGGTCATCACCGGCAGGACGGGGGCAAAGATTTCGTCCTGCAGGATCTTCATCTGCGGGGTGACGTCCGTCAGCATGGTGGGGTGGATGGTCAGGTCGCTCGCGTCCAGCGTGCCGCCGACGGCCACCGTCGCCCCCTGTTCCACGGCATCGTCGAACATGGTCTTCACGCGGTTGAAGTTGGCCGTGTTGACGATCTGGGCGATGCTGTCCTTGCGGATCTGACCGGCGTCGTCATACAGGTTTTTCGTCACGTTGGCCCGAAAGCCGTCGACCAGCCGGGCCTGCTGGTCTTCCTTGACGAAGACATAGTCCGGGCAGATGCAGGCCTGCCCGCCGTTGAACTGCTTGGCCCCGGCCAGATCGGCGGCGATCTTGTCGATGTCGGCGCCGTCATCGATGATCACGGGGGACTTGCCGCCCAGTTCCAGCGTTACGCTGGCCAGATGCTTTGCCGCGGCCGCCATCACGATCTTGCCGACGCGGGTGCTGCCGGTGAAGAAGATGTGGTGGAACGGCAGGTCGAGCAGCGCGGTCGCCACGCCGACGTCGCCTTCGAACAGGGCGACTTCGTTCTCCTCGAACGCCTCGCGGATGATGACGCCCGCGATCCGCGCGGTGGCGGGGCACAGGTCGGTCAGCTTGACCATGCAGCAATTACCCGCCGCGACCGCCGCTGCGACCGGGCCGAGCGTCAGGCCCAGCGGAAAGTTCCACGGCCCCAGAATCAGGCACACGCCGCGCGCTTCGTACAGGATCTGCGCGCGGTCATTGGGGTTCATCGATGGCGTGACTTCGGTCGGGGCCATCCACGCGTCGAGATTGTCGATGTTGCGCTGGATGTTGCCGATGATGTTCAGCACTTCGGTCACGCGGATTTCGGCTTTGGGCTTGCGGGTGTCCTCCAGCACGGCGGCGACGATATCGTCGGCATGCGCCTCGACTGCCGCTTTCAGCCGGGCCAGCTTGGCCTTGCGCTGTTCGGCGGTGGACGCCTTCACTGTCCACTGGTGATCCTGTTGCAGCGCGAAAACGCGGGCAAGCTCGGCGGGCGAGGGGGATGGAGTGCTGGTCATGGGGAGGATTGCCTGTAATTGTTACGCGAATGCGGTCGGTGCTTACAGCACATTGAGCCGGGGACGCACGGTGTCATCCTCTGGCGTGACGGCGTGTTTGCCAATGTCGGCGCGGTCGCGCCACTCCAGCTCGACCGGAGCCAGCGGGCGGCCATCGTGCGCGAAAATGCTGATCGGCGCGATTGGCTGGCCATCACGGCTGTCGCACAGGACCGGGTTGGCGGGCACGCCAACACCATACTTTTCCCCCCACTGGCGCAGGGCCAGCATCGCGGGCAACAGGTCCAGGCCCTTGGCGGTCAGTCGGTATTCGATCTTGCGGCGGTCATCGGGCATGTGCTCGCGCTTCATGATTCCGTGTTCGACCAGCCGCGCCAGGCGGTTGGACAGGATGTTGCGGGCAATGCCCAGCTCCCCCAGGAACTCCTCGAAATGGTGCAAGCCGTTGAACGCGGCACGCAGGATCATGAACGACCAGCGCTCCCCCATGACTTCCAGCGCAGACGGCAGCCCGCAGCTCTGGATCTGATCAAGCGGTTCGCGAAGAATACCCATCGGTCGAATGTCCCCAATCCCTGAATCCAAGCCTATCCCAATCGGGCTTCGGATGTGACAAAAAAATCTTTGCTGCAATGCACCGTTTCAGGTTGCAACCTAATACCTATCGCACTATCTGGCGCCCAGCAACGCAAATCGGCACCCTCCCTCCCAGGCGCTTCGGTCCCTGCGTTCGGCAACGAAAGGGAAGTATCATGACCACTGTTTTCCAGCGTCCGCTTGCGCGCACCCTGTTTGTCGGTGCGCTGGCCGTCGTCGGCACGATCGGTTCGTTCACCGCCACCACCACGCCTGCGCTGGCTCAATCGGCCCGTTACACCGCTGTGCTGGCAACCGCGCTTGAAGCGCCGGCTCGCAAGGTCGTGAACGGCGCCGCGTGGAACTGCACCGGCACCACCTGCATCGGTTCCAGCGATGGTTCGGCGCCTGCGCGCACCTGCGCGCGCGTGGCCAAGGCCTTTGGCCCAGTTACCAGCTTCGCCACCCCGAAGGGCGAATTGAGCGCCGACCAGCTCGCGCGCTGCAACGGCGCTGCCTGACGCCAGTTTACCCAGGCACTCCTTATAACACCCCCCTTGCGTGGCCTCCGTCTTCGGACGGGGGCCTTTTTTTGTCGGGTGCGGTCGGCCCATCCGGGCCTCCCCTGGCTGTGCCTTCCCGCTCCCCCGGCAGGGGAGGACGTGAGTCAGAGCAACCCGCGCGAGGTCAATTCGGCCTCAAGCCCGGCGGCGTCGGTGAAGTGGTGGGCGTGCCAGCCCGATTCGCGGGCCGAGCGGACATTCGCTTCGCTGTCATCGATGAACAGCATCCGCTGCGGGGCATGGCCAAACCGGCGGGCCGCCAACGCGTAGATTGCGGGATCGGGCTTGGCCAGTTTCTCTACGCCCGAAACCACCACGTCGCGGAACCGGTCCGCCAGCGGAAAGTGCGGGCGAAAGCCGGCCCAGGTGTCTGCGCCGAAATTGGTGATCGCATACAGCGGCACGCCGCGCGCGTGCAGCGCCTCAACCAGTTCGGGGCTGCCGGGGACGGGGCCGGGGATCGTTTCGTTGAAGCGGCCGAACCAGTCGGCGATCAGCGCCGCATATTCAGGGAACAGTGCGCTGCGTTCCGCGATCAGCTCTGCCGCCGGGCGGCCCGCGTCATGTTCCGCGTGCCAGTCCAGCGGGATCACCGTATCCATGAACCAGTCCAGCTGCGCCGGATCGGCAAAGTGGTTCACGTAAGGCAAGTGCCGTTCCCAGCGGACCAGCACTTTGCCGACATCGAACACGACAGCATCGATCGGTGCATCGAATCGCACGGCCATGGCAGCGGCTCCGCAGTGGGTAAAACAGCTTCGGCCCGCTCCCCGGTGTGGAGGCGGGCCGTTAAGCAGGACGGCCCGGCAGTGCCGGGCCAGCCAAACGCCGGGTGATTAGCCCTGGCGCGCCTTGAAGCGACGGTTGGTCTTGTTGATCACATAGGTCCGGCCACGGCGGCGGATCACGCGGTTGT
>ERZ1645187.2709-NODE-2709-length-15376-cov-5.113765_pt1 | contig 15376 bp, 13 predicted proteins | sample MGYA00575352_ERZ1645187 | MGnify/ENA primary metagenome ERZ1645187 (study PRJEB40837, sample SAMN11349314) | freshwater sediment metagenome | isolation source: river sediment | host: Sediment | place: India: Wazaribad , New Delhi | collected 2017-02-21 ...
AAAATCGAGATTCCACGTCGTTTGGGACCCCTTCATCGGACCGAAACTCGCGTCGAATATCTTTATGGGACTTCTGGACGACCGATGGGGCAGGAAGGGCGAGGGCGTGTCCACGGTTCGCATCGAAGTCGAAGGCCGGGGCATTTCGAAGGGCTGGACCCGATCGAACATGTTCTTCTCGGACAAGGACCTTGCGGCTGAAAGCCTCACGGAGATTCAAACCTTGCTGAATATCATTTTTCTGAATCAGTTCAGCGATATTCGCCCTCTTGGGGTTCACCTCGATGTGGAGATGACGAAACGCCCCAAGGTGATGTTCATCGAAAGAATAGAAATCGACGAAAAAAAGTTTGTTCCCGGGCAGAAGGTTTCCGTACGCGTCACAATGCGTCCGTACAGGGGAAAACAGGTTTCGAAGGAATTCTCTATAGTCATTCCGAAGAATGCAAACGGCGAGTGCGAAATACTCGTCCGGGGCGGCGGAATAGAGCCTCTGGAACAGGATGCGCTCGCGCAGGGCTGGAAAACAATAGAATCCTTTGCGCAAATGTTCCAGGAAATGAGCGCTCTGGAGAGAAACAATGAGGTCATTCTGGAACTCAACTATGACAAAGACATCAAAACGGATGATAAGGAAAAGAAGACGCAGGGCGCGTCGAAAGAAGAACGGGAATTTCTGAGCGAAGTAAAAAAACGGCGCCTGAAGGACGGCACCCTGCAAATATTCCTGACCGACTATGTCGTTGAAGGACTTCTGCGAAAGATGATCACGGTAAAGGGTTCGGAATCGACCAAGGAAACGGACGGCGAAAAAAACGTTGATGATGTCGAAGAAGAGGCGGACGATGACGACAGTGAAGACGGGACGTCTCATATCATTCGAAGGGATTGACGGATGCGGGAAATCGACGCAGGCGTCCCTTTTGATGCGCCGACTGGAAGCTCTGTACGGGAAGGATGCCGTTCTCCTCACGCACGAGCCCGGAGGCTGGTCGGGCGGCGAGGTTGTGCGGAACCTCCTCCTGCATGCGACGTCGATGTCTCCGCTCGGGGAACTGTTTCTCTTTGCAGCCGATCGCTGCGAGCACGTCCGAGAGGTGATCCTGCCGGCGCTTTCGCGCGGCGTGTGGGTTCTGTGCGAACGCTTTCTCGATTCGACTGTCGCCTACCAGGTCTACGGAAGAGGACTCCCGCCCGATTACGTCGCGACGATCGGGGCGTGGGCGAGCTTCCCTCAACCGGACCTGACGTTGTATTATGATATTTCGCTTGATCTGGCGATGGAACGAAGACGGAATCGCGCTCATGCGGATCGGTTTGAATCGGAACATCGCTCTTTCCTGGAACGTGCGAACGGAGGGTATCGGGAGCTTCAACTCCAATATCCGTCGAGAATAGTGCGCCTGGATGCATCCGCCGGCGTAACCGAGGTGGCCGAAATGACATGGCGTGCCGTATCGCAAAGGTTTCGCCTTTGAAGGTCGTTCGAAAGAAAGAAGAAGGGCTTGGACCCTCGGGAACAGGCGAATATCTTCGAACACGCATCCCGCAAAGAGAGGGCGGGGCCGTTTCTTTCGACTCCCTCCTTTCGGATATGGAAATCCGTGTTCTCATGGAACGACTGGAACAAACGACGAGAAGGCTGACGCTCTTCCCCGCCGAGACCATCTTCGAAGAGTATAAGCTCATCGTATCTGAATGTCTGAGGAGAGTTCTCTCGTCGATGAAGGTCCGAAAGGACCTTCGCTGGCGAAAAGCGGACAAAAACCTTCTTGTGACGATCAGCAAAACGGAAGGGGCGCTTGCCGAACTGGAAACGATCATCCAGCGCGAAGGAGACCGGACCAGAGCTCTCCGCGTGATGGAGGAGATCAAGGGATGCCTCCTGTCCCTCCTGTTATGAAAGAAAACACTTCCTGGAGTATGTTGCATTCGCTTTTCGACTCCGGCGGAATGCCGCAGAGTTGCGCTGTCGTAGCGGAGCTCGGGATGCACGAGTCGATTGCACATGCGTTGGCGAAACGGGTGTTGTGTTTTCACGGCGCGGGTGACGACGCGTGCGCCGGGTGCGCAAGCTGGACGGAAACGGGAGAACACCCCGATCTGATCCTCTCCGGAGCACCGGGTGAGAGCCCACGGATAGACAGATGTCGCGAAATGATAGAAGAGTTGTCTCTCAGGCCGGTGGCTTCGCCGCGCCGCTTCGCCGTCTTCTTCGGCTCCGAGGGAATGTCCCCGGGGGCGGCGAACTGTCTTTTAAAAACGCTCGAAGAACCGCCCTCGTATGCGCATATTCTTTTGCTTCTTGAAACGAACACGCTTCTTCCGACACTCAAAAGCCGCTGCTGGTTTCGAGTGATTCCGGAGTCTGATGTGTCGAAGCCCAGGAGGCTCCCCGGTTCCGATCCGGAGTGGATCGAATGGATCGGAACCGCGTCGAAGGGAAGTCCGGAGAGCGTGTGTGCAGATCTCCGGGACTGGTGTTCGTGGGCGTGTGAGACAGGAAATATGCCCCTTGCGGAAAAGCTCGATCGGCTTCGTATGGTGTTCCGGGAGAAACGGCTCTCGTTGGCCATGTCGATCGATGCCGTCATTTTGGTGGTACGGGAGGAGGTTCCCTTTGAGCAAATATTTGGTGCTCTTCGGTAAGCCGAGATACCTCGGTATTATGGAGATTTTTGATCTCCCCGTGCAACGGGGAGAGTGGATCCTTATAGAGACGACCAGAGGCGTGGAAATCGGACTCGTGGGAGGAGAACTCTCCGGAGAGCAGGAAGAACGGTATCGTTCTTCCTGTCTTGAAGAGTCGGACGAAGGACAACCCAAGGGTGGAGAACCAACGTTGCAGAATGTCGTCTTCAAAAGCCGCGCGTCTTCCGAGGATTTGAATATCCGTTCGCAGGCGCTTGACGAAGAGCAGCATGTCCTTATCAATGCAAGGGAGATTCTGAAGGGGCACAATCTGCCGATGAAGCTCGTGGATGTCGAGTATCTCCTTGACAGAAAGAAACTCTTTTTCTACTTCACTTCCGAACAACGCGTCGATTTTCGTGCGTACGTCCGCGACCTCGCGCGCGAATTCAAAACGAGGATCGAGCTCCGTCAAATAGGCGTCCGGGACGAGGCGAAGTCCGTCAAGGGAATCTCTCCGTGTGGGCGGGAATGTTGCTGCAGCTACTGGCTCCATCGTTTCACCCCCATTTGCATCAGAATGGTCAAGGAGCAGAACCTCGCCTTGAACCCCACAAAGATCTCGGGAATCTGCGGTCGTCTCATGTGTTGCATGTCGTTTGAGCATGAAATGTACACGCAACTCTGGAAGAATCTTCCGAATCCGGGATCCAAAGTGAAGGGGCCGATGGGGAATTTTCTTCTTCTCGGTATCGATCTGAAAGCGGCAGGAGTTCGGATCCGATGCCCGGACGGAAAGGAAATTCTCGTTTCTGTCGCAGACTTCGAGGAATTCCGCAGTACTGTCCTGCGCGGCGAGGAATGGCGACAGGATGAGACGGCGAAACCGCAAAGGTCGTCCCGATCTCACCCACCCGTGAAGCCGCATGCGTCGCAGCGAAGCGAAATCCCTTCGCATCACGAGGAGCAAAAAAATGAGACGAGATCTCCGGACGTTGCGGAAAAGGCAGTCCCGCCGGAACCGGTGCGACAGAAACGCCCGCATGTTCCGGGCGACCAGGGGAAGAAGGGACAGGAACGAAAAGGACCGGCGGGAGATCCGCCTGTTCGTCCGCAAGCCGTTCGTGTGGAGTCCTCTGTCCCGGATGGGGAAAAAAACGGGGATCAGAAGCGACCGCCTCGAAAGAGAAAGCGGCGCAAGCGACGTGTCCCGCAGGATCCGTCGGGAACCGGAAAGAACACGGGAACACAGTCGCCTTCCGGAGAGAAACGCGTGAACCCCGAATCTCCCGGAGCTTTGCCGAAGACGTAAACGAGAAAGGAAGGATAGCTTTTGGCCTTATTCGAGCGGTTGCGAAAAAGCCTTCAGGGCGTACGGGAACGCTGGAGCGGAGGAATCAGTTCTCTCTTCAGCCGGTCGGATCTCGATGAGTCCTTCTGGGAAAACCTCGAGGAACTGCTTGTTTGTGGAGATGTAGGCGTCGACCTCGCCGTTTCCATGTGCGAAACGCTCCGGTCGCTTGCGAGAAAAAACGGAATCAGAACTGCGGAAGCCCTGCACGCCGGGTTCGTTTCGCTCGTCGTTCAACAACTGATGGAGGTCCCCTTAATGGGAACTCCGCTTGCCGGCGAAGGAAAGATGAAAGTCGTGCTCGTAATCGGCGTCAACGGAAGCGGCAAGACGACCTCTATCGGCAAGATCGGAGCCCAGCTGTCGGAACAGGGGGCGAAGGTGCTCTTTGCGGCTGCGGATACATTCCGCGCGGCTGCAATCGAACAACTGCAGGTATGGGGAGAACGGACGGGCATTCGGGTCATTGCGCAACAGAAGGGGAGCGATCCCGCCGCTGTGGCTTTCGATGCCGTACGGGCCGGAAGAGCCATGGGGGCCGACTTCGTTCTTATCGATACGGCAGGGCGTCTCCATTCCAAGCATAACCTCATGGAAGAACTGAAAAAAGTCTATACCGTGCTTTCTCGTGAAATCTCCGGGGAGCAGCTCGAAGTCCTTCTGGTACTGGACGCGGTGACGGGACAAAACGGTCTTGCGCAGGCGGAGATCTTTGGACACGCAATGCCGTTGAACGGAGTCGTGTTGACAAAGTACGACAGCACGGCAAAAGGCGGGATTATCCTGGCGATCGCCTCGAAGCTCAAGGTTCCCGTTCGGTACATCGGCGTGGGGGAAGGCGTATCGGACCTGCGTCCCTTCTCGCCTGAAGAATTCGTTCACGCGTTGCTGGGAAATGAACACACAGAAGGCTGATCATCTCCTGGAAAGCCTGACATTACACAGCCCGGTTTCGCTCCTGTTGCGGGTGCTTTGCGCCATCAGCTGCGATGTCGTCTGGCTTGACGGGGATGCCGGCGCTTTTTCCATGGAACGAGAACAGATATTCGCCCTGCTTGAGCGACGAGGGGGGGATATGGCGATCCGGGATGTTCCGTCTCTCGTTCCGTCCGGACATAACGACACGGTGCGGCAAATGGGGGAAAGCACGTCCGTGTTATGCATATCTTCCGAGGGGACCCGCGTTACAACGCTTGCGAAAATTCGCTTCCGACAGGACGAAGGCGTCTATCCTCTTTGGTGGGAGATCCCACTTCCGCTTGTGCGGTATGACGGGAAAAATGTGGCATGCAACAAAGAGGGTCGGAAACGATTTGGATCCCGCCCTTTCGTTGCTCCTGCCGAGGAAGGGGACATCCCCGGCGAGTATTTCGCCCGTTCCGCGACGAACGATTCCGTTGTTTTCGTCTTGCGACTTCTGGAAGCGGAGTACTATACGATAGAGGACGTTACGGAGGACATGAAACGGGCGGACGACATTCTCTGGTGGGCTTCCGTCGGAAAAGCGCTTTGCCTTCGAATGACGGAAAACGGGAGCACAGTCGAGCGGGTCTTGGAAAACGGAGACGTTTCCGCGGGAGACATTCCGTGCGTATGGGAGGACAAAGTTGTGGGGTACCTGAAAATCGGGGAGAAACGCAAACGAAAATGATTATTGCGCCGGTGACGCTCGTATGCGGCGTGCTGCATCCGAACGAAGAATGGTTTCTCTGGTCGAAGGAAGAACTCGAAGCCGCGATCGGACGCGTGTCTTTCTTCAGCGAGACGTCCCCTTTTTCCCTGACCCACTATTACGACGAAATCTCCCCGACCCTCTTCCGGACCTTTGTCTGTTTTGAAGGCTTCTATTCCGCCGGAGATCTGCCCGATCTGAAAATGACGACATGCGCCATCGAGCGCAAGAGCCGGACGCCCCGATGCGTTAATCTCGATCCGGGGTATGTCAACGGTTCCAGGCTTGTTCTCGCATCAACGAAGGATCACGCGCACCGGATTTATCTCAGGGACGGAATCTTTGCGGAGGTTACCCTCCGGTATCGTTTCAAAAAATGGGTTTCGTTCGATTATACGTTTCCCGATTTCGCAAGCGGGATGTACGATACGTTTCTTGAAAAGGCACGGAAACAATGGCTCCGTGATTCCCGGAACTGGAGGTCCGAACGATGATTGAACGGTATCAATCGAAGAAAATGCAGTTCGTGTGGAGCGAGCAGCACAAATATGAAACGTGGCTGGCGGTCGAACTGGCCGTCTGCCGGGCCTGGTCCGAAATGGGCGTCATATCGGGAGAAGATCTCGAATCGATCGAAAAGAACGCCGGATTCGATATCTCCCGCATTGAAGAGATCGAGAGAAACGTTCACCACGACGTTATTGCCTTCGTCTCCTCCGTCGCCGAAAAGATTGGCGATGCCGGCAGACTTGTTCACCTCGGTCTGACGAGCAGCGATGTCATCGATACCGCCTCCTCTCTGATCCTCATTGAGGCGTTGGATGTTATCGACGAAGAGCTTCAGGAACTGATGCGCATCGTTCTGGAAAAGGCGCAGGCGTATAAGTTCACGCCGTGCGTCGGCAGAACGCATGGTGTTCACGCGGAACCGACTACGTTCGGTCTGAAACTTTTGAACTGGTACGCGGAACTGGAACGGGACAGAGAACGCATCCTTTTCGCCAGGCGGCAGATTTCCTGCGGAAAGATCTCCGGAGCCGTCGGAACGTACGCGCATTGTCCTCCGTCCATCGAAACCCGCGTTTGCGAAATTCTGCGATTGGTTCCGGCGAAAATATCGAATCAGATTCTTCAGCGGGATCGCCATGCCGGAGTGCTTACGGCGATCGCCCTGCTTGGCGGAGCGCTCGAACGAATGGCCGTGGAAATCCGCCACCTTCAGCGTACGGAGGTACTGGAAGCGGCGGAGCCCTTCGGAAAGAGCCAGAAGGGGTCTTCCGCCATGCCTCATAAGAGAAACCCGATTCTGTGCGAGCGTGTCTCCGGGATGTCCCGGCTGCTTCGCGGATATGCCTCGACGGCTCTGGAAAACATCGCGCTCTGGCACGAACGCGATATCAGCCATTCGTCGGTCGAGCGCGTGATCTGGCCGGATGCGTTTCATATCGCTGCGTATATGCTCGAAACGATGCATCGCATTGTCTCCGGGCTTGCGGTTTCTCCGGATGCCATGAAGACGAACCTCGACAAGACGCGCGGGCTCGTTTTCAGCCAGAGAGTCCTGTTGGGCCTTGTCGAGAGGCATGGAGTGGCGCGGGAAGAAGCGTATTCGATCGTTCAGGATAACGCGATGCAGTGTTGGGATGGAGTCGGGTCGCTCGAAGAGCTGCTTTCGAAAGATCCCCGTGTTTCGGAGAGGATCAGCAGAGAAGAGCTTCACAAACTCTTTGATCTTGAGATGTACTATGCGCATGTAAACGAGATATTCGAACGTTTCACTTCCTGAGCAATTCGAAATCACGTATCGACACAAGAACGGAGGAATAGGTGATGGTGGCTCCTGATCGAAACCTGGCGCTGGAACTGGTTCGAACCACTGAAGCGGCCGCTATGGCGGCGGGACGCTGGATGGGACGCGGAGACAAGAACGCGGTGGACGGTGCGGCGGTCAATGCAATGCGCTATATGCTCAATACCGTCTCGATGAGCGGACGGGTCGTAATCGGCGAAGGAGAAAAAGACGAAGCCCCCATGCTCTTCAACGGGGAGCAACTGGGTTGTGCGGACGTTCCTGACGTGGATATCGCGGTAGACCCTGTGGATGGCACCCGTCTGACGTCTTTGGGACTCTCGGGCGCGATAAGCGTGGTCGCCGTTTCGGCGCGGGGCACGATGTTCAACCCGAAGAATATTTTCTACATGAACAAACTCGTAACGGGAACCGAAGCGGCGCAGGCGATCGACATCAATGCGCCCGTAGCGGACAACATCCGGAATGTGGCGAGGTGCAAGCAAAAATCCGTTCAGGATATAACGGTTGTACTTCTCGATCGTCCGAGGCATGAGTCTCTTGTCCGGGATATCCGGGCCACGGGCGCGAGGATTCGCCTTATTCCGGATGGCGATGTCGCCGGGGCGCTTTCGACCTGCAAGCACGAAGGCGCTTTTGACCTCCTCATGGGAATCGGCGGATCCCCCGAGGCCGTGATTACCGCCTGCGCGATCAAGTGCCTCGGCGGGAACATGCAGTGCAAACTCTGGCCGAGAAACGAAGAGGAAGCTGCGGAAAGCCGCGCTCAGGGACTCGATTTGGAAAAGGTTCTGACGCTTGACGATCTGGTCAAGGGCGACAATGTCTTCTTCGCCGCAACCGGGGTGACTGACGGTGAATTCCTGCGCGGCGTCCGTTACGAGGGACACGAGATTCGGACGTCCTCCCTGGTCATGCGTTCGCGCAGCGGCACCATCCGCTTTATCGAGGCCATCCACAAGTCGAAAAAGCTGGCGTCGATCAGCGGCGTCGACTACGAAGGCGGAACCGTCGGGAAGAAGTGAGCCGATAAACAACGCGGACGGAACGTTTCGTCCGCGTTGTTTATTTCCTCCATTTCGCGGCGCCGATGGCAACCTGTCCGACCGAGACGCATTCGTCGTTGGGCGAGAGCGAATGATGGATGAGCGGAATCAATCCCCGTCGCCGGAGCAATCGTTCAGTGAGCGACAGAAGACGCTTGTTCTGCCAGACGCCTCCCGAAAGCGCGATATGACGAATGCCAGTCCGGCGTGAAAGAATCTCGCACAGCTCCGCGACGGAACGGGACAACCCCCTGTGGAACGCCTCCGACAGAACCGACGTTTCGACGCTGCGTATCCTGTCTGCAATCCAGCGAATCGCCGGGCGCCAGTCGAGGATCCAGAACCCTTCCTGACAGGAGAGAGCGAACGGAGCCGCGAGTCGTCCCCTTGCGACGGCTTCCAGCTCCATGGCGGCCTGTCCGTCGTACGAGATGACGGAACGTATCCCTAAAATCGCCGAGACGCCGTCGAAGAGACGTCCGCAGGATGTCGTTTTTTGCGCCGAATGCATGGTGTTCACGATGGCGCGGGCTTTTATGGAATACTCCGGCCAGAGTGTCGCCCCGAGAGCTATCGCTGTTTCGGCGTCAAAAGACTCCTTCAGAAGGGACAACGCAAATCGCCACGGTTCCAGAATCGCTTTTTCGCCACCCGGCAAGGACGTCTGATACAAAGACGCGATGCGCCGATATCCCTCGAGGTTGCCTGCAAGGAATTCCCCGCCCCAGAGAGCGCCGTCCTCTCCATAACCGGTTCCGTCGAAAATGACGCCGATGGTGTCGCCATGATGTCCGTTATCTATCATGCAGGCTGCCATGTGCGCGAAATGATGCTGAACCGCAAGCGTTTCCTCCGCCGCATCTCCGAGAGACTCTTTCGCCGCATGTGTTGAGAGGTACTGCGGGTGCATGTCATACGCCAGATACTTCGGGTGCAGGTTGTACAAACGGAGAAGATGCGTCATCGCCCGCTTGTAGAAAACGACCGTCTCAAGCTGTTTCAGGTCACCCAGGAACTGGCCGGGGAAAACGAGATTTCCCTGGCTGATGGCGAAGGTCGCCTTCATTTCGCCGCCGGCTCCGGCGATGACGGGAGCGCGGAAGGGGAGGGAGACGGGAGAAGGGACGAAGCCGCGCGCCCTTCGGATGAGAATGGCGCTTTTTCCGTACGGCATGACGACCGAATCGTCGATCGGCATGTGAATGTCCCGATTATGCATCAAGAAGATGTCCGCGATTGACGAAAGTTCTCGCAATGCGGCGTCGTTCTCGCAGACGATCGGCGCGTCGCTCCGGTTTGCGCTGGTCATCACGAGCGCGCGAAAATGTTTCATGAGGAGGTGGTGCAACGGCGTGTACGGAAGCATGATTCCGAGGGTCGTCTGTCCCGGTGCGAGACGAGGCGAAAGTCCGTTCCCCTTTCGGATGGGGCACAGGACGATAGGCCGCCGCGTGCTACCCAGGAGACGCTGCGCAGTCGGGGACAGAACGACAATGGAGTCGGCAGCTTCCACATCGCGAACCATGATCGCAAGCGGTTTGTGCGGACCGTCTTTTCTTTTGCGAAGCATTTCCACCGCCGTATCGGACCGTGCATCGCAGGCGAGGTGGAAACCGCCGAGTCCCTTGATCGCGGCGATTTTTCCTTGAAGCAGATCGTTCACCAGCACCGCAATCGCGTCGTCGCCGGTCGCGAGCATTCCGCCCCGGCTGTCGGTCAGTTCCAGACGCGGCCCGCAATCGGAGCAGGCGTTCGGTTGGGCGTGAAAGCGCCTGTCAGCCGGGGCTTCGTATTCCTCCCGGCATCTCTCGCACAAGGGAAAACTGCTCATCGTCGTAAGCGGACGATCGTACGGAAGGTCCTTGATTATTGTGTAACGGGGACCGCAATTTGTGCAATTTATGAAGGGATAGTGATACCGGCGGTTCTCAGGATCCTCGAGTTCCGCCAGACAATCGTCGCACGTCGCGATGTCGGGCGGGATGAGAACTTTCTGTTCCTCGCGCCGGATGCTTCGTTCGATCGAAAAGGTCCCGAAAGCCGGTACGAATCGAGATTCATCGTTCTCGATGATTTCTATGGAAGTGATATGCGCCGCATCCGGCTGCTCCGTCTCCAGCCGGTTCAAATACGCATCCAGAAGTGCGGCCTCTCCTTCAAGCTCGAGTACGACTCCTTCGGACGTGTTCCGGACGGCGCCCGCTACTCCCATTTCCAATGCGGTTCGGGCGCAGAACGGCCGGAATCCCACCCCCTGCACGATTCCGGAGACCAACACTTTTTTATACGAAAGGCTCATGGGATAATGCCCCCTGTCTGTCATGGTGCATTCTAGCCGCTCGCTTTCGTCTTCTCAAGATGCCCCGTGTGAGAGTGTGGTGTAGAATGAACCGATGAACACCCAAAACGGAAAACACGCAGAGGCGAAGGGGGAAGCAGCATGACTGTCGCTGACAAGAACGAACTTTCCATAGACCAACTCAGAAAGACAACCGATGTGCGTGCCCTCGGGTTCTCCACTACCGGCGAAATAGAGTGCCCCAAGCAGTTCATCGGTCAGAAGCGGGCCGTTCAGGCGATATCGTTCGGACTGAATGTCGATTTCAAGGGGTATAACATATTTGTCCTGGGGCATCCCGGGAGCGGGCGGACCACATACACGCTCGACCGGCTGCGCGATGTTGCGAAAAGACGCCCCGCCCCTTCGGATTGGGTCTACGTTTTCAATTTCGAGGATCCGGGACGTCCTCTTGCGATCGAGCTTCCTGCCGGAAAAGGCAAAGAGATGGGGGACGCCTTCAAAGAACTCATCGACGAAATGAAGACGGCGATCAGCAAGGCCTTTGAAAAGAGCCAGTACGAGGATTCGAAGGCGCAACTCGTCAAGAGCTTTCAGGAAGAAGTCAACGGACTCATGGAAGAACTCAAGGCGTGGGCCGTCGAAAAGGGGTTTTCCCTGAAAAGGACGCCGCAGGGATTCGTCAATATCCCGCTGACTCAGGAGACGTCCGAAAGCGGCGAGACTTCTTCGAGGGAAATACAGCAGGAAGAATTCGAGGCGCTTTCCGAAGAAAAGCAGAAAGAACTGCAGAAGAACTCCGAAGAGGTTTCCCAGAGAACGCTGGAAGTCTTGCGGAAAATTCGGGATCTCGAGAAGGTTCTCAAGGACCAGATAACCAAACTCGAGGCGGAAATCTGCAGAAACGCGATAACGCCCTACCTCCAGGATCTGAAGGCGAAATACGGCGGGAGCGACGTGCTGAGCACCTGGATGGATGCGCTCGCCGAGAACATCATCGAGAACTTCAATCTCTTCGTGGCCGCGGTCAAGGACGAAAACGCGGATATCGATTTCGGCCGGTATTACGTGAACGTGTTCGTGGCGAACGATGCTTCGAACGGCGCCCCGGTCGTATGGGAAACGAACCCCACCTATTACAACCTTTCGGGAAAGGTCGAGTACGAAAGCCGACAGGGCTACCTGTACACGGACTTCGGGAAAATCGTCGCGGGAGCGTTTCATAAGGCGAATGGCGGCTTTCTCGTCCTCGACGCCGAAAAGGTGCTTATGAACTTCATGTCCTGGGAATCGCTCAAACGTGTCCTGCGCACGGGAGAAGCGAGCATCGAGAATCTCGGGGAACAGTATGGCGCGGTTCCCGTCTCGTCGCTGCGCCCGCAGCCGATCCCCATCGACATGAAGGTCGTCATCGTCGGAACGCCCTATCTGTACTCCCTTTTGCAGTATTACGACCCTGAATTCCAGAAAATGTTCAAGATCAAGGCCGACTTCGATATCGATATGACGCGGAATGAAGAAACGGAAAAACAGATGGCGCAGTTTGTCGGCAACTTCGTGCGGGAAAACGGGAGCCTTCCTTTTGATGCGGATGCGATTGCGGAAGTGATCGAATGGTCGAGCCGGCTCGCCGAAAACCAGAATCGGATTTCCACCGAATTCAACAAGATCACCGAGATTATCGTCGAATCCGCGGCCTGGGCGAAAACCCGCGAAAGCGACGCCGTTGCGCGCGAAGACGTCATCAAGGCGATCCGTGAGAAACGATTCCGGTCGAATCTCATTCAGGAACGTGTGACGCGGGCCTTTGAAGACGGCGTGATCCGGATCGACACGGAAGGCGACGCGGTCGGCCAGATAAACGGTCTTGCGGTCGTCGACATGATGGATTACGCCTTCGGGCATCCGTCGAGGATAACGGCGAATATCTTCATGGGACAGGAAGGCGTCGTCAACATTGAACGCGAAGTCAAGATGACGGGGCCGATCCATAACAAGGGACTTCTCATCCTGACAAGCTACCTTGGTCGGACGTATGCGCGGGAAATGCCGCTTTCCCTTTCGGCGCGCATCACGTTCGAACAGACCTACGGGGCTATCGATGGGGACAGCGCATCGTCGACGGAGCTGTACTGTCTCCTGTCAGCCCTGTCCGGGGTTCCTCTCCGGCAGGAAATAGCCGTCACCGGCTCCGTGGACCAGTTCGGGAACATACAGCCGATCGGCGGCGTCAACGAGAAAATTGAGGGCTTCTTCGAATACTGTTCCGTCCGCGGGCTGACGGGGAAACAGGGCGTCATGATTCCTGCCCAGAACGTGCAGCACCTCATGTTGGATCATGTCGTCCTTCAGGCTGTCCGGGAAGGGAAATTCCATATCTGGACGGTGAAGACGATCGACGAAGGAATTGAGATACTGACCGGGAAACCCGCCGGAGAACGCGACGAGAACGGAAAATTCGCCGGGGACACTATTCATGGACTCGCCCAGGCGAGACTGTGGAAATTTATGGAAGATGCGGCGAAAATCAAAAAGCTCTTCGGCGTTACGGGCGATGATCCGGAAAAAGAGGAAAACGGCGGCGACGGTCAATGAAACAGGCGGCATCCGAAATCCCCCCGAAACGTGTGCGGAATCACGTCGTACAGGTTCTCGATCTGCTTGAGGACCTGTGGCGCAATGAACGGAATCCGCCCCGCCTCGGGCATGATGACCCTCTTGAAGGACTCATCCTGACGGTCCTTTCGCAGAATACGAACGACAAAAACCGGGACAGGGCGTATGCCCGTCTGCGGGATGCTTTCCCGGAATGGGAAGAAGCATTGAACGATCCGGCCGGGCTTGCCGAAGCAATCAAACCTGCAGGGTTGTCGTTGATTAAATCCGGGAGAATCGCGAATATCCTCGAGAAGGTTCGTGAATCGTTCGGGGAGATTTCCCTGCACGCTCTTCGCACGTGGGAACCGGCGCGTGTCGTGGAGTTTCTCCGGTCATTCGCCGGAGTGGGGCCCAAAACGATCGCATGCGTCCTGCTTTTCGATCTGGAAATTCCTGCGTTTCCTGTTGATACGCATATTGCTCGCTTTACGCGACGCATGAAATGGGCGTCGGAGAAGACGCGTCCCGAAGACATGAGTGCGTTTTATGAAGCAATCGTGCCGAAGCAGCGTTTTCTCGGAGCGCACGTCAATATCATTCACCACGGAAGAGGGCTCTGTTCGGCGAGAAGTCCGAAATGCGCATCCTGTCCGATTCGGAATATCTGCCCTGCTGCAGGGCAATTCATCTGAATACGCGAATGGGCCGGAGAAGGAGAACCGGCCCATTTCCTATTCTTCAGTTTTCTTCAATCGCTCGAGCACAATCTTATATCCGTCGGCTCCGTATTCCAGGAACTTTTTGACGCGGCTGATCGTCGCCGTGCTGACTTTCTTTTTCCCCTCCGTCGTCTGCCTGGCGATCTCCGGATACGTGCATCCTTCGTTCAGCAAACGGGCGACCTCGAGCCTTTGGGCAAGCGCGCAGATTTCGCCGATGGTTGCAACATCTTCCAGGAAGCAGTACATTTCGTCCACGGTCTTCAGAGAAAGGAACGCACGACACAACTGATCTGTCCACTCGTCTTTCCATGAATCAGCCAAACTTTCCACCTCCCCGGTCGACATGTTCTTTTTATAGCGTCGCCAGAAAAGAAATCAGCGATTCCATTTCCTCGCGCGCTCCGATTGAAATGCGAACCCACGTACGGTCCTGCTGCGCCAGAGTGACGCTTTTGAGGAAAAACCCGGACCTGGACGCAATGTCCTTCAGATCGGGAATGATCGGTTGTTTCCCCAAAAGGACAAAATTGGCGTCGCTTTCCAGTGCAACCCACCCGGGCAGAGCGTTCATGCGGCGAACGAACGAGTCGCGTATTGAAAGAACCTCGATCACGTTCTGCTGCATGATTTCCGGGCAACGCAACAGCTCGGACGCCGCCGCGGCGGAAAACACGTTCACATTGAACGGACTTCGTATTTTCTCCAGTGCAGAAGCGACATCGGGCGAACACAAGGCATAACCGAGACGACCTCCCGCGAATCCCCAGGCTTTCGACAGGGTTTTTAAAATGACGGTGTGCGGCGGAATGCCCTTTTGTAACAGGGTGTCGGAATAACGGTCGGAGGAAAATTCTCCGTACGCTTCGTCGATGACGAGGACCGAGTCGACAGCCTGTGTCCAGGCGGACGCATCTTCAAGGATAGAAGCCGGGATCGCTTTCCCCGTGGGATTATTGGGAGTATCCATCAGCACCAGGGAAGGGACGTGCTTCCGCAGAAGCGCGCCGCATCCGGAAGAATCGAACGACGCCTCATGCGTCACCGATATGCTTGACGATACGACGGGAACGCCGAAAACATGCGACAATCGTTCATACTCGGAAAACGAAGGATCGAAGAAAAAGACGGATCTGTTCTTCCCTGTGAAAGCGGTGAAACAAAGCCAGAGAATTTCGTCTCCGCCGTTCCCAAGGATGATATTCTCCGGTTTCAGCGAAAAACGGGACGCCAAGAGTTCTTTGAGTTCC
>ERZ1645187.2710-NODE-2710-length-15372-cov-8.929360_pt1 | contig 15372 bp, 12 predicted proteins | sample MGYA00575352_ERZ1645187 | MGnify/ENA primary metagenome ERZ1645187 (study PRJEB40837, sample SAMN11349314) | freshwater sediment metagenome | isolation source: river sediment | host: Sediment | place: India: Wazaribad , New Delhi | collected 2017-02-21 ...
CCGCGTGCTCGCGCGCCAGCGCCACGGCCAGCAGCGTCTTGCCGGTGCCCGCGCCCCCTTGCACCAGCAACCGCGGCTGGCTGCGCAGCAGGCTAAGCGCCCGCACCTGCTGATCGGTGGCCTGGTGCATGGCGTCCATCGCGTCGTCCACGCGCACCGCCAACGGCACCAAGCAGCCGCAGTCGGGCGCCAACAACTCGGCCAGCGCCCGCTGCTGGGCGCGGTCCCACGCCTGCGCGTGTGGCGCCGCCTCGCGAAAAATGCGCGCCAGCGCCGGCAGCGGGTCGGTCAGGTGCCGGCGGTCCAGCAGAAACGCAGCCGACGGCGCCTCGGCGCCCGGCAATGGCCCGCGCCACACCAGATCTGGAAACCACACCGCATGCGTCACCGTGAGGCGGTCGGCCGCGTCTCGCCCCAGCCGCTGGCGCAACTTGTCCACCAGCGCATACCGGTTGCGCCGCGCCTGGGCAAAGGGCGATTGCTTCATCGCCGCGCCGGCCCCGTAGAACCACTGCCCATCCCGCACGGCCACCGCCCCGGCCTTGACCTCGAACACGATCAGGCCGTGGTGGGGGTGGAACACCACCCCATCCGCCTCGCCCACCTGCTCGCCGGCTGCAGCGGCCAACAGCCGCCATTCCACCGTCGGGAATGCCCGCCACGGCGCTGGCAGCGCTGCCAGCGCGGCGAACACGCGGGATTCGGCGCGGGTGCCGGCCTCAAGCGCGGTGCTCATCGTCGCCCCGCTGTTCAGGCGACGGTGGCGCATCGCCGGCTCGTCGCCACTCTTTCTGAAGGCGCTCGACCAATCGCGCCAAGGCTAACAACACGGCGCCCGGCGGGCGATCGGGAAACGGTTCGTAGCCACATGCCGGGCATGTCTCGAACCATTCGCCGGGACGCAAGGGAACACTTGAATCGACCGTCGCGCCATGCCGTCCGCAGACCGGCCAGGTCAGCGCGTTGGCGGACGCATAGGGACGTCCAGCCGACATACGCGGCCCCCTCTGGATCGAGCCGCGCACGGGTCATTTCTTGACCTCCACGCTTCGCGCCAGACGGTCCAGCCAGCCAGCGGCGCCGCCCCGAGCCGAAGCTTCGCGGGTTTCCAGCTGGCCGTGCCCGCACTTGGGGCAACAGGTGATGAATTCACCCGGCATCAAGGCGTCGCTGCGGGGAGCGATGGTCTTGGACCAGCGGCAGGTGGGACAGGTGTAGGTGGTTGGGGTGGACTTAGTGGGCATCACTTGTTCCTGTCCAGTCTGAAATTGACGTCCCTAAATTGCCATTTCAAGGGGCTGACCTACCCAGTGTATTCTTCATGCTTACTGTTAGGCTTAATAAGCTATAGTCGCCGCGTGCTTAGGCTGTCGATGATCAACATAAGGAGAACACCCATGCAATTAGATGAGTTGAATAACAATGCGGTGCCGAAGGTCGGCTCTATTGAGAGTGTCTTGCGTCGGGAGGTGTTGAAACTGAGCGATCTGGATGCTGAATCGGTGTCCGATCTGCCGGGCATGTTCGGCATGTGGAAAGAAGCCGACCACTGCGACAAGGACGTCAGCTGATTTTTGGCTCGCATTTCGCGTGCTTGAATCCCTGCAGTTCGTCTCAGGACTGCCTTGGCAAACCGAGGGAGAAGCTTCACTCGTTGACGCCCTGAGTGGTCAAGGCGTGAAATTTCGTCGCAACCGGCTGTCAGATCACGAACTGGCATCGCGCAATGTCGCTGATCATCCAGTTGTCGTGCTGCTCTTGCCGATTTTGGGCGACAACGATCTGACGGATGAATTACGCATTCGCCTCGCCCATCTCGCTTCGTTCGATACTTTCCGGGAATGCGCTATTGTGGTTGTCGCACACGGTGATCGCCATGTGTCCGACGAGTTCGTCACCACCGATACACCGTTCAGCATCAAAGTCCGTCGTCTTTTCAGCGGCGTGGGAATCATTGAGATGCTGGAAACAAAGCTCGATCGGTTCACCGCTGCCTCGCTGGCCCGCGAGATCTTGGATTTCGTGGATGCGACTAGTCTTAGAGATGTCCACGAATTGAACAGTATTGCGCGCCTCTTGCCACGAGCGCCCAGGTGGCATACGCGTAAGCGTCTGCTCGACTTCTACGACCCCTGCACCGGGTCCAGCCTTTTGAAGCCTGCCGAGCGTACGACTCTGAAGCGTATCGGACGACATATTCAGGTAATCGCTCCGAGCGTCTTGAAGATGACCCACGCCGGTCTCGGTGACGATGCGCTAGCCGATCTGGGGGAGGCACTTCATTCTGAAGTGATCGATCTCGGCAGTAATTATTTTTCTTGGGGGGAACTTGTGCCGCAGCTGGGCACTTGTCGGTGGCTCGGCTTGGCAGCAAACGGTCTGACGCGGATGCGCCTCTCACAACTGCCGCGAAAGCTTGAACATCTCTATTTGCATAAGAATGATCTTCGTGAGTTTGCAGCGATGCCGACGGAACTGGCCCGACTCAAGTCGCTTAGCCTCTATCGCAATCGGGTGACTACCTTCGATTGGCCAGCAGGACAAACGACGCTCGCTCGCCTCAACCTCGGCGCCAATCCGATCTCATCCCTACCCGAGACACTAAGCGACTGCGCTGCGCTGGAGTTTCTCGGCGTGGCCAGAACGCAAATCTCGAGCTTGCCAGAATGGGTTTTTTCCATTAAGGAGCTGCGCGAACTAGATATCAGCTATATCGAAGACCGGATTCCGCCAGCACAGATCGCGCACCTGCGCGCACGGCGCGTTTCGTTGATTACACGGCCCGGCTTGGTCATACCATGAGTGAAAAGATAAATTCTCTCCTTCAGTTCCTGCTGGGCGATATACCGACGCTACACTTTTTTCGCGAGGTCTATGGTAAGAGCCCGCTTCACATCGCCGGTTCGGCAGACAGGTTTTCGCATTTATTCGCGCTGAGCAACCTCAACGCCATTCTGAACTTTTCATCGTTGCTGTATCCTCGCGTCCGCGTCACGGATCATCACAACACGATCCATAAGTACGACCTGATCAACGACAAGGATCGGTACAGCAACAACCTAAACAACGAACTGAATCGGAAGAAGGTTCTGTTGGCTATCGCCCGTGGCGGCACCCTCGTCTACGATCGCATCCAGGAGTGTCACCCGCCGCTCGAGTCATTTGTCGACCAGCTCGGGGAAGAGACTCAAACCCGCGTAAGCGTCAACGGTTACTACACTGCGCGGCGTACGCAGGGGGTTAACGTTCATTTCGACCGGCATGATGTTTTTGCCATCCAGATCCACGGCAGCAAGCGTTGGTTTTATCGCGAGGACTCGCACGTGCTGTCTCGCGCGATGCGCCACCAGTCTGTACCGCCGGTGGATGAAAATTTCAGCGGCTGGCAGTCCGTGCTCTTGAAGCAGGGCGACGTGTTCTATTGCCCGCGGGGAATCTGGCACTTTACGCAGACAGAGGAAAATCATTCCGCCCATCTGGCGCTCGGTTGGTATCCGTTGACGCTCGGGGATTGGATCAAGAAATTAGAGTCGCATCCCGAGATTGGGGAGCTGCTGGAGGAGTATGTGCAGCAGCCATGCATGAAAGGCACTTCAATGCAAAACACCACCGCGCTCGACGACCTGATTGATGCGTTGCGTAAGGAAGCCAGTCGCCCATTTCCCCCGCTCACGCGGCCACGACCATATCTCGAGCTGGAATGATGGAGCAGTTCTATTTCGTTATCACGGAACGCTGCAATCTAACGTGTTCGCATTGCATTCGCGACTCATCCCCTTACCGCGACGAAACTGCGGAAACTGGCATGATCAAAAATGCGCTAACGCAGATTGCGCAAAGCCATCCAGACAGCCTGGTGTTGCTGAGCGGGGGAGAGCCGACGCTACATCGTCATTTCCTGGAGCTACTCGATTTCGGGCTGCAGCTCGGCCTGACCATCACCATCAATACGAATGGTGTGACTTCGTTTTTCGATGAGGCCACGCTGAAGGAGTTGGCACTGCACGCTCGTCTGTCCGTGCAGGTATCCCTGGACGGCGACGAGGCGATGCATGACGCCATTCGAGGGCCCGATTCCTATCGCAAGGCAGTGCGAACTCTGAGAAAGCTCGCGGAGCAAGGCATTAGTTGCAGTGTCTCGACGACGGTCGTGGATATCGACTTCATGGCACGTGCTGATACTTTCATCGCCTCGTTCGACACACTCGGATTGGCCCACATTGCCATCAAACGAGCGACTTATGCCGGCAGAGCGGCGAACGGTATCGACGTAGACGGGGAAGAGTGGAACGAACACGTGTACCGTTTGCGAGCGCTGCCAACTAAGACGCGTCTGAAAATAATGCCGATGTACGACTTTGATCGCCTTGATGCACTTTCCGACGACGTACTGAGCGAACTTAAATTGCCTCCGTCGGCAACGAATTGTGGAGCAGGCACAGCGAAAGTCTATATCTATACCAATGGAGACGTGTGCCCGTGCACTTGCTTCAAGAATCGGCCAATGGGAAATCTGTACCTATCAGATCTCGACGAAATTCTTGACAGGCCGCCAACTGTTCAGGTCAAGCATCCCGCTTGCAGCGCGTGTCGCTATTTCGCGCTGTGCCGTGGCGGTTGCTTGGGAAGCGGTTATCAAACTACCGGAACAATCGGAGCGCCCGATCCACGCTGTCCCAAGGTCGCCAGTACGGGCGGTAAACGAGAAAGAATCCTACATTTTCAGCGCTCTTGACCCAAAGGGGAAGCTCGCCGGAATGTGCTTACTGGAATAGTGCTTGGCAAGAATTTATATAAACGTGCGAATAATATTTGAACTCGCAGGTGGAAGGATTTAGCGCAAGATCTTTTCTGGCCACCCATTTACAAACACCGAGCCACTAGTTCTCAGGCGAACTTCAAGCACACGCTCGACTTCACCATCACTTTCAATCCGTGCGTCGTAACGCGTTGTCAGGTAATGAAATCGTTGATTGTCGGAGCCTGCCCAACGGCGATTTTTCTCCGGTAAATTCACCTCATACGGGCCATCTACCAACACATCCGTGTAGCGAAGCAGTTGATCAACCCCAGGCAGCTGCAGCACATCAAGCTCGTTTTTTGTATATCCACTAAATACCATCACTGACAGCCCCAGCGACTGTGCTCCTTGCGCAACGACAGTCAAGCCTTGTGCTTGCAACATGGGCTCGCCACCGAGAAAGGTCACCCCTTCAAGATCATGCGCATGGTGCGCATTCTCCAGCCATTCGAGAACCGATGCAGCCGAAACAAGCTCACGTTCAACCAGTTGCAGATATGCGGGGTTACAGCAGCCACGGCAATGCTTGTTGCAACCTTGCACCCACAATGCAGCTCTTCGCCCCGGGCCTTCGGCTTCGGTGCAAGGTAGGCGAGATGCCATGTTCAACCAATGCAAAATTTCACTCCAAATCGAATAACAATTTCCCACCGGCAATATGAACTTCAATTGCCTTGCCCCGGATCTGATCAGGGGCGGCCATTTGTGCAAAAAGAAAATCGGCCAATGGGTCAATCAGCTTATTGGTCAATGCGTTGGGGACGCCCCGGCCACCCGTTCCGCGATCCACCTCCCTGACCAGCAACGCAAGTATCTCGGCCTCCTTAACCAGCCTCAAATCCGAAACACCCCATTTATCCTTCAGCCCTTTGCGCAATGGCTCCAACTTGGCGCGGGCAATGTCAATCAAGAAACCATCGTCACGCATGAAGTTGAAAGGAATGATATTGGCTTCGCCAATGCGCCCCAGCAATTCTGGGCGCTTTAATTCCTGCACGAAATGCTGTCGCACCTTTTGGATGAATTCATTGCGAACATCCTGGCTTTCATGGCTCACTTCGGCTGCGCCAATATTCGATGTGAATACGATTACAGTATCGGAAAACAACACCGTTTCACCCTTGCCATCCGTCAAACGCCCGTCTTCCAGAATTTGCAAAAACTTATCAAGGATGCGCGGGTGCGCCTTCTCGATTTCATCAAATAGCAGCAGGGAAAACGGTTTTTGCTTGACCGCATTGGTCAGTTGCCCGCCAGCTTCGTAGCCCACATAACCTGGCGGTGCACCCACCAACCGCTGGTCGGCATGCTCGTGATTGAACTCGGACATATCGAAGCGAATGCAGGCTTCTTCGTCGCCGAAGAGAAATTCGGCAATGGACTTCGCCAGTTCAGTTTTGCCGACGCCCGTAGGGCCAACAAAAAACAGCACACCCTTGGGAGTACGTTGCCTGTATGAGTGTTGAAGTCCCGAAAGTCCAGTGAAGGCGCGCACGAGGATGCGCCGCACCGATTCAATTGCTTCCCCTTGACCTTTGACGCGCCGCCCCAGGGTTTCGACAATGGTCTGAAGTTTTTTGTGATCCAGTTGCTCCCAGGGACTGTGCCTGCGGCCGTGGCGATATAGGTTGAGCAGAGACAAGGCACTTGAGACTTCAGTCTCCTGTCGTGAAAGTCGTGCGAGATTGTGAATGTCGCGGATACTCTGGCCTTCCAAGCCATCCACGAAGTCAGCTAACTCTCGTCCGCCTGGCTGCAAAGAGGGCTGCAGCCGAAACACCTCTTTCATACCCAGTACGGCAGACTCGCGAATCTGCCTTGTTGGCAAGGGTATTGCTATTTCCCTGAACAAGGGGTTGTTCAGGTAGATGGATGGTGGCAACACATTCAAGCCCCCGCACAGCAACACCAGCAGCGATTGCGGTTGACCAATGCTTTCAGCATTTCGAAACATGGCGGCATCACGGGTGGCCTGTCCCAGACGTAGCAGCCATCCGCGCTCGTTCTCACTCAACGAATTGACGCTGCCGAACAAATATTGCGTCCAGTCCAGCACAAAAGCGATAGGCTTTTCGGCGCGCGGTTGCCGCAGCCATTGCGCAGCAACAGTCAGTAAGTCATCCGCGCTGGCCGTGATGCCGTTGGATGCTGGGTTCGCCACAGGTGTAGGCGGCAAATCACCCATGTCATAGGCATTCCCCTCAGATGTGCTTTCTCTTGCGGCAGGTGAGGTAACTGAGCTTTGCAATTCCCCCCAAGTCCTCGCATCAACGCCGCTGACACCATTGACGCGGTTCCAGAAAACTACATGCTGGTACCCACGCTGACGCAGCAGGTTCATCAACGCGGTAGGCAACGCTGTCCATTGCCCTGGCGCTTCGGGATCGGATGTCAAATCACCCGTATTACCGTGCAAGATCACACCGCGCCGTATGCCGCATTCGCGGCGAAAATCTTCCTGCCACGGCAACAAAGCTGAACTCATTTGCTTCTCTCCTGTGTGGCATCAGGGTAAGGGCGAGCATCCTGATCCTGGTCGTCGGGATTGACCCAAATCACGCGTTTGTCACTCAGACTGATGCCGTAAGCATCTTGTAGCGTTGCCATGACGGGGGCGACATCTTTCTCGCACGTTTTGCCTTTGTATTGATGAAACTTGTAGCTGAGATGGCCGCTCAAGTTGACGCGGAAATCTGCTTGCGCACCAGCAGGGCGACGGGCGCGAATCAGCACTTGGTCTTCCCCTTCCGATACAAGATGCTCAGGCCTTTCCACAACAAAACCAGCTTGTTGCAGTGACTGATACACCGCCCGCACAACTTCACGGCGCTGGCTTTCGTCTACGGCCGCTTCATCTTGTTCTTGCACCAGTTGCTTCAAGGCTTCAGCCTGCTCAGCAGGAGCCAGTCCTGTTGCATGAGCCAATGCCTCGCGCAACTTGGCAGCGCGTTTGCCACCGTCCTTATTCGCTTCCTGCTCCAACTGCTCTCTTTGAAGCGTCAGCACGTTGGTCACGGCCTCGCGCTGAACACGCATCTTCATTTCTTGCAACTGGCGCTCAGCGTCCTCTTCATATCGCTGCCGAACTTCGCGCAAGGCGGCTGAAATTTGCGCCGAGGTCATGTAGTTGGCAGCATTGCCAAGTAGTCGCTCCCGTAGTTGCTGCAACTCGGCAAACGCGGCGTTGAGTGCGACAGGAGTGCTCCAGCCACTCAAACCCTCGCGCCATGCTGCTTCAAGTTCTGCCCTCAGCTGCAACTGTCGTTCGATCTCAGCTTGCTGCGCGTTGCGGAATGCCTCAGCTGCGGCTAGCTCCGCCTCTTGACGGGAACGGCGCTGCTCACGCGCAAAGCGCGGTAATCCGTGGATCCGAGCACCCAGGGAACGGCTCATATCTCTGGCAGCAAACGGGTCAGACTCCAGCAGAGCCTCCATGCGCCGAAGCTCAGAACTCAGCTCACGAAACTCCGCTGGAATTACATTCTCCAGCCCTTGGCTGGCGACTTCATTAAATACGCTGCGGTAGCGTTCAAGGAACGGGCGCGTTGTCTCGCGCACCCGCTGTCGATCAAGCTCTTGCTTGCGTTGCCGTTGAATTTGGTAGCGATATTCGTCTGCCCGACTCATGGTTTCATTTCCTTTGATTTTTTCTTCTATCTTGATTCCGTGAAAGTATCCCTGGAGCAGCAGCGGGCACAAGGCGCGAAGGCGCATATGACTTGGAATCTTGCGTGTTCAGGCCAAGCGATTGCGCCTTGTTGCGCAGGTTGATGTCATTACTCACAAACAAAACATCATTCAGCCGAAAGAATAACGCCGTTGAAAGAATGGCGTGGTCGGGCTGCCTGGCATCCCATTCAGCAGGCAATAAGGCTGCGTAGTCTGTTTCATGGCGGATATGGGACGAGTTTGCATCCAACTGGCGAATGGCCGCGCGCGCCTTGACCACGCGAGTTTCATCTTCACTGCCTTTCAAACCATCCAACTCGCTCAAAACACGAAGCGGCACCACCAAAATATCGCTGGAGCTCAACCCTTGCAAAAGCTCAGGATGTTCCATCAGAGCGCTGGTATCCAGCACGACGATGCGATGCCCAATCTCGACTGGGGCCAGCTTCTCCTGCGCCAGAAGGCTCCAGCTATCCACCGCTTCATTCAACGCATCCCAGAGGGGCAGCGATACCTTTAGACCGTGGAAACTCCCTGCAGCTTTGCGCCAAGTGCGCACGGCGTCCAAGGCATGAGGGGTCAAGGTACGCACATCCATTTGGCCATTACCCGCCGCTTTCAACGCCTGATCGCCAATACTCCGGTAAACCTCCTGAACAGCTTTCTCAATATCTTGCACCGGCTGCTGTATGGCGTGTGGGCCATACAGCTTCAACTCTTTGCGCTCCAATGCGTTTTCCAGCCACACTTGCCGCAATTCGACGGAGAGCAATTCTTCTGGAATTTCAGTGGTGGAAGGCAAGGCAGATCGCAGCTTTGCCAATGATTCCAAGGCGCAAATGGGGGCCGCATGGCGCAGCAGCGCGGCTTGCAGCGGCACGGCCTTGTCTGCAGACAACACCTGAGCCACCTGGGTCAAAAGAGAAACGACTTCTTCAGGTTCCAGCTGATTGGGCGTATGCCTCAACGACTCATGAATGGCTTTTGCCAGAGATCCTTCCCACGCAGATCTCCAGTCCTTTCTGCCGGGCCGCCACAAACCAATTGCTTGTGTAGCGGGTTCGACCAATGCCATCAGATCGTCCAGTGGCTGTTCAGCACGCGTGGCAAGCCACGGCCACACCGTTTCGCCGAGTGCATCGACATCTCGCCATGCTACGGACATGAAGGCAATGCGTGGGTCATCGGAGTGCTCGCAAGCGCCTTCTAAATCTCCGCGCAGCTTGGCCCAAAGCTCGGTTGCAGCCTGGTCGTTCAAAGTTACCGCCAAGCCACACGAGCGCGGTTGCCCGGCCCAGTAGAGGCAGAGGTTACCGGCCAGTTCTGCTTGAGCACTCGCTCCGCCGACCTGCGGCAGAGACAAGCTACGAAATCCCGTCATCAATCCTGCGGGGGTGGGCACAAACAGCGTGAACATGGTCGGTTGTTTGCCATTGGCAACCAGTTCCGGCGCCCTCACTTCAGAGGATAAAACGATGGTGGGTATTGCCGCATCCGTCGCTGCAACGCCTTGCGCAACAATGCACAATCGGGCTCTGGCTGCGCCCCCATTAGTTGCTGCAATGGGGCGAGCAGTGAGGGCATCTCGTAGAACAGAAGCGTCAATGTTAGGCAGTAAAGCATTCGGCTCGCTTGTCAGTGCATCAGCAAGCAGAATTTCCCATGCCAGTTCGGATTGTGCTTGCTCCAACCAGCGCTGCAATGCTGCATCACGCGGGGCGCTCGCGGACAGCACACCGTCCTCACTGCACGAGACTTGAAGCCGGCGCTCTATCCATCCCGCTGGCTGCACCACGGGCGTGATTCGATCTATAACCGTTGCAGGATTTTTCCAGTCATACGTTTCCTTCGCTATGGCGCGTTCAACTTGCGACAAGGGATTTTGCGGCCTCAAAGAGTTGTCGGCCGCGCTGATGCGGCTCATACCGCTTTGGCTCTGCAGCCCACCATCCTTCTTGACCGGTTTGATCTCATCGCCGATAGGGTCGTAGTGGTGACTGACTTTGATCGTGCGCGAGCGAACCGGCAGGCTGTCGCTGCGCAAGAATTGCAAGCCATCGGCAGTCAATTCAAGCTCAGTTAGAGGTGCCTCGAGCGTATCCAGAGCGTACCGTTTGGGCAGCGCACCCAAAGCGGAAAGTTCAGAAACGCAGCCTTCCAGCAGTTCACGCACATCGCCTGCGCCCAGTTGATCGCGAAAAACACCCACCAATGACAAGTTCGGTTTGTCTGGCAGATGGAGCCCAGGATCACACAGTCGCAACACCATCCGTTCGAACACCGTGGGCTTGCGCTCGGTGTGATAGGTCACATCGGAATCAATACGATACAAGGGCAAGGGAACGGAAATTTCTCCCAGTTTCATGCGCGGCCTCCCCGATTGCCGTAGTTTTCGCGCTTGGGCGCAGCAGTCCGATTGGGTGGAGCATTGAATCTGCCACGTTGCTGTTGTGGTTCCTGGGGCAGCATGTCAGGTGACATCAACCGCCTTGCCGGTACCAGCCGTGCATCGCGTTCCAGTTGATCCAGAATGTCTTTGTAAACGGCTCGCTTCACGCTACCTGCGCTGTCCATGCGCGGCAAATCCACCTCATAGGATGCATACATGCTTTTTGCGCCGAAGACGATCAGCAATTCCTGTGCGCGCGAAAATGCCACATTGATAAACTCAAACCGAGCGACATTGGCCTTGCTGGAACGACGCCGAGGCTGATTGCCCGAGCGCAAAGGGTCGTATCCATCGTGGCGCACCATGCTGACCAGCACGATCGACTTTTCCTTGCCCTGATAGCGAATCACCGTATTGACTTCAACATCGAGAAACTCATATCGACCATTGGCACCCTGTGGACGGCGGCGACGGATGGCGGCGCGAATTTCTCGGCATTGGTTGGCGTAGAAAGACACCACGCCTACTTTGCGCTTGTTTGATCGGGAGTAGCCCTGCGTGGCAGATTGCCTCTCGATCTGCTCTAGTGTTTCGGCAATCAACTCCGCTTCCAGGCGATTGGTGCGCCGGGGCTGGTTGCCGTCCATGTCTTCACGGTGAATTTGGTTGTGCAGGTTGTAGGTTGTGTCCACCCACAAAGCATGGTCGTCCGGAGTGAGTAGAGGCGAGCCACCGTCCACATTCCAAAATGTCAGTCCGTGAACACGACGAAGCTTAGGATTTGGGTCATCGTCAGGCCGAAGGAGGCCGCATTCCAACTGACCTTCGTAAAAATGGTTCACCATCGCCATGATTTGCGGGTGCATGCGGAACTGCACATTGAGTCGTGCGCGTATGGCTTCGTCCGCCATCTCAAAATGCGACTTGAACAACGAGGCTGTGACCATCTTCTCGAACCGGCGTAGGTTGTCGCGTGTCAGCAGGGTTTGCGCTTCGGCAAGATTACCTGCGCTGTTTTCATCAGCGTTGGCTACTTCGTTTTCTTCTACTTCATCCATGAAGCTGCGAGCTTCGTCGCCTTCCTGAAATAGCGGCGGCAACTGGCGGTGGTCGCCCACCAGCACAGCGCGGCGCGCACGCATCAAGGGCATCAGCAATTCCAGCGGCGTAGCCTTGCTCACTTCGTCAATGATGGCGACATCAAAACTCGTCTGTCCGGCATCATCCAGCGTGCGCTCGTTTTCGTTGCAGGTAATGGCCACCACATTGCAGTTCGCTAGAAAATCCGCACCCAGATGTTGCCAGTCTCCTTCTGCGGCGTTGTTGCGGCTCAAATCGCGGATCCAATCTTCCAGCAACGGTCCCCATGTCTGGCGTTCATGTTGTAGACTGGTCTGACGTTGCTCCAAGGCCTTGATAACTTGGGCGACAGTTTCGATGCGCTGCGACAAATTCGCAGTAGGTTCCAGAGGCAACCGGTTGCCTTGCATAATCGCATCATCCTGTAACAGGGCCTTTACCTTGTGCTCATGTTGTCTGCGCTTCTCGTCCCAGTTGTCCAGCTTGCTTTGGGCGCTGCGCTCCTGGTTCCGCGCGCTTTGGACAAGGCCATCGTTCGGGGCTTCAGCAGCGGGTTGCGACAACTGAGTCTGCACGGATTGCTTCAGGATTTCGATGGACTTTTCGATCACCGACTGCACCCTATCCAGTGCAATCAGGCTGGCATCCATTTCTTCAGCCAGTTGAGTCGCGTTTCCATTGGGCGCGCACCATTTGCTAGCTTGGCGAAACAGGCCGTCATAACGGCCGCGCTCCAAGCCCACACCAGCCTGCTCCAAGTCTTTGAGCTCCTTGCGCGTGGCTCGCCAAGCATCTACGAAAGCATCGTCCTTCTCCATCTGCTCCTCCAAGGCTTTGACCTCGTTTCGGAGAGATTCAATGCGTAGCCTGGTGCTGGCATCCTGAATCGGGCCGTTCACAGTTTCTCGCAGGCGGCGAATGTCCGCAGAAATGGCTTCTCGCACAGTCGTGAAACGCCGCCACGCGGCCAGCATGTGCGCCAGCATTGCACCCCGGCTGCCTGCATGAGCCAGCCAATCGTCCATAGAAAATTTCACGAGCAATCCTGGCGCCTCGCAGGACGCAAGGCCTTGCGCCAAATCTCTGGCAGGCGGTTCCACATCACGCAAGTCGCCATGCAGCGTTTCGGCTTCGCCATTCAGCAAGGCCTGAACGCTGTGCAGGCGCTGACGTTTGGCCTTTTCTTCATCCAGCATCGCGCAGGCAGCTTCATACGCCTGCAGAGCCTGCGTTGTCTGGCTGCGGGCCGATGCCAGTTCCGTTTCAAGCTGCCCGCGTCTGGCGTTCAACTCCCTCTCGTCGTGCAGCACGAAAGTCGCGCGCTCATGCCACTCTTGCAAGAGACGCAAGTCTTTGTCACCGCGCTTCCACACAGCAAGGCGGTCTTCGGTTTGCCCTGCCAAGGCCTTGTAGTAACGCTGCAAGGATGCCTGTCCCGCAAAGGCCGCGCCATCTTCCGTCACCTTGCTTTCATTCCGTGCCAACCGAACTACGCGTAAGGAACCGTCATGACCCAACCGATCCAACGCATTGTCCACGGCGGTATGCGCCTGCGATGCCAATAGCACCCGCTGCCCGCGCCGCGCCAGTTGCACGATGGCTTCCGCAATCACAGTGGTCTTACCCGTGCCCGGCGGCCCTTGAACCAAGCACAAATCCGGTGCGGAGAGAATCTTGACCACGGCCTCTTTTTGGGCCGGGTTGAGCTTGTCGTTGGCCCACTGCGTCACCGGCTCCAGACGCTGCGGCACGGAAACTTGTGCAGCCTCGAACAAATAATCAGTTAAATACGGCGCATAGCCACCCTGTTCTTGCAACTGTCGCAAGGCCTGCTGATGGCGTTTTATCAGGCTCATGTCGCCAGCCGTTGAAATGGATAAGAAGCCGGACCCCGGAATTCGATTCAGAATGCGCTCGCGCAAGGCATCCGGCTCCTCAGCGTTGGCGAGATCATTCGCGTCGTCTTCGGTCAGTGAGACGGTCAATTCGGCAAGCACAGGCGCAGGCCAAGGACATTCCGGCGAGTTGTCGTCCTTGGGTAATTTCCTATCTTTCGGTAACGATGCAGGCTCTGAGAGTTTGCCAGCCTGCCCCAGCCGCGGAAGGCGGCGCTCCTCCCTTTCAGGCAATCCGAACACCCACGGTTCTTTGGATTGCCCAATCTGAAACACCACAAGATCATCCCGCCCCAAGGCCTTGCGGTCTTTTTGCAAAGCCTGTGCGCTTTGCGCGACCAAGGAAAAAACCAACTGCTCGTCACGCCATCCACGGCTGATGTAGCGCAAACCGCGCGCCTTGTGGCGGATGATGCTTTCTTTCCATCGAAGAAATTCAGTCCACTCGGTCAACTGCTTTTCGGTTTGCTGCGTGATTGGCGGCAAGTCGGCCAGCAGTTGCGGCGTAAGCAGGTTATTAACGCGCTGAATGCGCTGCTGGCCCGGCGTGAATTGCAGACTGTCATGCACGGCAAATGCAGTGACTTCGCGCTCGAAAGATCGCGCAGGCAGATCGGCGGTCTCGATGAAGCCGTTGATCAAAAAGAGTGGCGAAGAGGATTCGGTTGGCCAACTTCCCGTGGCGATGAAGGCGCATCCTACGGGAAAAGGCCAATCCCGCCCAGCGGCGTTAACTCGAATCGCCATCTGTGCGTATCGTGAATTCTGCTTGTCCCGCTGCCGATTGGAAACATAGCCCGTGATTGGCATATTGTTTGGGAAGAGCAGGTCATTCAAAGCTTCCGCCCCATCACGGCCATTGCACCAGATTTTGAATGTCTGATGGCGACGCTGAATATCGGCGATAGTCCGACTCATTCCATCGTTATTCAGATCAATCGCAACATACAAATTCATTGTCGCCATATGGCCCCTTATGGAATGTGTTCAAAACCCCGCCATACCGAGATAGCCTGGAAAAGGAAAGAGGACAACTAAAGTTCATCCGCGAGTCATCCTACCTTCGATGCAGTTTGACTCACGCAACCGAAGTGTGCCCCCGCCACAAATCGACGCCACCGCTGCGGCACTCTCGATATCTCCCGCGCCATCGCGATCACCACCCAGACCACCGCACCCGCCAGCAAGCCGCCGACTATGGCCCAGCCGACGCGGCTCTCGCCGATCAACCGGACGATGCCGAAGAAAGCGGCAGCCCCGACGATGGCGCTGAGCCAGAAAGATGCGATGGCGATCACGGCCGAAGCGGCGACAGCCAGCAGGCCGAGTTCAACCACCAACTTGGCGGCGATGCCCACCAGGAGGAGCCCCGCCAGCAGCGCCGCGCCGATGACGATCAACACGTCCATGGCGATGTCGAGATGCTTGATGCAGACCACGCACACCCGCTGCAGGGCACCCATGGGCATGGGGATTCACAGACTTGCCTCCCGTCAGTGTTGTTTGTTTTTGTTTCATGTTTTTACCATCCGTTTCGC
>ERZ1645187.2711-NODE-2711-length-15368-cov-12.674525_pt1 | contig 15368 bp, 14 predicted proteins | sample MGYA00575352_ERZ1645187 | MGnify/ENA primary metagenome ERZ1645187 (study PRJEB40837, sample SAMN11349314) | freshwater sediment metagenome | isolation source: river sediment | host: Sediment | place: India: Wazaribad , New Delhi | collected 2017-02-21 ...
GTGGCCGCCGGGGCCGCCGTCGCCCCGCTGACGACGACGGTGGCGTCCCCGGGCGGCGTGGGGGCGGTGCCGGACACCCAGGCGGCCGCGCTCAGCGCGAGCGCGACAGCGCCGGCCACCAGGAGCGCGACGACGGCGCCGGCCCTGGTCACGCGCGGCCCAGCCTGCTCGCGAGCTGCACCGCACGGAGCGCCGCCGCGGCCTTGTTGCGGCACTCGACGTACTCGGTGGCGGGCACGGAGTCGGCGACGATGCCCGCACCGGCCTGCACGCTCGCGACGCCCTCGGCGATCACGGCGGTGCGGATCGCGATGGCCATGTCCATGTCCCCGGCGAGGTCGAGGTAGCCGACGGTGCCGCCGTAGACGCCGCGGCGGGTGGGTTCGAGCTGGTCGATCAGTTCCATGGCCCGCACCTTGGGGGCGCCCGAGAGCGTCCCCGCCGGGAAGGTGGCGACGAGGGCGTCCAGCGCGCTGACGCCGTCCCGCAGGGTTCCGGTGACGGTGGAGGCCATGTGCATGATGTGGCTGAAGCGCCTGACCGCCATGAAGTCGGTGACGGAGACGGTGGCGGGATCGCACACCCGGGCGAGGTCGTTCCGGGCGAGGTCCACGAGCATCAGGTGTTCGGCGCGTTCCTTCGGATCGGCCCGCAGCTCCTCCGCCAGCGCCCTGTCCTCCTCGGGGGAGGTGCCGCGGGGACGCGAGCCCGCGATCGGGTAGGTGCGCGCGGCCCGTCCCTCCACGCGGACCAGGGTCTCCGGCGAGGAGCCGACGATGTCGATGCGGCCGCCCTCGCGGCGCGGGTCCGGCAGCGTGACGAGGTACATGTACGGGCTCGGGTTGGTCGACCGCAGGATGCGGTAGACCTCGAGGGGGTCCGCCTCGCAGTCCACGTCCACCCGGAGCGAGAGCACCACCTGGAACACCTCGCCGTCCCGGATCGCCTCCTTGCCCGCCCGCACGGCTGCCTCGAAGTCCTCGGGGGTCCGCCGGAGCCGGAGGTCGGGTTCGGGGCCGTCGCCGAGCACGGTGACGACGGCTGGGCGGGGCGCCGCGAGCGCACCCTGCATCTCGTCCAGGCGGGCGACGGCATCCTCCCAGGCCTCGTCGACCCGCTCATCGGTGCCGTCCCCGTTGATGGCGTTCGCGATGAGCCACGTGCTGCCCGTGTGGTGGTCGAGGGCGACGAGGTCGGAGACGAGGCTCAGCGCGAGGAGCGGCAGGCCACGGTCGTCGACCGTCGTGTGGGGCAGGCGCTCCCAGAGTCCGGCGACGTCCCACCCGAGCATCCCGACGAGCCCACCCGTGAGGGGCGGGTGGCCGGGAAGCGGGGCGCTGGCGAGCTGGGCGAGGGTGGAGCGCAGCACGTCGAGGACCGGGCCCGTGGTCGGCAGGCCGGCGGGGACGTCGCCGAGCCACTGCGCGGTGCCGTCGTAGCTGAGGAGGGTCGCCCGCGAGCGGACCCCGACGAAGCTCCACCGGGCCCAGGCCCCGTGTTCCGCCGACTCGAGGATGAAGGAGCCCGGGTGCCCTCCCAGGGCGCGGTGGACGCCGGTCGGGGTGAGCTCGTCCGCGAGGAGCCGGCGCGCCACCGGGATCACCCGGTGCGTGCGGGCCAGTTCGCGGAAGCGGCCGAGGTCTGGCGTCGTGGCGCCCCAGGGTGTCGCGGTCACCGGCCGATCCTCGCACGACGGCCCGCCATGGGAGAACTCACCGGACGGGCAGCCCGGCACGTGCCAGTTCGCGCTTCACCTCGGCGAGGGAGACCTGCCCGAAGTGGAACACCGAGGCGGCGAGCACCGCGTCGGCGCCGGCGAGGGCGGCGTCCGCGAAGTGCGCCGCCGTCCCCGCTCCCCCGGAGGCGATGAGCGGGACGCCGACGGCGGCACGCACGGCGGCGAGCATCTCCAGGTCGAAGCCTGCCCGGGTGCCGTCGGCGTCCATCGAGTTGAGGAGGATCTCCCCGGCACCGCGGTCGGCCACCTCGCGCGCCCAGGCGAGCGCGTCGATGCCGGTGCCCCTGGACCCGCCGTGGGTGGTCACCTCGTACCCGGAGGGGGTGGCGTCGGAGCGGCGGGCATCGAGGGACAGGACGAGCACCTGGTTGCCGAACCGCTGTGCGACCTCGTCGACGAGGGCGGGCCGGGCGATGGCGGCCGTGTTGACCCCCACCTTGTCGGCGCCGGCACGGAGCAGGCGGTCGACGTCGTCCACGCTGCGCACCCCCCCGCCCACCGTCAGGGGCACGAACACCTCCTCCGCGGTGCGGCGCACCACCTCGAGCATCGTGGCCCTGCCCTCGGCGGAGGCCGAGACGTCCAGGAAGGTGAGCTCGTCGGCCCCCTCGGAGTCATAGCGGTGCGCAAGCTCCACGGGGTCGCCCGCGTCCCGGAGGTTCACGAAGTTGACCCCCTTGACCACGCGCCCGTCGCTCACGTCGAGGCACGGGATCACGCGGATCGCGACGCTCATGGGGCCTCCTCTCGCCGCTGCCATAATAGGCTGGCTGGCCATGGAGGAACGCGGCTGCGCCCGGGTCGCCTCGCTGGGCGAGATGGTGGCGCGCCTCGGGGCGGCCCGTCGTGGTGGCGCCGTCGTCGTCGGCGTCGACGGGCGCTCGGGGTCGGGCAAGACGGCCCTCGCCGCCCGCCTGGAGGCGGCCCTCCCCCGGATGCGGGTGCTGCACCTGGACGACGTGTACCGGGGCTGGTGGGGCCTGGCGCGGGGGCTGGACCACCTCGTCACCTTCACGCTGGCGCCGCTCGCGCGCGGGGAGGCGGGCAGGTACCGCCCGTGGGACTGGGAGGCCGGCCGGCCCGCAGGGTGGGTGGAGGTCTCCCCACTGCGCCCGGGGGAACTGCTGCTCGTGGAGGGCTGCGGGGCGATCGCCGCGCCGGTGGACGCGTGGGTCGACGTGGGCGTGTGGTGCGACGCACCCGAGGAGGTCCGGCGGGCACGCGCCATGGCGCGCGATGACGGGTACTGGGCGGAGCACTGGGACACGTGGGCGCGGCAGGAGGCCGCGCTCGACCGTCGCCGGGACGCGGACCTCTGCTGGGTGGCCGGCTGACTCAGCCGGTGGGATCCGGCGTCGGTGCGGCCGAGTCCGTGGGGGCGGGGGTCTCGACCTCGCCCTCCCCTATGACGGCGAGGATGTCCACCACCATCACGAGGGCGTCCGTCCCGATCGCCTGGGACGGTGGGATGAGGAGCATGACCCGGGAGCCCACCCGCTGGTCCACCACGCCGTTGCGGAGGCCCGCGAACGTGTCATCGATGGCGATGGTGGCCGGGACGCCCCCGGACTCCCACGTGGAGTCGTAGACCACCCCGTCGTCCCACGCCCACGCGGTGTACTGGACGACCACCTCCTGGCCGGGCTTCACCTGTGACCCCGCGCCGCGGGTGACGGGAACCACCTGGAGCTCGGTGGGTTCGACGATGCCCTCGGGGACGGTCGCGGTGGGCGCGCCGGTGTCCGTGGACCCCACCACGGGCACCCCGTCCACCGGTTCGGCGGCCTCGCCGTGGGCCTGCGTGCGCAACACGTCGATCACCACCACGAGCATCATGTCGGGCCCGCCGTCGTCGACCGGCTGGACCATCAGGAGCCGCGAGCCCTCGGCCACGCCGGTGAGCACCCCGAAGAGGTTCTCGCCGACGTCCTCCGGCGTGAGGAGGAGGTTGCGCGGGGTCCCCGCGCCCCGGTCGGCGAGGATCGCGCCGTCGTCGCCCCCGTAGGCGGTCAGCGCCAGCAGCACCGGACCCTCGGGCAGGAGCTCACGGCCGTCCCCCTCGATGAGCACCTCGATGGTCGACTCGCCCATCTCCAGCGGTGCCTCGAAGGTGACCACCGGCACGGACCCGAACTCCCCGGTGACGGTGATGGGGCCCTCGTCGCTCTGCTGCTGGTCCGGTCCCGCCTGGCACCCGGCCAGGAGCAGGACGGCCAGGAGGGCCGCGAGAATGCGCATGCCCCCAGACTACGAGATCGCCATGGCCTCCAGCAGGGCGTCGACCCGGTCGTCCGTCGCCGCGAAGGGGTCGGTGAGCATCACCGTGCGGTGGGCGGGATCCGCCAGGCGCAGGTGCACCCAGTCCACGGTGTGGTCGCGGCGGAGGTCCTGGGCCCGGCCGACGAACTCGCCCCGGAGCCGTGCCCGGGTGGTCGCGGGCGCGTGCCGCAGGGCGTGGTCCACCTGGGCGTCGGTGGTGAGGCGCCGCATCAGGCCACCGGCCTCCATGCGGTCCTGGAGCGAACCCGAGGTGATGTCGTGGTAGGCGAGCAGGAGGCGCTGCAGGGACATCGCCGTCGCCCCGTCCCGGGCCTCGTACCGCGCGACCAGCCGTTCCTTGATCGCCCAGTCGAGCTCGGTGTCCACGAGCGTGTGGTCCCCCGTCTCGACGGCGGTGAGCGCCCGTTCCCACAGGTCGAGCGCCGCGGCGTGCCACGGCCCGACGTCCCAGTTCGCCGCGGCGAAGGTGCGCACCGCCTCGAGGTGGGTCCGTTGGATCGCGACCGCGGTCGTCCTCCGGCCGTCGGCGAGTTCCACCGCCACGGTCCCCGTCATGTCGGTGGAGATCTCCCGGATGGCGCGCATCGGATCCAGCAGTTCCGTCCCCGGCCGCTGACCGGCCTCCAGCATGGCGAGCAGCATGTCGGTCGCCGCCACCTTGACGAGCGTGGAAGCCTCCGCCACGTTCGAGTCGCCGACGATCACGTGGAGGCGGCGGTAGCGCTCCACGTCCGCGTGCGGCTCGTCCCGGGTGTTCACCAGCGGCCGGGAACGGGTGGTGGCGGAGCTCATCGCGTCCCACATCTGGCCGGCCCGCTGGGAGAAGCCCATCTCCACGCGTCCCCCGCGCACCCGCACGTGGCCACCACCGGTGACCACCTGCCGGGTGACGAGGAAGGGCACGAGGGAAGCCACCATCCGCGCGAAGTCGGGCCGGCGTCGCACCAGGTAGTTCTCGTGGCAGCCGAAGGAGTTGCCGGCGGCATCGAGGTTGTTCTTGAACAGGTGGATGCGGCCGTCGACGCCGTCGCCCGCGAGCCGCTCGTTCGCCCGGTCGGCGAGCTCCCGGAGCAGGACCGCACCGGCCCGGTCCTGTGCGAGGAGGTCCGGCAGGGCGTCGCACTCCGCGGTGGCGTACTCGGGGTGCGAACCCACGTCGAGGTAGAGGCGGCCGCCGTTGCGGAGGAAGACGTTGGTCGAACGCCCCATGGCCACGACCGGCCGGAAGAGGACGCGGGCCGCCTCGTCGGCGTCGAGGGGCGGCCGGTGGCCGGTCACGGGGGCACAGGTGAGCCCGTACTCCGTCTCGATCCCCCAGATCCGCCGTGGGATCACTGGCCGCCCTTCTGCACGAAGCCCTGCACGAAGGACTCCGCGTTGGTCACCAGGATCGAGTCGATCTCGTCGAGGAGCTCGTCGACGTTCCGGACCTGGGCCTGCGGGGCCGCGGGGACCGGGACGTCCGGGGCCGGGTCCGGCTCACGCCGGGACGATGCCGCGAATTCCTGGCTGGACACGTCTCCTCCTCACTCGCCACCCAGCATGGTGAGCAGCTCGTCCACGTCGTTGAACTCCACCAGCCTAGCCGCGCGGGCGCGCGTGGCCCGCAGCGGGTCGGAGAGCGGGATCCGGACGAGGGACCTGCGCCCGGGAGCGTCGACGACGACCGACGACCAGCCCGCCGCCGCCACCGCCCCGGCGTGGCGGGCGACCATCGTGCCCCGGAACCACGCCCGCGTGTCCTCCGGGGGCGTGGAGACGGCCGTGTGGACGTCCTGCTGCTCGACGAGGCGGTGGACGCGACCTGCGGCGTCCAGGCGGGCGACGACGGAGTGCTCGGGCCGCAGGTCGGCCCACTGGAGGTCGAGGGCGGCGAGGCGCGGGTTGTCCCAGCTGAGGCCGCCCCGCCGGCGCAGCCCGTCGAGGAGTTGCTGCTTGGCGACCCACTCGACCTGGTGAGCGACGGAGGCCGGGTCTGTCGCGAGGCCGGTGAGGACGGCGTCCCACAGCTCCAGGGCCTCTGTGGTCTCGGGGTCGGCGGGTGCGTACCGGGCGATCACGTCCAGGTAGGTCCGCTGGACGTCCAGGGCGGTTCGGGCACCGCCCTCCGTGGAGAGGACGTGGCCGAACGGGTCGTGGCTGACGCCCCACGAGTCGACGACGGGGGCGGTGAGCGTGAGGGCGTCCAGCTCCAGCGGGAGGTGGTCCTCCTCGATGAGCCACAGCAGGAGGGCGGTGGTGGCGAACTTCAGGTGGGTGGGCACGTCGAACCGGTTCGCGTCCCCGCCGATGACGTGGAGGCGGCGCCACCGTCCGGCGTCGGCGTGCGGCTCGTCACGCGTGTTCACGATCGGCCGGTTGAAGGTGGTCTCGAGCCCGATGTCGTTCTCGACGTAGTCGGCCCGCTGGGAGATCTGGAAGCCCGGATCCTCCGAACGCTGGCCGAGTCCCACGCGGCCGGCCCCGCACACGAGCGGCCGGGTGACGAGGAAGGGCGTCAGCCGGTGGGCGAGTTCGTGGAAGGGGACCGAGCGGCGCACGAGGTAGTTCTCGTGCGTGCCGTACGAGGCACCCTTGCCGTCGACGTTGTTCTTGTAGACCACGATCTCCGGGCTGCCGGCGGCCCGCATCGCCTCGCGCATGATCTCGTCCCCGGCGCGATCCCAGCGCACCGCGTCGCGGGGGCTCGTGACCTCGGGAGAGGAGTACTCGGGGTGGGCGTGGTCGACGTACAGGCGCGCCCCGTTGGTGAGCACCGCGTTCGCCGGGCCGTTGCGGAGGGTGGCGCGGTCCGTCGTCGCGGGCGCGTCCGTCAGCTGCGTGGGGTGCGCCGCGGCCCGGGCCATCCGGTAGCCGCGGGCGTCGCTGAGGGGGTCCTCCCCCGCGTAGTCCCACGCCGCGTGCGGCACGCCGGCCGCGTAGCCGCGGACGAGGCGCGTGGACATCTCCACGGGGTTCGCCCTCGGGTTGCCGGGCTCGATGAGCCCGTACTCGGTCTCGATGCCCATGACACGGCGCACACTCACAGCACGTCCTCCCCGATCTCGAGGTCCTCCACCGGACGGACCGCCGGCCGCTCCTGCACGGCCCGTTCGTCGTCGCGCAGCATCCGGATCAGGGACACGCGCTCGCCGCGCCGGCCGGAGATCCGCGCCCACTGGTCGGGGTCGGTGCTGGCGCGGAGGTCCTCGTTCTCCCGCAACTCCTGGGCGAGCCCGTCCAGGACGTGGCGGGTCCGGAGCCCGCGTTCCCCGGTGGCGAGCAGGTCCTTGATGGCGGCCTTCTTGGCCCGGTCCACCACGTTCGCGATCAGGGCCCCGGACGCGAAGTCGCGCACGTGGAGGACCTCCTTCTCCCCGCTGGCGAGCGTCACCTCGACGTAGCGGTTCTCCGGCGTGGTGGCGTAGAGGCGCTCCACCGCCACGTCGATCATCGCGGCCACGGCGTCCGCGGGCGAGCCGTGGGCGGCCAGCTCGGCCTCGTGCAGCGGGAGGTCGGTCGTCAGGTACTTCGAGAGGATCGATCGGGCTCCCTCCTCGTCGGGACGTTCGATGCGGATCTTCAGGTCAAGGCGGCCCGGTCGGAGGATCGCCGGGTCGATCATGTCCTCACGGTTCGAGGCACCGATGATGATGACGTTCTCGAGTGCCTCCACCCCGTCCACCTCCGCGAGGAGCTGGGGCACGATCGTCGTCTCGACGTCCGAGGACACGCCGGCGCCCCGGATGCGGAAGAGGGACTCCATCTCGTCGAAGAACACGATCACGGGCACGCCGCCGCGCGCCCGCTCCCTGGCCCGGGCGAAGATGACCCGGATCTGGCGTTCGGTCTCCCCCACGAACTTGTTGAGCAGCTCGGGGCCCTTGATGTTGAGGAAGTACGCCTTCCCCTCCGGACCGCCGACGGTGCGGGCCAGCGACGTGGCAACGGCGCGGGCGATCAGGGTCTTGCCGCAGCCGGGCGGGCCGTAGAGCAGCACGCCCTTCGGGGGCCGCAGCCCGTGCTCGCGGTACAGCTCCGGGTGGAGGAACGGCAACTCGACGGCGTCGCGGATCTGCTCGATCTGCGTCTCGAGCCCGCCGATGTCGCCGTAGTCGGTGTCCGGCTGCTCCTCGAGGATCAGGTCCTCGATCTCGGTGCGCTGCACGAACTCGGTGGCGAAGCCGGCGCGGACGTCGACGACGACGGCGTCGCCCATCCGCAGCGCCGCCCCCAGCAGGGGGCCAGCGAGGCGGAGGACGCGTTCGTCGTCGGCCCGCAGCGCGACGAGGACGCGATCGCCGTCCAGCACCTCCCGGACCACCCCGACCTCGCCGTTGGCCTCGAAACCCGAGGCCGCGACCACGAGGAACTGCTCGTTGAGGCGCACCTCCTGCCCGGGACGCAGCGCGCCGAGCGGGAGGGTCGCGGCTACGGGGAGTCGCATCTTCCGGCCGGCCACGTACACGTCCGCCTCGCGTTCCTCGTGGTGTGCCGCGGCGAACACCCCGTAGGAGGAGGGGGCTCGCATCGCCTGGTCGAGCTGGTCCTGCAGCTCCACCAGGCGGCGGCGCGCCGTGGTGAGCGCATCGGCCAGGCGGTCGTTCTTGGCGGCCAGCGAGATGAGCTGCTGCTCCAGCTCCTGGCTGTTCCTCTCAGGCATCGTCCCGCCCTCCGGTGGTGGCATCGTCGTAGGCGGCGCGGGCGTCGAGGTCCCGCCGGACGCGCCGCACCTTGCGCTCCGAGGTGGTCCGCTCCCCGAGGGCCTCCGGCGTCCACGCCTCGCCGGTGGGAGGTGCGGCCTCCTCGGCGGCGGCGCGGGCGCCGGGTGCGGGACGGCGCACCCGTTGGGGCGGGATGGTTCCGGGGGCGAGCCGGCGGGCCGTGACGAGGAACCCCGTGTGGCCGACCATCCGGTGGTCGGGCCGCACGGCGAGTCCCTCGACGTGCCAGGTGCGGAGCATGGTCTCCCACGCCTGAGGCTCGGTGAAGCCGCCGTTCGCCCGCAGGTCCTCCACGAAGCGTGAGAGCTGCGTGGTGGTGGCCACGTAGGCGAGCACCACGCCACCCGGGACGAGCGCCCTGGCGACGGTGTCGATGTTCTCCCAGGGGGCGAGCATGTCGAGGACCACGCGGTCGACGCCCGCGTCCGCGACGACGGTCGGCAGGACATCGGCGAGGTCTCCGACGTGCACCTCCCACGCCGGGTGGTCCGCACCGAACCAGGCCCGCACGTTGGCGCGGGCGATCTCGGCGAAGTCGGCGCGGCGCTCGATGCTGACGAGCCGCCCGCCGACGCCGATCGTGTTGAGGAGGCTCGCGGCGAGCGCCCCGGACCCGACACCCGCCTCGGCGACGACGGCGCCGGAGAAGATGTCCGCCATCTGCACGATCTGCCCGGAGTCCTTGGGGTAGATGATGGCGGCACCGCGAGGCATGCCCATCACGTAGTCCGCCAGGAGCGGCCGCAGGACGAGGTACTCGTGGTCCTCCGCCGTGCGCACGACGCTGCCGTCCGGACGCCCGATGATGTCCGCGTGGTCGATGCCGCCGCGGTGGGTGTGGAAGTGCCCGTCGTCCCGCAGCTGGATCGTGTGCATCCTGCCCTTGGCGTCGGTGAGCTGGACCCGGTCGCCGGCGCGGAGGGGTCCGCGCCGGGCTGCGGGCCCGATGGACGTGGGGGTGGTGGGCTCGGTCACGAGGGACGAGCCTACCGCCTGAGGTACTGGGCGAGCTGTGCCACGGAACCCGTCCAGAGGCCCTGGCCGTCCGACAGCACCACCGTGTCGCCGTGCCGGGAGGCGCGCCCCAGCGCCGCGACGGCGTCGGCCCCCACCGGTACGCGGAGCACCGATTCCGGGGCGACGGCCCGGGCCACGGCACTGACGGGGAGCCCGGGGTCGGCTCCCTGCTGCAGGGCCTCGATGGTCACAAGGGCGACGGGCCGGCCCGCGTCCAGGACGACGGCGCCGGTGGGTGGGACGTCACCGACGCGTGCGCCGGCGTCGACGGCCTGGGCGGGAACCATCCACCGGCGCAGGTCGACGTCGGCGACCTGCTGGCGGGCCCGCGCGACCCGGACGGACTGTGTGGCGCCCTGCCACAGGAAGAGGGAGATGAGGAGTGCCCACAGGTTCGCGGAACCCCCGCCCGCGAGCAGGGGCACGAGCCCGTAGGCGGCGACGGCGAGGGCGAGGCCCTGGCCGAGGCGTCCGGCGAGGAGCATCCCGCTGTCACGGCGCCCGGTCACGGCCCAGCCGAGCGCGTGCACGAGGTGCCCCCCGTCCATCGGCAGGCCCGGCAGGAGGTTGAAGGCCCCGAGGGCGAGGTTGACCCACGCGAGCGGCGCGAGGATCCAGAATGGCTCACCCCGCAGTGCGATGAGCAGCAGCCAGACGACCAGGGCCAGCACCAGGTTGGCGGCCGGGCCCGCAGCGGCGATCAGCGCCATGTCCCGTGGCCGGGCCTCCGGTCCGCGGAAGGTCGTGTGACCACCCCAGAGCGTGAGGGTGTAGGCCTCGGGGGGCCGGTGCAGGAGCCGGCCCGCCAGGCCGTGGCTCACCTCGTGGACCAGCACCGAGCCGAACAGGCCGAACACGGCGATGATCGAGTACCCCACCGCCTGTGCCAGGGGCATCGCGGACACGAGACCCGTCAGGTAGAACGCGCCGAGGACGAGGACCCCGATGGGCCAGGACCGTGCGAGGAACAGGGGTGTCCCGCCGATGCGTCCGATGCGCCAACCCGTCACGTCCCCAGCGTACGTGGTGTGCCACCGTCCACAGGCTTCGAGGATCGTGACGGGGGCGCGGGTTACCGTGGAGGACGTGAGACGCGCCGCCATGTCACCCTCCCGGGTCAGGGACTTCCAGCAGTGCCCCCTGAAGTTCCGGTACCGCACCGTCGACCGCCTGCCCGAGCCCCCGAGCACCGCGGCACTGCGGGGGACGCTCGTGCACGCCGTCCTCGAGCGGTTGTTCGACCTGCCGGCGGCGGGGCGGACGGAGGCCTCCGCCCTGGCGCTCCTCGATCCGCAGTGGGCCACCCTCCTCGCGCGGGAACCCGACCTCCTGCGCCTCTTCACCACCGAGGACGACGTCGCGGCCTGGCTCGCCCAGTGCCGCGCCCTGATCTCCACCTACTTCCGGATGGAGAATCCCCGCCGGCTCGAGCCGGACGCCCGGGAACGCCTCGTGGAGGTGGAGATCGCCGACGGGATCCTCCTGCGTGGCTACATCGACCGGGTGGACCGCGCCGCCACGGGGGCTGTCCGGCTCGTGGACTACAAGACGGGCAGGTCCCCGTCCGAGCGGTTCAGCGCGGAGGCCCTCTTCCAGATGCGCTTCTACGCGCTCATGGTGTGGCGGCTTGAGGGTACGCCGCCGAGCCGCCTCCAGCTCGTGTACCTGGGGGACGGGCGCACCCTCACGCTCGATCCGCACCCGGAGGACCTGGTCTCCTTCGAGAACGACCTCACGGGGTGGTGGGACCGGATCGAGGCGGCGGCCCGCTCCGGCGAATTTCCCGCCCGGAGGTCCGCGCTCTGCCCCTGGTGTTCCTTCCAGTCCCTCTGCCCGGCGTTCGGCGGTCAGGTCCCGCCCGTCCCGGAGGAGGGGATCAGTGCGCTGCTCGGGGTGCGCCGGCCTGCCACTGTCGGTGGATGACGGCGAGGTGGTCCGCCGTGACACCGTCGAGCGTGGGCAGCACGACGAGGACTTCGTCGCGTGGCACCTCCACCATGAACGGCACCGCCACGGGTGTGACGCCGGCGGCGAGGATCGCGCCCACCCCGGACGGGGAGTCCTCGATGGCCAGGCAGTGCGCCACCTCCAGGCCCAGGTGGTGCACCGCGTCGAGGTAGATCTGCGGGTCCGGCTTGCCACGTGGCACGGTGTCGCCGGTCCGGATGACGTCGAGGGTGCCCTCCGGGAATCCCTCCACGACGGCGTCCACGTAGCCGCCGACGCTCATGGTGACGAGCGCCTGCCGGATCCCCTCCGCACGCAGCTCCTCCATGAGCCGGACCACGCCGGGCCGGTACGGCACCCCCTCCGCCCGGACCCGTGCCTGCATGCGCGTGACCATCTCATCGACGACCGCCCACACCGGCGCGTCCACCCCGCGCGCGATCAGCATCTCCGCCGTGCGGGCGAGCGGCTGCCCGACGGCGGCGAGGCCGTCGTCCTCCCCCCAGTCCGCGCCGTGCTCGGCAGCGATCTCCGATTCCGTGGCGATCCAGTAGCCCTCGGAGTCGACGACGGTGCCGTCGAGGTCCCAGAGCACGGCCTTGAGGGGGTGGGTCACGCCTCCAGCCTACCCAGACGTAGGCTGGAGGCATGGGGCACGACGCGAACCAGCCACCCGTGATGATCGCCGCCTTCGAGGGCTGGAACGACGCGGGGAACGCCGCCACGGCCGTGATCGACCTGCTCATCGACGTGTGGGAGGCGGACGAGCTCGACGCCCTGGACGCGCAGGACTACTACGACTTCCAGGTGAACCGTCCGGTGATGGAACGAGACGAGGAGGGTGTGCGCCGTCTCCTCTGGCCGGGAACCGTCCTGTGGTCCGCCACCATGCCGTCGGGCAGGCAGGCCCTGCTGGTGCGGGGCCTCGAACCGTCGTTCCGGTGGCGTGACTTCGTGCACGAACTGCTGGAGACGGCCCGTGCGGCAGGGGTGCGGGAGATCCTCCTGCTCGGTGCCCTGCTCGCCGACGTGCCGCACACCCGTGCCCTGCCGGCCCTGGCGACCTCCTCGAGCGAGCGGGTGCGGCGGACGCTGGCGCTGCGCGAGTCCGACTACGAGGGCCCTGCGGGCATCGTCGGGGTGCTCGACACGATGGCGGGTGAGGGCGGCTTCGAGCCGGTGAGCGTGTGGGTCTCCGTGCCGCACTACATCGCCGACCCGCCCTCGCCGAAGGCATCGCTGACGCTGCTGCGCGAACTCACCGGCCTGCTGGACGAGGAGGTGGACATCGCCGAGCTCGCCGAGGAGGCCGAGTCCTGGGAGGCGGGCGTCAGCGAACTGGCGGAGGAGAACCCGGACGTCGCCGGGTACGTGGCCCAGCTCGAGAAGACCCGCGACACCGCCGAGTCGCCCGAGGCGACCGGCGAGGCGCTCGCGCGCGAGTTCGAACGCTACCTCCGCCGGCGCGGCCGGTCCTGAAGGTCGACGCCGAGGAGGGCGTCCACGGCGGCGACGGCGTGGGCGTCGGAGAGCGCCTCGTCGTCGCCGGCCAGCACCCGCCCGGCCCACGCGTCGACGGCCGCCAGGGCGGACGGACTGTCGAGGTCGTCCGCGAGCGCGGTGGCGATCGAGCGTGCCAGCGGTGAACCGCTGCCGGCCGGACGGGTGGCGTGCGCCGCCGCCCGCCACCGGTCCAGCCGGCCGCGCGCGGCCTCGATGTCCGCGGGGTGCCACTCCCAGTCGGACCGCCAGTGGTGGCCGGCGAGGGCGAGGCGCAGCGCCTCCGGGTCCGCGCCACCGGCGAGCAACCGGGAGACGAACTCCAGGTTGCCGCGGGACTTGCTCATCTTCTCGCCGTCGAGGGAGACCATGCCGGCGTGCATCGTGAGCACGCCCTCGCCGTGACCGAGCGCCCGCAGGTGGGAGGCGGACATGTGGTGGTGGGGGAACGCGAGGTCGCTGCCCCCGCCCGTGATCGTGGGAGCGCCGCCGAGGTGGTGGGCGGCGATGGCCGCGCACTCGATGTGCCAGCCGGGCCGGCCCCGGCCGAGGGGACCGCCCTCCCAGGCGGGCTCCCCCGGCCGCTCGGCGCGCCACAGCAGCGGGTCGAGGGGGGACCGCTTCCCGGGGCGCTCCGGGTCGCCGCCCCGTTCGGCGAACAGCGCGACGGCGTCGCCCGCCGGCACGGGCAGGCGCTCGTGGAACGAGGTGTCCTCCTCCACCGCGGCGTAGACATCTCCCGAAGCGGGCAGCCGATAGGCCGCTCCGGCCGTGAGGAGACGGGCGACGGCGTCGACGACGAGGGGGATCGACTCGACCACGCCGACCCAGGCGTCCGGCGGCAGGATGCGCAGTGCCGCCATGTCGGCGGCGAACAGCTCGACCTGGGAGGCGGCCAGCTCCCGCCAGTCGACGCCGGTCGCCGCGGCGCGCTCCAGCAACGGGTCGTCGACGTCGGTGACGTTCTGCACGTGGCGCACGTGGCCGCCCGTCACCGTGAGGATCCGGACGAGGTGGTCGAAGGTGAGGTAGGTGTGGGCGTGACCGAGATGGGTGGCGTCGTACGGAGTGATCCCGCAGGTGTACAGCGCCACCTCACGAGGCAGCGTGAGCCCGCCGATCCTCGGAACCACGTCGAGGACGGGCAGCGGGGGCAGGGTCACGGTCGTCCAGCGGTCCACCCGGGAAGACTACCCGTCGCCGTGCGACGCGCACGGATAGGGTGTCGGCATGGAACAGCGTGCCGTCGGCAGGACCGGCCTGCGGGTCTCCGAGCTGGGACTCGGCACGATGACGTGGGGCCGGGACACGGATCCGCTCGACGCCTCGATGATGCTCACCGAGTTCCTCGACGCCGGGGGGACGCTGGTCGACACCGCTGCCGGCTACTCCGACGGCGGCGCGGAGGCACTGCTCGGTGAGTTCCTCGCCGGGGGCATCTCCCGCTCGGACGTGGTGATCGCCACGAAGGCCGGCGTCCGTACGTGGCGGTCGGACCGCGCCGTCGTCGACGCCTCGCGCGGGACCATCCTCGACTCGCTGGACGCCTCCCTCGCGCGCCTCGGGACGGACCACGTCGACGTCCTCCTCGTCCAGGCCCCCGACCCGTCCACCCCGATGGAGGAGACCGCGCACGCACTGGCCACGGCCGTGGAGACGGGGCGCGCCCGCTACGTCGGCGTGTCCAACCACGCGGGCTGGATGTGCGCCCACATGGCCGGGCTCCTCCGCCCGGGCCTCGCCGTCGTGGAGGCGGAGTACTCCCTCCTCGAGCGCGGGATCGAACGGGAGGTGCTGCCCGCCGCGGACGCGCTCGGCTTCGGGGTGCTGGCGTGGTCCCCGCTCGGCCGCGGCGTCCTGACCGGCAAGTACCGGCACGCCACCCCGCCGGACTCGCGGGCCGCCTCGCCGCACCTGCGGTCGTTCGTGGAACCGCTCCTGACGGAGCGGTCGTTCGGCATCGTCGAGTCCGTCGTGCGCGCAGCTGACGGGCTGGAGTGCCAGCCCCTCGACGTCGCCCTCGCGTGGGTCCGGTCCCGTGTGACCTCCGCGATCGTCGGTCCGCGCACGCCGGGGCAACTCCGGACCGTCCTCGCCAGCGACGTCGAACTCCCGGACCTCATCGGTGAGGCCCTGACCGAGGTCAGCGCCCCGCCGACCGGCTACCCGGAGCGAGGGCGGAC
>ERZ1645187.2712-NODE-2712-length-15361-cov-19.607605_pt1 | contig 15361 bp, 11 predicted proteins | sample MGYA00575352_ERZ1645187 | MGnify/ENA primary metagenome ERZ1645187 (study PRJEB40837, sample SAMN11349314) | freshwater sediment metagenome | isolation source: river sediment | host: Sediment | place: India: Wazaribad , New Delhi | collected 2017-02-21 ...
TCTGCTGTTTACCAACTGGCTGAACTATTTCGTATATCAGGAAACGCCCTACGATTTGGCTAATATCCGGTAACCGAATCATGCGCACCATCGAACTTCTATCGCCCGCCAAAAACCTGGAATGTGGTTTGGCTGCTGTCAATCACGGTGCAGACGCTGTTTATATCGGTGCACCGATGTTCAGTGCCCGCGCTGCAGCCGGAAATTCACTGGCTGATATTGAACAGCTTATCAGTTATGCCCACCGCTACCGCAGCAAAGTACTAGTGGCATTGAATACCGTGCTGACTGACAGTCAGCTAACAGAAGCCCAAAAATTAATCACTCAGATTTATGAAACAGGAGCTGATGCTTTGATTGTGCAGGACCTGGGCATACTTCAACTGGATTTGCCTCCAATCGAACTCCACGCCAGCACGCAGACCGATAACCGGACTGTTGAAAAGGTGAAATTTCTACAGGATGCAGGTTTCTCAAGGGTGGTGCTGGCAAGGGAATTGACGCTGAACCAGATACGACAAATCAGCAGTCAGACCGATGTCGAACTCGAATGTTTTGTGCATGGCGCCTTGTGTGTAAGCTACAGCGGGCAATGCTACATCAGCCAGGCAATGACCGGACGCAGTGCCAATCGCGGTGAATGCGCTCAATATTGCAGGCTGCCGTATCAGCTTACCGACAGCAACGGACAGGTACTCGTGAAAAACAAACACTTGCTTTCGCTCAAAGACCTCGATTTATCCGACCACCTGGAGGAATTGACCGATGCCGGGGTAACTTCGTTCAAAATTGAAGGCAGACTGAAGGATGCCGATTATGTGAAAAATATTACGGCTTACTACAGAAAGAAACTGGATGCAATTTTGGAAAAAAGGAGCGACATAAAAAAATCATCACAAGGAACTATAACTTTCTTTTTTGAACCAAATCCGGACAAAAGTTTCAGAAGAAGTGCCACCGATTATTTCCTCAACGGACGCCATCGGGATATCAGTCAGCCCGAAACACCGAAATCCGTTGGTGAGGAAATCGGAATCATCACGTATGTTTCAGCTCAGTATATCGAAATAAAAACAGAAAAGGATATTCACAACGGTGACGGATTGTGTTTTTTTGCCAAAGACGGAACGCTGAGCGGTTTTCGGGTTAACCGGGTGGAAGGGAAGAAGATATTCCCGGCAGAAATGCCTGTAACAGAACGTAATATATTGCTTTACAGAAATCAGGATCATGAATTTGATAAAATCCTGGCCGGTAAAACATCCGAACGAAAAATCGGAGTTGATATTCGGTTTTCAGAGACTTCCGATGGATTTTCAATACAAATTACCGATGAAGAAGGTATATCGGCCGGTTGTGAGTTTGTATCCAAAAAGCAACCTGCCAATAATGCCGAACGTGCTCTACAGACCATCGAAAGTCAGCTGACAAAACTGGGAAATACCATTTATACGGCTCGTAACGTTGATATTTCGGTTAGCGCGCCCCGGTTTCTGCCTGCTTCCGCACTCAACGAGTGGCGGCGGAAAACCATTGAATTGCTCGACGAAAAACGGCTGAAAGCTTACATCACCCGAAAAAGAAAACCGGCAAACACCGAAGCCGTTTTCCCTGAAAAAAAACTAACTTATCTTGGCAATGTTACCAATGAACGGGCACGTGAATTTTATTTGAAGCATGGAGTGGAAGAGGTAATGCCCGGTTTCGAAGTCATCGCCGAACCCGATGTGCCGTTGATGTTTTGTAAACATTGCATTAAATATTCCCTGGGCTGGTGTCCGAAAGAAGGTTACAGGGCCACATTCCGTGAACCGCTCTACATCACTTACAAAAATCAGCAGTTTCAGCTCGAATTTGACTGCCGCAAATGCGAAATGATGGTGAAGAAAAGAAAAGATTAAAAAAATCCATACCCGAATCGGGATATGGATTTTTTTTTCTTTTGACAGAAAATAATCAGATAAAATTACTTTTTAATAAACCTGAATTTCTCATTTCCGGCTGTAAGTATGTAAACGCCGGGTTTCAGGTTGCTTAATTCCAATCGTATTTTTTCGTCGTTGCTGGTCTGTTGCATCAGCACTTTGCCGGTGAGGTCAATTACGCGGATCAGTCTGTTCTGCGCATTTTCAACAATCAGATAATTATCAGCCAGCGTTGGATACATTCGTGCGGTGAGGCGGATGTCGTCGGTAGACGTCTGGTTGCTGTTGGCAAGATTGCAGGTCGGGCTTGTTACAAGCCACGTGCTGCTGCCATCGGGGATGCGTGAGTAGCTCATGTTTTGCTCCATGTACGGGAATGTCACTCTGTCCATTTCGGTCAGCTGGCCCAGGTAGTTGAGGCGCGACAAGGTCACCGTTTCACCGTCTTTACTTAGTTTGAAACTGGCATGCAATACTCCCTGAGACGATTCATCATCGGCCCGGATTACCAGCCGGCCTTTGGCCGGAATGGTGGTGAGCGCAGCATTTGTAGCCGGTATCTGATACAATGTAGGATTGGCCGGTGTGTCTGATATGTACCAACCAGCAATGTTCACTTCGCGGTTGCTGTTGTTGAAAATTTCGATATAATCGTCTTTATCACCGAATTCATCTGCTATGATTGTGTTAGAAGCAACAATTTCATTAATCACCACCTGCAGATCTTTGTCGGGATCTTCGCCTGAGTTTTTCTCGTAAATGGCCCGGATATTAAACGTACCGGTAAGTGTGGAGGCGAACACCGGTGATAAAATTACCTGTGATTCTCCCGAGATGGTGCAGGTAAACTGAAGATTGAAAAACAAATCCGAACTATTGGCGCCGGTTTGATGTACTTCCACCGCTATCACGTTATTGCCTTCGGTGAGGAGGTTTTTGGGCACAGTAAATGTACCTGTTACTCCATTGTTGTAAGTGGTTGAGTAGGTATTGAAAGTAAGCGTTCCGGCGGGCATGTTTACCCTTCCCACTTCGGTTCCGTTTACATAAACGGCAGCGCCGTCGTCCACGAAAGTGCTTATTTCAAAATTATCCTTCGATGCCAGATCCGTAATATTCACTGTTTTACGGAAATAGGCGGTGGGATATTTGTTGTTCGCATCGCTGCCGTAACCGATTACAGTGGTGTGCCCCAGTCCTCCGTAACCCAACGAAGCGATGCCGGTTTTCCATCCGCTGTCGGAGTAACCGGGTGAAAACCAGTTTGAGGCGGGCATTGCATTTCCATCCCAGTACTTCCAGATGCTCCCGTTAGCTATCAGCATTTGAGAATTGGAACCTGCGGGTATCTCCCATTGTTTGAAGGTGTATCCGGGTACAGATTTGGCTTCGAGTGTATATGCCTGATTTTTAAAGTATTTCAGGTTGATTTGAGCGTCCTGAATGGTTTCAGCATTGAATTTATACGTTGCTTTCGGGTTATTAGAACTGATTTGAATTTCGGCAGTGCCCGCATTATTCATAAAACGGGCTCCGATAAAGTTCATCATCGAAGTCGGCCGGTTGGCCGAAAAACCTTTCATAATGCTGATGTCGGTGTTGAAATCGCGTCCCTGCCCCCATTTGTTTTTATGATAAACTATTTCTGTTCGGATTTTCGCAGCCAGACTGTCGAGAATGGCATTTGCCCGGTTCACTTCGAAAGTTGATGAAATCTGGATTGCAAATTTGTCAATAAATCGCTTCCTGAATGTTTCATTGAGCACAAGTCGCCGCAGCAGCAGTGTTGACCAGGGCGCATTTGCCGGCAATGATCCTGCTTCTTCGCCCAGCGCCCAGATTAATGTGTTGTGTGTGTGATCATTACCCCAGATGTTGTAACCGAAATCGGTATCGTAAAGTATCCAGCGCCATTTGCCACCGTCTTTTTTCTTCCAGGCTTTTACGTTGTTGTGAGGCCAGTCAGTATTTCGCAGATATATTTCTGTAAGGAAATAATCCATGAAATTATCCATATCCATCATAGTACAAACATTGTCGTAAACAGCTTTTTGGGTAATATCGCTGTTGGATACGTAGTTTGTCAGTTTTTTGAATTCGGAATCGTAGTCCATTTCCCACGATTCCACCAGGAAGATATCTTCTTCGTCGTATCCGTAGTTTGAATACACAAAATCTTCGTCGCTGCGTTCGCGAAGGTTCTGAATGCCGTAGTAAACGCCATTCATAAAGCATACAGCCGGTTCATAGGCAATGCAGTCGAGATTCATGCGCTTCATCACGAGCGATTGCATGTATCCGTCGCGCATCATGGAGTGATCGAAGTCGTTGCCTGAATTGCGCAGCATGATGCTCCGGTATTTCATTCCGGGTTTGGTGGCTTTGAAAATATCGTAATCAAATTTATTATCTCCGTATTTCTTGGTTGGATTTAGTATCAGTGATTTCTGTCCGTTCATGCGTGTCCATCCGCCGGCTATCCGGATATCCACTTCCTGATTGATGCGTGAAACGTTGGTGGTGTCATACAGTTCGATGTTTGCTGCCCGGTCCCAGTCCTGATTCCAGTTGGCGGGTGTATTCATACCGTTACCGGTAATGCCGTTTGTTCCTTGCACATAAATGCCTATCGTGTTGTCGGTCAGGTTTTTCTGTTCGGTGACCACTGAAACGACCGGCAGTCTGAAATTTCGTTCGCCGATAAAATAGGTGCAACTGGCTATGTCGCTTGATAGCTTGTTGCGCGAAAAGCATCGTGCTCTGATTATTGAAGTTCGGGAGATGCTGATGACAGATCCGGGTGTGTAACGAATGTGACTTCTGGTGGGTTCAGCACCATTTGTGGTGTAATAAATGGTATCGCCTGTCATCGGCGAATCCAGTGTAACGTATATAGGTGTGTTGTAGAATCCGCCTTTGGTCACGAATACCGGTTTGGCACAACGCTCCGTTGCGCTTTTTTTCCCGTTGTTGGTTGATCCGGAGCTGTATTGTTCAAAATAGGTCCATTCGAGGCTGCCATCGCTTACCCTTCCGTATGAAATGTTGCGGTACTGTGCGGGATACATCACGTTATCAATCACTTGTCCGCTCTCATTGAGCAGGTAAAGTACACCGCCTTCGGGCTTTAGCCTGAAACTGGCGTGTCCGCTTCTGTCGCTCCTTTCGAACCACAGTACGCTGTATCCGCGGGGTGAAATCATTTTCGATACCGGAGGATGCCATTTTTTAGGTTGAGTGAGATCGTCGGTGAAGTAATAGCTATACTGATTATAAGACGTGGTGGTGCTTGTATTATAAAGTTCCACCCACATTGAATAATTGTAACTGTCATCTATCACTGCCGAAACATTATTTGTCATCAACTCGTTTATTTTCAGTTGAGCAGCAAGGGTGTTGGTTAGTAAGACTAATAACAGAAAAAGTACCTGTTTTTTCATGGTTAATGGCTATGAGATCCTTCATTCGGACTACAATATCTGTTCCGAACTTATTGAAATGATGTTATTTTAAAAAAGGAATAAGGGAAACCGAGATTCCCTTATTCCTTTGATGTAATGACAGTTATAATTTTTTACAAAAAAAGATCAGAATCAGATGTGATTAATCTGTATGTATTTAAGGTGTTTTTTATTTTGTTGTGATGGCTTCCATGATTTTGGCTTCCAGTTCGGCAGCCAGATCCGGATTTTCTTTCATCACATTTTTGGTGGCATCACGTCCCTGCGCAAGTTTTGTATCGCCATAGCTAAACCACGAGCCGCTTTTTTTCACAATGCCGTATTCCACTCCGAGATCAACTATTTCACCTGCCCGTGAGATTCCCTCACCGAACATAATGTCAAATTCAGCTTTGCGGAATGGCGGTGCTACTTTGTTTTTCACCACTTTTACTCTCACCTGATTACCGATAGCATCGTCGCCGTCTTTCAGCTGGCTTACGCGGCGAATATCCAGACGAACCGAAGAATAGAATTTGAGGGCATTACCACCGGTAGTTGTTTCCGGATTTCCAAACATTACGCCTATTTTCTCACGCAACTGATTGATAAAGATACATGTAGTATTTGTTTTGCTGATGTTGGCGGTAAGTTTTCGCAGCGCCTGCGACATGAGGCGGGCCTGAAGTCCGACGTTGGAATCGCCCATATCACCTTCAATTTCTTTGCGGGGCGTTAGTGCAGCCACCGAGTCAATCACAACAATATCCACAGCTGCCGAACGGATGAGCTGATCGGCTATTTCGAGTGCCTGTTCGCCGTCGTCGGGCTGAGAAATGAGCAGTTCATCGGTGTTCACACCCAGTTTTTCGGCATAGTAGCGGTCAAATGCATGTTCGGCATCAATGAAAGCTGCAATACCACCTGTCTTTTGTGCTTCTGCTATGGCGTGGATAGCCAGTGTGGTTTTACCGGATGCTTCAGGTCCGTAAATCTCTATCACGCGTCCGCGTGGATAGCCTCCCACGCCTAATGCTGCATTCAGACCAATGGATCCGGTAGGTATTACCGCCACTTTGATCACTTCGCTGTCGCCCATGCGCATAATGGCACCTTTGCCGTAATCTTTATCAATTTTGTCCATAGCCAGCTGTAAAGCTCTCAGTTTCTCGCTTACCGGACTGGTGTTTTCTTCCTTGTTCTTAGCCATATTGTTTTTTTTCAAAAATTGTTTTTAGATATTTTTCTTACAAAGATAAAAATTTTTATCAGAACTTTTTACATCTACTTCAATATTTCCAGCCTGGCAAATTTCAGCAGCAATGATTTTACCCCTTTCTCGCCGAAATCTATTTCCGCTTTTTCGTTACCATCGGCAAGGGTGGTTTTAATCACTTTTCCGATTCCGAAAATTCCGTGTTTTACAAATGTTCCTACAGGCAGATTTGTGTTTTCTACCGGCGTTTCACTTTCGGTGGAAGGACTCATTTTTTTAAGTTTTCGTGGCTGTGCCGGCTCTTTTAACGGTTCGGATGAAGCGGGTCTGAAGGAATTCTGCCTGAACCGGTTACGTTCAATTTCCACCTCATCGTCCCACCGGTTGAAGAACGCATTTTTGTCGGTCGTGGTGCTTACTTCGTCGTTGTATTCCAGAAATTTTCGGTCAATGTCTTTCAAAAAACGGCTTGGATTGGCAAAATTTGTCTGTCCGTTTCTGAACCGTGATTTTGAATAACTGATAAAGCAGTTTTCTTCGGCCCGGGTGATGGCCACGTAGAACAATCGCCGTTCTTCTTCCATTTCTCGTGGAGTTTCGGCATAAGGCGACGGGAAAAGCTGTTCTTCCATGCCTACAATGAATACGCATCTGAACTCCAGTCCTTTAGCTGCATGAATGGTCATCAGTGTCACTTTATCTTCGTTTTCATCTTTTTCGGTGTCCTGGTCGGTGAGCAGCGAGACTTCCGAAAGGAAATCCGTCAGCGTTACCGTTTCGGCATGTTCCTCTTTTCTTTTGTTTTCCGAAAATTCGTGAATGGCTTTGAGCAGTTCCTGCACGTTGTCAACGCGGCTCAGGCTTTCGGCCGAACGGTCGTTCATGGCATCGGCTATTACTCCTGTAGTCTTTACAATGCTGTCGGCCAGTTCGTAGGCGTCGAGCGTGTCAATCTGTGCAGCGAACACGTCAATCATGTCCCTGAACTGTGCCAGTCTGGTAGCTGTGCCGGCATTTACGTTCAGATTGTATTTGAGCATATCGTGCAGTACGCTCCAGATACTTACACCGTGAAGCTGCGCCGTACTGCTCAGTTTATCCACTGTTACATCGCCAATGCCGCGTGCCGGATAGTTGATGACCCGCTTCAGTGCTTCTTCGTCGTTGCTGTTTGTTACGAGCCGGAAATAGGATATTACATCTTTTATTTCTTTTCGCTGGTAGAATGAAAGTCCGCCGTAAATGCGGTAAGGAATGTTTTGCTTCCGCAGCGCTTCTTCCATCACGCGCGATTGCGAATTGGTACGGTAAAGCACCGCAATGTGGCTGTATGTCAGATTCTCAGTTTTCTGAAGCCTGGCTATGCTGTTGGCAACATTAAATGCCTCTTCGAAGTCGGTCAGCACGGAGGTGACCTGTATCAGATTTCCTTCTTCTTTTTCTGAGAAAATATTTTTACGGATCTGTTCCGAATTCTTGTCTATCAGGCTGTTGGCCGCTTTCACAATGTTTTTTGTCGATCGGTAATTTTGTTCCAGTTTGAAAAGCCTGGCATTACGGTATGTCTGCTGAAATTTCAGAATATTGTCGATGTTGGCTCCGCGGAATGAATAGATGCTTTGTGCATCGTCGCCTACCACGCAAATGCGCTCGTGGCGTTCGGCAAGTTTTTTTACTATCAGGTACTGTGCAAAATTGGTGTCCTGATATTCGTCAACGAGAATATAAGCGAAGCTGTGCTGATATTTTGCCAGTATTTGCGGATGATCGCGAAAAAGAATGTTGGTCTGAAGCAGCAAATCGTCAAAATCCATGGCATTTGCCTGTTTACAGCGGTTGGCATAGATGGCGTAAATCTCGCCGGTGCGTGGTATGCGCGACTGGATATCGGATTTCAGAAAATCGGGATTTTTCACATAATCCTGCGCCGTGTACAAATTGTTTTTAGCACTTGAAATACGCGAATGGATGTTTCCGGGTTTATAGATTTTATCATCCAGCTTCATTTCTTTGATGATGCTTTTTATCAGGCTTTTGCTGTCGGAGGTGTCGTAGATGGTGAAATCTTTGGTATAACCAATCAGCGATGCCTCATTGCGCAGGATACGCGAAAAAATGGCATGAAAAGTACCCATCCACAGGTAGCGTGAAGTCTGAAAACCAACGAGTTCGCCTATGCGCCGGCGCATTTCGCGGGCAGCCTTGTTGGTGAAGGTGAGTGCCAGAATAGAAGCGGGTGAAACGCCCTGAGTAAGCAGGTAGGCTATCTTGTATGTAAGTACGCGCGTTTTGCCCGAACCGGCTCCGGCTATCACCAGCGAAGGTCCGTCGGTGTAGGTCACTGCTTCCAGCTGACTTTTATTTAGTTCGTTGAGAAAATCCATTTGTAGCCCCCTAAATCCCCCTCAAAGGGGACTTTTTGGTTTGTAAATTAATATATCAGGAAGAAATTAACGTGATATTTTTGTTTATTTTTAAAAAAATAGCAACAACTTTTGCTGCAATCAAAGAAATCAATTAAACCATAAAAAATCACAGTTCAGACTTCAGTTCACAAAATTACTAATTTGCACTTAATTATCAGAAAATAGTTATCAACAACTTGCTTTTTGAATGAAAATAGGTAGATTTGTGAAATTTTTAACAGCTAACGATATGAATTTAAGTAGGTGGATTTTAAAACTTGCCGGTTGGAAATCGGTTTACCAGGTTGAAGAGCCGGCCAAAAGTGTGATTTGTGTAGCTCCTCACACAAGCAACTGGGATTTTATCATCGGAAAATTGTACTATTGGTCGCTGAATAAAAAAGCCGGTTTTCTGATGAAGAAATCATGGTTTTTCTTTCCCATGGGGTATCTTTTCAGAGCCATGGGCGGGGTACCGATTGACCGGAGCAAACGTACGTCGGTAACGCAGCAAATGGTTGAGGAATTTAACCGGCGGTCGGTTTTTCACCTGGCCATTACACCTGAAGGAACCCGCAAACCTAATCCTGATTGGAAAAAAGGATTTTATTACATCGCGAAAGGTGCGGGTGTACCTATTCAGCTTGCTTATTTGGATTTTGGAAAAAGGGAAATGGGTATTACCGAAGTCTTTTATCCAACGGACGATGAAGAGGCTGATTTTAAGCATATTTTTAATTATTACAAAGGTGTAGAAGCCAAAAAACCGGAGAATTTTTTAATTCCGGAATAATGTTATTTGCCTTCGGCGATATTTATTGTTATTTGCTTCGCTGATATTAATTTTATAAAAATGAACATCTCCCTTATCCAATCCGACATCTTCTGGGCCGATATTCAATCCAATCTTCGGAAAACAGAAAAAGACCTGGCATCTCTTTCGGGTAAAACAGATTTGGCGGTGCTGCCCGAAATGTTTACCACCGGATTTTGTACCGACCGGCTCGACCTGGCCGAAACGATGGAGGGCGAAACGGTGCAGAAATTAAAATCCTGGGCTGTACATTACAAAATGGCTATTACGGGAAGTTTTATTGCGCGTGAGGACAATAAAATTTTCAATCGCGCTTTCTTTGTTTTTCCCGATGGAAAGTTACGTACAGCCGACAAACGGCATCTTTTTTCCGTGGGTGGTGAGCATCGCTATTTTTCGGCAGGAAATGATAAGTTGATTGTAAATTACTGCGGAATGAATATCTGCGTGCTGGTTTGTTACGATGTACGCTTCCCCGTCTGGTCCAGAAATCGGAATAACGAGTACGATTTGCTCATTTACACAGCCAGTTTTCCACATGCGCGGATGGATGCCTGGGATGCGCTTCTGAAAGCGCGGGCAATAGAAAATCAGGCTTTCGTGTGCGGAGTTAATCGGGTAGGAGTAGACGGAGAAAATATCCGCTATTCCGGTCATTCCGTTCTGCTGGATTATAAAGGAAAAACGCTGCTCGATTTTCAGGAATATGAGGCAGGAATTAAAACCGCCGAAATATCCACTTCCGAACTTGAAAAATTCAGAAAAAAATATGCTTTCTGGAAAGATGCGGATGATTTTGAGATAAAGGGATTGTAGTAATGCCTTCTGCCTGACTTAAAAATCGTATTTCACGCCCAGTTTCATCAGTCGCAAGTTGGAAAAACTTTGTTTCAGCGAAGCATCATACAGTTTGGTGCTGTATTCCTGAAAACCACCCATGAGCCACCATTGCGGTGCTACCCGATACCTGAGTTGTACCTGAATTCCTGCCGTAAACTTATTGAAATCTGCCGAAGCGCCGCTGCCTCCGGTGCTGTACAATAGCAGCCCGGGAACGGCCCCCAGACTTACCGATAAATCATTGTTCAGGAAATAATAGGAAAAGGAGAGCGGCAAAGAAAGTAAATACAGACTGTGATTGTCTCCTTTTTCGGTTTTTGAAGCAGGAGGATTCGTGGCATTTTCGATTTTGTAATCCGTGATGGACTGGTAAAAATAGTAATTGCTTGTAGTGAGTTTTTGATAAAAATTGATGTTATTGAAATCAATAGCCGCATCCAAACTGATATTTCCCTGCTTTACGAAGTACTGTAAACCGGCTGTAAGCCCTGTTCCGGGTTTATTGTTGTAACTTCCTCCATAGGTGTTGCTTAGAAACTTGTAGTAACCCTGACGGTCCGAATTTTCGGTTTCTGTGATTTGTGTGGCGTAATATTCTGATATCAACGAGGCATTTCCGGAGGCTTCCACAAAGAAATTCACCTGTGCCTGCAGGTTTATACTCATTAAAAGTATGGAAATAAAAAGAATTTTTCGTAAGCTCATCGTGTATGGATTGATTAGAGTAATTGCATGATCTGTTTTTCCAGTTTTACCAGATCTTTTGTGAAATTACGGATTCCTTCAGCCAGTTTTTCGGTCGCCATGGCATCTTCGTTCATCATCCATCGGAAGGTTTTTTCGTCGATCTGAATTTTACCGATGTCCATTTTTTTTGCTTTTTCGGCATCTAATTTTTTCTCCAGTATTCCTTCAGTCTGTTCCAATTCCTTTAATAAAGATGGTGAAATAGTGAGCAAATCACTGCCTGCCAGTTCGCAGATTTCGCCCGTATTGCGGAAGCTCGCACCCATAACCTGGGTGGTGTAGCCATGTTTTTTATAATAATTGAAAATATTTGTAACAGAGATTACACCCGGATCTTCCTGTGCCGGAATTTCAGACACGCCCCGGTCTTTTTTATGCCAGTCCAAAATCCTGCCCACAAACGGCGAAATCAATCGCACTCCCGCTTCAGCGCAGGCAATGGCTTGCACCTGTGAGAAAAGCAGGGTAAGGTTACAGTGAATGCCTTCTTTCTCTACAATTTCGGCCGCTTTGATGCCTTCCCAGGTGGAAGCGATTTTAATCAGAATTCGCTCGCGTGAAATACCGTTTTCTTCATAAAGCCCGATAATTTCACGCGCTTTTTGCACCGTAGCTTCCGTGTTGAACGACAAGCGGGCATCCACCTCGGTCGATACGCGTCCGGGAACAATTTTGAGAATTTCCAGTCCGAAATTGACTGCCAGTTTGTCCATCGCTTTGGCAAGTTGAACGTCCTTATCTGTTGATGCTTTTCGTGCAAACGCAATCGCATCATCAATCAACTGTTTGTACTTTGCATCCTGCGAAGCTGCATAGATCAGCGATGGATTGGTGGTTGCATCAACGGGTTTGTACGCTTCAATGGATTGAAAATCGCCGGTGTCGGCTACTACCTGTGTGTAGTTTTTGAGTTGTTCGAGCAGGTTCATTTTTTTTTAAGTTAGAAGTCAGAAGTCAGAAATCAGAAACCTGCCTGCCGCAGGCAGGTCAGAAGTCAGAAATAAGTAGGGACTAGTAGATACTTGTCCTGATTATGAAAATTCAAATCCCCAACAAAGTTATACATTATTAATCAAACATTCCAAAACAATCGAAAGTTCTTGTCATAAAAAAGCCAACTTGTTTTTTATACAAATTGGCATTTAATATTTATTCAGCTTTTTTAAAAAAACTCAGAACTCAGAACTCCGAACTCCGAACTGACTTCCATCTTCCGTCTTCTAATTAATTATTCTCCGGTCTCAATTTTCTTACCGTAGCTCCTGTCTGCCACATTTCGCTTTCGCGCAGCGCTTTCAGTTCGGCTTCCAGTCCTTCGCGGTAATCGGGTTTGGAGTTGGTGTCGATGGAGCGCTGGGCTTCGTTGCCGCTTGCCACTTCTTTGTACAATTTTTCGAAAACCGGTTTGGTGGCATCGTGGAAAGGTGTCATCCAGTCCAGTGCACCACGTTGGGCGGTGGTTGAGCAGTTAGCATACATCCAATCCATACCTTTGGCTGCAAAGAGCGGCATCAAAGACTGTGTCAATTCTTCTACGGTTTCGTTGAATGCTTCCGAGGGCGTGTGTCCGTTTTCACGAAGCACTTCATACTGAGCCAGAAGCAATCCCTGAATAGCTCCCATCAGCGTTCCGCGTTCGCCCGTGAGATCCGAATACACTTCGCGTTTGAAGGTGGTTTCAAACAAATATCCCGAACCTACTCCGATTCCAAGTGCCACTACGCGGTCGAAGGCACGTCCGGTAGCATCCTGGAAAATAGCATAGGAAGAATTCAGTCCGCGGCCTTCAAGAAACATCGTTCTCAACGAAGTTCCCGAGCCTTTCGGAGCAACCAGAATTACATCTACATCGGCCGGAGGAATGATTCCTGTCCGTTCCTTATACGTAATACCAAATCCGTGAGAGAAATAAAGTGCCTTGCCGGCAGTGAGGTAAGGTTTGATGCGCGGCCATACTTCTATCTGAGCTGCATCAGAAAGAAGATACTGGATGATTGTTGCACGCTGGCAGGCTTCTTCGATTTCAAAAAGCGTTTCGCCGGGCACCCAGCCGTCAGCAATTGCCTTTTCCCAGGTTTTTCCGCCTTTGCGTTGTCCGATAATTACGTTGAAACCGTTGTCGCGCAGGTTGAGCGATTGACCCGGACCCTGCACGCCGTAACCGATTACAGCTATTGTTTCATTTTTAAGTGTTTCCTGAGCTTTGCTCAACGGAAATTCCTCGCGGGTAACTACATTTTCTTCTACACCGCCAAAATTCATTTTTGCCATTTTTTTTAGATATTTGCCCCCTAACCCCCTAAAGGGGGGATTGACCAGATTTGGTCGGGGATGTTGTTATTATTGTTTGTTTTTTTTCTATAAATTCAGAAAGTTTGATTCTTGCACCAATATTCCCCCTTCAGGGGGGTAGGGGGCTGACTTTCTCACCATTCTTCCTCTGAAAGCAGTTTTGTCGTTTGCTTTTACTTCAAATCGGAAATCATTTTGTTCAATCTCAGTTTTGTATACTGCAACCTGATCGGCATACACCACTTCATTCATGAAATTCACATCAATCCGGTGAATGGAATTGGCACGGTGCTCTTCCAGGGTGAAAGAATCAACCATCCAGTCCAGATAATGCACTGTGTTTACGTGCTGATTGATGTCGATATCCGTATATTTTATCGAAAATTCATCAATCAGACCATCTTCCACAGCGTCCAGTTTGAGCGGTCGATCAATGCCGCTTGGCTGTAATGTGGCGAAATCATGAATTCCTTCCAGGAGTTTCAGTTCCATCGGCCGGCGTGTTTCGAGGTTGATCATCACCCACACGGAAGTAGCATTTCCAATCACTTCGCCCTGTTCGTTATAAACACGGTAGTTACGGATTGTGTTCAGTGTATGTACTTCCTGCACCCAGGTTTCGATAGAAATTTTTTCGTATTGTTTCGGAAAATAATCCATCTCCAGTGCATAGCGTGATATCACCCATGTAGCGCCCAACCGGTGCAGATGCCGGATTCCAAAACCGTTTTCGTCGGCATTATACCCCGAAGCGGTGAGTATGAGGTCGGTCAGGTGCGATAGTTTGATTCTGGATTGAAAATCAACGAATTGCGGAGCTATCGGGAATTCAAAACTTCCTGTTTTCATTGTTCTTTTCCTGAATTTTTCGCATCCCTTCCAGCATATCGCTCAGTCGTTCCACCTTGGAGCGGGTGATGGCTATACGTCCGGACCGGATAAACTGCAGCACCCCGATTGTCTGACTCAGCTCTTCGAACAGTGCCTGTGTTTCGGCATAATGACCGGCTTTCAGAAAAACGGTGCAGTCGTTGGATATTTCGAGCACGCGGATGTTGTATTTACGAATAAAATATTCTACCGAGCCGTGTTCCAACACTTTGTCGGTAGCGAGTTTGTAAAGCGCCAACTCCTGATGCACCAAATCCTCGTCGGTGTTGTAGTATGCTTTCAGTATGTCCACCCGTTTGTCAATTTGTTTTACCACTTTTTCCACCACATCCTGAGTGGAAAGAAGTGTGATGGTAAACTTATGAATGCCCTTCAAAGCCGAAGGAGACACCGAAAGCGTTTCGATATTCAGTCCGCGGCGTGTGAAAATAACGGTAATTTGATTCAGCAAACCAACCGTATTTTCTGAAAAAACGGTGATGGTATATAATTTTGTTTCCATAATGTCAGCCCCCTAACCCCCAAAAGGGGAATTTCCCGGATTTTACAAGAGGGGTGGGAAATTAAAATTTGTTTTTTAGAATACTTATTGTTTTTGAAATGCTAAGCGTTTGCACCATTATTCCCCCTTAAGAGCCTATCCCAAACAATCCCGATTTCATAACGGGAAACTTGGTTTGGGAGGGTTAGGGGCGTGTCTTTTTACATAATTATATTAGTAACACAGGTTCCGGCAGGCACCATCGGATACACCATGCCTTTTTGTTCCACTTCCACTACCAGCAGGTATG
>ERZ1645187.2713-NODE-2713-length-15358-cov-26.869829_pt1 | contig 15358 bp, 15 predicted proteins | sample MGYA00575352_ERZ1645187 | MGnify/ENA primary metagenome ERZ1645187 (study PRJEB40837, sample SAMN11349314) | freshwater sediment metagenome | isolation source: river sediment | host: Sediment | place: India: Wazaribad , New Delhi | collected 2017-02-21 ...
AGCACCACGATGCACTGTCCGATGCCAAAGCCTGCGCAATGTTGTATTTGAATTTTTTAGAGAAAAATTAAAATAATTAATATTAAAATAATATCTTTACACCATGGAAGCTTTATATACCGAGATTTATGATGCTCAGCTAAGAGCAGCATTACCTCATTTTAACAACTACCCAGAATTGTTACCACATATTGGAAAATATTGGAATGAATCACCTTACAAGATTTTACTCATAGCTGAAAGTCATTATATAGATTACTTCAATAAAGATAAAGGCGCAATAAGCGAAGCACATTCAAAGGATTGGTACAATCATAAATCAAGTGATTTTCTATGGAAATCATATCTTGATAGTATCAATACCAGAGAAAATGTTAAGAGTGCGGAGCTTGAAAAATATAAAAGTTCATACTTACATTATTACAACATGAAAAAAGAGATAAAATCTAATCTTCCTGAATTTAAAGATGCTGAATTAATCTATCCCTATCTTTCATACTATAATTATTTTCAACGACCTGCATATAAAGATGGTTCAAGTATTGACAACAATCACAAAGATGATGAAATAGCATATACAACAATAAGTTTTATTTATAAAATAATCAAACCTAATAGAATAATTTTCACAAGCAATAAATCATTTAATTCATTTATAAATTCAAGAGATAAGCTTGAAGAAAAATATTTATTTCCAATTAATCAATTAGTGTATTCAGTTCCACATCCCGGAAGTGCTTGGTGGAATAGAAGATCCATGAATTATGGAAAGAATCCTGCAACAAACAAAAACAGGACTGGAAGAGAACGATTTATTGATATTATAACAAACAGAATATGACCATCACCTGCCTGTCCGACACCCACAGCTTACATCACCGGATACCTTCAATTCCGGATGCGGATATCCTTATCCACGCGGGTGATATTTCTAAATACGGAGACGAAAGTCAGGTGGTGGATTTCTTACACTGGTTTTCCGCTTTGCCACACAAGCATAAAATCTTTATCGCAGGCAACCATGATTTCTTTTTTGAAAACAAACGGGAAGATTATATCCGCACCGTTATCCCGGATAACGTGATATATCTGAACGACAGTGGCTGTGAAATCAACGGCATCCGTATCTGGGGCTCCCCTATTTCTCCTGAATTTATGAACTGGGCTTTCAACCGTAAACGCGGTACAGAGATACAACAACACTGGAACAAAATTCCGGAAAACACAGACATCCTGATTACCCACGGACCTCCTGCGGGCATTCTGGATACTACCACAAACTTTCAGAAAACCGGGTGTGAAGATTTACTCAATACCGTCTTAAAAATTCGCCCTGCATTTCACATCTTTGGACATATTCATGAGGCGCACGGCATCATTACACAAGCATCGACTACCTTCGTAAATGCTGCCATACTGGATGAAAAATATAGGATAAAAAATAAACCCATTATGATAGATTTCCAACATACTGCTCCCACAACTCCTCATTGAAAAACAGAAAATGGTCTATGCGATTCAACCGCGATGTGACCTTGTATAAATAGCGCTTCAGCTCCTTTTCGCCAAACTGCATCAGCTGTCGCGGTATATGAAGATTGAAATTATTGGCCTCTTTTATCAATACAAAACAGGATTTTTCGGTATTATACCAGCAATGATACAGATATTCATCGCTCTTGATGGAAAACAGCAATCCTTCTGAGTTTTCAGGAATAATACAAGTAGAATACGGAGCACACATAACCTCTTTTTTTTCAAAGTTATTGATGTACTATGCCAAAAATTGTCGTAGTGAATTTATTTATACCTCTTAAGCGCGTCTTTGAGCATCTGCTGATGTTCTTTAGCCAGCGATTTCGGCTGCAACACCTTTACCTCTGCTCCGAATGACAGAATCTTCTGCAAGAGTTCATAGTTGGGCTTCAGGAAATACTCGAATACCACGCTTTTTTCTGAATTGGAAATTTTCTTTTGCGTCCAGTGGAGCGGCAGCGTTTCAATATATTTCGCCTGAAACGGTGTAAACAAAAGTTGCACCACTTCTCGTTCGCCATCGCTATTGATGCCGACCATTTCCGCGAAATGACTTCTGACATCCGTTTTTTTATCCCGCTCAAATTTACGGGTCGTTACTGACAAGGAAGTAATGCGATCCAGTCCGAATTTAGTGAGCGATGTGCGCTTGCCCACCATCCCGACGAGGTACCATCTTTGCTGATATTCCTTCAGCGCATACGGCGACACCAGATGATGTTTTTCTTCTGAGCTGTCAAACTTGCGGTAACTGATTTCCAATTCGCGCTGCTTGCTGATAGCCAACAGAATCGCGTCAATATGTTCCATACCCTTGCTGTCGGCATCGCTGCTCAGCAGCACAGCGTCCGACATTTTCGGATGATCTCTGAGAAAATCGAGCAGGTGGGCATTGAGCGACTGTGACTGCAGTAACTGGATGCGGCTCTGCGACAGGTGATTATCCGGAATATAATAACCATTCCGGCCTCTGTCGTATTCAATGTAGACATTGCATTCATAGCGTATCTGTTCGATGTAGCGCTGCACAGTTCTTTCACTCACCTCAATATCCATTTTCTGCAGAAAAGCAACCAGTTCCGATAAAGACGGGCATCCCGACTGCTGAATTTTCTCTATGATGAAAGCGTATGCTTTAACTTTAGTGGCAGCTGACATAATTTTCGTTTTATCAAATATACACAATTACTGCGACACATACTGACGTAGCGGAAGCCGATAGTGAATGTTATTTTGGACTTCATTCCGCAGACTTATTTCCTGAATGTATGTGTTTTTATCCGATACGCATGGCTACAACCTGCGATTATTTATCCTATTTTTGAAGCGTGAAAAAAACGGGCGGATTCCATTGGCAATTACTCCGGCAGGGCAGTCTGTGGCTGACCTTTGCGGCCTGCTGTGCTATACTGCCCTCGCGGGCGCAGGAAGCAGCTCCGGCACCATCGCAGGTGACCATCACCGAACCGAATCCTAAACTGATTTTTGATACCAAATACCTCACGCTGGACCAGCCGGAATTGCGCGAACCGGATTCGCTGGTGGAGAACTTCCATCGCTACAACACCACGGAAAAACAATCGGTTCCTTATTACAATCTCGGAAATTTCGGCACAGCCTATTATCCGCTGATGTTTTACCGCGAACACAGCATCGGCTTCCGGCACGGTTTTGACGCATTCGATTTATTTTTCACCAAAGCGGAAAACGTCCGTTATTACCAAACGCTGACGCCCTATTCAAAACTCGATTTTGTATTTGGCGGCAAAGAGGAAATTGTAGGCGGTGCGGAATTTTACATCAACGCCAAACCCAACCTGAACCTCGGCTTCGATTTTCACCGGAATAATTTCAAAGGCCGCAATCAGCACCAGCAATCCATCCACAATAATTTCGCAGTAAACCAATGGTTTCGCAGTAAAAACAACCGGTACGACCTGAAGGCCGCCTTTCAGTATAACGGCATCAAAAACCAGGAAAATGGCGGCTGGGCGGACAGTGAAGCATTCACCAATGCACTTTACAAAAGAAACAAAAACTTTGTACCGGTATATCTCGATGATGCCCTGAACAAATGGAATGAGCGCGCCATCAATTTCCGGCAGGAAATACGCTTCGGCAGCAAGTCCACCCTGCAAATTGACGACAGCACTACGCGAACCGTCATCACGCCGAAGTTTGCTTTGCAACACGATTTCCACTGGCAGGACTGGCGTTTTATCTACAAAGACAGCGAAAAAGATTCCGCCTTTTATCCGCGACTGCTATACGACACTGACTCAACAGAAGACAATACCAAAGTATGGCGGGTGCGCAATGGTTTTTATTTCAAAAATATGCCGCAGGATTCCGGCAAAAACAACTTTCTGTTTTCAGCGGGACTGCAATACGATTTCATCCGTTACAAACAGCGGTTTACCAATCAGTTTATCCAGGATGTGCGCGTCATCGGCCGTATTTACAACCAGCCTGCGAAAGCTTTGTTCGGGTATGATGTTTACGGAGAAGCTGCCGTAACGCCCGACTATATCGGCGATTTTCTTGTTCGTTTTAATGGCTCCCTGAACTTCAAAAAAGGCATGCGCGTTGCGGTGAGTGCGGATGTCTCACTGGCTTCTCCGACACAAAAGGAGCAGTTTTATTTCGGCAATCACTACACCTATCAGAATGATTTCAAAAAAACGTTCCACGCCACCACGGGCGCCGCGTTTCTGTGGGACAAACAACTGATGGAAGTGCAGGTGCAACATCATCTCCTGCAAAATTTCATCTATTACGATACGGCTTCCGTGCCGCAACAACTCAGTCGGCCTGTTCATGCTATCGTGGCTAAATTCCGCAAGGATTTCAATACCAAACATATCTATTCCGGCACCGAACTCTACGCGCAGTGGATTTCCGACCGCAATATTATCCGCCTGCCGGTATTCGCGATGAAACAGACGGTGTATTACAAAGGCGGATTCATCTCCGGCAAACTGAAAGCACAGCTGGGTTTTGATATTATCTACAACACAAATTTCAACGGCAACCGCTACAATCCGTCACTGGCGGAATTTTACCATCAGGACAAACAGCAACTGACGTTCTATCCGATTATGGATGTATTTTTCAGCCTCCACGTAAAATTCACCAATATCTTCCTGCGCATGGAGCATGTCAACCAGGGGATGTTCAAGCAGAAAGGCATTTACACGGCACCTGATTACGGCTATCTCGACCGCACCTTCCGGGCAGGTTTAATCTGGCAGTTTTACGATTAATGCGGCAGTTTTATTATCTTGTCAGCGCATGAAGAAGATTTTATTTTTAACACCGACATTGCCCTATCCTCCCGTGAGTGGTGGTGTGATAAAATCCAACAAACTGGTCGAATTTCTGAGTACGCGCTACACGCTCAGTGTGGCCTGTTTTCTGAAAAATGAAGACCCGGACTTCCAGGATGAATTTCTGCAACAAATTACGCTGCATGCATTTCACGCGGAAACATTGAATGTGCCGAGAAATATCAAGAACCTGATTATCTCGAACCTACAGGGCATTCCGCTGAATTTATACCGAAACAAATCGGCTTCATTTGACAAGAAAATCCGGCAGATTATCCACGACTACGACATCGTTTTCTGCGATCACTATGTGATGTTCCAATATATTCCGAATGATTTCAAAGGAAAAATTATTCTGCATCAGCACAACTGCGAATACCTGATCTGGCTGCGCTACGCAAACATCGAAAAGAGTATTTTTAAAAAGTTGGCGCTCTACAATCAGGCGATGCGCATCCGGCAATATGAAACTGCTATCTGCCGGGCTGCCGACCGCATACTCGCCGCGCCGAATGACACGGAAGAACTCGTGAAAATCGGAGCGCAACGCAAAAAATTCCTGGAGACCTACCATCTCGGCGACGACCATCTGCTGCAATTGGATAATATCCCGTTTGAGGAAACCCAACCTATTCTGCTCTATATCGGCACACTCAGCTGGGAAGCCAATATCGACGGGCTGTTGTGGTTCTATGAACAGATATGGCCGCTCGTGTGCCGACAACATCCGGAGATACAATGGCATATCGCCGGTAAGCATCCCGATCCGCGACTACAGGAAATGGCACAGCAGGATCCGCGCATTACGCTCGCCGGATTTGTGGAAGATCTGGAGCCGTACTTCCGGCAATCGCGTGTCTTCATCACCCCACTCCGCTTTGGCAGCGGCATCAAGGTGAAAGTGGTGAACGCACTGTACAGAGGCATTCCCTGCGTAACCACATCTATCGGCACGGAAGGGCTGAAAGTAAACGACGGGGAAGAAATCTTCTGCAAGGATGATCCGCAGGAATACGCCGATGCCATCCATCAGCTGCTGACGCAAAAAGAAAAATGGACCTCCATGCAGGCAAAAGCCAGAGCGGTGGCACAGCAATATTATACGTGGGATTACGTACTGGAAAATGTGGTAAAAGCAATCGAAGAATAAACCTTACGGATTCAGTTTTATCATAAAACTACCCGACAACCGGTAGTATTTATCCGCATTCGGAACATACTTATTATTGACGTCCAGATTTCCTCTGACTACGCCGGAAACAGGATCTACACTGCTGATGACAATCTTGCCGCGCAACATCGGATAGTTTCTGTATCCGGAAGGAATGCGTTTCCTGAAAACACAAACGGCACCGGTAATTCCCGGCGGAGACTGCTCCGTATAATAAGTGCCGGGTTCCGCTTTCGCAGTAGAAAATACAATCTGATCTTTGGTCGTCAAATCACCTCCCGCCACAACGAGACTGTCCTGCACGATGGTATCCACCGCAACGATAGTCAGCAGATACGACGTGTCGCCGGTGAGATTCAGGAAAAAGGTACCGATAGTTCCGGTGGTGTCTACGCCGATATTGCCACCCGGATCCGGTATGGATTTATTGTCGACACTACACGAAACCGCCATCCACGCGATGATAGCGCTTAAAATGACAGTTGCTGTTTTTTTGCCGTACGATTGCATGAACGGGTTAAAGATACGTCAATTTTTGAAGTTTTCACCGCTGTTTTTCCGCTTTAAATAAAGGCGGAAAATTGACCGTCTGTTTAGGAAAATTAAGTAACGGATGAGAGATAATTCCTTATTTTTGCAGGAATCATGTCGATTTCCGTTCAGCAACTCTCCAAAACATACGGCGAACAAAAAGCCGTAGATGCCATTTCCTTTGAAGTGAAGAAAGGAGAAATCCTCGGTTTTCTGGGTCCCAACGGAGCCGGAAAATCGACGACGATGAAGATGCTGACCGGCTACCTGCCACCCTCCTCCGGCACCGCGCTGCTGAATAAGCTGGATATCGTTTCCCAACCATTGGAAGTGAAAAGATGTGTGGGCTATCTGCCGGAAAACAATCCGCTGTACTACGACATGTACGTGAAGGAATTTCTGGCATTCATCCATCAGATACACCTGCCCGGTGACAAGCAGATGCAGAAAAATATCCAACAGGCCATTGAACTGGTGGGCTTACAGGCGGAACAGCACAAAAAAATCGGTCAGTTATCCAAAGGATACAAACAGCGGGTGGGACTGGCACAGGCGCTGCTCCACCATCCGGACATCCTGATTCTCGATGAGCCGACTACGGGCCTCGACCCGAATCAGCTCGCCGACATCCGCCAGTTGATTAAGGACTTGGGAAAAGAAAAAACCATCATTTTTTCCACCCATATCATGCAGGAAGTAGAAGCCGTGTGCGACCGCGTTATCATCATCAGCAAAGGCCGGCTGGTAGCGGACGACCGACCGGGAAATCTGCAATCGCGACTCAGCGGCAGCGTGGCTGTGGAAGTGGAGTTTGCAGCACCGGCATCCGCCGACGCCTTGCGGCAACTGGAACTGGTGCACCGCATCGATACGCACTCCGAAACACATTTCACCCTGCATGGAAAAGACAGCATACAACTGCGCAAAGACCTCTTTGCCTGGGCGGTATCACAGCATAACCCATTACTCACCATCAAACAGGAAACCAAGAGTCTGGAAGATATCTTCCAGCAACTCACTGCAAATGCAGCCCGATAAATCCGTTCATGTATGAGAGCCATTCTGCAAAAAGAAATCAACCTGTTTTTTTCCTCGCTGATAGCCTATATCAGCATGAGCGTCTTCTTTATCGTGATGGGACTGAATCTGTTTGTCTTTGAAGGCAATATTCCCGACAGTCAGTATGCTACCCTCGACAGTTTTTTCACGCTCGCGCCGTGGGTGCTGATATTCCTGATTCCGGCCATCACCATGCGTACCTTTGCCGATGAAAGACAAAGCGGCACGCTCGAACTGCTGAGCACGCAGCCCGTCACCGACACGCAGATTGTATTAGGCAAATATCTCGCTACGCTGTTGCTGTGGCTGTTCACCTTTCTGCCGACACTCCTGTATTTTGTCGCGGTAAAACAACTGAGTCTGACAGAAGCACCCATTGACAGCGGTGCGACCTGGGGCAGTTATATCGGATTATTTTTTCTCGGCGCGGTCTTTGCCGCTATCGGTATTTTCGCGTCTTCAGTCACCGGCAATCAGATTGTAGCCTTTTTGGCCGGCGTGTTCATGTGCTACCTGATGTACGATGCTTTTTTCAGAATCAGTTCATTGCCCGTATTTTCCGGACAGCTGGATTATCTGATTCAGGCGGCGGGCCTCAACGCGCACTACGACTCCATCAGCCGGGGCGTGGTGGATACCCGCGACATCATCTATTTCTTAAGTGTTATAGCATTATTCCTCATTGCAACCCGCACCGCGCTGGAAAGCAGAAAATGGTAAGATTTATTCCTCACAGACAATGGCAGTAAACTATTTCATACGGCACTCCGCAAAAAAACTCGGCATCAGTTTGCTGATAGTGATACTCGTCAATATTGCCGCCGGTTTTTTATACCACCGGTTTGACTTAACCGAAGAAAAACGCTATACGCTGACGCCCTCGACCCGGCAATTGCTGAAGAATCTGGACCAGCGCATAGAGATGGAAGTGTATCTGGAAGGAAAGGATTTACCGGCCGGCATCAGGGTGCTGCGCAATGAAACCCGCGAGTTGCTGCAGGAATTCCGGAATCTCTCCAATGGCAATATCACCTATCGCTTTGTGGACATCAACGGCATCAAAGACGCCAAACAACGGGAAGCCTTTCAGGAAGAACTGGTGAAAAAAGGATTGCGACCGACCAATCTGGAAGTGAAGACATCCTCTGGTTTTACGGAAAGACTGATTTTCCCCGGCGCTGTTATGAAAGTCAATAATCGGGAAGTGACCATCCCGCTGCTGGAGAACCAGTTTTCCGTGGGCGCACAGGGTTCTCTGAACAACTCCGTCAGTTTTCTGGAATATAAAATCGCGAACAGCATACAAAAAATCACGCGACCGACACCACCGAAGGTGGCCTTTCTGCAAGGTCACGGCGAATTGGGCATAGAGCCTTTGCAGGGCATACTGGAAGCGCTGTCATCCCAGAATTTTCTGCTCGACAAGGTGGAACTGGACAAAGACCCGCTGCTGAAAGCAAACATTGATGTGCTGGTGATTGCCAAGCCGACGCAGGCGATGCAGGAAGGAGAAAAATTCCTGATTGACCAATATATTATGCAAGGCGGCAAAACGGTGTGGCTGCTGGACAATACAATTGCCGACCTCGACAGTTTCAAGCTGGCGCCAAATATCGTGGCCGTTCCGCGCGATATCAATCTGGATGATATGATGTTCCGCTATGGCCTGCGGCTCGGACACAATCTGGTACTGGATTTATACTGCAATCAGATTCCGATTATCGAAAGCATCGGTGGCAATCCACAGCCCAAACTGTTTCCATGGGTATTTTATCCGATGGCTATTCCGCAGAACAACCATCCTATCGTGAAAAATATGGATCCGGTGGCGTTGAAATTTCCGGGTGCGCTGGACACGCTGGTGAATCCTGTGAAGAAAACGGTATTGCTGACATCTTCGGAATATGCGCGCATACAAAAAACGCCTTTCCCGATTTATCTCGAAGGCGCGAAGCAGAAGCCAAATCCGTACTACTTCAATCAGAAAAATATTCCGATGGCGGTATTGCTGGAGGGAGAATTTCCATCGCTGTACAAAAATCAGTTTACCGCAGACCTGCAGCAATTGCTGAATGCGCAGCAGTTGCAGTTTAAACCGAAAAGTGTGCCCAACAAAATGGTAGTGGTGGCAGATGGCGACGTGGCCTCCAACGAACTGGATGCGAATGGCGTGCCGCTGGCATTAGGCTATGATAAATATTCGCGGAAGCTGTTTGCGAATAAGGATTTCGTACTGAACAGCATCGAATACATGATAGATGAAAACAACCTGATTGCGGCCCGCAACAGAGAGATTAAGATGCGGCTGCTGGATAAGGCCAAAGTATTGGAACAAAAAGGCTGGTGGCAAGCCATTACACTCGGCATCCCGCTGGGCTTCACCGGCATTTTCGGCATCTTCTACAACCGTAGAAGAAAAGCGAAATATGGAAAGGCTTGAGCTGGAGAAATATCACCACATAAGGAACTTAAGCAACATAAGTTTTAATGGATGATTTTTTTGGGTTTCTTAAGGCACCCAAAATCTGGTTTGTTTTAATAGTACAAACTCTTCTCTTTCTTCGTTTCTAATGTGGTTAAAAAAATTTCATTGCCGCAGGCGAGATATCATACCTAAAGAGACTAATGTAATACCCTCATAAAAAATTAGACCTTACTCTTTGCTTTTGACGGCAAAAAATAAGGTCTTGTCCCCCAACTGGACTAATCTTGGGTACATCTTAATTCATAACGGTAGCGTTATGGGAAAGGTTATTATGTTTCGCTTCTGTAATGACAATAGTGTATGTTCCTTGCTCCAGCTCTAAAGCGTCGAGTGATAATACATTTTGTCCCGGAAAGATATTTCCCGTGATACACTGGTTGAAATTACCGCCTGTTTTCGCCAGACTGATATTCACCAGATTATCTTTGGAAGACTGAATATAGTAGTTTTTACGGGCAACGGCAGCAGCATCAAAAGATACTACCTGACCCATTTTTATTTCCACAAAACTGGAGGCATTGGAGAAACTCACATCCTGCATAGCCACTTCGCTTCCATTCACCAGATTTTTGAATGTCACAGACATAATCTGTGCATTTTTATTCTTTTTCATTCCTGCGCCTAACAAAGCTGTCAGGTCAATTTCGTAGAGGTCGTCTGTCTCATTCACCATCACTTCTTTCGTAAAAGACAGCAACTGATTGCCATCCGCTACCTGAATGGTAACCCCCAACAAAGAGGATGCTCCCTGACAGGAAAACTGCATGTAAGCCGGAATGCCGGCAACACCTTTTGCATACTGGCAGCTGACTTCTACCGGATGTTGCTTGCTTACAAAAGCCTGTACCGGCTGTACGCTGTTTTCTTTTACAGAAACGGCATAAGCATGCGTTTGCTTCTCGGGATTTGATTTTGCATGGAGAACAGATACCGATAGTATCGCTACATGTGCAAGAGTGAACAGTAAGGGTTTTAACATACTTGGGTTCTTATGTTAAATCGAAGTTAAGATAAACTTTTGAAATTATCAACAGTCCTCTTAATTTTTTTCAAAAAAATTATCGCCATGGCTGTATTCCTGTCCTGCGGGCTGTCGGGCGTTCCGCTTTCTGCTGTAAAAGCGTCAGTGTTTTCATTAATATACCGCGGGTCTCGTCGGGATGAATGACGGCATCTATCTGCCCGTGTTCCGCGGCGACATACGGATGCAGATGTTGTTGTGCATAGTCTTCCAGCAAGGCCATTCTGCTCGTTTCAGGGTCGTCCGACTGTTGTATTTCTTTGTGATAGATAACCCGTGCGGCAGCCTCTTTGCCCACAACGGCTACTTTTGCGCAAGGCCAGGCAAATACCGCATCCGCGCCCATGCCCTTGCAGTTCATGCCGGCATAGGCACCGCCGATGAGTTTATGGATAATAACCGTAATCTTCGGAACGCGCGCCTGCACGAGTGCGGACAATACCGCCGCGCCGACCGACACCATGCCCTGTTGTTCCTGCTCGCGGCCCGGCATAAATCCGGGCGAGTCGGCGAGAAAAATCAGCGGAATGGAATAGGCATCACAGATCTGCACAAAGCGCGCGATTTTCCTGCTCGCCTTGATGTCCAGGATTCCCGACATACACATCGGCTGATTGGCGATAATGCCTGTCACCATGTTACCCATGCAGGCAAAGCCCGTGATGAGATTCGGGGCATATTCCGCCTGCAGTTCCAGAAAACTGTCATCATCCACAATGGCTTCAATGATACGCAACATATCATATCCGCACTTGTCCTCTCCATCCGGCAACAGTTCCATCATCGCTTCAGGACTTGATTTCTTTCTGATTAGCTGCGGAGGCGTCAGCGTGATATCTGAAAAATGTTGCGGCAGATAACGCAACAGCCGGCGGGCAGACGAAATCGCTTCAGATTCGCTCGCAGCCACGATTGTGGCCAATCCGGTTTCACGGCCGTGCTGTTCGCTGCCACCCAATGCCGCCATACTCACCTGTTCGCCGAGCACTTGCTCCACAACTTTCGGACCGGTAATGAAAGTATGGCTTTGTTGCTCCACCATGATACAGAAATCCATGAGTGCCGCACTGTATGCCGTTGCGCCTGAATTGGTGCCCAACAACACCGCGATGGTGGGCACCACGCCGGAAATCTCCGCGAACTGCCGGAACATCTCCGCAATCGCGTGCATCCCCACCACTCCTTCCTGTATGCGGGCGCCGGGCGATTCCCAAAGTGCTATCACCGGTATGCGTACCGTCTGTGCTTTTTTGAGCATTGCCGCAATCTTGCGCGCTGCCTGCTCGCTGATGCTGCCCGACTGCACCCATCTATCCGTAGCGATAATGGCCACACGGCGACCATCCACCATACCGATGCCTGTAATGGCACAATCTGTCCGAACACCATCAACAGGAGCACCCACTTCTTCAAAAGAAGAGAGGTCCGTGAGTAGCGCGATGCGTTGTAGTGCGGTCAGCATATCATAATTATCAGAACCAATATATTAAAACTTTCAGTAAAACTCACTATTTACTATATTGCAGTTTATTTCTCACCAAAAAATAATGCGGTGCATCAGTTTATCCTGCATATAGGCAACATTCCGGCAGCACTCCGGCCCGTATCATTTGACGGCAACGGGAAGCAATGGCAGCAATGGCTGGAGTTCGGCGGATTTCGCGTTGCGGTGGAACATCCGGAGCAGCAGCATTTGCAAGTCGGCCGCCAAGATTTTTTTCTGACTGGGAAAATAGATAACCTGACTGTACTGGCCGCAAATGCGGGCATCGCAGCCGCAGATTCGGATATTGTAACCGGCTTCCATTTGCTACAACAGAACGGATGGGAAGGCACCCGGCAATGGAAAGGGGCTTTTGCGGTGATATTATATGACGACGATACAAAGGTGTTACAATACAGTATCGGCAACACCGGCCTGATGCAGGCGTATATCCATGTCAGCCCGCATCAGGCTGTCATTACTTCTTCTTTAAAAGCATTGAGAAATAACCCGCTGGTGGAGCGCAGCATGATTCCGATAGATAGTTACCGGTATGCTTATACCAAAAACGTGGCGCCGGATTTCTGCTTCCTGCAGCAATTCCGCCGCGTGATTCCCGGCTATGCCTATCTGTTTGATGTCCGGTCATTGGATGTTCGAAATCACACAGCAATTGCCATTCAACCGATAGAAGCAATTGCCTGCAACTTCCGTCAGGAAGATGCCGCTGAACGCCTGTATGAACTGATACACGCCAATGTGCAGGATAAAATACATTCGAACAGCATTGGCATTCCCGTTTCCGGCGGTGTGGATTCCGGCCTGATTGCTGCCCTGCTGCATCAGTCGTGTCAGCCGATTCACACCTACACCATCGGCACCGATTTCGGGAATGAATACGAACAGGCTTTTGAAGTTCACCGCCACACCGATTCCATTCATCAGGAAATACATGTAGACACCGAAGGGTGTTGGGAAGGATTGCTGCAAAGTGTATGGCACAATGAAATCTGCGATCCGCTGTATGCCGAAGGTTTTGTCGGATTCTACCATGTTTTCAAGGCGGCACAGTCATCTGTAACACAAATTTTTACCGGCTATGGTGCCGACCTGATTCTGGGCGATTTTCTGCAGATAGAAGACAGGAGCAATATCAATGCATTCTCGGAATACTGGTGCCGGAGAGCGGCGTGGACAGGAGAAATGAGTCCGTTTTTAGCGGAGTCTTTCGGACTGAATATCCAACACCCGTTCTGGGAAACGGAGCTCATTCAGTTCAGTCTGTCCATTCCCTATGCCTATAAATACCGTGGACAGGAAGTAAAGGCGCTGCTGAGAGAAATGGCGGTAAACAAAAAAATATTGCCGCACGATATTGCGTGGCGCAAAAAAAATGCCTTTACCACCGGCGCGAGTCTGGATCAGCTGTTTTCGCATACACTGGGAATTCCACACGACAAAACCTATCGTTTTAAATCCATATTTTTGTATTACCTGTTTGAATGTCTTTTTGTGAAAGATGAAATGCTGCGCGACATCGACTTCCAACAGCTCATTACTAAAACCAATAACTATGTCCGACAACATCTTGCTTAGCGAACAAAGAGGTGATGTACTGATACTCACCTTTAACCACGAAAAAGAACAGAATCCATTCAGCGACGCGTTGCAGCAGGCACTGATTGCCGCGTTGCAGGCTGCGGAATCGGACGAGACGGTGAACGCGGTGGTATTATATGGCGGAGATGGCCGTTCTTTCAGTGTCGGCGGCGATTTCAAGGAAGTGATAGAACTGGGGCAACCAGCTATTATTGCCAAAGCGCTGAATCAAGTGGTGGATTTGTACATTGCTATTTTGCTATTCAGCAAACCGCTGATTGCCGCACTCGATAAATATGTCATCGGAATGGGATTTCAGGTGGCCATACTGGCCGACTATCGCATCGGCACGGAACGCACGAAATACATCATGCCGGAACTGAAAAACGGCGTTGCCTGTACGTTGGGCTCTGTGATGACGGAATATCTGTTCGGGCGCTTCGTGATGCAGGAAATCTGCTATGAAGGCACGCCGCTCCCGGTGGAATATGCATTGCAACACAAACTGCTTAACGAAAGCGCTGCACAGGAGCATTTACTGGAAAAGGCGGTGACCAAAGCAGCACAATACGGACAATTTCCGCACAAGGCCTTCCGCGGCACGAAGCGCGTCAATAACAGCAGATTTATCGAGGTGTTGGAAGGATGCAGACAAGCGACCATTGATGTGCACACGGAGGTTTTCCTGCACAACGAACACAAAAAACACATGAATAATATCCTCGGCAGATAAGGTATGAATGAATTTTACGAACGGGTATATGCTATCGTGCGGAAAATACCACGCGGAAAGGTGAGCACCTACGGCGACATTGCCGAAATGGTGGGCTCGAAAGGCTCGGCACGCATGGTAGGCTACGCCATGAATCACGCGCATGGCTTATCGCCCGCAGTGCCCGCGCACAGGGTGGTGAACCGCAACGGGGTGCTGACCGGCAAACATCATTTTGGTATGCCGACATTAATGCAGCAATTGCTGGAAAATGAAGGGCATGTTATCCTGCATGACCAGATACAGGATTTTGAAAAAGTAAGATGGAAACCAAGAAAATAGAAAGTCCGCAGCAAAGCTGCGGACTCAAAATATAGTGATTGGTTGGTTAGTGTTTAATTATTCAGCATCACCGGCATCACCAGCATCAGCAGA
>ERZ1645187.2714-NODE-2714-length-15353-cov-7.384560_pt1 | contig 15353 bp, 14 predicted proteins | sample MGYA00575352_ERZ1645187 | MGnify/ENA primary metagenome ERZ1645187 (study PRJEB40837, sample SAMN11349314) | freshwater sediment metagenome | isolation source: river sediment | host: Sediment | place: India: Wazaribad , New Delhi | collected 2017-02-21 ...
TCCGCCGCCGGATTCAGATCCGGGTCCGGCCGCCGCGGTGGGCGCGGCCCACTGACCCCGCCCCCCAGCACCACCATCGCCTCCTTCCGCGGCACCGCCGCCAGCTCACGGGGCCCGGCCTGATCCTCGATCCAGCCCCGGAGCGCATCACTGGCCAGCGGCAGGGACCAGAGCCACAGCCAGGCCAGAGCCAGCACACCCAGCCCGATCCCCCACCGCCGCGCCCGGGTGCCCCAGGGGCCCACACCGCGCCCCAGGCCCAGCACCAAGGCCAACAGCCCCAGCACCAGACTGGTGCCCAGGGGTGAAATCAAGGCGGTGAACAGCTTGGCCAGCATCGTCATCCTCATGTTGCACGAGTTGTCATTGATATTCAAACGTTTATAACGCAAGGAAAGGCGCCCTTGGCCAAGCCGGGAAATGGCTTTGTTTCGCAAAACACCCCTTTCAGCCACCCGGAAAAATGGCTTTGTTTCGCAAAATGCCTCTTTCAGCCGGTCCAAAAAATGGGTTTGTTTCGCAAAATGGCATTTTTTCAGCCGCCCTGGATGCCGCTCATCACCGACGGCAGGATCACCGAGGGTCGGGCATGGTCGTTACTCAAACACCAGCGGGTAAAACCGATAAGGCAGCCAATAGCCGGCATGGGTGGCGAAGTTCAGCCACACGAACAGCACCGCGGCGTAATAGGCCAACACCGCCCACACCCAGTTCTCGTTCGCTTGCCCGGGCCGCCCCAGGACTTCGGGCAGATGGGCGAAGACCACCAGTTGCAGCGGCAGCAGATAGAGCCCGATGCGATCCACCGCCGTGGTCGCCGGCGACAGGATGACCAGGGCCAGCAAGACCAGCGACAGGACCGCGCACCAGAACCACAGCCGCGCCTGCGCCAGCGTAAAGGGAAAGCGGCGCTCCCAGACCAGCAGGATCGTCGCCGGCACCGCCAGCATCAGTATGCGGATCAGGGCCCCCTGGGACTGATACTCGGCCTCCACGTAATCGACGTAAAGCTTGTCGAACTGCTCCCGCATCAGCAGGGCAGCCCCCAGGGACACCACCCCCACCCACGCCATCTTCCAGTAGCGATTCTCGGTCGCCGCCAGGGCGGCGATGGGCAGCAGAATGACGGCGGACTTGTGAAAGGTCGCCCCCAACAGCACCCAGACCACGAACCAGAGCGTGCCCCCCCGCCCCAGGGTCACCAGGCCCAGCATCGCCAGCCCCAGGGCCACCCCCTGACGGCTGTAACCCATGGCGACCACCACCACCAGGTAAGGCACCGCCGCCACCAGGGCCAGCCAGGGGCGCGGCAGGCTCAGGCAGAAGACCACCAGCCCCAGGGTGAACAGCAGGCCCGAGACCAGGTTGACGGCATAAATGTAGCCCCCGTTCCGGATGCTGATCCATTTGAGCAGTTGATAACCCGGGTCCGACAGCCGCAGCACGTCCGCCAGCTCCAACCACTGGACGTCATAAAAGTTTTTTAGATAGTTGTACCAATCGCCGCCCACGTGAAAGCGATAGCCGATCAGCAGGGTCAGGGTCAGGCCGACCAGCCACCAGGCCCCCTCGACCCGCCAAGCCGGCAGCCACATTATCCAGCCGGGATGGCGCCAGCGTTCCTGTACGGCCGCCAGCGCGGGTACCAGAAACATCAGCCAGTAGGGCCACATCTCAGGCGCCCGCCTCCAGCCAGGCCTGGAACATCAGCACCGCCCACAGGCGCTGGGTCCAATCCCGCCGTCCGCTGAGGTGTTCCCGCCAGGCCTGGCGCACCGGCGCGGGCCAGAGATACCCCTCCCCCGCTAGCCGCTCCTCCGCCAGCAACGCCTCGGCCCAGTCCCGCAGGGGACCGCGCAACCAAGTCCCCACCGGGATGGCGAACCCCGCCTTGGGCCTTTCGATCAACGCCCACGGCACATGGCGGTAAAGGATCTGGCGCAAGGCCCACTTGCCCTGCTGGTCCCGGATCTTCATCGCCAGCGGCAGACGCCAGGCCAGCTCCACCACCCGGGGGTCGAGAAAAGGCAGGCGCGTCTCCAGGCTGGTGGCCATAGCCGCCCGGTCCACCTTGCACAGGATATCGTCGGGCAGATAGGTCAAGGCGTCGCGCACCATCATGCCCTCCGCGGGGTCCAGGCCAGGCGGCAGGGTGGACCCCAGCGGGGACGCCGCCGAAAAGCCCAGCATGGACCCTGACCGGGATCCGACCCCGGCGGACCCATCGCCACCGGACACCTGTCCAGCTTGGTCCGGCCGGACGACCACCGCCGGGTCCGGCCACTCCGTCACCAGACTCTGATACAATGCGTCCAGATCGCGCGCCGCCCCCAACCGCACCGCCACCTTGTGCGCCTTGTCACCCAGCCGCGACAAGCCCCGCGAACCCGGCAGCAGCGCATTGAGCGGTGCGCTTAGGGCATCCCAGGCTGGCACCGGCAGGGCGGCGAGTGCCCGCCCCAGGGCCCGCCGCGCCGGTGGCGATAGCCAGACCAGCCGTCGCCAGATGCGCGGCCCCCAGAAATAGCGGTTATAACCGCCAAAGAGTTCATCTCCGGCATCCCCGCTCAGCGCCACCGTCACCCGCCGCCGCGCCGCCTGGCACACCAGAAAGGTGGGAATCTGCGACGAATCGGCGAAGGGCTCGTCATACATCCGCGGCAAGGCCGGGATCACCTGGCGTGTCTCCGCCGCCGTGACCCGCAGTTCGTGGTGCTCGGTCCCCAGATGCCGGGCCACCGCACGGGCAAAGGGCGCCTCGTCGTAGCCCGCCTCTTCGAACCCGACGGTAAAGGTCATCACTGGCCGCCGGGCCTGGCCCTGCATCAGCGCCACGATAGTCGAGGAATCCACCCCGCCGGACAGGAATGCGCCCAAGGGCACGTCCGCCACCGACTGCTGCCCCACCGCCCGCGCCAGCGCAGCCTCCAGTTCAGCCAAAGCCGAGCTCTCATCCATCAGAGGCTGCAGCCGCGCCGCCGCTACCGCCGCGGTCAAGGACCAATAAGCCGTCTTGCACAGGGCCGTCCGCCTCCCCCGCGCGGCGTCGCCCGTCACCCGCAGGACGTGCCCCGGCTCCAGCTTATAGATGCCCTGATAAATCGAGCGGGGTGTCGGCACGTATAAAAAACGCAGATACTGGCCCAATGCCTCCCGGCACACCGGATTGGCGAACCCCGGCCAGGCGCGCAACGCCTTCAACTCCGAGGCAAAGGCGAAAGCCCGCCCGGCCCCCTGGCCCACCCAGCCGTAATAGAGGGGTTTCTCGCCAAAGCGGTCCCGCGCCAAGGTCAGATTGCGCTCTTGCCGGTCCCACAGCGCCAGGGCGAACATGCCCACGCAGCGCTGCAAGGTGGCCTCCAGCCCCCAGGCGGCGATAGCGGCCAGCAGGGTCTCGGTATCCGCATGACCACGCCAGGCGGGCTCCGCTCCCGCCAGATCGGCACGCAGGTCCAGGTGGTTATAAATCTCGCCGTTGAAGGCGAGCACATAACGCCCGCAGGCTGACACCATAGGCTGATGCCCCGCCGGCGACAGGTCCAGAATAGCCAGTCGGGTATGGCTCAGCCCCAAACCTGCATCAGCGTCCACCCAGGTACCGGTATCATCCGGTCCCCGGTGCCGCAGGGCTAACGCCATGCCGTGAGCAATCGCATGCAGTGCCTCAGTAGTGGCAGCAGGGCGCGCAAGTACGAAACCGTTAATGCCACACATGGGCTAAAGCACCCTTATAAAGACTTCCGTCGTTTGTCCTGATAATGCATTAAAAAAAGCATGCATACCCCTATTGCCCGGTTAAGCCATTTAGCCAAGGTACCATCCTAAACCGCAACCGTTTGCAGCAACGCCACCAGACTTGGGCCTGTGAGTTGCAGGCAGTACTTCTTCTCGACCTTTTCCCGCCCAGCCAGGCCCATTGCTCGGCGCAAATCCCGGTCCAGCGCCAGTTTATGCAAGGCGGTTACCCACTCCTCTGGGGTAAGGGCCAAAAAGCCATTGCTGCCAGCTTCTACCATCTCCGCATTCACCCCCACCGGCGAGGCCACCACCGGCAGGCCGCAGGCCATGTACTGGATCAGCTTGAGCCCGCACTTCCCCCGCGCCCATGGCTCGTCGGGCAGCGGCATGATGCCGACGTCGAAGCCGCGGATCGCGTCCACCTCGGTCTCCTCGCGCCAGGCCACCACCTCCACCGGCACGCCCGGCAGGTCCACCGGCCCCGAGCCCACCAGGCGCACCCGCGCGCGTCCGTCCCGGCACACCCGCGCCAGCGCCGGTGCTATGTCGCGCAGGTAGCGCGCGGTGCTGGGCGAGCCGATCCAGCCGATGGTGAACACCCCCGACGCACTCGCCGCGTCCTTCGCCGAGTAGCGCGCCAGGTCGATCACCGTGGGAATCACCGCCACCCGCGGCGCGCCGGCGCGGCGGGCGTAGTCGGCCAGATAAGCGTTGCCCGCCACCACGGTATGCGCCAGCCGCATTACGGTGGCGATCTTGCGCCCGAGCAGGCGGCGCACCCACGGGTTGGGATGCGCGTCGTACTGGTGGAAGAGGGCGTCGTCGTAGTCCACCACCAGCCGGCACCCGCGCCATGCTAGCCAACGCTCCAGCACGACCGGAAACCAGGGCAGCAGTTCGTATTCAATGACCACCACCGCCGCACGCGGCACCGCCAGCACCGCCCACAGACGCCGGGCGAAGGCACACAGCACGTCGCCGATGCGTACGCGGCCATGGGCGTACTTGTGCGCGAGGTAAGCGTCGTCTAAGAGCGGGGAGGCGGTGAAGCGCAGACCGGCGGCATCGAGGGCGGGGAGGTACTGGAAACTGCGGTAGCGGCTACTGGCGCCAGCCCGGGTGTATTTGGGGAAGAAGACAAATGACACCAAAAGACTCAATACACTGAACACCTGGGTTTTGTGGAAAATGTGGCGCGCTCTCTCTTCAAGGACCACCAAGCTCCGAGCGCACGCTTAAGTTGAACACGCCGCAACCAACTCCGCACCAAGATCCTTCGTATCCTTCGATACAGATAAGCCAGATCCTCGCTTGTAGCGTCCTCTAGCGACTGGCAGCGCTTAAACAGATACAAGTACCCGCGCTCCAGCCCATCGAGATTGTTCATCGCTGATCCTTTGCCCGTCCGGTAGTCATACACTGGCTGCTCGACCGCCCCATAAATCCAGCGGTTCTTGTTTGCGGCCTCAAGTAGGAACAGCAGGTCCTCGCAATGGGTCAGCCCAACGTGAAAACGGGTGTTCCCTATCGCTGACCGACGCACCATAACCGCCACGCTGAAAAATACGGTCGAATCCAGCCGGATTAGCCTCGGAAAATACGGACCCGCAGCACCTCCGATTCGCACGCGCATCGTTGCGTCAAGTTTTGCATCCTTAATGTTGATCCAGCCATCGACCAATGTCGTTTCCGGATATAAGTTAAAGTATCTAATCCGGGTCTCCAGGCTTTCTTCAGATAACGCGTCGTCTGCATCCAGAAAAGTTAAGAACTTGCCGCTCGCTACATCGAGGCCAGCATTACGGGCACTGCTCACACCGCTGTTAGCTTGACGGATCACCTTGATACGCGGATCTTTGAGCGTAGCGAGGTAGTCGCTGGTGCTGTCTGTACTCCCGTCGTCGATGATGATCCATTCCCAATCGCCGCAGGACTGCGCCTGTACGGAGGCTACTGCTTTAGGCAAGACAGCACGGCCATTGAAGACCGGCGTTATGATGGAAACTATCACATTTGGCCTAAAATGCAGTATTAATGAGTGGCTGATGCAGCGTGCGTGCGATTTGGCGCGAAGAGGATCATTCGTTCTTCATTGGCATGATCGTGGCTCGCTCGTTAGGGGTGATTTTTCGTAGTGTATTTCCATCGCAGCAGCTTATTGGATGGGTGTTACACTTGGCTATTGATTCTGCCAAAAAACTATACCTTGTAATGGTAAAAAACTAAACGACCACTAGCTAAAGCTGGTGGGTTTGCGCCGGGCGCAGAGGACTGAAAGACTACCCTAATTGCGCCCGGCGCCAGAAGATGAGTTACCTGAGAGGCTTTCGCATTTGGATAACTGAATCTGCAGCGTCACCACGTTCCGCCCAGAGGTTCATAGCTGAAAGCTAACCGGCTGAAAGCCGGTGGTTTTAACCTTGTATTTGGAAATAAATAGGTTATTAATAAATTGGGGGTGACCAATGATTTTCGTATCAATGGTCTGAAAAGTCAGCTACTAATTCTCCGAAATTTCGGCCACCTACTTTGCGATTGCCAGACACCCTCAATTCGTTAACGTTTTTCTGTTTTACTTCGGATCTAATTTTTTTTCCACTTAAAAACCATTCATATTCGATATCTAAATGCCCTAAATCAAGAGCCCATTTAGAATTTTTTGACAAGTCTTGCACCAGTACTTTTGCTGTAGGCCCCAGAGAAATTATAATTAAGTCAACATCCATCTGATTGTATATCGCCTCAAGGATCGCACTTTTTTTTGAGTATGCATTTCTGTTTGGTGCATGTATTCTTTTTATTGATTTTGCATTGTCTAACAAATCGTTTTCAACACCAAATCCTGTGGCAGATCCCTCCACGATTAATATTTTTTTATTCGCTACTAGCTCTTTAAACCAGCCAAAAACATAAGTATGCTCTTCGCCATCAAGAAAACATTCAAATGGTCTTGATATAAATGAATTGCCAAAAGTATTTCTGCTTTCAATGATATGGTAATAAAGATTTCGAAATCGAAACAGATGCGCTCTCCAATAACTTGCAAAGCCACCGTTATACGCGCCTAGATTTCGGAATACATCCGGAAGACATACTACCAAATTATCATTACATTTCTCGGATAGAATTTTTGCCAATTCGATTGCTAGGCCTTGGTCATAAGACTGAAATAATGGGCCGTCATTACAAATTAAGGCAATCTCACCGTCACCAAATCTTACAAGTGATTTTTTCGATTCCACAAGAGAAATCGTTTGCGCAATAGTAAGTATTTTTAAATTTCTGAACCTAAATCGCAAAAATGTAAAGTTGAATCTATATATATATTTTTTAAATAGAGTTTTGAATTTTTTCATGGAGTTGGGCGGTTTCCAACATGGCCTAGTTTGTACTGATCGCCGGTTAGAAGACGTGAATGGCGCGTGGCCGACTGCAGAGCGGAGTCTACGGGATCATCATGCAACGGATCTGCCATCAATTCGCTCGAGAATTCTGCGGTAGGCATCGGTTAGCGGACCTGCGCCACGTTCCTCCTCGGCCAGCCGATGTAGTCGTTTCTTCAGTCCGGGCTCGCGGATTAGTTGTGCGATCTTTTCGCCAGCACACCGAACGGACTGAGGATCCCCGAAATCCACGAACACGCCGGCCTTGCGCTTTTCAAGCCACTGGCTCTCATCTCCGACACACGGTGGCATCAGCACAGGCAGGCCTGCTGCCCAATACTCGCCGTGCTTGATCGCTGAACACGCGAATGACCATGGTCCAGCGTTGATAAACGAGAGGGCGAAATCTGCTGCATTCAGGTAGGCGTTCACTTCGCCATGATCGACAAACCCTACAAAGCGATCGCTAGGTGGGACGCCCGCGCGGTCAAGTTCCAAATGGATGGCGGCGGGATCGTGGTCGCTGAGTATGATTACGTACAAGCCGCCTGCGATCGCGTACTGGAGTTCGCGAAACGATTCAAGCAGGCTCGATGGGCAATAGATCCCGCCGAACTTGCCCACGTAAATGGCGACGGTTTGATTTTTGATACCTAATTCTTTACGAAATCGTTCACGAAGTTCGGGGGCGATGTTGAAGCGGGCGGTATCCACCCAGCAGGGTACGCTGAACAGACGATCAGGCTCGATCCGCTCTTCGGTTCGAAGGTATTCTGCGTATCCTTTGGACACCGTTATTAGAGCTGAAGCGCTCTTCTTGACTTTTTTTTCCCACATACGTTGAACCATATACCGCGGGTCAAGAGGATTCCAGGTTTTGGTCTGGCGCATGTACTCGGCGTGGGGCTCAAAGGACTCAACTACATATGGGATGCCAGCATACTCTCGAAGGAGATGGCCATATACACCCGCCGTACCCCTGCAGAAAACTAATTCAGGACGAAACTGCTTTGCAGCGTCCCTGAGCACTTCAACAGTCCTTATGTGTTGAAAAATTCGGGTTTTCAGCGAAATATGTTTTGGACGGCCAGGAAGTGCATGTAGGGACAACCGATCGTAAAACATCAAGAGTTCATCCGCTGGAATTGATTCATTTGATTCGTCTGAGTCTGTTGCTGGCGCAAAGAAGTAGAGTTCGGCGACAGCGGCGTAGCTTAGCAAATTAATGACATGAGGGACGACCGTACTCTTGCATAGTGCGGATGTTAGTGGCCAAGGAGAGATAAAAAAAATACGCATATGGCGGCGGATTTAACTACCAAAATAGTGTCCGATTTTTTTTTTGAAGAAGTCGCTACTTTTGAGTCACGGTCTTAGGCAGTACCTCGAGCAAGTCAAGGAGATCAACAAGAACGCCTTTCTTCACCGTAGATCGGCGCTAACCTGTTCCAGTACACCTCCAGCGAAAACTTCTTGCTTGTAGCAATAGCATTGGCGGAGATGGTTTGAAAATAAGATTTAGATGCAAGGATGCGCTGTATAATGTTGGCAACACCTTCAGGATTTGAAAAACTGGCTGCGAGCGAGTCTTTTCCAGGATTCAGGAATTCCTTCGGGCCAAAACATTCCTCTTCTACTATGCAGGGCAAACCCCTTGACATGGCCTCTAGAATTACAAGCCCAAACGACTCCTCAAGTGCGGGATGCACCAGTATGTCAGCGTCTTCATAGCATTGAATCATGTCCGCGCGTATACCAGCTAAGCGAATCTTGTCCTGGAGTCCAGCTTTTTCGATTTCTAGCTCAAGATCAGGCGCAAGTGGGCCTTCACCAACAATGGTTATTGAAAAATTAAGGCCGCGACTAATCAGGGATCTTGCCAATGCCAAAAGACTGAAGTGTCTCTTAACTGCGACTAACCGACCCACTGATAAGACTCGTAAAGGTTCATGCCACCTGGTCCGCGGAACAGAACGAGAGGGGAGTCCCAAAAAATTAGGAAGGCGCGAAAGTCGGGGTAGTAAAGGCGGCGGGAGGTTTTTTCGATAATATTTATCAGTAGTCTCAGAAACAGCAATGAAACTGGTTCTGCGAAGTAAAGAAGTCAATGTAAGCTGCCATCGCCCCAAGTTTTTCCGTTGAAAGAGCCGATCAGAGGATTCCCACTCAGGATATTCAAGATGAAAGTGTTGTATATATGTGGCGGGTTGGCGAGGGCACGCGTTGACTATCAATGAAGTCCAGTGGCTATGAGAATGAATTATGTCAGGCTTAAAATCCTTCAGAAATAAAGTAAATCCATGCGCGTCATGGTCGGGCTGGCGTAAGAAGCGGTGTATGGCGCGGCTGCAATGAAACGTTTCAATACGGAGATGTGAAGACTCGCTCGGCCAATGGTTTGTGTGGTCAAAAGTTGCAACGACAACCTCATGTCCATGTTTCTGCTGATGATTTGCAAGAGTGAGTACAAAGCGCTCAGTGCCGCCTCTATTTAATGCTGGTAAAGTGTGGAGTATTTTCACTTTGCGGTAGTTCAGATACTTATCGGCTTCATATGTTGATGACGTGCAAGCCGCATCTTTATGCGAAATTTTATTGAAGCAAATATGTTCTTGTATCGCACTTCTTGCATAGGCTGAGGTATAGATATGGGTGGTGTACCCAAGGTGCTTGGAATGAGCTCATCTTGTGTAAAGATGCGCGGTTCTGCGACATATATTTCGTCGATTAGCCCCAGGTTGCGCCTTCGGATCCAGTCGTCAGCAACAGATAAAAGACGGGTTTCGCGGTCAAGCGTCCGCATTGCTGCCGCACGCGTTATAAGGTACGCATGTGCCCGCCATATAGTGGGGCGGGGGTCGACATGGAGCCAGAGACGCCCTTCATTATTTTCTGGTGAACTGGAATTGACAGGACGGCGCAGCGACTGATCAAGTTGCTCTGGCCTCACGCCAAGATGGCAGATGAACGCGTCTCCTCCGGTCGCTAATGCCTCCAGGCGGCCTGCAGCCCAGATAATGCGGTCCGCGAGATCACGAACCGCGGGTATGACATCGTCCTCAAGGACGAACAACATAGGGAAGTTGGTGCTAGCCAGCCATTTCGCTAGATTGTGATGTGTGGTCGCACACCCGACCACTGCCGCTCTGAAGGGTTCGCCGGTAAAGGATGCGTATTCGTCCAGGTTCACAATGCGATTGAGATCCTCAGCTCTAGCACTGCGGAAATCCGTCGCAGGCCAGAAGTTTTCGACCCAGTCGATCGGCAGACCACGGGACTTAAGACGCTCTCGACGCGTAATCTGGTCCGGGAGTGACATGATTGCCACGGGCAGGGTGTCTACCTGGTTCAGATCCGCTCTATTCCAAGGGACAATCCGCATTAGGAAAGTTCGCCGAATGTCTTGAGTCCGCGCGCTACAAGAAGACTTTCTATTCGTTCTAATTGTCTCTCGTAGGTATTTTCGTGTGCAAAGGCTTTGCGCTGCAACTGACGGTCGGGGGAATTCCACTTGTCAAGATTCGCCTTTACCTCGCGTAGCAGGGCCAGATAGTCACCACCTAGTTCCGACATGGCAAGTAGCCTGCGTTCAGATCGGTATTGGTGTGTGTAGGTCGCTACAACGACCTTTCCGCTACCAAGATACTCCATCAACTTATGCGGGTTCGCTTGATCCCGCCAGTGGCGCTCAAGGTAAGTCACAAGCAGGATGTCTGCTTGCTCGAGGAGCGCCGGGATCGTATTACTCGGCACCTGGCCCCACCACACCACTTTGGGCTGATTGGCAATCGCACGTCGTAGAGGTGCATCATCAGGTCCTCCTCCAACAAGATGCAATGTGGCGTCGGGGTTGTCCTTTGCTACGGCGGCCAATAACTCAACGTCGAGATACGCCATCGCCAGATTTCCAGCGTAGAGAAGATGAGGACCTGAGCCGTCGAATCGACGACGCTGTTCATCACTGAGTTCTGATGCAGCGCCTGATTGCTGCAAACCATGATGAATGACATGCACGCGATCAGAGTGCGGCAGCAATTCCTCTCTGATCAGATCGGTGGTGCAGAAAGAGATCGTCGCGGTCTTCGCCGCCTTTGCAGGATGAAAGGTTTGGTTGATATCGACTTGGTGGTAGATTTTCAAGCGATCGCCCGCGAACCTCAGATCGTAAAAGCGCGAGTTCTCGAAAAGCCAGACAACATCAACACGCTTTCCTAGACGGCGCTCAAGTCGCTTCAGCCAGTTGTGCTCAATCGCGCGGCGAAGAGGTGCAGGCATAAAGCGTAGCCCGGGGGCAGTGCGACCGCTTTTTAAAACCTCTAGACCGGGGTGGCCCGAGATGGGGGTCAAATGCAATTCGTGAAGGCGGGAGTCGGGTGGTTCAAGGAACAGGACGTGGTGACCGCGTTGCGCGAGGAGCCGAGCATAGTGATGTTTGCTGACTGAATGTGCGCTCCATGGCTCGGGGCTGATCAGGAGGATTGTTGCCATAGTGCACGGTAGAGTTCGCGGAACTGTCGGCCCACCACTTCGGGGGCGAAGCGGGCGTGAGCGTTTGCGGCAATAGATGCGTGATCCCACTGACGTGGCTCACGGCAGAAGTTCAGAATAGCTTCTGTCCAAGCCTCAACTGTGTTCTCGACCAGAACGCCGTTAGAGTCATCGATGAATTCACCGATCGCCTCGAGACGGGACGCAAGCACGGGCGTACCGCAACTGATTGCTTCCGCGCACACCACTGAGAAAGTCTCATAGGCTGAGGCGTGTAGAAGCGCATCAGCTTGTCGCATCTCTTCAGCAACGAAGTGCTTTTCACGTGGACCGAGAAAGGTGACTATGCCTTCAAGCGACGCAATTGAAGCCAAGCGCTCCATCTCTAATCTATGGGGGCCATCCCCAATAATACGCAATTGAAATTTGGCCCCCGCATGTACAGCTCGTCGGCAAGCCTCCAGAACCAACAACGGTCGTTTAATGGGTTGCCAACTCGCCACCATTAGAAAGCGCACACCTACTGAAGCCCTAAGGTCAATTCGCTTGGCCGCGCTCGCTAGAGTACTGCAATAAAATTGAAGGTGACTGACAACGTTTGGTATTACGTGAATTGGGAATTCATATGGTTTAGCAAAATGGGATATATCACTAGCCAAAGCTTTAGAGACTGTAGTTACTGGAAGATTACGGCTAAACATCGAAGCCATTCGCTTGTGAGCGCTAGAGCCTATTCCTAGATTAAAGTTATGATGGTACGCTGACCAGTGCTCACCGATTAGCACGTTTTTTCCAAATAGTAAAATAAAAAAACTCGGAAAGCGTAGTAAGGGCCATGCTACATGAACGTGAACGCCGCTCCACCAACGTTTTCCAAGTGTTAATCTCGTAATTGCTAATAATAAGGCTGAGAAGAACTCCACGATGCGAGTTTTGCGTGTTGGTAAGGTGATTACTCGGTAGAGTTGATTGTCTAATGTGCGACCAAAAGAAAATCGGGGAAACCCAGGTTTGTACTTGACTTCAACGTGAATTAACCGGTGCCGTCCGCTCACGTTGATAGCGTGAAAGTGGGAAGGAATAAAAGGGGTGCGAAAAGGCTCGTCTTCAGATGGATACCAAGCAACAAGATGCAGCACATCGTTTTCGTTTTTGTGGGCCATTTTGCGCGAATTGGCAGATGGTGTGGGCTCGTCAATGTTAGATAGCCATATGTATCGTACGCGTCTGGGGTGCTAAAATGATTGATAAAGAACTACTCTAACTAAACCGGCATTCTTATCCCTAAATGCTTCACAATAGCCAAGATGACAAATAAAGTCTCGTACTAGCGAGTCTGTTCGTTCATCAACCTCCACGAAAATAGTTGGCTTCATTTTCTTTAGCGTATTCGATAAACCTGACAAAACTTTAAGCTCATGGCCTTCGACGTCGATCTTTATGAAGTCAACTATAGTATTTATATAATCATCTCCGATCACTGTGCTGCAGATGTCAAAATATTCAGCGGCGCTTCTTCCCCTGATCTGCAATTCGAGCGTTGATCCACCTAAATTGTGCGCAGGCGTACGAATAGTTGCAGTGTAATAGCCGTCAGAGAGTGCCTTATTTATTACAGAAATACGATCGTTCAGTCGATTGAATGAGACGTTTGCTGCTAGTAGAGCAAACGCATCGGGGTGGGGTTCGAAAGCGATCACTTTTGCGTCAGGGAAGGCCTTCGCTATAAATATGGAGTGATTACCAACGTTAGCTCCTATGTCGAGGAATGTGCCGCCCTTAAAGTAAGCTTTAATCAACCCCAATATTTCTTGCTCATGGAATCCGCCTGCTGAATGATGTCGCTGAATCGCGTCCGCAGGGTTAATAACGAGAAACTTGCAGTCTCCATTGGGGTGCGAAACAAGATGAATCGAAGCGGATAGAATTTCAGAGGGGTTTCGCTTTCTTAAGAGATAACCGTATCGGAGTAGAGCCGCCTTTATTATTCCGCGAAAGTAGTTCATAGGTACACCGAGGATTCTATTGCTATTGTGGAGCGTCTACTTTAGATTGAAGTTCTAAGGTGAAACAGCTTAGAAAAATACTTACAGTAAAATTTTTTTGCAAAGGTACGTATTGCGATTTGTGTAAAGCAGCGTTTAATTCTCGACTGTTCAATTTCTGCATAGGCTTGCAAAAACTCGAGCCGGGTTATCTCTGGGTTGTCGGATGCGTATTTCAAAAGCAGCTTTCGAGCGTTAAAATTTCTGATTTGGACTCTGAATTTATTATCGAGGAGTTCGTTAATTTTATTCGCTGTTCTTAGGTGAATTTTGAACTTAGCCAGCCACGGCTTCATTGAATAGATGCTTTTTTCGTGGATTCGATAAACGGTCATCGCTTTTGATAGCACTCGCATCTTGCCATTCTTCAGCGAGGCAATACAAAGCAGCCAGTCTCCACCAGCGTTATCGTCAAGCGCCACAGTTTTGAATGTTTTCTGAATATCGTCGGTGTTGCGTGCCATGATGGAGGAGGCTGCCGAACCGATCTTCATCTCTGTGACGAAGTCGGAAAGTCCGAAATCGTGATCTCGCTCGAGAACGCGTTGTTGTAGCGTCTGGTTTCTCAACAAGTGAGACCAACTCAGCACAATACTGTAGTCTTTGTTTTTATCGAGAAATTCTTTTTGAATCTTGAGCTTTTCTTTATCGCACCAATAATCGTCTCCAGCGCAAAGGGCGATGTAATCGCCTTTGCAGTGGGGTAGAGCGAAACTGATCGGATTCAGATTTTGAGAGTAAATGTTTTCTGTCTAGGCGATAACTTTAATCCGCACGGGATATTTTAGCTGATATTCTTTAATAATTGCTAGGGTTTTGTCAGTGGATGCATCATCGTGGATTACGATCTCGTAATCGAAGTTTGTTTCTTGACTGAGAATTCCATCTAAACAATCCCTGATATATTTCTGATGGTTGTAAGTTATGCAGCAAACGCTGACTAGAGGCTTAGCTGCCATCTCTAACTCTCAATTAGTAGAATACACTTCGAGGTTTTTAGGTATGTGGTAGCTTTATTAAGTGTGTGGGTGTTGAAGCCCTTCACCTCATTACATACTTCACGCGCGAGCCGTAGTTGCGCAGTGCGCGGATGCGGTCTGCGAACTCGGGGTCGTTGGTGGTTACCGCGCCGCCGTCGCCGATCGCACCGTGGTTTTTCCCGGGGTAGAAGTTCCACGCTACCGCGTCACCATGAGCACCGTTGTGGCGCCCCTTGTAGCGCGCGCCGTGCGCCTGGGCGGCGTCCTCCAGCACGCGCAGCCGTGCTTGCGGGCGATGGCGAGGATGGGCTCGAGGTCGGCGGGCTGGCCGTACAGGTGCACCGTCAGGATCATGCGGGTGGCGGGGGTGATCGCCGCTTCGATGCGCGCCGGGTCGATGTTGAAGGTGGCTTCCACCGGCTCCACCGGCACCGGCGTGGCGCCGCATTGGCTCACCGCGAGCCAGGTGGCGATGTAGGTGTTGGAGGGGACGATTACCTCGTCGCCCGGGCTCACGCCCTTCACCCTATCACACATCGCGCCGGCGCATTATAAGGCGCATGATAATATGACCATGGTTCTTGACCATAGGAGAAAGCGCCATGTCCTTGGCAATTCCCGCCGGCGACTTCAAGGCCCGCTGCCTGCGACTGCTCGACCAAGTCGCCGAGACCCGTGAGCCACTGGTGATCACCAAACACGGCAAGGCGGTGGCCAAA
>ERZ1645187.2716-NODE-2716-length-15341-cov-45.621680_pt1 | contig 15341 bp, 16 predicted proteins | sample MGYA00575352_ERZ1645187 | MGnify/ENA primary metagenome ERZ1645187 (study PRJEB40837, sample SAMN11349314) | freshwater sediment metagenome | isolation source: river sediment | host: Sediment | place: India: Wazaribad , New Delhi | collected 2017-02-21 ...
CGAAACGCAGCATCGGATGCTCGAGGCGCGGCATGCGCCCGGAGATCAGATCGGTCAGATACTTCCAGATGGCATCGCCCGTCGGCGGGCATCCGGGGACGAAATAGTCGACGCGCACCACCTCGTTGATCGGGTGGACCTTGTCGAGCAGCAGCGGCAGTTCCGGATCGTCCGGCACCTTGCCGCCGGTGCGATCGCAGTAGACGCGCGTCAGGCAGTCGCCGACGTCGAGATGGTTGCGCTGCGCCGGCAGGCCGCCGTTGACGGCGCAGGCCCCGAGCGCCACCAGCACCTTGGCGTTGGCGCGCAGCTCGCGCAGCACGTGGACGTTCTCGGCGTTGCACACGCCGCCTTCGACGATGGCGACGTCGCAGGGCCCGCAATGCTTGATGTCGGTGAGCGGCGAACGGTCGAACTCGGCGAGTTCGGCGAGTTCGAGTAGCCGTTCGTCGATGTCGAGGAACGACATGTGGCAACCGAAGCAGCCCGACAGCGACGTCGTCGCGATGCGGACCTTCTTGCGCACGGGGGTGGGAGCGGCATGCAGCATCATCACACCTCCTCTTTCGCCTTGGCCACCGGATGGGCACTGATCGGGTCGACGTCGTAGAGCCGTTCGCCGATCGGAACCGCGAAGCCGACCCGCTTGGGCAGGATCGCGCCGACCGGACAGACCGAAGCGGCCTTGTCGTCGAGCGAGAAGTCGGTATCGCCGAGTTTGCCCGACGGGCAGTTGACCACCACGTGGCTCTCGGTGCCGCGCCCGGAGAGGGCGAAGACGTTCTTGCCGTCGATGTCGCGCGAGGCCCGGACGCACAGCTCGCACATGATGCAGCGGTTGAAGTCGAGGACGATGTCCGGATGGGACGCGTCGACTTCGCGCACCGGATAGAAGTGCGAATAGTGCGGGGTCAGCATTTCCAGGTCGTAGGCGAGCGCCTGGAGCTTGCAGTTGCCGCTCTTCTCGCAGCCGGGGCAGAAGTGGTTGCCCTCGACGAACAGCATCTGCAGCAGGACGCGCCGGTTGCCGTTGAGCTCCGGCGTGTCGGAGGCCACCTCCTGGCCCGGCATCGCCTTGATGGTGCAGGCCGAGCCGAAGCGGCCGTTGACCTTCACCGTGCACAGCTTGCACGAGCCGTGCGGCTTGAACTCGGGGTGATGGCAGAGATTGGGGATGTAGACCCCGGCGGCCAGCGCCGCCTCGAGGATCGACTGGCCCCGCTCGAAATGGATCGGCCGGCCGTCGAGGGCGAACTTGTCGTAGTCGTTCATGGGGCGTCTCCTCAGGCGTCCGAGAGCAGCCGGCTGTCGGCGTCGTCGCGGCCGGTGATCTCGCGGGCGCGGGCGAGCGCCGCGTCGAGGTCGAAGGCGGGTTCGAAGTCCCTGCGGGCGAGCCGTTTCTCGTAGTCCTCGCGGAAGCGGGCGATGGTGTCGGCGATCGCCGCGCCGGCGGTCTGGCCGAGGCCGCAGTGGCTGGCGGTGCGCATCACCTCGCGCAGGTGCTGCAGCTCGTTCATCTCGTATTGGGTGCCGTGGCCGGCGGCGATCTTGTCCATGATCTTGGCCTGGATGGTGGTGCCCACCCGGCAGGGGGTGCAGAAGCCGCAGCTCTCGTGTTGGAAGAAGTGCGCGAAGTTCAGCGCCACCTCGAACATGTCGCGATGCTCGCCGAAGACCATGAAGGAGCCGGCGGTCGGGACGTCCTCGAAGGCGATGCGGCGGCCGAACTCGCGGGTAGTCAGGCACTGACCCGCCGCGCCGGAGATCTGCACGGCGCGCGGGTTCTTCGCCCCGGCGTCTTCCAGCACCTGGGCGATGCGCACGCCGAAGGGATATTCGTAGATGCCCGGCCGTTCGACGTCGCCGGAGACCGAGAGGATCTTGGTGCCGGTCGACTGCTTGGTGCCGAAGCCCTCGTACCAGGCGCCGCCGTGCAGCGCGATCTCGGTCGCCTTGCACAGGGTCTCGACGTTGTTGACCACGGTCGGCTGGTTCTTGTAGCCGACGGTGACCGGGAAGGGCGGGCGGATGCGCGGGCGTCCCGCCTTGCCCTCCAGGCTCTCGATCAGCGCCGTCTCCTCGCCGCAGATGTAGGCGCCGGCGCCCATGTGGATCTCGATGTCGAAGTCGAACCCGTCGACGCCGAGGATCGAGCGACCGAGCAGGCGGGCGGCGCGCAGCTCGGCGAGTTTCTCCTCGAGCCCGGCCTTCATGTAGAGATATTCGCCGCGCAGATAGACGAGGCCGAGCTTCGCGCCGACGACGAAGGCGGCGAGCGCCATGCCCTCGAACACCCGCTCGGCGTAGAACTGCAGCAGCACTCGGTCCTTGAAGGTGCCGGGCTCGCCTTCGTCGGCGTTGCAGACGATGTAGCGCGCCTCGCCCTTGGCGTTGCGCGCCGCCTCCCACTTGACGCCGGTGGTGAAGCCGGCACCGCCGCGACCACGAATGTTGGAGCGCTTGACCTCTGCGAGATAGGCGTCGCGGCCCATCTCGATCGCGGCGCGCAGGGCCGAGCCGGAGGTGAAGTCGGCGCCGAGCAGCATGTCGGCGCGGCGGATGTTGTGGTCGACGCGGAAGAACTCGCTCGGCCATTCGGCGACCGGGACCTTCGAGCGGATCAGCTCGCAGATCTGATCGGCGCGGCGCAGCGTCATGTGGGTGATCGCCATGCCGTTGACCAGGATCGCCGGGCCCTGATCGCACATGCCGGTGCAGGAGGTGGTGTCGAGCGAGGCGAGACCGTCGGCGGTGACCTCGCCGCGCTTGACCCCGAGGCGACGCGCCATGTGATCGAAGATCGCCTGATTGCCGAGCATCCGATCGGTGATGTTGTCGGAGAACAGGATCCGATAGGCGCCGGTCGGCTGCCGCGTCAGGAAGGAATAGAAGTCGAGGGTGCTCTCGACGCTGCCCACCGGCAGATCGAGCCGCTCGGCCAGGACCTCGATCGCCCGTTGGGCCACATGGCCGTATTGCGCCTGGACGTCGCGCAGGATCTGGACGAGCCGTCCCGGATCGTCGCCGTGTCGCTTCAACGTCTCGTCGAGGAACGAGCCGAGCCCGGTCTCCTTCGTCGTCACCTCACCCTCCTGCCTCTCATGGGACTGGTGGCGGGTAGTCTTGGAGGCTGGCGGATCGGGACGATCTGACTTGCGTCAAACGCAGAACAGGAACTCGACGCGTCGCGGATCCCGGAACCGTCGGCCTCGACCCTCCGTCGCCGCCGACATGTCGCGCATCCTAGCCAAAAATCTCAGATTCCCCAATCGATTGCATTACCTATGTCGCCGATGCGACATCTTCCGTCGCCGGCTGGAAAGGGTATGACCGCTGCGAAATGCCGCGCGATCGTCAACAGTCTGAATTCATTAGAAAATCATGATATTCTTGGAACTTCGGCGCGACATGGCTCCCATGCGCCCGCTGCGAATCGATCCTTCGGCCGCGCCGCCGGGCGACGAACCGCGCGGCCACCCGGCCGCCATCGCAGAGGAGGGCGCGATCCGGCTCTCTCGGGGGCCGGTCGCGGCGTATGCGGCGCGGCGGCCCGGCGGAAGGGCGGTCGCGACCGCGAACGGCGGGCGCCGACCGAGCGCTTCGTTGATCGACCTCAAGGACGGCGGGGCGGCGAAGGTGGAATGGTCGGACGATCGGTCGATCGCGTGGGGCGAACGGCCCGATCCGTCGTGCCTGCGAGATCCTCGATGACCGAAGCCGCGCTCCCTCGTTTTCCTCGCCTCGTCGACCGGGTGGTCGGGCGGCTGCCGACGCTGCCGCTCGATCTGGCGCTGCGGCGGTTCATCGCCTCGCTCGCCGAGCGGCACCCGTCGCTGTTCTCGCGGCTCGACGATCAGGCCCGCAAGACCTTCCTGATCGATCCGATCGACGTCTCGATCGCCTTCGTGCTGAAGCCCGACCCGGCGCTGCCGCGGCTCGAGGCGGTGAAGCGGGCCCCCGACGGGACGATCGTCGCGGCGCGCGACGCGCGCATCGCCGGACCCCTGTCGGCGCTGGTCGGCATGGTCCACGGCGCCTTCGACGGCGATGCGCTGTTCTTCTCGCGCGACATCGTCATCGAGGGCGACACCGAGGCGGTGCTGGCGCTCCGGAACGCCGTCGACGACGCCGAGATCGATCTCGCCGAGGAGATCGCCGCGATCACCGGCCCGGCCTCGAAATACGTCGCCGAGGTCATCCGCCGCGCCGCGCCGCTCGCCGAGCGGCTGACCGGCGTCCCGCTCACCCGCGCCGGAGGCCCGACCCCGTGAACCAGGTCGCGACGCTCGTCCGTCCCGAACTCGTCTGCCCGGCCGGCACCCCGGCGGCGCTGCGCACCGCCGTCGAGGCCGGTGCCGACGCGGTCTATTGCGGCTTCCGCGACGAGACCAATGCCCGCAACTTCCCCGGCCTCAACTTCTCGGCCCAGGAGCTGACCGATTCGATCCGCTTCGCCCATGACCACGGGTCGAAGGTGCTGGTGGCGATCAACACCTTCCCGCGCGCCGGGGGCGAGACGCTCTGGCACGAGGCGGTGGCCAAGGCCGAGGGCGCCGGGGCGGATGCGGTGATCCTCGCCGATCTCGGGCTCGTCGCCCATGCGGCGGCGAAACATCCAAAGCTGCGGCTGCATCTCTCGGTGCAGGCGGCGGCGTCGAACCCGGACGTCATCCGCTTCTGGGCCGAGACCTTCGGCATCAAGCGGGTGGTGCTGCCGCGCGTCCTGACCGTTCCCGAGATCGCGGCGATCAATGCCGAGATCCCGTGCGAGACCGAGGTCTTCGTCTTCGGCGGCCTCTGCGTCATGGCGGAGGGGCGGTGCTCGCTCTCCAGCCACTGCACCGGCAAGTCGCCCAACATGAACGGGGTGTGCTCGCCGCCGAGCCATGTCGTCTATCGCGAGGAGGGCGACGAGCTGGTCGCCGAACTCGGCGGCTTCACCATCGACCGGACGCCGAAGGGGGTGCCGGCCCCCTACCCCACCCTGTGCAAGGGCCGCTTCACCGCCGGCAGCTATTCCGGCCACGTCTTCGAGGACCCGGTCAGCCTCGATGCGGCGCAGCTCATTCCGCCGCTGATCGATGCCGGCGTCACCGCCTTCAAGATCGAGGGCCGGCAACGCAGCCGCGCCTACACCCAAGCGGTGGTCGCCGCCTTCCGCAAGGCGGTCGACGACCACATGGCGGGACGGCCGATCGCCGCCGACATGACCAAGCGCCTCGCCGAGGGCCAGACCACCACCTCCGGCGCCTACAAGAAGACCTGGAGATGAGCCCCGCGATGACCCCGACGGCGACCTCCCCGGCCCTGGTGATGGGCCCGGTTCTCTACAACTGGCCGGTCGACCGATGGGCCGACTTCCTCGCCCAGGTCGCCGACGAGGTCGACGTCGACCGGGTCCATGTCGGCGAGGTGGTGTGCTCGAAGCGCGAGCCCTTCTATGCCGACCGGCTGCCGGAGGTGATCGAACGGCTCCAGCGCGGCGGCAAGACCGTCGTCGTCGACACGCTCGCCCTGGTGACGGTCAAGCGCGAACGCCAGTTGGTCGCCGATCTCGCCGCCCTCGACGGGGTCGAGATCGAGATCAACGACCCGACGCCGCTCGCCACGCTGGCGCCCGGCCGGCGCTTCGCGGTGTCGCCGCTGGTCAACGTCTACAACGAGGGTACGCTCGGGTGGCTGGCGGCACGCGGCGCCTGGAGCGTCTGCCTGCCGCCGGAACTGCCGCTGGTCTCGGTCGAGGCGCTGGCGCGGGAGGGGACGCGGCTCGGCATCGAGACCCAGGTCTTCGCCTTCGGCCGGCTGCCGCTCGCCATCTCCGGGCGCTGCTATCACGCCCGCATCCACGGGCTGGCCAAGGACAGCTGTCGCTACGTCTGCGCCGAGGACCCGGACGGGCTCGAGGTCGACACGCTCGACGGCGAGGCCTTCCTGTCGATCAACGGCGTGCAGACCCTGTCGCAGGACTGCGCCACGGTGATCGGCGAGATCGACGCGCTGCTCTCCGCCGGGGTGAACGCCTTCCGCCTCAGCCCGCAGACCGGCGACATGAAGGCGGTGGCGGCGACCTTCCGCGATCGGCTCGCCGGCCGCATCGACGATGCCGAAGCGCTCGCCCGCCTCGCCGCGGCGGAGTTGAAGGTGCCGCGCGGCCCGTCGATGATGCGCCGCGCCTGGGTGCCGGCCGGCGCGACGGGGGCGTGAGCGATCGCGCTCCCCCTCCCCGCTCGGCCGCCACGCCGGCCTTGCCTTCGCCATCGCCGACGTGTTGACTCGCCGCGGTACGCACGGGTTGCGAGGGCGACTCGTCGCGGCGCAAGGGACGACATGGCGACGGCGACCGACGAGAGCTTCACCGACCGACTGATCCGCCTCGGCTTCGTCGCCGCGGGCACGGTCGAGCCGTCGCCGGAGACGGGCGGACTGCGGGCGCTGCTGGAACGCTCCAGCCTGGAGCCGGCGGCCTTCGCCGAGCGGGTCGCCGAACACTTCGGCCTGCCGCGCGCCGAGCTCGAGGCGATGCAGGCGGGGCGGACGTTGGTCTCGGGCCTGTCGCGGCCGTTCCTGCGCGATCATGCGATCTACCCCTGGGAGACCAAGGCCGGCGAGGCGCGGCTGGCGATCGCCGATCCGACCGACGTCGCCTCGCTCCGGGTGCTCGAACTGACGCTCGGGCGTGCCGCCGCCCGCGAGGTGGCGAGCTTCGAGGAGATCGAGGCGCTGCTCCGCGCCCAGGCGGGCAGCGAGCCGGAGACGATCGAGGGCGCGGCCGAGGGCGGCCCCCTGCGCGACGCCGACGATCTCGACGATCTGCGCGACATGGCCTCGGGCGCCCCGGTGGTGCGCGCCGTCAACGAACTCTTCGAGCGGGCGGTGGAGGCGCGGGCGACCGACATCCACGTCGAGCCGTTCCGCAACACCCTGCAGGTGCGTCTGCGCATCGACGGGCTCTTGCGGCCGATCCCGTCGCCACCGGCGGCGATGTCGCGGGCGATCGTGTCGCGCATCAAGATCCTCGCCGGCCTCAACATCGCCGAGCGGCGCCTGCCGCAGGACGGCCGCGCCCGCATCCGGGTGGGCAGCGCCGAGATCGACCTGCGCATCGCCACCATGCCGACCACCCACGGCGAGGCGGCGATCGTCCGTCTGCTGGAGCGCAATCCGCGGCTGGTCAACCTGACCCGCCTCGGCCTCTGTGATCGCGACCGGATCGTGGTGGAGAACCACGTGGCGGCGCCGCACGGCATGATCGTCGTCACCGGACCGACCGGTTCGGGTAAGACGACGACGATCGCCGCCATCCTCGCTCATCTCAATCAACCGCTGCGCAAGATCCTGACGATCGAGGACCCGATCGAATACGAGATCCCGGGCGTCAACCAGTCCCAGGTCAAACCGGCGATCGGGCTGACCTTCGCCACGGCGCTGCGCGCCTTCCTGCGCCAGGATCCGGACGTGATCATGGTCGGCGAAATGCGCGACGGCGAGACGGCCAAGATCGGCGTCCAGGCCTCGCTCACCGGCCATCTGGTGGTGACGACGCTGCACACCAACACCGCCGCGGCGGCGGTGATGCGCCTCGCCGACATGGGGGTCGAACCCTATCTGCTCGCCTCGACGCTCAGGATGATCATCGGCCAGCGGCTCGTCCGGTTGCTCTGCCCGGAATGCCGGTCGACCGAGGCGATCGACGCGGCGGCGCTCGCCCGCGAGCCGCGCTACGCGGCGCTGGGGCTGAGGATCGGCGACAGCGTCGGCCGGGCGGTCGGCTGCCCGCACTGCGGCGGCTCGGGCCATCGCGGCCGCATCGCCGTCTTCGAGGTGCTGGAGGTCTCCGAGCCGATCCGGCGGATGATCACCCGCGGCACCGGCGACGGCGAGATCGAGGCTCAGGCGGAGGCCGAGGGCATGTCGACGATGATCGCCGACGGACTGGCCAAATGCCGCGCCGGCCTGACCACGGTCGACGAGATCCTGCGCGTCACGGCGAGCCGCTGATCATGGTCCAGGTGCGCTACAAGGCCCTCGACGCCGCCGGCCGCTTCTCCACCGGCACGATGGAGGGGGCGAGCGAGGCGGAGGTGGCCGAGCGGCTGACGCGCGGCGGCCACGTGGTGCTGGAGACGGCGAGCGGCCGGCCGGCGGGCGAGGCGTCGAGCCTGTTCTCCTTCCGCCGGGCGGCGGGGGCGCGGGACGTCACCACCTTCCTCGCCGATCTGGCGCTGGTGCTGCGGGCCGGCCTGCCGCTCGACGAGGCACTCGATCTCGTCGCCTCGGAAGAGGCGAGCAGCATCGCCTCGGTGGCGCGGGATCTGCGCCGCTCGGTCACCGGCGGCGCCGGCCTCGCCGAGGCGATGGGCGGCCACGGGCGGCTGTTCGGCTCCGACGTGATCACCATGGTGCGGGTGGCGGAGGCCGCCGGGACGCTCGACAAGGTGCTGCGTTCGGTCGCCGAGGCGCGTGCGCGATCGGAGCGCATGGTCGAGACGATCTCGTCTTCGCTGCGCTATCCGGCGTTCCTGCTGCTCGCGGCCAGCGCCGTGCTGATCTTCTTCCTGATCGCCGTGGTGCCGCAATTCGCCGGGGTGCTGCGCGACTTTGGGGCGAAGCAGACCGGGGTGGTCGGCTTCGTGCTGGCGGCATCGGACTTCCTGATCGCCGAGGGCCAGATGGTGGCGGCGGGCGCCGCGGCGCTGCTGCTGGCGCTGCTCCTGATCTTCCGCCGGCCCGAGGCGCGGGCGCGGCTCGCCAGCCTCCTCGCCCGGCTGCCCGGGCTCTCGGGTCTCGTCGCGCTGCGCCGCACCACCGTCTTCTGCGGCGGCCTCGCCACCCTGCTCGGCAACGGCGTGACGCTCACCGAGGCGCTGCGGGTGCTCGGCGACCTGCCCGGCGCGACCGGAGCGGAGCTGCAACGGGTCGGCGAGGGGGTGCGGCGCGGCAAGCGGCTGGTCGAGGCGATCGGCCAGGAGAACTATCTGCCGCCGCTCGCCCTCAACATGCTGCGGCTCGGCGAGGAGACCGGCGAACTCGCCGAGATCTCGCGCCGCACCGCCGACTTCTACGAGGCCAAGCTCACCGCCCGGCTGGAGCGGCTCACCGGCATCGTCGGGCCGGCGGCGATCGTCGGCATCGCGGTGATGGTCGGCGGCCTCATCGTCTCCATTCTTTCGGCGCTCTTGAGCATCAATCAATTGGTACTGTAGCGTCGCGCCATTCCCGCGATGCGTAGACGAGAAGGACGGACCCCGATGCGGTTGACCAGGACTGCGGAACGCTCGACCGTGGCGGGATCGGCCAGCGCCGGCTTCACGTTGGTCGAAATGCTGGTGGTGCTGGTGATCATCGGCCTGATCATGGGCCTGGTCGGCCCGCGCGTGCTCAACTACCTGACCGACGCCCGCGAGAAGACCGCCAAGATCCAGATCGAGAGCTTCAAGAGCGCGATCGATCTCTATTTCCTCGACACCGGACGCTATCCCTCGTCGAACGAGGGGCTCTCGGCGCTGGTCAAGAAGCCGGGCGGCGTCGACGGCTGGAACGGCCCCTATCTGCGCGGCGGCAGCGTGCCGGTCGATCCGTGGGGCCATGCCTATGTCTACCGCTCGCCGGCCGACCGGGCACCCTACGACATCACCACCCTCGGACCGCAGGGAGGTGCCGGCGGTGGCACGGGCAAGGCGCCGCAGCGCTGAGGCGGGCGAAGCCACGGGTGCGGTCCGCCACGGCGAGCGCGGCGTGGTGCTGCTCGACATCGTGCTGACCCTGGCGGTGCTGCTGCTCACGGTCCGCATCGTCTGGCCGCTGTTGCCGACCCATACCTCGCCGGCGCGGCTCGCCGCCTGGGCGACCGAGATCGCATCGCTGATCGAGACCGACCGGATCTCGGCGGCGCGGCTCGGACACGGCGTCGCGACCCGCATCGACGTGTCGCGACGGCTGTTCGTCGGCGGCGCCCGCGGCCGGGTGGTCAAGCTGCCGGCCGACGTCGGGCTCGAGGTGGTGACGACCGAGGACTGCACGGTGGAGCCCGACCGCTTCGCTCTCGGCTTCGCCCCGGACGGGCGGTCCTGCGGCCTGACGATGACGCTCCGGGTGCCGGCGGGGACGTCGGCGCTGGTGACGGTCAACTGGCTGACCGGGCTCGTCGAGGTGACGGGAGGCGTGCGTGGACGGGGATAGACGCGCCGGCTTCATGCTGCTCGAGGTGCTGGTCGCGGCGGTGGTCGCGGTGGTGCTGATCACGCTTCTGACCCGCATCGCCGGCGACAATGCCCGGCGGGCCGAAACGATCCGCGCCATGTCCGGTGCCATGGCGGTGGCGCGCAGCGTGCTCGAGGAGGCCTCGGCGCGCAACGTGCTCGCGACCGGCGAGCGGCGCGGCCAGGCCGGCGCCTACGGCTGGGTGGTGGTGACCGAGAGCCTCGGCGAGGTGATGCCGGCGCCGATGTTGTCGGGCGCCGATCAGGAGGGAGCCGCCGCCCGGACCCGCGAGGCGCAGCAACCGAAGTGGCGGCTCTTCCGCGTCGGCGTCGCGGTGGTCGCCCCCGACGGACGGCGGACGACGCTCGAGACGCATCGGCTCGCCCCGATCGGCGGCACGTGAGGATCTCCGCGTGACCGGCTCGCCCCGCCCCTCCCTGCCCCATCGATGCCACCGGCCCGATCCGCCGGCCGACGGACGCGCCGGTTTCGGCCTGATCGAGGCGATCGTCGCCCTGGCGATCGCCGGGCTGGTGCTCGCCGCGATCACCGAGATCGCCGGGCGGACGCTGCGCTCGTGGAACCGCGGGCTGTCGACGGTGGCGGCGGTCGAACGCAGCGACATCGCCCTCGGCCGGCTCGCCGCCGATCTCACCGGGCTGCTGCCGGTGCCGCTCGCCAATGCCGACACGCCCGAGGTGCTCTTCGCCGGCGACGAACACGGCATGGCCTTCACCGCGCTGACCCCGCTCGACCGGTCGAACGACGGCATCGCGGTGGTCGAGATCGGCATCGAGGCGGGGCGCGACGGGGCGGTCGTGACGCGGCGGCTCCGGCGCGGCCGCGATCTCGGGTTGCGCGACGGCGACCGGGTCGTGCTGCTCTCCGGGCGGCTCGACATCGCCTTCGCCTATCGCGACCAGCGGGGCAAGCGGGTGACGCGCTGGTCGACCCCGGGCGAGGTGCCGCGCGGCGTGGTGGTGACGCTGGTCGGGGGGCGCGAGGGCGGCGGCATGCCGGTGGCGATCGTGCTGCCGGTGCCGGTGGCGATCTCGGTCTCCTGCCTGCTGCCGCCGGCCGACGGCACACCGGCGGCCACCCCCGGCGCCGCTGCCGGGCGCGGGGTGACGCCGGCTCCGACCGGCGGCGAGGGCGAGGCGCAGGCGGAGGCCCCGCCGAGCGCCAACGAAGCGGACCGGCGCAAGCGCTGCGCCACCGGCCCGATCGCCGGCGGCGAGCCGGCGAGCGGCGAGGGCGGCGGCCGGCCGAAACCGATCGGTGGAGGGGGCGGCGGATGAGACGACGCGGCTCGATCCTGGTCGCGGTGCTGTTGCTGGCGAGCCTGCTCACGGTGTTCGTCGGCGTCACCGGGGACCGACTGGTGGTGGCGACGGCGGCGACCCACAATGCCGGCGAGGACATCGCCGCCGACGTGGCGGTGCGGGGTGCGGTCGAGTTCCTGTTCGCCCGCAGCGGCGGCAACTTCGCCACGCTCGCCGGGGTGGCGAGCCTCGTCTATCCGGGGATCACCGTCGAGGCCGTGGCGACCAACGAGGCGGCGCGGATCGACCTCAACCTGGCGCCCGAGGAGCTGATCGTCGGCGTCTTCCGGGCCGCCGGGGTCGATGCGCAACAGGCCGAGCGGGATGCCCGGGTGATCATCGACCGGCGGCGCGATCCTAAGCAGAAAATCGATCGCCGCAAGCCGCCGCTGGTCGAGCCGGCCGGGCCGATCGAGCACATCCGCCAACTCGATCGCCTCGGGGTCATTCCACCGGCGCATCTCCAGGCGGTGGCGCCCTATGTCACGGTCACCAGCCTGGAGCCGCGGGTGGCGGTGATGGTGGCGCCGCGGGCGGTGGTGGCGGCGCTGCCGGGGATCGACCCGAGCCGGGTCGACGCCTTCCTCGCCGAACGACGGACCTGGACCGGGCGGTTCGAAACGCTGATGCGCCGTTACGGAATCGTCCAGGATCATGTATCGAGAGACGGATCGAAGGCGGTGCGGCTGGCGATGACGGTGCGCATCGGGACGCATCGCATCCGCGGTTACGAAGTGGTCGCCGCGGCCTTGCCGAACGACGACGAACCGTATCGAATCCTCTCGTGGAACGGGAACATGCAGCCGGCGGGCGGCGGGGTTCCGTGATGCCGAGGAGAGCCGAAGGGACGATGGTGACGAGCCTCAGCGAGGCCTGGCGATGGTGGATCGACGGACTGGTCGACGCCGTCCTCCTGGTGGAGGCGCGCGTGCGACGGGTCCGGCCGGTGCGGCTCGCCCCGCGCGGCGACGGCCATGTCGTCGTCCATCGCGGCGGACGGCGTGGCCGCCGGGTGTTGCGGGTCGGGGCCGAGGGGCTCGCGCCCGCCCGCTTGGCGCGTACCCTGAAGGGGCGGGCGATCGAGGTCGAGGTCGGCGCCGACGAGGTGGTGGTGCGCCGGCTCGGGCCGCTGCCGCCGGAGAGCCGGCCCTATGTCGACGGCATCGTCGCCCATCAGTTGGAGCGCATGACCCCCTGGCTCGCCGCCGATCTGATCGTTCGCAACCGCATCGAACCGGTGGGACCGGACGATCCGCGCCTGACGGTCACGGTGGCGGCGGCATCGCGCGCCATGCAGGCACGGCTGTGCGGCGCACTCGACGCGCTCGGGCCGAAGGAGATTCGGCTGGTCCGCCCGGCGAGCGGCGGCGAGGCGGAGATCGCCCTGCCGGTGGCGGCGGCGGATCTGGCGGCGGAACGGGCGCGCATCGGCCGGACGCTGCGCTTCGGTCTCGCGGGTCTGGCGCTCGCCGCGGCGATCGGCGCCTGGAGCTGGAGCACCGCGATCGGCGATCTCGACGGCGAGACCGCCGAACTCGAGGAACGGCTCGAGGGCTACCAGCGCCGGCTCGCTCCGGCGCGCGACGCGGCGGCGAGCGACCGCGAACGGATCGCGGCGCTGTCACGCGAGACGCCGATGGCGGTGATCGCGCTCGACACGCTCTCGGCGGCGCTTCCCGACGAGGCCCATCTCAGCCAGTTGCAGATCGGCCGCGGCCGGTTGCGGATGACCGGCGTGACCCGTGACATCGCGGCGCTGACCACGGCGATGGAAGGCGCCGGCGGCTTCGCCGAACCGGTGTTCTCGGCGCCGACGGTGCGCCTCGCCCAGGGCGATCGCTTCACGCTCGACCTCAGGGTCGCGACCGGCGGGGGGGCGAAGCGATGATCACCGCGTTCACCGCCTCGCCGCACCGCCACGCGCTCGCGGCGAGCGCTCTTCTCGGGGCGATCGTCGTCGTGCTGATCGGCCTGGCGCTCCATGCCTGGAGCGATGTCGGCGAGCGCGCGGCGCGGCTCGAGGACCGGCGCTTCGAGGTCCAGGCGATCGCGGCGCGGCTCCGGGCACGTGGGCCGGAACTGGCACGCAGCGAGCGGACACTCGCCGCCGACCCGTTCCTGCCGGGAGCGACGCCGACGCTCGCCGCCAACGCCTTCCAGCGGCGCATCGTGGCGGTGGCCGAGGAGGCCGGGGTGACGCTGAAGACCATAGGCGCCGAGGCGGCCGGCGACCTCGAGGCCGGCGAGTTGCCGCACATCGTGCTGCAGGCGAGCGCCACGGCGCGGGTCGGGGCACTCCAGGCCTTCCTCTATCGCATCGAGACCGAGGCTCCCTTCGTGCTGGTCGACGATCTGACGATCCGTGCGCCGCAGGCGCCGGCCGGCGGCGCGACGGCGCCGTCGCTCGACCCCGAGTTGGAGGTCGACCTTCGGCTCTTCGGCTATCCTTCGCGGAAGGAGGGCTGAGCATGCGCTGGGCCCGTCTGTTGTCGCGGCTGACCCTCGCCCTCATGCTGGCGGCGACGGCGCGTTCCGGTCTCGACGACGCCTTCGGCGCGGCCGCCACGCCGGCCAGGGCGCCGGCCACCACCGCCGGACCGCGACCGCCGCCGGTCGAAGACGCCGAGCCGGCCGACGAGGCGGGCATGACCGACGACACCGGCGAGACGGTGCCGCCGGAGGAGGAGCCGGCGGCCGAAGCGGAGACGGGCACCGACGCCGAGACGGCCGTCGAGGCGGACCCCGAGTCCACCGACGCGACGGTGGTCGAGAGCGACGGCGAACCGGCCGAGGCGACGGACGGCGAGGCGGCGGCCACGACCGGCGAAGCGCAGGACGACGGCGGCGCGGCGTCTGCCGCGGCGCCGGACCGCCCCCCCGAACCGATCGACGGACGGCAAGCCGCCCCGGGACCGGACCCCGCTCCACCGGCGGTGACGCCGCCGGGGCCCTCGAAGGAGCGGCCGAGCCTCGTCCATCGCACGCCGCCGCCCGCCGGCTCGCCGGCACCGCCGCCGCCGAAGGCCGAGGCACTGCCGCGACCGCCGCGATCCCTGCTCGGCGAAGGAGCACCGCCGGCATCGGGCGGCGCGCCCCGGTCGCCGGCGTCTGCCGCGCCGAAGACCGATGCGGCCGGCGCGGCGCCGCGGGCGCCGGACACCGACCCGGGCGACGGTCGGGGGCTGCCGAGCCTCGCCGGGCTGACGGCGACACGCGAGCGGCCGCTGTTCGTGCCGGGCCGGCGCGGACCGGACCAACGGTCGGCGGTGGCGGTGACCCTCGAACCGGCGGCGCCGGGCGGGGAGATCGAGCCGCCCGAATCCCCCTTCACCGCGGTGCTCGGCGGCGTCGTCTCCGGACCAGGGCTCGAACTGGCGATTCTGATCGACCCGTCGACCAATGCGGTCAGCCGGGTGAAGCGCGGCGAGGACCACGACGGCTGGACTCTCGCCGAACTCGATCGGCGGACGGCCACCTTCCGGCGCGGCGACGAACAGGCGGTGCTGAGGCTGAAGCCGCCGGGTTCGACGGTGGTGCCGGGCGTCGGCGGCAGCGACGACGAGGCGCCGAAGCCGGCCGCCGCAAGGCCCGGACCGCGCCCGCACGGCGGCCCGCCGCCGGAGGTCGAGACGAGCGAGGAATGAAAGCGAGCCGATGACGGTCGGACGGGCATGAGCCGACGGCCGGCGCCGCAGCGTCCCGGCCTCGCGGCGGCGGCGCGGGGCGGCGGGCCGGCTCAGCCGATCGCGAAGGGCGAGAAGCGATCGATCAGGCCGGTGCGTTCGGCGAGGAAGCCGAGCCACAGGGCCGGCGCCAGGA
>ERZ1645187.2718-NODE-2718-length-15336-cov-93.926510_pt1 | contig 15336 bp, 16 predicted proteins | sample MGYA00575352_ERZ1645187 | MGnify/ENA primary metagenome ERZ1645187 (study PRJEB40837, sample SAMN11349314) | freshwater sediment metagenome | isolation source: river sediment | host: Sediment | place: India: Wazaribad , New Delhi | collected 2017-02-21 ...
CGTCGTTGACGATGTCGGCGAGCAGTTCCTCCTGCTCGGCGATCGACATCACCAGGTTCTTCAGCTGGATGATCTCGTTGATGACGTCCGAGATCTCCTCGCGCGCCGATTCCGGATCGAGGCGGGCGAGCTGGGAGAGGTCGATGGTGTCGATCAGCGCCGAGAAGATCGACGACTTCGTGTCGTAGTAGTCTTCGGACTTCTGCCGCTCCGGGGGGCGTCCCGGCGGGATCGGCATGTTGGGATCGGCCGAGACCGCCGGCGAGGGCGACGGAGGGGCCGACGAACGGGCGGGCGCGGTGGCGGGACGCGGCGCGGGCGCGGCCCCGGCCGGCCTGACGCCGCCTCCCGTCGGTTCACTCGTTCCTCTGCGTCCGAACATGCGTTCTCACCCCGTCGACGGGTTCACGACGCCTTCTTCGCCCGCAGCTTCTCGAGCAGCGGTGCGAAGGGCGACTTCTTGGCCTTGCGGACCTCGGCCCGACCGGTGACCTGCCCGGCCAGGGCGCGGAAGGTCTCGGCGACCTGATGCTTGGCGTCGAGTTCGCCGATCATCAGCCCCTTGTTGGCGGCGTTGCCGAACAGTGCGGCGTCGAAGGGGATGGTGGCGGCGACGGCGAGGTCGAGCGCCTTGGCGAATTCGTCGAGTTTGATCTCCGGGCGCTTGGGCATGCCGACCTGGTTGAAGACCAGACGCGGCGGCGCGTCGTTGGGCCGGGCGGAGCGCAGCACGTCGGCCAGATTCTTGGCATTGCGCAGGTTGGCGAGATCGGGGGTGGCGACGATCACCACCTCGTCGGCCTCGCGCAGTTGGCGGCGCACCCAGTTGGTCCACTGGTGCGGCAGATCGATCACCACCACCGGCACGTTGCCACGCGCCACCTCGATCGTCGGATCGAAGGCGAGTTCGTCGAAGTCGTAGGTGCGATCGAGCAGCGACGGCGCCCCGAGCAGGCTCAGATGGTCCGAGCACTTGGTGAGCAGGCGATCGAGGAAGACCTCGTCGACGCGCTCGGGCGACATGAGCGCCTCGAGCACACCCTGGGTCGGGTCCTGGTTGAAGTCGAGCCCGGCGGTGCCCCAGGCGAGATCGAGATCGGCGACGAGGACGTCGTTGGTGAAGGCCTTGGCGATCGCCCAGGCGACGTTGTGGGCGATGGTCGAGGAACCACAGCCTCCCTTGGCGCCGATGAAGGCGATCGAGCGGCCGAGAACCGCCGCTTCGGGGCTGTGGTAGAGGTCGCCGATGGTGCGCAGCACGTCGAAGAGGTCGAGGGGGGCGACGACGTATTCGCTGACGCCGCGGCGCACCAGCTCGCGATAGAGCAGCACGTCGTTGACGTGACCGATGACCAGCACCTTGGTGCCGGGGTCACAGACCTCGGCGAGCCCGTCGAGATGGCCGAGGATGTCCTCGCCGCTGCCCTTGGATTCGACCACCACCAGATTGGGAGTGGGAGCGGAGCCGTAGAACTCCACGGCGGCGGGCAGGCCGCCCATCAGCACCTTGACGTGGGCGCGCGACATGCGCCGGTCCTGCGACGCGCCTTCGAGGGCGGCGGCGACCTCGGGGGTCTCGCAGAAGGCCTGGATGGCGATGCGCGGGATCGACCGCGGCTCGGCCGTGTCGGCGTGGATGGGGCGTTCGTTGTTCTGACGGGTCATCACTCACCCCCTCCGCTGCCGACCTTGGAGGCGCTGGTATCGGGGAGCTTGAAGTCGGATCTGGTCTTCTCACCCTTGCGATAGGCCTGGAGCACGGCGGCGCGACGGGTGGCGTCGGCCTTGCCGAGCGGCGCCGGGGCGACGAGGTCGGACGGCTCGGCGACCTGGGCGGCGATGTTGGCCTGGGTGGCGCAACCGAAGTTCCAGTAGTCCGAATTGTCGAAGGAGCCGGCGACCTGATCGGGCCAACGACCGCAGCGATGCGGCACGCGCGCAACGATCCGCGGATAGGCGAGGCGGATCGGGGCCGCGTCCTCCGGACCGACGGCGGCGTAGGGCACCTTGGAGACGGCATGCGCGGCGAAGCCGGCGCGGCCGAGCGCCTCGGTGATCTCGCGGGAGGCGCGATAGGCGGAGGCCTCGTTGCGCGAACCGCTCGGCACCATCACGGTGATGCCGCTGGCACCCTGCTCGCGCGCCTGGCGCCCGAAGCTCTCGATCGCCGCGACGAGATGGCGCGGCAGCGCCGCGCCCTGACTGCCGACCGGAACGTCGAAGGTCTCCTCGCCCTCTTCCACCACGATCGGGTGGCGGGTGCGGAAGCCGTCGTTCGGCACCGAGCCGGTGACCGAGGGCTCGTACCGGGTGGTGTTGCAGGCGGCGGTGAACAGCGTCAGCACCAGCGCCCCGGTGAGGGCGAGGGTGCGTCCGAGACGCGAGGCGGGCCGGATCGTCGGGCTCATGATGGCGTCGACCTCACTCGAAGATATAGCCGTACTGGCCGCGGTAGGAGCCCTTGGGGGCGCCGTCGACGGTGCGATACATGCGGTTGAGACGGCCGAGGAAATAGCCCGCGGCATCGTTGGTGGGCTGGAAGTTCTGATCCGGACGCTGGAGACGGGCGGCCGCGACCGGCTTGACCACCAACGGCTGGACGAAGATCACCAGTTCCGACTGCGAGCGCTGGAAGTCGCGCGAGCGGAACAGGGTGCCGAGGATCGGCAGCTTCATCATGCCCGGAGTGCCGGCGAGTGCCTGCTTGACGTCGTCCTTGATCAGGCCGCCGAGGACCATGGCACCGCCCGAGGGGATCTCGAGCGTGGTCGCGGCACGACGCACGCGGAGCGCCGGGATCGTCAGGTTGGAGATGGTCACCGCGCCGTCGGAGGTCAGTTCCGACACCTCGGTCTTCACCGTCAGCGAAATCCGATCGTCGGCGAGCACCACCGGCTGGAAGTTGAGGCCGATGCCGTAGGTCTTGAACTCGACACCGACGGTGTTGCCGCTGGTGCCGGAGGTCTGGCTGACCGGGATCGGGTATTCGCCACCGACGAGGAACTGGGCCTGTTCGCCCGACAGGGCGGACAGGTTGGGCTCGGCCAGGGTCTTGAGCAGGCCGTTCTGCTCGAGCGCCTGGAGGCGGCCGCTGATCCCGGAGTTGTTGCCGAAGGACAAGGCTCCGGTGGCCGTCACTGCCGGATCGACGGCCGGCGTGATCGGGAAGGCGTTGGAGGTGGCGAGCGTCGACGCCCAGTTGCCGTTGGTGATGGCGCTGGTCAGATCGATGCCGAGCTTCTTGACGACGTCGCGCTGGACCTCGGCGATGGTGACGCGGAGCATCACCTGATCCTTGCCGCGGATGGTCAGCGCATTGACCACCTGGACCGTCGAACCGGACGAGGCAGAGCCGCCCGACGCGGTGGCGCTCGAACCGGACGAGCCGGTCGAGCCAGTGGCGGTGGCGTCGACCGGTGCGCCGACGAATCGGGAGGCGACCTCGTAGGCCTGGATGGCCTCGCCGCCGGAACCGACGGCGCCGGAGAGCACGACCGTGCCGGAGACGGCCTCGACGCGGATCTCGCTCCGCGGCAGCAGGCGCTTCAGCAGACCCTCGAGAGCGCGGGTGTCGACCTGGACCTGGAGTTCGAGATTGGCGATCGGCCGACCGGAGGCGCCGAAGACGACGATGTTGGTGTTGCCGAACTTGTTGCCGATCAGATAGAGGCGCCGGGCGGAGCGGACGACGGCGTCGGCGACCTTGGGATCGGAGACGAGCACGTCGCGGATGTCCTCCTCGAAATCGAGGATCTTCGACTTCGACAGCGGCAGTTGGACGACGCGGTCCTGAGTGCGGTCGACGCCGGAGACCCGATCGATGCGCGGGGCCGGGGCATCGTCGACGGCGTGGGCCGCGGTGCCGGCGAAGCCGAGCACCGCCGCGAAGAGCGCGGCGGTCGCGGCGGACCGGACGGAGACCAGACTGCTGAACATGCCACTCACCTCAGACTTCGCATCGACGTTCACGGGCGAGGCCGCTCACCGACGCATCGACACCGTCGACTGGACACCGAAACGCACCATCTTCACCGAGCCACCGGAAGACTCCGGCTCCTCCTCGATCGGCGCACCCTCGCGATCGCGCAGAGCGCGCAGAGCGAGCGAGATCACGCCGAGCTGGGTGGACTGCGCCATGACCTCGGCCTGACGCGGGCTGAGCTCCAGCGTCACCGTGTCCTTGGCGAGCATCGCCGCGTCGCCCTTGCCGTCGGAGATCTGTTGATCGACGGCGAGGATGCGGACGTTGGTCAGAATGGTCTCACTGACGTAGGGGTCGCCGCCGGAGTTGCCGGCCTTCGGGGCGGCGCGGGTCAGGATCACGTCGACGTGGTCGCCCGGCAGGATGAAGCCGCCGGCGGTGGACGCCGCCTTCACTTCGACCGCGCTCGCCCGCATGCCGGGCGTCAGGATCACCGACATGAAGCCGCGATCGGCCTTGATCAGGCGCTGCTCGCGCACCGGCTCACCGGCGAGGAGCGGCGAACGCGCCACCATGCCGACGAAGGCCTCGGCCGCGTCGGACTTGGCGATGCGGTTGACGTAGACCTCGGCGATGCCGGCGCGGGGGAAGGACTGCCAGACCAGATCACCGGCGGCGATGCGGTAGCCGAGCGGCAGATCCTTGGCGGCGACGAGCACGTCGATCGTGTCGAGACGCGGTGCCTCCTGCTGGACCGCCGCGACGGGGACCGCCGCCGGCTCGCGGCTCGACATCTTCACCGCCAACATGGCGGCGACGATGCCGGCACCCAGAGCGATCGCCAGAACGAGGAGGCGCGTGACCTTCATGACCCAGACCCGAAAACGCATGGGACATCCACGATGTCCATCGCAGCGCAGTCTCGGGCGCAATTGGTTCAGGTATGGTTAACGAGATCTGTCGAAAGGTCGTGAAAATTCCGTCAACGGGGGGCGCCCACCGTGTCGGACGGCCGCAACGGCGGCTCAACCGAGAAAACGCATCCACATCGTTTCGGGAAAGACCTGCAGCGCCGCGGCCGAGAGGGCCACGCCATAGGGTACGCGGCGGTGCTCCTGAAAGCGGGCGAGGAAGCCGACCTTGAGCGCAGGCAGCGGGTCGAGCATGCGATCGGAGACGAGCGCGAGCAGGGTGAGCACTCCGCCGTAGATCGAGAACGTCACGGCGTAGTCGAGGAGGTGCCCCCAACCCAGCCAGAGCGCCACGGCGGCGGCGAACTTGACGTCACCCCCGCCCATCCAGCCCATGGCGAAGCAGGCGAAGCCGATGGCGAAGACCAGGGCGGCGGCGGCGAGATGGGTCCCGACCTGCGACCAGCCCGGTGCGGCGAGGGCGAGGCCCAGGAGACCGGCGACGGCGAGGCCGACCGAGACACGGTTGGCGATGGTCATCGTCATGAAGTCGGTGACCGCCGCCCAGACGACGAGCACCGGAAACACCAGCATCACCAGCGTCAGCGCCATCTGCGACATCTCGTTCTCCAAGCTCGGTGCCCCACGGGCGCGATCATTGTGCGACGCGGGGCTGAAGGCGGCGTAAACGCCTGCGGGTCACGCCGAAGGAGGGCGACGAGCCCCCCGGAACGAAGAGAGGCGGGCCCTCGGAGCCCGCCTCTCGTTCGGACGACGCCGATCGCTCACTTCATGTTGCCGGCGAGATCGGTGAAGGTCTTGTTGAGGTTGTTGCCGAGCGCCTGGGCGCCGCTGATGATGGCGACGGCGACCAGCGAAGCGATCAGGCCGTACTCGATCGCGGTGGCGCCGGACTCGTCCTTGAGGAAACGGGTGAACAGGGTCATCTTGCAGCTCCTTGAACTCTCTACACGGTACTCTCGAACTCCGGGCCGCTTGCTCGGTCGGCCACTCGAAGTCTGGAGAGACCATACCCCCCTCCCTCTAAGACCGAGTAAATTTGATTGGTTATCCAATTCTGTACGGCCGGAATCGGTGCCATGCCTAACGTAGACTTGCCGAGATCGCCGACCCGGGGGAGGGGCGAGAGAGGGGGACGGCAGGCGCGGCGGGGTCCGGTTCACGACCACCGACGCGGCCGGAGTTCCGTTGGGGAAGATCGTCGTACGATCGAAGCGCGCGCGTCGCTCGCGGGCGCGCGCGGAGGCGAGGCCGGCGTCTTAAGCCTTCGTTCACCAAGACCGGGCAGGATCGAGGATCGAAGAACCCTCGAACGAGGTCGGGTCCCGTGCGCGTTTCCTCTCCCCTGGTGCTCTCTCTGGCCCTGGTCGCGAGCCTCGGCGCACCGGCTGCGGCGAAAGATCCCATCTCGGTGATCATCGACCGCGCCAAAGTGATGCGCATCTCGGCACCGGCCGCCACGGTGGTGATCGGCAATCCGGCGATCGCCGACGCCACGGTGCAGGACCGCCAGACGCTGGTGATCACCGGCAAGATGAGCGGCATCACCAATCTGGTGGTGCTCGATTCCAAGGGGCAGTTGATCGCCGACGAGTTGGTCAACGTCGAGAAGCCACAGGCCGGCTACGTCACGGTGCAGCGGGGCGGTGCTCGCTTCACCTATTCCTGCACGCCCCACTGCAACGCCGCGGTCGAGCCGGGCGACTACGGCGAGCACTTCAGCGCGGCGCAGAGCCAGAGCGCCGCCCGAACCGGCATGGGTCAGCAGTCCGCCGGGATGCAGTGACCCGGTCCGACGCCGCACCCGATCCACCGCCCGTCGGCGGCGGCGCTGCGACGACCCGCGTCTGAACCGAATTTTCAGCTTTCCGCGCCATGCTCTCCACCGGAGGCCCCCTCCCCTCGCCCCACGAGCGAGGCTTCGGAGTGAGACGAGCATGTTGCGACGGCGATTTCGGCCGAACCCGCCACCAGAGCCGCTCCCGGCCACGATCGAGCGACGGAGCCCGATCGCTCTCCTGCGCGATCGGCGCGGTGCGACGGCGGTCGAATTCGGTATCCTCGCCCTGCCGTTCATGGCGCTGATGGGAGCGATCTTCGAATCCGCCCTGTGTTTCCTCGCCGGGCAGGTCCTCGACACCGCCGTGGCCGACGCCAGCCGCCTGATCCGGACCGGACAGGCGCAGGCGGCCGGCTATTCCCAGGCGCAGTTCCTCACGCAGGTGTGCAACCGTCTCTACGTGCTCTTCGACTGCGCCGGCCTCAGCATCGACTCGAAGGTCTATACGAACTTCACATCGGCGACGACGACGATGCCGATCGACACGAACAAGAACTTCAACACGTCGGGATTCGGCTTCCAGATGGGCGGCTCGTCGGAGATCGTCGTGGTGCGGGTCTATTATCAATTCCCGCTCCACTTCAACAAATTGGGCCTCGATCTCTCCAATCTCGCCAGCGGCAAGCGGTTGCTCGCCGGCGTCTCGGCCTTCCGCAACGAGCCCTTCCCATGGTGAGGACCGGCGACATGGCCCAGGACGCCCCCTCCTCGAGCCGCAGCCGCTCGACGCTGCTCGCCTGCCTGAGGGATCGTCGCGCCGTCTCGGCGGTGGAGTTCGCGCTCCTGCTGCCGGTGATGCTGACGCTGTTCATCGCCGGCAACGAGCTGTCGCAGGCCCTCACCATCTATCGCAAGGTCAGTCATACCGGCAGCGCGCTCGGCGACCTGGTGTCGCAGGTGTCGACCATCTCGACCGCCGAGATGACCAACATCCTCGCCGCCTCGACCGCGATCATGACCCCCTACAGCGCCTCCGGCGTGAAGATCGTCGTCTCGGCGGTCAACTACACCACCGCGAGCGGCTTCAAGACGGCGTGGAGCGTCGGGCAGAACACCACCGCCTGGACGACCAATTCGGCGCCGCCGATCACCATTCCCTCCGGTCTGGTGAGCAACGGGCAGCAGCTGGTGGTCACCAGGGTGCAGTACACCTACACCTCGACCTTCTCGACCTTCATGCAGGACATTCTCGGCGGCACGTCGCTGACGCTCGCCGACACCGCCTATCTCAGGCCGCGCGTCTCCACCACCATCGCCTATCCGAGCCCGAACTGAGGCCCCGCGAGGGGGGCGCGGGATCGACGGATCCGAGCCCCCCGGAACGGACGCTCGGCTCACCCCGGCGGAGTCGTACCGGTGGTTCGCGGCGGCTCCGGCGGCGTTTCGCGCGGGGTGACGAGGTCGACGAAGGGAGCGTAGGCGGCGTGGCCGACGCGCAGGAAGCCGCCGGAATAGACCGGCTCGATGGCGTCGTAGGCGTCGGGATCGACCTCGTCGAGATCGACCAGCATGTCGCGCAGCCGTCGCTTCTGGCCCTCGCCGAGGTCGGCGCGCACCGCGTGGGGGCCGTGCGGCAATACCGTGGAGGCCCACATCACCCGGACATCGGTCATCGCCAGTTCGCCGCTCGCGACCATGTCGTGCAGCGTGCCGCGGCCGTAGCCCTCGGCGATGTCGCCCTCGAGCGACGACCAGGCGACGGCGGCATCGGCCTTGCCCTGGAGGACGGCGGCAACGGCGGCGCGGGGGCCTTCGACGATCTCCAATCTCGGGCGGGCTTCGCCGACGAGGCCCTGGGCCTCGAGCAGGCGCAGCGCCAGACGATGACCGCCGATCGAGGTCTCGCCGGAGACGGCCAGCCGGCGGCCGGCGAGACCGGCGGGCTTCTCCAGCGGGCTGCCGGTCGGCACCACCACGACGATGCGCCAGCCGGCGCTCGCATCGGCAGCCCGGGGAACGGCGAGCGGCTCGACGCAGCCGCACAGGCGCCAAGCCATGGCGTAACCGGAGGCGGAGAGCGGCGCATAGTCGACGCGGCCGGCGGCGAAGGCATCGACCAGGGCACGTTCGTCGGGGAAACGCTGGGTCTGGACCTCGGTCACCAACGTGTCGGCGAGGCGCAGGCGGAAGGGCTCGACCCGGTCGACGATCGCGCCGGGGCGACCGACGTCGACGACGCCGAGGCGAAGCGGGCGGGCGCGCTCGGGCTTGCGCTTCTCGGCGGCGAGCGGCGCGGCGGCGAGGCCGGAGCAGACGCCCAAGGCGAGCGACAGGCCGACGAGGGTGCGAGCGAAGCGACGGAGTGGGGCGGATCTCAAAGGGCGGCTCGCGGAAGCGGACGATTCGGCCGCATCCTCGGGCAGCGCGGCGACGGATGCAATCGTCGCGACGGGCGTCCGCGGGTCGATCTCACTCGACGAAGGTCAGGCGGCCGCCGGCGAGTTCGACGTTCTTCAGGCGCTTGATGAAGCTCATGCCGAGGAGATTGGTGCCGAGGGCGCGCTCCGGCATGACCAGAGCCTCGACGTTCTTCACCCGGACATCGCCGATTCGGACCTCGGCGAGGGTGACGCGGGCGGCCTTGGCGGTGCCGTTGGCGGTGGCGATCGGCACGGTGTAGTCGGTCGGCAGCAGCGGCCGGACGCCGAGGGAAGTGGCATCCTCGTGACGCAAGGCGACGGAGGTGGCGCCGGTGTCGACCATCACCGGGACGGGGCGGCCGTTGATCGCCGCCTCGGTCTGGAAGTGGCCGCGGGAATCGGCGCGCAGCGTCACGCGGCGGCCGCCGGCGTCGACGATGCGGGCGGTGGCGCCCTGTCCTTCCTCGACACGATAGCCGACGGCGCGGCTGTCCACCGCGACCGGACGTTCGGTGACGAAGGCGACGACATGCAGCAGCCACGGCACCCAGGCCGGGGACATCAGGGCGAGCATGGCGCCCAACAGGGTCAGTCTCAGCGCGTTGCGATACATGGCCGTCGCATCCCGATCTCGCCGGATGGTACGCGCGACCCACCTAACGCTTCCTGAAGACCGGTGGGAAGATCCTCGGGAATCGCGGATTTCCGCGCTCTCAGGCGGGTTCGAGGACGGCTTCCGCGGCGAAGCGGCGGATCTCGGCGAGATCGCGGAAGCTCGTCTGGGCTCCGGTTTCGCGGCAGGCCAGCGCCCCGGCGGCGAGGCCCTGGCGCAATGCCGTCTCCAACGTCTCGCCGCGGTCGAGGGCGGCGGCGAGGGCCCCGCACAGCGCGTCGCCGGCACCGGTCGAATCGACCGCGACCACCGGCGGCGGCGCACCGACCAGAGTGGCGGCACCGGGCCGCGCGGCGAGCAGGCCGCGGGGGCCGAGGGTGACGATCACCACGGTGGCGAAGCGTGCCGCGGCGGCCTCGGCGAAGGTGCGGAAGTCCGGCGGTAGGCCGAACTTCGCCGCATAGCCGCGCGCCTCGTGTTCGTTGACGACGACCACGTCGCTCGCGGCGAAGGCGGCCTCGGCGATCGGTTCGGACGGGGCGGCGTTGTAGACGACGCGGGCGCCGGCGGCGTGGGCGCGGGCGATGGCGCGCTCGACCTCGGTGGTGCCGAGAGAGTTCTGGGTGAGCAGCGTCACGCCAGGGCCGACGATGCCGTCGAGTTGCTCGGCGCGAGCGGCGCGGTTGGCGGCGTCGGCGCCGATCATCAGGTTCTCGCCGGTCGGGTCGACGGCGATCATCTGGGCACCGGTGGGGCTGTCGGAGCGGCGGACGCGGGAGAGATCGACGCCGATCGCCTTGGCGCCGGCGAGCGCGACATCGGCGAAGCCGTCGCGGCCGACGCAGCCGACGAGCATCACCCGGGCGCCGGCGAGCGCCGCGGCGACGGCCTGGTTGGCGCCCTTGCCGCCGGGAAAGAGCTGATAGTCGCGACCCTTGACCGTCTCGCCGGGGACCGGGAAACGCGGGACGGCGGTGACCATGTCGACGTTGATGGTGCCGAAGGCGACGATCATCGCGCTCTCCCTCCTCCGGCGCGGTTCACGCGAGGTCGGCGGAGAGCCTCCCCGCCGCCGCGCCGGTCACTTGGTGCCGTACATCCGGTCGCCGGCGTCGCCGAGACCGGGGACGATGTAGCCGTGGTCGTTGAGGTGGTCGTCGATCGCGGCGGTGTAGACCGGGACGTCAGGGTGTTCGGCACGGAAGCGGGCGATGCCCTCGGGCGCGGCGAGCAGGCAGACGAAGAGGATGCGATGGGCGCCGGCGCGCTTCAGTCGCTCCACCGCGGCGCAGGCCGAGTTGGCGGTGGCCAACATCGGGTCGAGGACGATGACGGTGCGGTCGGCGATGTCCTCGGGGGCCTTGAAGTAGTACTCGACCGGTTCCAGCGTGGTCGGATCGCGGTAGAGGCCGACGTGGGCGACGCGGGCGGAGGGGACGAGATCGAGCATGCCCTCGAGCAGACCCATGCCGGCGCGCAGGATGGGCGCGAAGACCAGCTTCTTGCCCTCGAGCTTGGGGGCGGTCATCGTCTGGAGCGGCGTCTCGATCTCGACCGTGGTCAGTTCGAGGTCGCGGGTCGCCTCGTAGCAGAGGAGCAGCGAGATCTCGCGCAGGAGTTGGCGGAAGCTCTTGGTCGATGCGGTCCTGTCGCGCATCAGGGTCAGCTTGTGGGCCACCAGGGGGTGGCGCACCACCGTCACGCCGTCGCTCGACATGTCACTCTCCTCACGGTCTCGATGTCGCCCGACCATAGCCGAGGAGACATCCGCCGCAAGCCGGGGAGAACCCGCGCCGGCGCGGATGTCCACCGTCCTTCCTTGCGGGAACACGGAGTTTCGAGCGAGACTCGCCACTGCCACCGGAGCGAGCGGGCGATTCGTGGCCGCCGGCCGCCGATCGAGGACAGCATGAGCCGATGACCGAGACCCCAGCCCCCGCCGATCCGCAGCATGCCCGAGCGGCACGGCGGATGTCGACGGCGAGCGCGGTGCGCGAGCGGGCCAACCGGCTGTTCGATCTGGCGCTGATGGATCGGCTCGAGCACTTCACCGTCGATCTCTCCCGTCTCGACGCCGCCGCCCGATTCGTCGCCGAGCTGACACGGTCGGAATACCCGACGCTCGAGGTGCCGCCGCATGCGCGATGGCGCGCCTTCGCGGTCGGCGAATGCGATCGCTGGGGCTCGCTGGTGGCGGCGCGCGACTGGGCCGACGAGCGTGAACTCGGCCGCGCCGCGATCGATCTCGCCACCGTCTCGGTGCTCACCGACGCCGGGGCCGGTCCACGTTGGGCCTATGCCGAGGCGGCGACCGGTGAGACCTTCGCCCGGTCCGAGGGGCTGGCGGTCGCCTCACTCGCCATGTTCGCCTCCGGCATCTTCTCCTCCGAACCCTTCGATCCGCTGCGTGCCGACGCGCGGGCGCTGGCCGGGCTGACGGCGGAGGAGTTCGAGGACGGGTTCCAGGTCTCCACCTCCAATCCGCTCGTCGGCCTCGAGGGTCGACTGGGATTGATCAACCGGCTCGGGCAGACCCTCTCCTTCCGCAGCGACGTCTTCACCGCCGACGACGGCTCGCTCCGGCCGGGCGGGCTGCTCGACCATCTCTTCCGGCACTTCCCGGACGGGCGGGTGCCGGCTCCGGCGGTGCTGGAGATCCTCAACGACGCGCTCGGCGGCATCTGGCCGGGGCGTTACGTGCTCGGCGGGGTGCCGCTCGGCGACACCTGGATCCACCGCAAGCTCGCCACCGACGATGCCACCTCGGGGTTGATGCCGCTGCACAAGCTCTCGCAATGGCTGACCTATTCGCTGATCGAGCCGCTGATGTGGGCCGGGCTCGAGGTGGTCGATCTCGACGGGCTCACCGGGCTCGCCGACTACCGCAACGGCGGGCTGATGATCGACTCCGGCCTCCTGCAGCTGCGCGACCGCGGCGAACTCGATCGCGTCCATCCGGTCGACGGCGAGCTGGTGGTCGAATGGCGGGCGCTGACGGTGGCGCTGATCGATCGGCTCGCCGGCGTCGTCCGCCGGAACCTCGGCCGCAACGCCTGGAACTTCCCGCTCGCCTGCATCCTGGAGGGCGGCACCTGGCTCGCCGGCCGCCGCCTCGCCCGCGAGATCCGCCGCGACGGTTCACCGCCGCTGATGGTGGAGAGCGACGGCACGGTGATGTGAGGGCGGAGACGCCCGCCGGCTCGCCTCAGCGGGCCGGTCCGCTCTCGACGCCGGCCCCTCGCGCCCCGACCAACCGCGGCATCGGATCCGCCATGATCAGGCGCGGTTCGGTGGTCAGGCTCAGGCGCTCGGCGAAGTCGACGAGCGCGAGCGAGGGGGCGGTGCGGAAGAGTTGCGCGGAGGGGACGTCCGTCCACAGCCGATCGGCCCAGGACCACACCTCGAAGGGCGTGTCGCCGGTGCCGTCATGGTCGCGGTCGAAGCCCTCGTAGGCATCCCAGGCGTTGCCGCGCCACAGGCTGCGCCGTGCCGTGCCACCGCCGCGCACCACCACCTCGGCATGATTGCCGGTGAAGGTGTTCGCTTCGAAGACGTTGCCGGCGAGATCGGAATGCATCGTCACCGACGTGCCGGAAAAGGCGATGCGATTGCCGCGGAAGAGGTTGGTCTCCTCCTCGTCGCTCGGCGAGGCGTCGAGATAGATCGCAATGGCATTGGCGAAGAGGTCGTTGTCGACGATGCGGGCTCGCGAGGAGTCCTTGAGGATCAGTCCCTGACCGGCGACCAGACGGCCGGAACGAACGGCGTTCTTCTCGACGAGAAGACCGTTCGAGGCGATGGCCATGACGCCGACGGCATTGCCGAGCAGGCGATTGTCGACGATCTCGGTGCGGTCGGCCTGCAACAACTGGACGCCGTAGCGGCTGTCCCGCACGGTGTTGCCGACGAGGCGGGTGCCGACCGCCTGGAGGCCGAAGCCGTCGCGGACCTGGGCGATGTCGTTCGCCTCGAAGAGGCCGCCGGTCGAGTACCAGACGCGGACGGCGTCGCCGCGGCGCTCCTCGGGCAGGTCCTTCGAGCGGATACGGTTGCGGCGGATGACGGCGCCGTTCGCCTGCTGGAGCTGGATGCCGTAGAGGCAATCCTCGATCGTGAGATCCTCGATCACTCCCCGAGCACCGGTCAGGCGCAGTCCCGCGTCGATGCCGTCGTTGCGGTCGCCCGAGTTGCGGATGGTCAACCCGGCGACGGTGACGCCGTCGGCCTCGACCGCGAGCACCGTGCCCGTGCCGCCGCCGTCGACGATCGCGCCGGGAGGGCCGCGCAGCACCATCGGCTTGGCGATCACCGCCGGGCCGGCATAGAGGCCGGGCTCGAGCCGCAGCGTGGTGCCGGCGGGCGCGGCGTCGATCAGCGGCTGGAGCGGGCGGGCGAGAGTGGCGACGGAGGGGGCCGGGATCGCGCCGGTGGGCCGGATGGAGAGCGCCAGCCAGGAGGTCGCGGCGAGCACCGACGCCACACAGAGGCACAGGGCCGCGTGTCGGCATCGCCGAAACCAGGGTCTCGCGTCTCGCTCGGTCATGCGCATCCTTCGCCAGCCGGCACGCCCCGCGGCGGCCTCGACGACAGCAGAATGCCGGGGCGAAGCGCCGGGCGAATTGAAATACGACAAGTCGGCGCTCGGTTTCCGAAACGCAGAAGGGCGGCCCTCGCGGACCGCCCCTCGTTCATCGCGTGCGTCGGGCGTTCACCCCTGGATGCCGGAGAAGTCCAGCGGCACGCCGGTGGCCGCCGTCAGGTCGGCGATGGCGACGCCCGGAGCCATCTCGACCACCTTCAGGCCGACGTCGGTGACGTCCATCACCGCCAGATCGGTGATGATGCGGTCGACGACGCCCTGGCCGGTGAGCGGCAGGGTGCATTCCGGCACGATCTTGTGGACGCCGCCCTTGGCGACGTGCTCCATCAACACGATGACGCGCTGGACGCCGGCGACGAGGTCCATCGCGCCGCCCATGCCCTTGACCATCGAGCCGGGGATCATCCAGTTGGCGAGGTCGCCGTTCGACGCCACCTGCATGGCGCCGAGGATGGCGAGGTTGACGTGGCCGCCACGGATCATGGCGAATGAGTCGGCCGAGGAGAAGAACGAGGCGCCCGGCAGGGCGGTCACGGTCTGCTTGCCGGCGTTGATCAGGTCGGCGTCGATCTCGTCCTCGGTCGGGAAGGGGCCGATGCCGAGCAGGCCGTTCTCCGACTGGAGCCACACGTTCACCCCTTGCGGAATGTAGTTGGCGACCAGCGTCGGCAGGCCGATACCGAGGTTCACATAGAACCCGTCTTTCAGTTCACGGGCGGCGCGGGCCGCCATTTCGTCACGCGTCCAGGGCATGGGGCGTTTCTCCTCAGGCGGTCTTGCGCAGGGTGCGCTGTTCGATGCGCTTCTCCGGGGTCGCGTTCAGGACGAGACGCTGCACGAAGATGCCGGGGGTGTGGACCTGATCGGGATCGATCGAACCGACGGGGACGATCTCCTCGACCTCGACGATGGTGACCTTGCCGGCGGTGGCGCACATCGGATTGAAGTTCCGCGCCGTCTTCCGGTAGACGAGGTTGCCGGCCTCGTCGGCCTTCCAGGCCTTGACCAGGGCGACGTCGGCGACGATGCCGCGCTCCATGACGTACTTGCGGCCGTCGAACTCGCGCAC
>ERZ1645187.2719-NODE-2719-length-15334-cov-136.507232_pt1 | contig 15334 bp, 14 predicted proteins | sample MGYA00575352_ERZ1645187 | MGnify/ENA primary metagenome ERZ1645187 (study PRJEB40837, sample SAMN11349314) | freshwater sediment metagenome | isolation source: river sediment | host: Sediment | place: India: Wazaribad , New Delhi | collected 2017-02-21 ...
CCGTGCGGTTCGACGATCAGGAAGAAGATGATCAGCGCGCCGACGATCATCGAATTGACGTGCTCGACCGACGCCGACTGGATCTCGATGCCGAAGAGGTTCGGCGCGAACTTGATCAAGACCGGCAGCACCCAGATGAAGGCGGCGCCGAAATAGGAGCCGATCATCGAACCGAGTCCGCCGATGATCACCATGAACAGCACCTGGAACGACAGCGAGATGCCGAAGGCCGAGGGCTCCGCCGCGCCGAGCCAGAAGAACACCATCATCGCGCCCGCCACGCCGGCGAAATAGGACGACACCGCGAAGGCGAGCAGCTTGGCCGGCAGGAGGCGAACGCCCATCAGCTCGGCGGCGATGTCCATGTCGCGCACCATCATCCAGGTCCGGCCGATGCGGCCGTGGACCAGGTTGGAGGCGACGAAGGTGAGGAACACCACGAGGCCGAGCACGGCGAAGTAGCGGGCGAGCGGGCTCGCCTCCGGACCGGTGATCGCCACCCCGAGGAACGACCGCCGCGCCGCCTCGATCGCGCCCGACGACGAATAGTCGGTGAGCCAGCCGATGCGGACGAAGCACCAGTCGAGGAAGAACTGCGCGGCGAGCGTCGTCACCGCGAGATAGAGCCCCTTGATGCGCAGCGACGGCAGGCCGAAGACCACACCGACGCCGGCCGAGAACACGCCCGACGCCAGGATCCAGACGATCACGTTCACCTGCGGGAAGGCGCTCGCCATCTTGAAGGCGGCGTATGCCCCGACACCCATGAAGGCGCCCGTGCCGAGCGAGATCTGGCCGGCGTAACCGGTCAGGATGTTGAGCCCGATCGCCGCGAGCGTGAAGATCAGCCCGGGGATCATGATCGAGGTCAGCACGAAGTCGTTGGCGATCAGCGGAATGCCGATCACCGCGAAGGCCAGCATCGCCGCAATGCCGATCCGATCCTGACGGATCGGAAAGACCGCCATGTCGGCCGCATAGGTCGATTTGAACTGTCCGACTTCACGATAGAACATTCTCGTTCCTCTCCCGTCAGACGCGTTCGATGATCTTCTCGCCGAACAGGCCCTGCGGCCGGAACAGCAGGAAGGCGAGAGCGATGAGATAGGCGAGCCAGCTCTCGATGCCGCCACCGAGGAGACGTCCCCAGTAGATCTCACCGACCTTCTCGCCGATGCCGATCATCAGGCCGCCGACGATGGCGCCGGGCACCGAAGTGAAACCGCCGAGGATGAGCACCGGGAGCGCCTTGAGCGCGATCACCTCGAGGTCGAACGACACCTGGGACCGCGCGCCCCACATGATGCCGGTGACCAGCGCCACGATGCCGGCGGCGAACCAGACGATGACCCAGATGCGGTTCAAGGAGATGCCCACCGACAGCGCCGCCTGATGGTCGTCGGCGACGGCGCGCAGCGCCCGGCCGATCTTGGTGCGGGCGAAGAAGATCGCCAGGAAGGCGACCATGGCGATCGCCACCGCGGCGGCCGTCATGTCGATCTCCTTCAGCACCAGGTTCTTGCCGAACAGCGGAATGCGCCAGATGCCGGTCGGGATGCCGAGCGCCTCGGTGATCATCACCTTGGGCTCGCCGCCGAACACCATCTCGCCGAGACCGACGAGGAAGCGCGTCAGGCCGATCGTCGCCATCAACAGGATGATGTCGGGCTGATTGACCAACGGCCGCAGCACCACCCGCTCGATGCCGATCGCCAGCACCAGCATGATGCCGACCGCTGCGAGCAGCGCCGGCCATGCCGGTATGCCTTGCTCATGCAATCCGACCAGGGCTAGGGCGGCGAAGACGACCATGATGCCCTGGGCGAAGTTGAAGACGCCCGAGGCCTTGAAGATCAGCACGAAGCCGAGCGCCACCAGCGCGTAGAGCACGCCGGAGACGAAGCCCTCCCAGATCACCTGGATCAGGAAGGTCGGGTTGGTCCCCATCCTGAGGAAGGGATCGACGAAGATCGCGGCGAGAAGATCCATCTGTCCGTCCCCTCAGTGCGACCGGCCGAGATAGGCGTCGATGACCGTCTGGTCGTTCTGCACTTCGTCGGGCGTGCCGTCGGCGATCTTGCGGCCGTATTCGAGCACCACGACGCGGTCGGAGAGATCCATCACCACCCCCATGTCGTGCTCGATCAGCGCGATCGTCGTGCCGAAGGTCTCGCGGATGTCGAGGATGAAGCGGCTCATGTCCTCCTTCTCCTCGAGGTTCATGCCCGCCATCGGCTCGTCGAGCAGCAGCAGTTCCGGCTCCTGGGCGAGTGCCCGGCCGAGTTCCACCCGCTTCTTCAACCCGTAGGGCAGCTTGCCCACCGGCACCTTGCGGATGTGCTCGATCTCAAGGAAGTCGATGATCTCCTCGACTCGCCTGCGATGATCGATCTCTTCGTTCAACGCCGGGCCGAAGCGCAGGCACTGCCAGAAGAAGCCGCGCGTCATCTTCAGCGTTCGCCCGGCCATGATGTTGTCGAGGGTGGTGAGCCCCTTGAACAACGCCACGTTCTGGAACGTCCGGCCGATGCCGCGCCGCGCCGCCTCGTGCGGCTTCCTGCCCGTCCGTGCCTCGCCGCGATGCACCACGCGGCCGACCTGCGGATGGTAGAAGCCGTTGATGACGTTGAGCATCGACGTCTTGCCGGCGCCGTTCGGGCCGATGATGGCGCGCACCTCGCCGGCGACGATGTCGAACGACACGTCGGTCAGAGCCTTCACGCCGCCGAAGGCGAGCGAGATGTTCTCGACCTGCAGGATCGGCTTGCCCTTCTCGATGGGGACGAGACGCTGACTCATCGGGTCGCCTCCCCGTCCGCCGGTCGGATCGAGGGGCACCGCTGCGTACCCCCCTCCCTGTCCCTCCCCCACAAGGGGGGAGGGGACGAGGTGGAGACGTCGGAGCCGAACATCAGCGCCACCGCCCGCAGATCCGCACCTTGGCGAACCACCTGTCCTGAGAGCGAGCCCTCGGCGCCCATGTCCCCTCCCCCCTTGTGGGGGAGGGTCAGGGAGGGGGGTAGCTGAGCCGCAATGTCGAAATCGGGCGCGGCCGACCAAGAACCCATCGTCATGCCGCCACCCTCGTCTTCGCCGCGTGGACGTCCATGTCTTCGATCTTGACGTCGCCGGTGATCACCCCCTTGCGGCCGTCTTCGAAAGCGATCTCGGTGACCACGTGCTTCTCCTTCGATCCGTCGTAGAGCGCCTCGATCAGCGGGGCGTAGCGATCGGCGATGAAGCCGCGCCGCACTTTCTGGGTGCGTGTCAACTCGCCGTCGTCGGCGTCGAGTTCCTTGTGGAGGATGAGGAAGCGCCGGATCTGCGCCCCTGCCATCATCGGCTCGCCCGCCAGATCGCGGTTGACCCGATCGACCGCCGCCCGCATCCGCGCATAGACCTGGGGATGGCCGGCGAGCTCCTGATAGCTCGCATAGGTGACGTCGTTCCTCTCCGCCCAGGCACCGACCGAGGCGAGGTCGATGTTGAGGAAGACGGTGACGAAGTCGCGCCCGTCGCCGAAGGCCACCGCCTCCTTGATGTCGGCGAAGAACTTGAGCTTGTTCTCGATGTACTTCGGCGCGAACAGCGAGCCGCCGGTGAGCCGGCCGACGTCCTTGGCGCGGTCGATGATCTTCAGATGCCCGCTCGCCGGCTCGATGAAGCCGGCGTCGCCCGAATGCACCCAGCCGTCCTCGGTCTTGGTCTCGGCGGTGGCGGTGTCGTTCTTGTAGTAGCCGACGAAGACGCCGGGGCTCTTGTAGAGCACCTCGCCCGTCTCCGAGATCTTGATTTCGACCTGCGGTCCCGGCACGCCGACGGTGTCGGCGCGGATCTCGGCATCGGGCTGCAGCGTCACGTAGACCGAGGCCTCCGTCTGCCCGTAGAGCTGCTTCAGGTTGACGCCGATCGAGCGATAGAAGCGGAAGATCTCCGGCCCGATCGCCTCGCCGGCGGTGTAGGCGACGCGGGTGCGGGTGAAGCCGAACCGGTTCTTCAGCGGCCCGTAGACCAGGAGTTCGCCGAGCGCGTAATGCAGCCGATCGAAGAGACCGACCGGCTTGCGATCGAGGATCGCCTCACCGACCCGAGTTCCCAGCGCCAGGAAGTGGTCGACCATCCGTTGCTTGAGCTTGCCGGCGTCCTGCATCCGCACCTGGGTGCGCGTCAGCATCGACTCGTAGACCCGCGGCGGCGCGAAGACGTAGGTCGGTCCGATCTCGCGGCGATCGTCGTCGGTGGTCTCGGGGCTCTCCGGGCAATTGACGCAGAAGCCGGCGATGTAGGACTGAGCATAGGAGAAGATGTGATCACCGACCCAGGCGATCGGCAGATAGGCGACGACCTCCTCTTGCGCCGTCAGCCGATCGAAGTCGATGCCGTTCTGCGCCGAGATCAGCACGTTGTCGAAGGACAGCATCACGCCCTTCGGCTTGCCGGTGGTGCCCGAGGTGTAGAGCATCACCGCGAGATCCGACCCGCGGCCGAGCGCGATCCGCTCACGCCATCCGGCCAGAGCCCCGGGATCGGCCGTCATCCGTTCGCGGCCCGCCTTCTGCACCCCGGCGAAACCGTGCAGCCGCGTGTGGTCGTAGTCGCGCAGGCCCCGCTCGTCGTCGTAGATCACGTGGCGCAGCGCCGGCAGGCGATCGGAGACCGACAGCACCTTGTCGGTCTGCTCCTGGTCCTCGGTGACGGCGAAGGCGACCTCGGCGTGCTCCAGCACATAGGCCATCTCGTCGGCGACCGAGTCCTTGTAGACCGGCACCGGCACACCGCCGAGGCTCTGGACCGCGGCGAAGGTCCAGTAGAGGCGGGGGCGATTGGCGCCCACCACCGCCACCTTCTCGCCGGGTTGGAGCCCGAGCTTCTGCAGGCCGAGCGCGAAGTCCCGCACCTCGTCGGCCACGTCGCTCCACGTCCAGGTCTGCCAGATGCCGAGATCCTTCTCCCGCATCGCCGGCCGATCGGCCATGGTCTCGGCATTCGCCAGCAGCAGTTTGGGAAACGTGTCCCGTGCGCCGGTACGGGTCGCCCCCGCATCCGTCATTCGTGTTTCCTCACCCTCATGCCGGCGGCGTTGTCGTCTCCCGGTGTCCGGGGTGCCGCACGGTCGTTTGATTAAATCGGATGAAACCCGAGCGGCGACGAGAAGGCAAGCGGTCCCTGCGCGTGTCTTTCGTCTAGCGACGGAGATCTGGAAACGCATGCAGAATGCAATTCGTCAGAACCCCTGCAGCACCCCTCGTCGATGACCGCCTTCCTGTGCCGTCGTCCGCGTCGATGGGGCGGTCTGCGCACGGCCCTGCATCGGCCGCCATCCCTTGCGGCCGCATGATCGTTCCGATCGATGAGTCAGTCACTTCCCGCAGGCGCGTCGATCTCTTGCGCATCGCCGCGTCGCCGCCCCGCAGTGCAGCGAGATCGCCCTCACGTTCGCGGCAGTGGCTCCCGCGCCAACGGCGCCGGTTCGCCGCGCCGCGGGCCTCCCGACCGATCGCCGCAGGGCGGAGAATTCGACGGTTCGGATATACTAACGTTTGTTCGAATAACGAACGCCATCGACCGAGCAAGGCACCGCAGCGCCCGCCATCGACATCGCCACCCGCATCGTTCTCCGGGGCACCGCGCCGCCTGGGATCGGGGGCGTTCCGCAGTCACCGGCTCCCCCGCCGATGCCCGCCCCCTCCCGAAGATCACCGCCGGGGATGATTCGCCGAGCCGCGCGGGCCATCCGCATACGGCGTACCCCGCCCTGCGGACCGAACCGGACACGCCGGACCGCGAAGAGCGCCATACCTCGCCCCCCCCGGGACGCCGGCCACGTACCGAGCGCACGGAGTTCCCTGCCTCTTCGGAACGCCTGCGTGAAGGCGGACCCGATCCGGCGTCGGCCGGTGAGACACGCGGACGCCGAAGAGCTTCGGGCGAACCCGAATTTCTTCGGTCCAGGATCAGTTGGTGGTGCCGTAGATCAGATGCGGCAGCCAAGTCGCCATGCCCGGCCAACGCCACAGCACCCACAGCATGGCGAGCTGGATCAGCACGAAGGGGATGATGCCGATGTAGATGTCGGAGGTCTTCACCTCCGGCGGCGCCACGCCGCGCAGATAGAACAGCGCCACGCCGAACGGCGGGTGCATGAACGAGGTCTGCAGGTTGACGCCCATCAGCACCCCGAGCCAGATCGGGCTCATCGGCGATCCGTCGGGCATCGGCATCTTGAGGAGCACCGGCGCGGCGATCGGCACGACGATGTAGGAGATCTCCAGGAAGTCGACGAAGAAGCCGAGGACGAACATCGCCAACATGACGATGAGGATCGCCCCGGCCGAACCGCCCGGTAGGTGTTCGAGATAGCGCGCCACCATCTCCTCGCCGCCGAGGCCACGGAAGACGAGCGAGAAGAACGTCGCGCCGATGACGATGGTGAAGACCATCGCGGTGATCTCGGTGGTGGTCTCCATCACCGGACGCAGCACGTTCTCCTTCCAGCACACCCAGGTGGCGAAGAGCACGCCGGCCGCGAGCACCACGGTGAGCAGCATCGCCGCCGCGATCGCCAACGACTGCCAGCCGGTGGTGTCGCCGCGCCCGAGCCGCATGTCGACGGTGGAGGCCAGCACCAGCAGAAGGGCGAGCGCCACCCACGCGGCGACGAAGACGACGGCCCGATGCGGCGCCCGCCGTTGACCGGCGAGCAGCAGCGTGCCGACCGCACCGACCGCCGCGGCTTCCGTCGGCGTGGCGATGCCGATCAGGATCGACCCGAGCACGCACAACACCAGCGCCACCGGCGGGATCAGTGCCCCGGCGACGTCCATGAAGGTCACCCGCCCGAGCCCTTCCGGCGCCGGCGGCGAGCTCTTCGGCGAGACGATCGCCACCACCAACTGATAGACGATGTAGAGCCCGGAAAGCACCAGACCCGGCACCAGCGCCCCGGCGAAGAGATCGGAGACCGAGACCGTGTCGGGCGCGAAATTGCCCATGTCGGTCTGCGCCTTCTGATAGGCGTTGGCGAGCACGTCGCCGAGCACCACCAGCACCAGCGACGGCGGAATGATCTGGCCGAGGGTTCCGGCCGCGGCGATCGAGCCGGTGGCGAGCTTCGGCGAATAGCCCCAGCGCAGCATGGTCGGCAGCGACAGGAGCCCCATCGTGACCACCGTCGCGCCGACGATGCCGGTCGAGGCGGCGAGCAGCGCGCCGACCAGCGTCACCGAGATGCCGAGCCCGCCCGGCATCCGCCCGAACAGCCGCCCCATGGTCTCGAGCAGCAACTCGGCCACCTTTGAGCGCTCCAGCATCACCCCCATGAACACGAACAGCGGCACCGCGATCAGCACCGGATTGGTCATGATGCCGAAGACGCGCTGCGGCAGCGCGGCGAGGAAGGTTGGGTCGAAGGCGCCGACCAGCCAGCCGAGGGCGGCGAAGGCCACCGCCGTTCCCGCCAGCGTCATCGCCACCGGATAGCCGGCGAGCAGCACCACGCAGGCGACCACGAACATGCCGATGTCGAGGGCTTGAGCCAGAGTCATGGGGTCACCTCAGACGGTCGGCTTGGGCAGCGGCCGCCCGATGAGCACGAAAACGGAGCGGATGGTCAGCGACAGGCCCTGCAGCGCCAGGAGCCCGGCAAAGAGCAGGATCTCCGCCTTGAGCAGATAGACGATCGGCAGCCCGGCCGTCTCCCGCGAGCCCTCGAAGATGGCGAAGGAACGCGCCACATAAGGGAATGCCACCCACAACAGGAGCCCGGTGACCGGCCACAGGAACACCAGCGTGCCGACGATGTCGACCACCGCCTTCGGCCCCGGTGCCGCGTCGCGATAGAAGATGTCGACCCGCACCTGCCCGTCGCGCAGCAACGCATAGCCCGCCGTGGCCATGAAGCTGGTGGCATAGACGTAGGTGATCGTCTCCTGCACCCAGACGGAGCCGAAGCCGAAGACGTAACGCATGATGACGACGGCGAACTGCAGGAGCACGATCACCAGGATCGACCAGGAGACGACACGACCGACGACTCGGTTGATCGCATCGATCGTCTGCGACAGGGCTTGCATGGGATACTCCGGCGGCGGCGGACGGCGAGACCCCCGTCTTTAAGCCCTCGGATCCGAGTGGTCGAGCCTGGATGTCGAAGGAGCCATGCGCTCGCGCCATGACTCTGGCCGAAGCCGTCGAACCGTGGCATATCTGTCGCGCATTCGTTCAACTACGCAGGGGTCTCGCCCTCATGCCCGCTCTGCCGCTCGTTCTCGTCTCCTCCGACCTCCGGTCCATCGACGGCATGAGCTGGCACATGACGCCGGCGACCTATCTCGAAGCGGTGGTCTACGGCGCCGGAGCCATGCCGGTGATGCTGCCCTCGCTCGCCGGGGCGCTCGACCTCGACAGTGTCCTCGACCGCGTCGACGGCGTGCTCCTCTCCGGATCGAAGTCGAACGTCCATCCGAGCCTCTACGGCGAGGAGCCGACCCCCGACCACCAGCCCTACGATCCGGCGCGCGACGCCACCACCCTGCCGCTGATCCGTCGCACCCTGGAACGCGGCATCCCGCTCTTCGCCATCTGCCGCGGCTATCAGGAGCTCAACGTCGCCCTGGGCGGCACGCTCCATACCGAGATCCAGGGCTTCGAAGGCCGCATGGACCACCGCGCTCCCGAGGCGCCGACCTCCGATCAGCGCTACGCCATCCGCCACAAGGTCCACGTCGTGCGCGAGGGCTGCATCGGCCGGGTGCTCGGCGCCGACGAGATCGACGTCAACTCTCTCCACCGCCAGGGGCTGGCCACCCTCGCCGATCGGCTGAAGATCGAGGCGACGGCGCCGGACGGCACCATCGAGGCGGTGAGCGTCGAGGGCGCGTCCGCCTTCGCCGTCGGCGTCCAGTGGCATCCCGAATACTGGGTTCGCTCCGACCACCCCTCGTCGCGTCTCTTCGCCGCCTTCGGCGACGCGATCCGGGCGCGGGCGGCGGCCCGCGGCTGAGGAAGCGGACGCGGCGGGCGGTTCACCCCGCCATCGGCGCGCCGCCGAAGAACGACGCCCCGGCGAGCAGCACGCCCATGGCGAGCACGATCAGCGCGCCGAGGATCTCCGCCCCGCGCAGCACCCTGAGGCTCCACGTCCCGTCGTCGCCGGCGAACCGCAGCGCCAGGCTGCGCGCCGTGACCGCCAGCGCCGCCAGCGCCGAGACGGTGATGCCGGTGCCGAGCGCCATCGCCAACACCGACAGCACGCCGGCGAAGGGCAGGCCCTGGGCGAAGGCGAAGACCAGCACGATCAGCGCCCCGGTACAAGGCCGGATGCCCACCGCGGCGATCGCGGCGAGCGCCTTCTTCAGATCGAACGGCCCGCCGAGCATCGTCGGGTCCGGCGCATGCACCTGCCCGCAGGCGCACAGCTCCGCCGTCCGATTCGGGCTCATGCCGGTGGCGTCGATCGTGAGGTCCACCACCCCTGTTTCCACCGCCACCGCCGGTGCGGCCCGCGCCGCCCGCCACGTCGCGAGGATCGGCGCGACGATCTTGGTCCAGCTGAGCCACAGCCCGAGCCCGAGGATCGCCGCCGCGCTGGTGCGCTCGAAGGCGGTGGTCGCGTCGGTCATCTGCAACGCGGTCAATCGGAACACCGACACGGCGAGCCCGACGAAGACGATCGCCACCAGCCCCTGCACCAACGCCGACAGTATCGACAGGATCACGCCGCGCCGCAGCGTCTCGCGATTGGCCAGCACGTAGGAGGTGATCACCGCCTTGCCGTGCCCCGGGCCGGCGGCGTGGAAGACGCCGTAGCCGAAGGAGAGCAGCACCAGCCAGCCCCCGGCGTTCGGATCGGTCCGCATCGCCCGGAGCCCGGCCGTCAGCCCGCGATAGAACTCGTTCTGCCGCGCCGCCACCCAGGCGAAGACGCCCGACGACGGCCCTCCCGCCCCCGCCTCCGGCGTCCCGACGCCGAAGGGGCCCGCTTGGGCCAGAGCCGGCCCGGCCGCTGCGGCGACAACCAACGCCGCGACCACCAGAGCGAGACCCGCGTCCCGCCGCATCGTCGACCGCCCCGTCATGGGCATTTCACCACCACGCGGTTGGCCATGTCGTTGGTGTTGGTCATCGCCTTGAGGTTGGCCGGCAATTCGCGTTCGCTGGCCGGGATCTGGCCGAGGATCGCCGCCGTCGCGGCGTCCGGGTCGGCCTTGCGCTTGACGTCGAAAGTGCAGGTCGCCGGCGCGTCGACCAGCTTGGCCGGATCCTTGTCGACGAGTTGGTAGTCGACGAAATAGCCGGGATCGTAGACGTCGATCGTCACCCCCGCCTTGTCCGGCTTGACCGGCTGCATCAGCGGCAGCGTATAGAAGAGGGTCAGGAACCCGTCCGACGACTGCAGGAAGTACTCGGTCGGAAATTTGAAGCCCGAGCGCTTCCCGGCGACCCGCAGATAAGTGAAATAGTCGTAGTCCTTGAGCGAATCGACGTTGACCTTGGCGAGCGACTGAAGCTCTTCGATCGACAGGATGCCGTCGCCGTTGGCGTCGAGCCCCTGGGAAGCGAAGGCCGAAAAGGCGTCGTCGAAGCGCCAGACGTGGCGCAGCGCCGAGATCCACCCCTCCGTGTCGAACACCACCTCGACCCGCGCGTCGACGAAGACGTGTGGATGCGCCGCCGCCTCGCCGGCGCCGAGACCGAAGAGACCGAGGGCGAGCGAAGCGGCGCGAAGGCGCGGGGCGAACGAGCGGAGCGTCATCGAGCGTGTCCGACAGTGCGAGCGGGAACCTCCCGCGAATCCTCGGGAAGAAGACCGGACGACCATCTCGCCGTCCGATCGTGGCCGAAACGCGGCGAATCTCGAAACCGAGGATGCGTGCGCTCCGCTCGGATCTGTCGCACGGAATGCGCCCCTTGCCGAGCCACCATCGGCGACGACGGCGCCGCGAGGTCGAAAAGTCGGGTGAGGGCGGCGGCTCCGGCCATCGCTCGACCGCTCGCGACCCTGCCCGAAGGGCCGCCGGCGCGGTCTGCGCACCCGCGACACCCGCACTCCGCCCGCGTCGAATCACCGCGACCGGGGCACGGCCGCCGTCAACGTGTCCGAGGGTCGTTCGCCGAAGCGCCGGCGACAGATCGCGGCGAAGATGCCGAAGTTCACGTAGCCCCACCGACCGGCGACGGTGGTGACCGTGTCTCGCGGATCGGCGCGGGCGAGCGCCTCGCGCACCCCGAGCAGCCGCTGTTCCCGCAGGAAGTCCCGCGGCGTCATGTCTCTGAACCGGCGGAACCCGCCCGACAGCGTGCGCGCGCTCACCCCCGCCGCCTCCAGCGTCTGCATGAGATCGCCGCTGAGCCGCTTCAGGAACGAGATGTTGAGCGACAACAGGCCGTTCGGGTAGTTGATCTCGTGCGCGATACCGGAGGCCAGCGTGCCGATCGCCGCCAGTTTGTCGGCCTGGATGAGCTGCGCCTGATTGGCGAGCAACTGCGCCTCGGTGCGTTTGCGCACGTCGATCTCGGAGGACAGCTCCGCCGTCCGCAGACCGATCTCCTCCTGCAACAGGCTGGTCCACAGGAAGAACAGCACCAACACCGCCAGCGAGATGCCGGCGCCGATCATGATCGACGTCAGGATCGTGTTGCACGCCGACTTCGAGATGAGGAAGCGCTCCTCCACCCAGCGCGCCTGGTTCTTGTCGAACTCGCCGGATTCCTGCAGGGCGCTCGAGCCGCTGGCGAAGATGCGGAAGAGGTCCGACTTGGTCTTCCGGATGGCGAAGCCGTATTCGACCCGCTCGTTGGTCTCCCCGACGATCTCGGCGTTCTCGAGATCGAGCATCCCGAGCACGCGCTGGGCGATGTAGCCGTCGAGCATGCCGCCCTTCTCCATGAAGGCATAGGGCGCATGGGCTGCGAGACTGGCCGTGTTGCTCTGCTCGTATCCGTAGTAGGAGTTGGGCGTCTTGTCGGGGAAGACGAACTGGTAATACGCGATCAACGTCGCTCCCAGGCCGCAGATCGGCGGCTCCAGCGGGAACGACAGAGCGTTTTTTCTCACCAGACGTGCGAAATGACGCCACGACATCGGTCGCCCGAGCTCCTGATAGGGGGAGGTCCGCCCATCCCGATCGCCACCACGGAACCCGCCTCGCGGGGGTCCGATCGGGTTCGGCGGGGGGCGGCGAAGCGTCGGCTCGGACGGCAGGATCCTCCATCGTTCGGGGCCCCGCAACCAGCGCCGAAGACGCGGTGGTCGCGTCCGGCGCACGTTCTTCTCGTGTGGGCATGGGACCGGACCTCACCGCCTCTCGAGAGGAGCGGCGGCGCGGTCGATGGCGCGCCGCAGTCGACCGATGATCGTCCGCATCTTCCAACCCTCCCTCGTCCCGCGGCCTCAGGCGAAACCGCGCACCGCGATCCCCGTCACCCCGGTCGCGAGCCAGGCCGACAGGAGCAGCAGCAACCGTTCCAGCTGCCGACGGCGCGCACCCTCGAAGTCCGCCAGCAACTCGAGCCTGTCGGGAGCGATCGGCAGATCGTGCGCCGCGGCGAGCCTCTCGATGTCGAGCAGATGGACGACCGGCACGCCGCGCTCGTGCATGCGGAAGAGCAGCCCGCGCTTCGGCGCCGAGGTGGCGGGAAACCGCCGCACCAACCCGTTGTCGAGCAGATGCGTCTCGTTGATCCAACCGAGCGCCGTGACGTTGCCGCCGACGTTGACGTAGGCCGCCGGCGGACCGTCGGCGAAGCAGAGGTCGAGCCGGCGCAGCACGTCGCGTTCGACGGTCGCCGGCGTCCCCTCCCGCAGATAGGGCGTGCCGGTACGGGCGAGCGCCGTCCTCGATCTCGGGCAGGCCGATGCCTGGGTCGGCGGGGATGATCCGTTCCGCCACGGTCGCCGCCAGCCGGAACGGCTGCCGCGTCGACGTCGGCGCCGCCACCAGACAGGTGGTGCAGCCCTTCGCCGCCGCGGCCGCGACGAGTTCCGGCGCCCCCTCCTCGTCGCCGGTGAAGAAGGCCCGCCGCGGCGGGATCATCAGGCTCAACGTCCCCACCACGCCGCGCCGCCCCTCGCCCATGGTCTCGGCATGATCCGGGCGGGTATTGGTGACGACGGCATGGGTGGCGCGCAGCATCGTCTCCGAGTGCCACACCGTCTCCGGGCCGATCGCCATGCCTTCCACGACCACGGCGTCGACGCCGAGAGCGACGCCACGGCGCAGCGCCGCGACGTGCTCGACGATGCGGGCCGGTCCGAACCGCCGGATCGCTTCGACCCGACCGTCGGGAAAGATGTATTCGGGCGCGTCGCCGGTGGTCTTGGCGAGAACCCTCACGCCGCGTTCGGAGAGCATCCGCGCCAGGAGGCGGACCGTGCTGCTCTTCCCGCGCGTCCCGTGGACGTGGATCCTGACCGGGATCCGCGCCAGCCGACGGTCGTTGAGCACGCGCTCGGCCACCAGAGGCACCACCACCAGACAGAGGCAGATCCAGTAGATCATCGCTCGTTCCCGGCTCGAGACGTTCGGATCGGTCCGAACGCCGTGGTCGTCGTCGCGCGGGGGACGCCGCGGCTCGGGGGCCGCGGCCGATCCGGGAGGCGGCGAGCGCCCTCCCGGATCGCCGTCCTCAGCGGTACCGGCTCTTCGACAGATACCTCCAGAAGCCGGGCAGAGCGCGGATCCCGGGCGTCTCGGTGCCCGCGGGCACCTGGTTGAGGTAGTGTCCGACGCCGTTCTCCATCACGTCCTTGTAGGTCGGGATGTCGCCCCAGGCGATCTCGATGCCCTTGCTCTCGCCGAGCGACATGGTCAACGACTGGATCAGCTGCATGTTCCGACCGGCCCGCATGTCGAGCGAGCTGCCGCCCTTCGGCCAGGGTGCGAACAGACAGCCGAGCTGCGCCGCCCGATCGTAGAAGGCGTCGACGCCGTCGACGGTCGGGATACTCGTCGGTGATGCCGCGGATCTTGCCCTGGGCCGGATTCATCGTCTCCGAGGTGAAGGCGTAGAGGTGGGGGAACATGTCGCCCATCTCCAGGTTCGAGAGGCCGCGGAACGAGTCCGGCGAGGTCTCCATGCCGATGTTGAGATCGGCCATCTGCATCTCGAGCACCGCGCCGCTGCCGACGTCGGCGGCGCGCTTGTGCGAGCTGACGGCGTTGACGAACGGATACTCCGGCTGCCCCTCGTGGAGGTCGAGCTGCATGTCGATGTGCTCCTTGCGGTGCAACATCTGAATGCCGTAGGCGACGTTCTCCTGGAACGTCCCGTCGGGGCGACCGGGATAGGCACGGTTGGGATTGCGGATTTCTTCGCCGGAGTACTTCTGCCGGTGCGGATACTGGATGAACACCTCCGGATCCGGCCACAGTTCACCGGAGTTCCCCATCCGCGACCCGAAGCGGAAGACCCGTCCGGGGCCCGCCTTCTGCGGGATCGTGATGAACTGGGGATGCGCCTCCTGCGGATGGTTGTTCGTCCATCCCGAGTTGTTCGGCTGCGGAATGACGATCACCCGCCCCTTCTGCACCGTCGCGTGTTCGACGACCATCAGCGCCGCGGCCAGACCCGCCGTCTCGTCGCAATGCGTGCCGCCGAAGACGAGGAAGGTCCCACCCGGCTCCTTGCCTTCGAGAACGAAGACGCGGGTATCGCCCAGAGTACCCTTGAGATCGGGGTGATAGTCGCTGAGCCGCTTCACCTTCGTCACGCCGGGGCCGGGAACGATGACGTCGTCGCACCAGCCATCGGCCGGATTGGCCAGAACGGAGAGCGTGACGGCCAATCCGGCCGGCCTTCTCTTCCAGGAACCCCTGATCAACTCTCGCCTAGTACGCATCTCCTCTGGGCGGGAACCATGTCGGCGCAGAGCGACCACAAGAAAACAAGAACCGCGCCATTCACTCATCGCATTGAAAAGATTGGGATTCGTACGGCAACGCGGCCGTCGCGCAGGCTCGGTCATGCCGAAAGTCGGGGTCGGACGCGGCCGTCCAGAGCCGCCACTGTCCCGAGGCGCCGACCCGACGCCGGATCGAATCCCGCAACCCACTGATTCGAAAAGAAGATCGGCACAGAGCCGCGCTTCGCGCCGATCGAGAGCGGCGCCATAACCGATCGCATGGGTTCATGCCATTGGAAATATTAGGAAAAGTCTCTTCGACGAAAAGTCGCGACCTTTCACCGGCCACCTCGGAGACGTGTGGCCCGCGGGCACTCACCGGAACCGCTGCGACGTGCGCCCCCCCAAGATCGCACCTCTTTCGCGCGCCCGGATGCCCCCCTCCCTGTCTGTCGGAACTGTGAGAGTGTGAGGTTGCGGAAGGGAGCCCGT
>ERZ1645187.2720-NODE-2720-length-15326-cov-166.285443_pt1 | contig 15326 bp, 15 predicted proteins | sample MGYA00575352_ERZ1645187 | MGnify/ENA primary metagenome ERZ1645187 (study PRJEB40837, sample SAMN11349314) | freshwater sediment metagenome | isolation source: river sediment | host: Sediment | place: India: Wazaribad , New Delhi | collected 2017-02-21 ...
AGAGCCTCGGCGAACCGGAGATCACCTCCGAGCAGATCGGCGAATCGATCATGGAGGGGCTCAAGGCCCTCGACGACGTCGCCTATGTCCGCTTCGCCTCGGTCTATCGGAATTTCCGCGAGGCCAAGGACTTCGAGACCCTGCTCGGCGAACTCACCACCTCCGAGAGCCCGATCCGATGAGCCGGCGCGCGCCGGACGGTCGCGACCGCCGGGGAGGCGTGGCGCCGTGACCGTCTCCGCGCTCGACCGCCGCTTCATGGGCGCCGCCATCCGCCTCGCTCGCCGCCATCTCGGCCTGACCGCACCCAACCCATCGGTCGGTGCCCTGGTGGTCGCGGCCGCCCCGGATGGCCCGCGCGTCGTCGGCCGCGGCGTCACCGCGCTCGGCGGCCGCCCCCATGCCGAGCCGCAGGCCCTTCAGCAGGCGGGCGAAGCGGCCCGCGGCGCCACACTCTACGTCACCCTCGAACCCTGTTCGCATCACGGCCGGACCCCGCCCTGCTGCGACGCGGTGATCGCTGCCGGCATCGCCCGGGTGGTGGTCGCGTTACGGGATCCCGACCCACGCGTCTCCGGCCACGGCTTCGCCCGCCTGCGCGCCGCCGGCATCGACGTGGTGGAGGGGGTCGAGGCCGAGGCCGCCCGCGACGGTCTCGCCGGCCATCTCTCCCGCGTCCTGCGCGGCCGGCCGTGGGTGCGGTTGAAACTCGCCGTCTCCGCCGACCGGATGCTCGGCCGGCGCGACGAAGCCAACGTCGCCGTCACCGGACCGCTCGCCCGCGCCCGAACCCATGTGATGCGTGCCGAGGCCGACGCCGTGCTGATCGGCATCGGCACGGCGTTGATCGACGATCCGGAACTCACCGTCCGTCTGCCCGGCCTCGCGTCGTCGTCGCCGACCCGCGTCGTCGTCGACGCCGGCGCTCGACTGCCGCCGACCGGCCGTCTGGCGCGATCGGCGCGCGACGTGCCCCTGCGCCTCCTCGTCGGCGAACATGCCGATCTCGACCGCCGCCGTGCGCTCGCCGCCCTCGGCGTCGACATCGTGCCGGTGCCGGAGGGTGGGGACGGGCGGCTCGATCCCGAGGCCGCCCTTGCTCGTCTCGCCGCCGACGGTATCGGCACGTTGATGGTGGAAGGTGGTGCCGAGATCGCCGCATCGCTCGTCGCCCACGATCTCGTCGACGAGGTCGCACTCTTCGACGCCGACGTTCGCGTCGGTCTCGGCGCGCTGGCGTTGCCCGAGGTCGTCGAAACGGCGCTGCGCCCCGGCGCCGGCCGCTTCCGGGTCGTCGGTCACGAAGCCGTCGGCGTCGATCGTCTCACCTGCTACCGGCGCCTCGCGCCGGACCCTGTATGATACCGCCGTCGGCGGAATGTTCGAGGAGTTGCGCCATGTTCACCGGGATCGTCACCGCCATCGGCGAGATCGTTGCGCTCGACCCCCGCGAGGTCGGGATCAAACTGCGCGTCGCCTCGCCCTACGACCCCGGCGGCATCGACCTCGGCGCCTCGATCGCCCATGCCGGCTGCTGCCTGACGGTGATCGACAAGGGGCGACTTCCCGACGGTCGTGGTTGGCACGACGTCGAGGCGAGCCCGGAGACGTTGCGGGTGACCACCATGGGCGAATGGCGGGTGGGCACGCGGGTCAATCTCGAACGCTCGTTGAAGCTCGGCGACGAGATGGGCGGCCACCTCGTCACCGGCCACGTCGACGGCATCGCCGTGATCGAAGAGCGCCGAGAGGAGGGTGACATGGCGGTGTTCCGCTTCCGCGTCCCCCACGATCTCGCCCGCTTCGTCGCCCCCAAGGGCTCGGTGGCGCTCGACGGCACCTCGCTCACCGTCAACGCCGTCGACGGCGACACCTTCACCGTGCAGATCATCCCCCACACTCTGGCGGTGACGACCTGGGGAAGCCGTCGCGCCGGCGACCGTATCGACTTCGAGATCGACCTGATGGCGAGATACGTCGCCCGCCTCAGGGACGTCGAAGCCGGCAGGTGAGGGGAGGGGCGCCTCGTGCGGCAGCGGACGGCGAGTGCCGTGCGTCTTCGCGCGCTGGACTTTCGTCGCCCCTTCCTTCATTGATCGCGGCTCGAGAGAGGACCGCTTCGCCCCATGTCCACCCAGCATCATCATGCCGTCTTCGACCGGGATGCCGTCGAGGGCGCCCGCGTCCTGATCGTCCAGGCCGGCTTCAATCCCGAACTCGTCGATGCGCTGCGCTCCGGCGCCCTCGCCGTGCTGCGAGGCGCCGGCGTCGACTGTGACGTCGTCACCGTCCCCGGCGCGCTGGAGATTCCCGCCGCCATCGCCTACGCCCTCGTCGCCGCCGACGAGACCGACGACGGCGTCGACTACGACGGCTACGTCACCCTGGGCTGCGTCATCCGCGGTGCCACCGGTCACTACGACATCGTCGCCGGAGAGAGCTCGCGCGCCCTGATGGATCTCTCGGTCCAGGAGGCGATCGCGATCGGCAATGGCATCCTCACCGTCGAGAACGACGATCAGGCCTGGGAACGCGCCGACCCGAAGCGCCTCGACAAGGGCGGGGCGGCGGCCGCGGCGACCCTCGCGATGATCGCGCTTCGTCGCAAATTCGGACTGTGACGCCATGGCCGCCCGCCAGACCGACACCCCCCGCGACGTGAAACCTGCCAACAAGCGCGGCTCCGCCCGTCTGGCCGCCGTCCAGGCGCTGTATCAGATGGAGATCGCCGGCACCGAACTCGCCGACGTCGTCACCGAGTTCGAAAATTTCCGGCTCGGCCGCGAGATCGACGGCGACACCTATCGCGAGGCCGATCCGGAGTTCTTCCGCGAGATCGTCGCCGGGGTGGTCGCCTATCAGCGCGACATCGACCCGCGCGTCCACGCCGCCCTGGTCGAGGGCTGGCCGCTGAAGCGCGTCGACGTCACCCTGCGCGAGATCCTGCGCGCCGGCACCTTCGAACTGATGAAGCGCCGCGACATTCCGGCCCGCGTCGTCATCGCCGAATACGTCGACGTCGCCAAGGCCTTCTTCGTCGAGGACGAGCCGAAGATCGTCAACGGCGTCCTCGACCGGATCGCGCGCGACGTGCGGGCGAGCGAATTCGAAGGCTGATCGTATTCGGCGGCGCGATTTCAGCCGCCCCAGGTCAGGATGATGCCGGCGTCCCCGGGATATCCGTCGGGGAACTCCAGGATGCGGGCGACGAGCCCGAACCCGGCCGGCTTCAACTCGTCGCGCCAGCGTTCGTAGATGTCCGCCGCCCGCCCGCGCAGCGTCGTCGGCCAGTTCGGATCGGGTGCGTTGATCATCCGCCCGCCGTCGTCGCACAGCGCCGAGGGGAAGCGGACGAGCAGGAAGTCCTTCTCGCCGCGCTCGGCCGCGGCGCGGGCGTGCTCCACCAGCTCGCGCCACTCCGCCTCGCCGAGCCGTTCGGCGGCGAGCTTCGCCACCAGCGTCTTGCGCATCGTCTCGCGGGCTTCCCGCTCGCGGCGGGCGGCGGCGCGCTTGGCGTCCTCGTGAGCCGCGACCATCCGGCGGAAGGCGGCGGCGCTGACCGCGGTTTCGGCCGGGACGCCGGGTGGGGCGGGCTCGGCCGGCGCCGGCACCGGCATCGTCTCCACCGGCCGACGCGCTGGCGTCGTCTCGGCCCGCATCATCAGCGCTCGGGCGAGATCGGCACGACTGACGACGCCGACCAACTTCTCGCCGTCGACGACGAACACCCGTTTGACCCATCGATGGCCGAGAACTGCGCCGATCTCGGCGAGATCGGCGTCGATACCCACCGTGATGACCGGCGACGTCATCACCTGCGCCGCGGTCCGCGCCGCCGGTTCGACGATCCGGACGTATTCGGCGGCGAGCGACTGACCCTCGGCGAGCCGCGACAGCCAGCGGTCGAGCTGGGCGGCGCGTTCCGGCGCATGTTGACCGATGAGGTCCCATTCGCTGATCACACCGATCGGTCGGCCCTCGGGATCGATCACCGGCACGGCGCTGACCGAGGCTTCGATCATCACCCGCGCCACCCGCGAGAGCGGATCGCCGGGGGCGACGGTGACCACCGTGGTCGTCATGATGTCGCGTGCCGACATTCCAGCATCCCGCCCTTCCCCGCTCCGCCGGATCGACCGATCCCGACGCACGATCGGCACGAATGTGGCGCGGCGCGCGCCTCGGCGCGATCGTCGGAAATACGCAGGGCCGCGTTCGTCGACGCGGCCCTGATCTGCGCCGGCTTCGCGGCTCGTCGGTGGCTCACCAGGTCAGAGTGAGGCCGGCGTCGCCCGGAAAGCCGCCGGGAAATTCCAGGATGCGGGCGGCGAGGCCGAAACCGCGCGGCCTCAACTCGTCGCGCCAGCGCGCATAGACGTCGGCGGCGGGGCCGCGCAGCGTCTCCGGCCAGCCCGGATCCGGCGCATTGATCATGCGTCCGCCGTCCTCGCACAGTTCCGAGGGGAAGCGGATGAGCAGGAATTCCTTTTCGCCGCGCGCCGCCGCTTCGAGCGCCCGCTCGAGTTTGGTGCGCCAGGTGTCTTCGTCGAGCCGTTCGGCGCGCAACTGCGCCACGCGGATCCGGCGCGCCTCGCGGCGGGCCTCCTCCTCGGCGTGCAATGCGGCACGGCGCGCGTCGGCATGGGCCTCGGCGAGGCCGCGGAAGGCGATCGCGTCGAGCGCCGCCGTCGCCGCGGCGACCTCGTCGGAGATCCGCACGATCCGCGCCAGCACCTCGGCGGACGCTTCGGCTTCGCGTGCCCGATCGTCCCCGCGTTTCGCCGGCGTCGACGCCGCGGTCCCGGTTTCCACGGCTTTTCTCCTCAGGGCGAGCCCGAACATCTCCGATCTCCCTTCGTCCCCGACGCCGATCCCCTCGGATCCGACGTCACGTCCCTTCGGCGGTGCGGCTTCGCGGCCGTGGTTCCGCCTCGTCGAAGAGGGATCGTCCGCGACAACCCCCAACAATCGGTAATTTTCGCGGCACGCTCGTGCGGTATCACGAACGCCGGGTAAACGCCGCCGCCGGCTCGACCGCGCGAGCGCGATCGTCTATCGGAAGGCGAGCGCTCTTGCGCGTCGTCCGTTCGGGAACGCCAACGTGTCGGGATCGATCCGCCCCAGTGAAGACGATCTCATCGCCCGTTTCTTCCGGCCGCTGGCGACCGCCGCCGGCGCACTCGGGCTCGTCGACGACTGCGCCGAGCTCGCCGCGCCGCCCGGCCACGACCTCGTCCTGAAAACCGATGCGGTGGCCGCCGGCGTCCACTTCTTCGCCGAGGACGATTGGGCGATGGTCGCCCGCAAGGCACTCCGGGTGAACCTCTCCGATCTCGCCGCCAAGGGCGCGACCCCGGTCGGCTATCTCCTCACCCTGGCGCTGCCCGCCGACTGGCGCGAGGCCGATCTCGCCCGCTTCGCAGCCGGCCTCGGCGAAGATCAGGCAGCTCACGCCGTCACTCTCTTCGGCGGCGACACCATCCGCTCACCCGACGGACTGATCGTCTCGATCGCGATCGTCGGTTTCGTACCCACCGGGCGCATGGTCCGCCGTGCCGCGGCGAGGGCCGGCGATCGGCTCTATGTCTCCGGCACGCTCGGCGACGCCGCCCTCGGTCTCGTCGCCCGCACCGACCCGGCGCGCGCCGCCGGCTGGGGTCTCGACGCGAGCGAACGCGCTCATCTCACCCGCCGCTATCTCCTGCCCGAACCGCGCCTCGCCCTGGCACCGGCGGTTCTCGCCCATGCTCGCGCCGCCATGGACATCTCCGACGGCCTCGGTCTCGATCTCGCCCGCATGTGCCGCGGATCGGGCGTCACCGCCGAGGTCGGCCTCGCCGATCTGCCGCTGTCCGACGCCGCAGCGCGCGCCCTCGCCGCCGATCCCGGTCTGATCGAGACGGTGACCGGTGGCGGCGACGACTACGAGATCCTCGCCGCGGTGGCGCCCGAGTCGGCCGGCGCCTTCGAGGCCGCCGCGACGCACGCCGGCGTCCGGGTCACGGCGATCGGCGTCGTCACCGCCGCGGAGGCGGCGGTAGGGGAGGGCGGCGAGTCGTCGACGACGCCTCGCTTCGTCGATCGCGACGGCCGCTCGCGCCCGTCCGCCGCCGTCGGCTTTCGACATTTCTGAGAGCGGACCGGCCGTTACGACCTTCGTCGCAGGCGGGAATGTGGCAGAAATGCGACGTGACGTCGCAGGCTTTCCCGGTGGGCCGTCTGAGCGATCGATTACGTCCGAGGTCTTGCTTGACGCGTCACGGCGCGCGATTAGGCTGGCGCGCCATCGAACGGCGGCCCTTCAGGGGCGGTCGCCGGTTGAGCGAACATCGTGTTCGACGCGCCGAGGGACGGATGGGGAGAACCCGCCGCGTGCGCGCGACATGAACGGGAGGCATCATGACCATACTCGTCGTCATACTCTGCGGCCTCGTATCGATCGTCTATGGCGTCTGGGCCATTCGGTCGGTCATGGCTTCGGATGCGGGGTCCGCCCGCATGCAGGAAATCGCCGGTGCCGTCGCGGAAGGCGCGCAGGCTTATCTGAAGCGCCAGTACACCACCATCGGTCTCGTCGGCGTGGCCATTCTGATCGCGCTCGGCATCCTCCTCGGCAAGGAAGTGGCGATCGGCTTCGTCATCGGCTCGGTGCTCTCCGGCATCGCCGGCTTCATCGGCATGAACGTGTCGGTGCGCGCCAACGTCCGCACCGCCCAGGCTTCGACCGTGTCGCTCGCCGCCGGCCTCGACATCGCCTTCAAGGCGGGCGCGGTCACCGGCATGCTGGTCGCCGGCCTGGCGCTGCTCGGCGTCGCCGTCTACTACGCCATCCTCACCGGTCCGCTCGGCCACGCGCCCAACGACCGCATCGTCATCGACGCGCTCGTCGCCCTCGGCTTCGGCGCCTCGCTGATCTCGATCTTCGCCCGTCTCGGCGGCGGCATCTTCACCAAGGGTGCGGACGTCGGCGCCGACCTCGTCGGCAAGGTCGAAGCCGGCATTCCGGAAGACGATCCGCGCAACCCGGCCACCATCGCCGACAACGTCGGCGACAACGTCGGCGACTGCGCCGGCATGGCCGCCGACCTGTTCGAGACCTACGCGGTGACCGTCGTCGCCACCATGGTCCTCGCGGCGATCTTCTTCGCCGGGACGCCGAAGCTCGCCGCCACCATGCTCTACCCGCTGATGATCGGCGCGGTCTGCATCGTGACCTCGATCGTCGGTACGTTCTTCGTCAAGCTCGGCTCCAACAACTCGATCATGGGTGCCCTCTACAAGGGCCTCATCGTCACCGGCCTCCTCTCGGTCGCGGGTCTCGCTCTCGCCACCCAGATGACCGTCGGCTTCGACGTGATCGGCGAGGTCGCCAAGCAGTCGATCACCGGTACCGCGCTGTTCGTCTCGGGCATCATCGGTCTGGTCGTCACCGGCCTGATCGTGTGGATCACCGAGTACTACACCGGCACGGGCAAGCGTCCGGTCGTCTCCATCGCCCAGGCTTCGGTCACCGGTCACGGCACCAACGTCATCCAGGGCCTCGCGGTCTCGCTGGAATCGACGGCGATGCCCGCCATCGTCATCGTCGCCGGCATCATCTCCACCTACCAGCTGGCCGGCCTCTACGGCACGGCGATCGCGGTCACCACCATGCTCGGCCTCGCCGGCATGATCGTCGCGCTCGACGCCTTCGGCCCGGTCACCGACAACGCCGGCGGCATCGCCGAGATGTCGGGCCTGCCCAAGGAAGTGCGTCAGACCACCGACGCCCTCGACGCGGTCGGCAACACCACCAAGGCCGTCACCAAGGGCTACGCCATCGGTTCGGCCGGCCTCGGCGCCCTGGTGCTGTTCGCGGCCTACGCCAACGACCTCCAGTACTTCGCCGCCAACGGCGACAAGTTCCCCTACTTCAAGGGCATGGGCGCGGTCTCCTTCGACCTCTCCAACCCCTATGTCGTCGCCGGCCTGATCTTCGGCGGCCTCATCCCCTACCTGTTCGGCGGCATCGCCATGACCGCCGTCGGCCGCGCCGCCGGTTCGGTGGTGGAAGAGGTCCGTCGTCAGTTCAAGGAGAAGCCCGGCATCATGGCCGGCACCGACCGGCCCGACTACGGTCGCGCCGTCGACATGCTGACCAAGGCCGCCATCCGCGAGATGATCATCCCGTCGATGCTGCCGGTGCTCGCCCCGGTCGTCGCCTACTTCGGCGTCCTGGCGATCTCGGGCTCCAAGGCCTCGGCCTTCGCCGCCCTCGGCGCCTCGCTGCTCGGCGTCATCGTCAACGGACTCTTCGTCGCCATTTCGATGACCTCGGGCGGCGGCGCCTGGGACAACGCCAAGAAGTCCTTCGAAGACGGCTTCGTCGACAAGGACGGCGTCAAGCACATGAAGGGTTCCGAAGCCCACAAGGCCTCGGTCACCGGTGACACCGTCGGCGACCCCTACAAGGACACCGCCGGCCCGGCCGTCAACCCGGCGATCAAGATCACCAACATCGTGGCGCTGTTGCTGTTGGCGATCCTCGCCCACGGCTGAGCCGAGGATGGATGGCGGGTTCGCCCGCCTTCCGGCCACCGATACGATAACCCCCGTCCGAGGCCTCTCGGGCGGGGGTTTTCGTTCGCTGGGGGGACGGCCGAGGTCGACGAAGGGCCGGTACTCGCGCCTCGTCGGGCCCCGGCGCGACCCACGGCTGTTCGCTTCTCGGAGCCGCGCCGAAGAGTGCCTCCCTTCTCCCCGTGCGGGAGAAGGGGCGCCGTGCCGGGTCCCGATCTCCGGGACGATCCCGGACATTCGCCTCGTCGGACGGCCGGCGCAACGTCGCTGCGATCGCACCGGACGGCCGTGGATCGAGCCCGGAGACGACGCCGGAAATGTCGTGAGGCTCGTCGACGAACGAAACCGCCGCCCGGTTGGGCGGCGGTTTCGTTCGTTCGGCCGGAGAAGCGGGCGTACCCGAACCTCACTGCGAGGTGAGCGGGTTCGCCGGGTTGGCCTTGAGGATCTGCGACAGCAGGCCGTAGTCGGCACCGGTGGTCTTGGTCTTGCGGCTGATGTAGTCGAACACCTTGCCGTCCTCGAGCCCGTAGTGGGCGACCTCGCGCACCGCACCCTTCTCGTCGAAATAGACGGCGATCACCTTCTGCTCGTAGACCGACTGATTGAGGAAGGCGATCGAACGCTTGGCCTTCTGGCTGATGTAGTAGAAGGCCTCGCCGCCGACGGTGGCGGTGGTCGAGGGCGATCCGAGGATCAACAGCACCTGCTCGCGGCTGGCGCCGACCTGCACCTGGTCGACGGCGTTGTCGGGGGCGATGTAGCCGTGCTCGTAGGTCTCGGCGCAGCCGGTGAGCCCCGGCATCATCGCGATCGCCGCCGCCAGGGCCACGCCCCTCGCCACGCTGCCGCCGATCCGCCCGACCTTCGTCCCGCGACCGGCGTTCGACTTGCGACGATCCATCTCGTATCTCCTCGCGGGCCGCCCGTTCACGGCCGATGACCTACCGCCCCTCGGACGGTGCCGAGCGGCGGTGCTTCTTGGCTTCTTCCCTAACCTGCGCTAGGTCGGAAGACAACGGCCACGCGCTCGGTGCGGCCGATGTCGAGGCGGCGGCGAACCCGTCACGGAGCCCTGATGATCTTCGGCCTGTTCCGCAGCGGCCCCGCGCCTTCGACCGTCGCGCTCTATTCGGCGATCGTGACCGAAGCGCGGCGGATCGATTTCTACGCCGGCTTCGGCGTACCCGACACGCCGACGGCGCGCTTCGACATGGTGGTTCTCCACCTTGCCCTGGTGGTGCGCCGCCTGCGCGCCGATCCGGCGTTCACCCTTGTCCTGCCGGTCGCCGATCGTCGCCGACCGCAGACCCTCGAGGGCCGCGTCCAGGAGCTCGTCGAATATTTCTTCGGCGAGATGGATCAGGCGCTGCGCGAGATGGGCGTCGGCGACGTCGCCGTGCCGAAGCGCATGAAGAAACTCGCCGCCGCCTGGAACGGCCGGGTCCGCGCCTACGACGCGGCACTCGCCGCCGGCGATACCGACGCCCTCGCCGAGGCGATCGCCCGCAACGTCCTGACGGAGGCGAAGGACCGCAGTGGTGCCATCGCCCTCGCCACCCACGTCGTCGACGTCGATGCCGCCCTCGCGGCCCATCCGCTCGACCGACTCCTCGCCGGCCACATCGACTGGCCCGATCCGGCCCGCCATTCCCCCGGGATCACACCATGACCGACACGTTCCACCCCATCGTCCGCCTGCTCACCCCGGGCGAGGTCGCTCCCGCCGGCACCCACGTCAACCTCACCGCCGACGCCGATCAGCGCGCCGCCCTCGCCCGCGCCGCCGAGGCCGTTTCGGTCGAGGCGCTCGATGCCGAGCTTCTGGTCCGGCCCTGGTCCGACGACGGGTTCGCCGTGACCGGCAAGGTCCGGGCGAAGCTCACTCAGACCTGTGTCGTGACGCTCGAACCCGTCGCCGGCGCGATCGAGGAGGAGATCGACGTCAAACTGGTGCCGCCCGAGTCGATGGCGAAATACGAGATCACCCCCGACGAGAACGGTGAGATCGATCTCGACACCTCCGCACTCGACATCCCCGATCCGCTGGAGGGTGGTGTGATCGATCTCGGCGCCATCGTCGTCGAGCATTTCCTCCTCGGCGTCGACCCCTATCCGCGCAAGCCCGGCGTCGAATTCGATGCCGAGGCGGCCGGCGTCGGCGACGGACGCGAGGCGCTCTCGCCCTTCGCCGCACTGGCGCGATTGAAGAAGGAATGATAGGGGAGCCGGCCCGTCTTCGTTCCCCGGCGGCACGGCCGGAACGAGGCGAGCGCGACGACAGCGGTTGCGAGCGCGACGGAAACCGGTATTGTCCGGCCTCCGTCGGCGAGGATCGACGAACCGGATCGAGATGCCTACACCGATCATCATCTCTCTCGATGCCATGGGCGGCGACGCCGGACCGGACATGGTCGTGCCCGGTGCCGCGGTGGCGCTCGAGCGTCGCCCCGAGCTGCGTTTCGTCCTCTTCGGCGATGAGAAGCGTCTGGCCCCGCTGCTGTCGGCTCATCCCCGACTCGCCGCCGCCGTTCGGATCGTCCACACCGACGTGGTCGTGCGCATGGACGACAAACCGAGCCAGGCGCTGCGCGCCGGCCGCTGGAAGTCGTCGATGTGGAAGGCGATCGAGGCGGTGAAGACCGGCGAGGCCGCCGTCTGCGTCTCCGCCGGCAACACCGGCGCACTGATGGCGATGTCGAAGTTCTGTCTGCGCACCATGGCCGGCATCGAACGTCCCGCGATCGCGGCGATCTGGCCGACGGTCGACGGAGAATCGATCGTCCTCGACGTCGGTGCCACGATCGGTGCCGACGCCCAGCAGTTGGTCGACTTCGCGGTGATGGGCGCGGCGATGGCCAAGGCCGTCTTCGGCAAGCCGCGTCCGACGGTCGGCCTGCTCAACGTCGGCGTCGAAGAGGTCAAGGGCATCGAAGAGGTCAAGATGGCCGGCCGCCTGCTCAAGGAGGCCGACCTTCCCGAACTCGACTATTTCGGCTTCGTCGAAGGCGACGACATCGGCCGCGGCGTCGTCGACGTGGTGGTGACGGAAGGTTTCGCCGGCAACATCGCGCTGAAGACCGCCGAGGGCACGGCCCGCCAGATCGGTCAGTACCTGCGCGCCGGCCTCACCCGCACCTGGCTCGCCCGCCTCGGCTATCTCCTCGCCAAGTCGGCCTTCGACCGGCTGAAGGAGAAGATGGATCCACGGAAGGTGAACGGCGGCGTCTTCCTGGGCCTCAACGGCATCGTCATCAAGAGCCACGGCGGCACCGACGCGGAAGGCTTCGCCTCGGCCATCGAACTCGCCCACGACATGGCCAAGAACGATCTGGCGAGCGGTATCGTCCAGGGCCTGCAGCACTACCACCGAGCCGGGTTCGCCGAGGGCTCGAGCGGTGACGCGCGAGGTGAACAGTGAGCATCCTTCGAACCGTCGTGCGCGGTGTCGGCTCCTATCTGCCGGCCGAGGTCCTCACCAACGCCGATCTGGCGAAGATCGTCGACACCACCGACGAGTGGATCGTCGAGCGCTCCGGCATCCGCCGCCGCCATCGCGCCGCGCCCGGCGAATACACCTCCGATCTCGCCGTCCATGCCGCGCGGGCCGCCCTGGCGAACGCCGGCGTCGCCGCCGAGGACATCGATCTCGTCGTGGTGGCCACCGCGACTCCGGATCACACCTTTCCGGCGACCGCGGTGGAGGTGCAGAAGCGCCTCGGCATCCATCACGGCTTCGCCTACGACATCCAGGCGGTGTGCTCCGGCTTCGTCTACGCGCTCGCCACGGTCGACGCGCAACTGAAGACCGGTATGGCCCGGCGTGCCCTGGTGATCGGCGCTGAGACCTTCTCCCGTATCCTCGACTGGACCGACCGCACCACCTGTGTGCTCTTCGGCGACGGCGCCGGCGCGCTGGTGGTCGAGGCGGTCGACAGTGAAGGGACCCCGGCCGACCGCGGCATCCTCGCCTCCTCGCTGCGCGCCGACGGGCGCCACAAGGAGAAGCTCTGGGTCGACGGCGGCGTGTCGACCACACAGACCGCCGGCCACCTCCGCATGGAGGGCAAGGAGGTCTTCAAGCACGCGGTGACCAACCTCGCCGACGTCATCGAGGTGCTCTACCGCCAGACCGGCCTGACCGGCGCCGACATCGACTGGTTCGTGCCGCATCAGGCCAATCGCCGCATCATCGACGCCACCGGCAAGAAGCTCGGCATCGCGCCCGACAAGGTGGTGATGACCGTGCAGGATCACGGCAACACCTCGGCCGCCTCGATCCCGCTCGCCCTCGACGTCGCGGTCAAGGACGGCCGATTGAAGCGCGGCGACATGGTGATGCTCGAGGCGATGGGCGGCGGTTTCACCTGGGGCGCGGTGCTGGTGCGCTGGTGAGATCGCCCGGCGGCCGCGCGAACGCTCGGCGCCGATCCGACGTCCCCCGGAAATTGGGGTGGTGCCTCGTCGTCGGCGTCACACGTGGCGGCATCGTCGCTGTTGACCATCCGACGGGGAGATCATAACTTTTCGTTCCGATCGCGCCGACGCGGCGTGACGCGCCGGATCTCGCCCGGCGGCCGTCGTCCGGACGAGGATCGGCGACGCGTGCGGATACGACAGGGAAGGGCCGAACCATGGCGGGGAAGACGATCACCCGAGCGGATCTGTGCGAAGCCGTCTATCAGACGGTCGGGCTGTCGCGCACCGAGTCGGCCGATCTCGTCGAAATGGTTCTCGGTGAGATTTCCGATTGCCTGGTGGAGGGCGAGTCGGTGAAACTCTCCTCGTTCGGGACCTTCCTCGTCCGCTCCAAGGGCGAGCGGATCGGACGCAACCCGAAGACCGGCGAAGAAGTGCCGATCTCGCCCCGGCGGGTGATGGTGTTCAAGCCGTCGAACGTTTTGAAACGCAAGATCAACGAGTCGCTGGCGGACGAGGGTGGCTGATCGGGCCACGATCGGCAGCCCGGCACGAGCCGCAGCCGTGGACAAGAGCCCAGACGCTTTCCGCACCATCAGTGAAGTGGCGATCGACCTCGATCTGCCGCAACACGTGCTGCGTTTCTGGGAGACCCGTTTCGCCCAGATCAAACCGCTGAAGCGCGGCGGTGGCCGGCGCTACTATCGTCCCGACGACGTCGATCTGCTCAAGGGCATCCGCCATCTGCTCTATGGCGAGGGCTACACCATCCGCGGTGTCCAACGCATCCTCAAGGAGCAGGGCGTCCGCTTCGTCATGAACGTCTGGCGCGACGGCGCGCCGCAACCGCCGCCGTCGGCCGGCAACGGCGTCGGTGTGCTCGACGATCGTGCCGAGCCCGCCTTCGACGAGGACGTCGAGTTCGACGCCGCCGAGGACACCGCCGATCAGCCGCCCGACGACGCCTATTCGCCCTACGCGCCGCATCATCTCGCCCCGGCTTCGCCGCCGCGCCCGGCCGACCATGCCGATTTCGCCGTGCCGATGGTGCGCGCCGCCGAGCCGGCCCCGCACTCCCCGCGCGACGAACCCCGTTCGGCGGCCCCGACCGTCACCGCCGAAGCGGAGGGCGCCGCCGCGCTCGCCCAGCGCTTCGCCCCGCGCTTCGTCGATGCCGAGGCGGTCGACGAGGCTCCGTCGCGCTCGGCGCCGCCTCTGACGCGCGCCAACCTGCGCCCGGCGCCGGAGATGCGGGCCGCGCCCCTCGGCGACACGGTACCGGTACCGCCGCGCCCGATGATCGACACGCCGGCCGCACCGGCGCCCGCACCGCCGAACGGCCGCGTCGAGACGCGCGAAACACCGCGCCCCGGCTTCGGCCAGATCTTCGATCGGCTGCGCTCCGGCGGGGGGCGCGAGGCCGAGGCGACCGCCACACCGCGAGCGACACAGGCCTTGTCGCGCGACGAGATCCGCCGGCTGCAATCGACGCTGTTCGAGCTGCTGGAGTGCAAACGCCTGCTCGATCAGGTGCGTTGAACCGGCGCCGGTGAACGGCGATGAGCGCGCCCGTCGCGTCCCGAAAGGAGTTGCGTGGGCCGGCGAAACAGTCTAAGTCGCCTCTCGTCGAGACCCGCCCGGACCGCCGTCCCACGTGCGGAGGGGCGCTTCGCCGACGAGGTGGAACGGGCATCGACGGGCAGTAGCGCAGCCTGGTAGCGCACTTGACTGGGGGTCAAGGGGTCGGAGGTTCGAATCCTCTCTGCCCGACCATTCCGGACCGGATCGTCGGAAGACGAGAGGTCCACCGTTCCCGCACGAAGGACCGAAGGGCCCCGCCTTTCGGTCCTTCGTCGTTTCGGCGTCCCGGTTCCGCCCAGCGGCGGCGTGCCGGTTTCGCGGTGGATACTCGCCCCTCTGCCGGATCGGTCCTCGCAATCTCGCCGGAATCACGGTCTTCTGTCGGGCAGTGGAATTTCGGATCGACGTGAACGATCGCCGCGTGCGGCGTTCAGGAGTGGTTCAGCCACGCGGAGGTCATCTGGTCTTCACCACGAGACCGGCCCGGTACGAGGGGAACGGCTCGTGGAGACGGTTTGCGGTGAAAACATCGGGAGAGGCTCGATGATGTCGAGAGCTTGGTTGTTGGCGGGCGTGATGATCCCCGCTCTGATGGTCGGTGCGCAGTCGGCATCGGCCCAAGGCGCGGCGCCCAACGGGTCTCGTTGCGTCGGACCCGCGTGTCCACAGCAACAGCATCCTCCGCAGCCCCCGGCCGCCGTGCGCCCGGTCACCCCGCCGCCGGCCGTGGCGCGTCCGGTCACCCCGCCGCCGGCCGTGGCGCGTCC
>ERZ1645187.2721-NODE-2721-length-15326-cov-150.142951_pt1 | contig 15326 bp, 14 predicted proteins | sample MGYA00575352_ERZ1645187 | MGnify/ENA primary metagenome ERZ1645187 (study PRJEB40837, sample SAMN11349314) | freshwater sediment metagenome | isolation source: river sediment | host: Sediment | place: India: Wazaribad , New Delhi | collected 2017-02-21 ...
TCCAGCACAACAACGGCTACGAGACCGGCTACGGCCACATGTCCGGCATCGCCCGTGGTATCGACAAGGGCACCCGCGTCCGCCAGGGTCAGGTCATCGGTTATGTCGGCTCCACCGGCGTCTCCACCGGCCCGCATCTCCACTACGAAGTGCTGATCAACCAGGCCTTCGTCGATCCGATGCGCGTCAAGCTGCCGCGCGGCAAGGAACTCGGCGGCACCATGCTCGCCGAATTCAAGCAGGAGCGCGAACGCATCGACGCCCTGATGTCGAAGTCGAACTCCCCCAACAAGCTCGCCTCGGGCATGCACTGATCCGCGACGCCGGCGCTCCCGCCGGACGGCCGATTCACACGCCGACACGAGGCCGCGGCCCTCAGCGCGCCGCCACCGCCACCGCCGCGCCGGCCATCATCGCACCCGCCGTCCGGTCGAGGATGCGACGCGCCTTGGGATCGCGGAAGAAGCGCCGGGCGCGGGCGGCCATCGCCGCATAGGCCGCCCCGACCGCGATCAGATCGACGAAGACGATCAGCGACATCTCCAGGAAGCCGAGCGGCGTCAGCGCCGCCAGATCGACCACCGTCGGCAGCAACGCCATGTAGAAGACGATGGTCTTCGGGTTGCCGAGCGTCAGCGTCAGCCCGCCGAGCACCACCCGCCACGCCGACTGCTCGGGTCGCCGCGACGCTTCGACCCGGTCGCCGTGCGGAACGGCGGTCCACAACTGCCACGCCAGCCACAGGAGATAGGCCGCACCGGCGAACTTCACCACGGTGAAGACGGTGGCGAAGGTCTTGGCGATCGCCGCCAGACCGAGCGCCGCGCAGGTGAGGAACACCATGTCGCCCATGATCAGCCCGAGGATCATCGGCATCGTCCCCCAGAAGCCGACCGCCAGCGCCCGCGCCACGATCGCCGTCATGCCCGGCCCCGGCAGCACCGCGGCGATGGTCAGAGCGACGGTGAAGGCGAGGAGCGTGGTGGGGTCCATGACGCATGATCCGGTTCGAGCCGCGACGAGACTGCCCATGACCACCACGGAACGCAAGACCGATCCGTGGGGTGCCGAAGGCGGTGCCGCCCCTCGGTGAGGACCCACTATCCGCCACTACGTATTCCCCCTAATATCCGACGGTTCGGACGTCGAACGACTTCGCGGGAGGGCGAAATGGGGATGGGATGGACGGCGGCGGCGCTCACGGTCGCCGTGATGGGATTGATCCCGCTCGACCGGGCGGTGGCCTCCGAGCCGGAGGCGATGGCCGCCGACGAGCGCATGTTCGACTTCAGCGTCTGCAACCGCGCGCGCAGCGACGCGTCGGTGGCGCTGTCGGCGCGGCTGGCGCCCGGATCGAGTGACTTCGTCGTCGCCGGCTGGTGGAAGGTCGCGCCGGGCACCTGCCGCAAGATCGGCTCCTATCCGCGCGGCCACTTCTACATGCATGCCTCCGCCGGAGGCAGCACCTGGGGCAAGGGCGACCTGAATCTCTGCGTCGAGACGCCGGGGCCGTTCAAGCGCATCAACATGGCGAACTACAAGTGCGCTTCGAACGCCCTGCGCAAGTTCAGCCACGCCGACGTCAAGTCGGCGAAGTGGGAATGGACGCTGACCCCCTGATCCCGCCCGCCGGAGCGAGGCCGATCGACGTCGGCCCGCTCCGCGGCACACCGGGCACGACGCACCCGACCGTTCGGCCGTTCAGGGGCCGACCACCGAGCGGAGCGGCGCGACACGCCCGCCGCTCACCTCGTGGACCGCCGCCCGCGCCCCCAGCGCGGCGAAGGCGGAGGCGTCCGTGCCGGTCATCCAGCATTGCGAGCCCAGCGCCTCGACCACGTCGAAGAGCTCGGCTCGCCGTCGCGGATCGAGATGAGCCGCGACCTCGTCGAGAAGGAGGAGCGGCGCCCGTCCGCAGGTCTCGCCGACCAGCCGGGCGTGGGCGAGGACGAGCCCGAGCAGCAGCGCCTTCTGTTCGCCGGTCGAGGAGAGATGCGCCGGCATCGCCTTCGGTCCGTGATGGACGACGAGATCCGCGCGATGCGGTCCGTCGAGGGTGCGCCCGGCCGCCTTGTCGCGCCGCCGCCCCTCGCGCAACCGCGCCCGATAGGCGTCCTCGGCATCCGCCGCCGGCCCGCCGGCCGCGACCAGCGCCTCGATTTCGCCCTCGAGCGACAGATCCGCATGCGGGAAGGGCGCGTCCGCCCGCGTCTCGGCGATCAGGCGCTCGAGACAGGCGACCGTCTCCACCCGCGCCGACGCCACCGCCACGCCGAGTTCCGCCATCTGCGCCTCGATCGCCTCCAGCCAATCGAGGTCGAAACGCTCCTCCTCGAGCAGCCGATTGCGACCCCGCATCGCCTTCTCGAAGGCGGCCACGTGCGCCCCGTGCCCCGGCGTCAACGCCAGCACCAGCCGGTCGAGGAACCGCCGCCGCTCCGATGCCGGCCCGGTGAACAGCCCGTCCATCGCCGGGGTGAGCCACAGCACCCGGACGTGGTCGAGGAGTGCGTCGGCCGAGCGCGCCGTATCGCCGTCGATGCGCACCCGCCGCACCCGGGCCTCGTCCTCGCCCGTTGCCTCGAACCCGGTGCCGACCTTCACCTCGCCGTCCGGCCCGTCGAGCCTGGCGAAGACCGACCAGGCCCCGGAGCCTCCGAGCCGCGCCATCTCGTCGAGCCGCGCCCGTCTCAGCCCACGCCCGGGGGACAGCAGCGACAGCGCCTCGAGAATGTTGGTCTTGCCGACGCCGTTGTCGCCGGCGAGCACCACGTGGCGCCCGTCGCCGTCGAGGCCGAGCGAGGCATGGTTGCGGAAATCGGTGAGCCGGAGGCGCGTCACCGCCACACGCGCCGCCGGTCCCCGCCCGGGTTCGAGCGAGGACGGGATCGCGGCCGGCATCGACGCGACGAGCGGCGCCGTCACAGCTTGAACACCGCGTCGGCGGCGGACCGCGAGGCGCGGCGCTTCGACACCTCGCCGCGAAGGCGATCGATCTCGCCCTGGAGAAGCGCGATGCGCTCCTCGAGCTCCCCTTCGGAGACCAACGAGACGTCCTGGCCGATCTCGTGAGCGAGTTTCTTCTTCGGGCGGTCGTCGTCGATGAAGGCCATGGGGCGGATCCGATCTCGAAGCGGGCTCCGGCCCGCGCCGACTCAGTATAGATCTCGCGGAGCCGCCGGCCAAACGCCGGCGAGGCTCGGGAGCCGCCGCATGACCGACGTCACCGTCTACATCGCCCATTCGATCGACGGCTACATCGCCGATCGCGACGGCTCGATCGCCTGGCTCGCCCCCTTCGAGGGCTGGGACTTCGGCTGGGACGCCTTCTATGGCCGCATCGACGCGCTGGTGATGGGCGCCGGCACCTATCGCGACTGCCGGGCGTTTCCCGAATGGCCCTATCGCGGCAAGGCGGCGATCGTCATGACGAGATCCGGCCGCCTCGACGAGGACGGCCTCGCCGTCTTCGACGACCGCACCGCCACCGAGATCGCCTACGATCTCGAACGCGCCGGCCTCGGCCGCATCTGGGTCGTCGGCGGTGCCGGTCCGATCCGCGCCTTCCTCGACGCCGGATTGGTGCGCCGGCTGAGGCTCTTCCAGATCCCGGTGTTGCTCGGGGCGGGCACGCCGCTGTGGGCGCCCGGCCGGCGTCGGTGGCAGGGCCGGCCGCGCGCCGTCACCGTCCACGCCAACGGCGTCGTCGAGAGCGACGTCGAGATCGTCACGCCGAACGACGCGGCGGATGACAGCCCGTGGACGAGGGTCTAGCCTCGCCTTCCCGATCGAACCGCCCGACCGAACCGGAGGTCCGCCGTGCCGAAACCGCCCGCCTTCGATCCGCTGACCCTGCCCGAGAGCAACGCCAGCCTCATGCCCGAGCCGCTCCGGGCCAAGAACCAGACCCGCTGGTATCGCCGCCTCGGCGCCGCGGCCGGTCTGACCAATTTCGGCGTCAACCTCTGCCGTGTCGTCCCCGGCGGCCAGACGTCCTATCGCCACGCCCATTCGCTCCAGGACGAATTCGTCTGGGTGCTCGAAGGCCGGCCGACGCTGGTGACCGACGCCGGTGAACAGGAGTTGGCGCCCGGACAATGTGCCGGCTTCGCCAAGGGCACCGGCGACGGCCACCATTTCCTCAACCGCACCGAGACCGACGTCGTCCTCCTCGTCGTCGGCGACCGCACCCCGGGCGACGTCGTCTCCTACCCCGACGACGACCTCCACGGCCGACCGAACCCGGACGGCACCTATACGTTCACGCACAAGGACGGCTCACCCTGGTGAGCTTCGGCACCCACGAGGACGGCTCACCCCGGTGAGCCGCCACGTCGCGACGGCGCGCCGATCGAGCCGTCCGCCCCACGATCCCCCACGAGGCCCCGATGACCACCCTGCCCGCCACCCACACCGTCGTCGCCGTCCCGACCCCCGGCGGTCCCGAAGCGCTCGTCTTCGAGACCCGGCCGCTGCCGATCCCCGGCCCCGGCGAGATCCTGGTGAAGGTGGCCGCCGCCGGCATCAACCGCCCCGACGTTCTCCAGCGCCAGGGCGGCTATCCCCCGCCCAAAGGCGCCTCCGACGTCATGGGCCTGGAGTTCGCCGGTGAGGTCGTCGCCCTCGGCGACGGCGCGACCCGCTTCCCCCTCGGCGCGAAGGTCTGCGCCCTGGTCTCGGGCGGCGGCTACGCGGAGTATGCGGTCGTCCACGAGACCAACGCCCTCGCCGTCCCCGCCGGCCTGACGATGGTCGAGGCGGCGGCGATCCCCGAGACCTTCTTCACCGTGTGGTCGAACGTCTTCGATCGGGCGGGCCTGAAGCCCGGCGAGGTCATCCTCGTCCACGGCGGCACCTCCGGCATCGGCGTCACCGCCATCCAACTGGCGAAGGCCTTCGGCGCCACCGTGATCGCCACCGCCGGCGGCCCGGAAAAATGCGCCCGCTGCCGCGAACTCGGCGCCGATCTCGCCATCGATTATCGCGACCAGGACTTCGTCCAGGAGGTGAAGACCTTCACCAAGGGCCGCGGCGCCGACGTCATCCTCGACATGGTCGGCGGCGACTACATCGAGCGCAACCACGAGGCCGCGGCGATCGAGGGCCGCATCGTCCAGATCGCCTTCCTGCGCGGCGCCAAGGCGACGGTGAACTTCACCCGTATCATGCTGAAGCGCCTCGTCCACACCGGCTCGACGCTCCGCGCCCGCGACGTCGCCTTCAAGGCCGACATCGCCGCGGCACTCGGAGCGAAGGTCTGGCCGCTGATCGAAGCCGGGGCGGTGAAAGTCGTCGTCGACTCCACCTTCCCCTTCGCGCAGGTCGAGGACGCCCACCGTCGCATGGAGACCAATGCCCACGTCGGCAAGATCGTGCTGACGATGTGAACCGTGAAGACCACGTGACGTCATGAATTGCGCGAGACGTCGCGACCTGTTAGAAGACGTTCATCTCCGTATTCGTGAACGTCGTACCCGCCTCCCCCCGCCCGCCGGCCGGGAGAGGCCACGAGGAAGGTCCATCTCATGGCGACCCCGTTGAACACGCCGCTGATGCCCAAGGCCACCGCCGTGTGGCTGGTGGAGAACACCGCCCTCTCCTTCGACCAGATCGCGGCCTTCTGCCGTCTGCATCCGCTCGAGGTGAAGGCCATCGCCGACGGCGAAGCGGCGCAGGGCATCAAGGGTCTCGACCCGATCATGACCGGCCAGCTCACCCGCGAGGAGATCGAGAAGGCGGTCAAGAACCCCGACCATCGTCTCAAGCTCGCCGACCCCAAGGTGCGCGTGCCCGAGGCCAAGCGTCGCGGCCCCCGCTACACCCCCGTGTCGCGCCGCCACGACCGGCCGAACGCCATCCTCTGGCTGCTGCGCAACCATCCGGAGCTGAAGGACGCCGCGATCATGCGTCTGGTCGGCACCACCAAGACCACCATCCAGCAGATCCGCGAGCGCACCCACTGGAACGCCGCCAATCTCGCCCCGATGGACCCGGTGACCCTCGGCCTCACCTCGCAGCTCGAGCTCGACCTCGAGGTCGAGAAGGCGGCCAAGGGCCTGCCGCCGCGCGAGCCGGGTGAGGCGGGTGCCGCCACGCTGCTGCCGGTCGAGGACAGCGTCCGTCCGCTCGACGAACTCGGCGCCTACGGCTCCGGCGGTCGCGACACCGACGAACTCGACGCCGACAAGATCTTCGCCAAGCTCAAGAGCCTCAAGGGCCCGGAGCCGGAGGAAGACGAGGAGTGATCCTCGAAATCCGGACGAATGTCGCGACGGGCGGGGGCGACCCCGCCCGTTTTCGCATCTTGCGCCGGAAACCGTCCCGCCGCGCGCCCGGCCGGGGGACGGGGCCGGGACCGGGGCCTATCGCGCCCGTTCCGCCTGCATCAGATAGTTGACGTCGAGATCGCCGGCCTTCAGCGACCAGCGCCCGCGCAGGGGATCGAACACCATGCCGCAGGCGTCGAGCACCGCGAGGCCGGTCGCCTCGACGGCGCGCTCCAGCTCCCTCGGCGTCACGAACTTCGACCAGGTGTGGGTGCCGACCGGCAACCAACGCAGGATGTACTCCGCCCCGACGATCGCCAGGGCGTAGCTCTTCAGCGTCCGGTTCATCGTCGCCAGGAACAGGAGCCCGCCGGGCTTCACCATCTTCGCCACCTCGCGCAGGAACATCGGCAGGTCGGCGACGTGCTCGACGATCTCCATGGCGATCACCACGTCGAACGTCGCCCCCTCCGCCGCCAGCGCCTCCGCCGTGGTGGCGCGGTAGTCGATGGCGAGGCCCTGTGCCTCGGCGTGGGCCCGCGCCGCCGCGACGTTGGCCGCCCCGGCGTCCGCCCCGACCATGGCCGCGCCGAGCCGGGCGAGCGGTTCGGTGAGGAGCCCGCCGCCGCAGCCGATGTCGAGGATCGACAGCCCCTCGAAGGCGCGCGCGTCGCGCGGGTCGCGAGCGAAGCGGGCGCAGATCTCGCGCTTGAGGTACTCGAGCCGGATCGGGTTGAGGTCGTGCAGCGGCCTGAGCCGCCCGTTCGGATCCCACCATTCGGCCGCCATCGCCTCGAAGTTGCCGATCTCGGCGGTATCGACGGTCGACTGGGCGTGGGGGACGGACATGGAACTCTCCTCGCGGGTCGAAGGCCCGACCACCGCGAATAAGTCGTCCGCTCGCCCCGCCGGGTCAAGAGGCGGCGGAACAGACGGACCCGCCGTCCGCGCAGAAATACGGAGAGGGGTTTTGTTGATCCCTCGCTCCGAACCGAGTATGAAGCGCCGTTTCCTCGGGATCGACCGGCCGACTTCGGCTCCGGACCCGTCTTCCGTCTCGCGCGGGGCTCCCGCGCTCACCCATCGCGAGAGGCCCTTCGTCCGATGGCCCGTCTGGTCCTGAAGTTCGGCGGCACGTCCGTCGCCACTGTCGAACGCATCCGCAACGTCGCGCGCCACGTCGCCCGCGAGGTGAAGGCCGGCCATCAGGTGGCGGTCGTCGTCTCGGCGATGTCGGGCGTCACCAACACGCTGGTCGGCTACGTCGCCGACGCGGCGAAGAGCGGCGAGGCCATGGGCGGCCTCTACGACCAGATGGAATACGACGCGGTCGTCGCCTCCGGCGAATTGGTGACCTCGGGTCTGCTCGCCATCGTGTTGCAGTCGATGGGGATCGCCGCCCGCTCCTGGCAGGGCTGGCAGATCCCGCTGGTCACCGACGAAGCCCACGGCTCGGCCCGCATCATGGACATCGACGGCTCCAAGCTGATCGCCTCGATGGAGTCGGGCGAAGTGGCGGTGATCGCCGGCTTCCAGGGCATCGGCCCGACCGGTCGCGTCGCCACGCTGGGCCGGGGCGGCTCCGACACTTCGGCCGTGGCGATCGCCGCGGCGATCCGGGCCGATCGCTGCGACATCTACACCGACGTCGACGGCGTCTACACCACCGACCCGCGCATCGTGCCCAAGGCGCGGCGGCTGGAGAAGGTGGCGTTCGAAGAGATGTTGGAAATGGCCTCGCTCGGGGCCAAGGTTCTCCAGGTGCGCTCGGTCGAGCTCGCCATGGTCTACAAGGTCCGGACCTTCGTCCGTTCGAGCTTCGACGATCCCGACACCGTCGGCGTCGACGAGAACGGCAACCCTCCGGGAACGCTCATCTGCGACGAGGACGAGATCGTGGAAAATCAGGTCGTCACCGGGATCGCCTATTCCAAGGACGAAGCGCAGATCTCGCTGCGCCGCGTCGCCGACAAGCCCGGCATCGCTTCGGCGGTGTTCGGCCCCTTGGCCGACGCCAACATCAACGTCGACATGATCGTGCAGAACACGACCGCCGACGGCGCCACCACCGACATCACCTTCACCGTGCCGGCCGCCGACGAGGCCCGCGCCCGTGCGGTGCTCGAGGGCTCGCGCGACACCATCGGCGACGTGGCGATCGACTCGTCGTCCGACGTGGTCAAGGTCTCGGTGATCGGCATCGGCATGCGCTCCCACGCCGGCGTCGCCTCGATGGCCTTCAAGGCGCTCGCCTCCAAGGGCATCAACATCCGCGCCATCACCACCTCCGAGATCAAGATCTCGGTGCTGATCGATGCGGCCTACACCGAACTGGCGGTTCGGACTTTGCATTCGGTCTACGGTCTCGATAAGCATTGAGGGACGGACGGCGCTCGTCGACGAGCGCCGTCGCCAGAAGCCCGAGGGATGAGGCCGTTCGGACGCCCATCCCGTCGAGAGACCGGGGAGGAGGCGAGGTGAGAGGATCACTCGGCGCACCACGTCTGCTGTTGCGCCGGCTCCGCGAGGTCATGGCGGAGCCGATCGCCGCGCAGGAGCGGGTCGACAAGATCGTCGAACAGATCGCCGCCAACATGGTGGCCGAGGTCTGCTCGGTCTACGTGCTGCGCGCCGACAACGCCCTCGAACTCACCGCCACCGTCGGCCTCAAACGCGAGGCGGTCCATCACACCGCGCTGAAGGTCGGCGAGGGCCTCGTCGGCCTCATCGCCGCCGACGCGCGCTGCCTCAACCTGCCCAACGCCCAGTCCCACCCGGCCTTCGCCTACAAGCCGGAGACGGGCGAGGAGAGCTTCAACGCCTTCCTCGGCGTGCCGATCCTGCGCGCCGGCCGCACCATCGGCGTCCTGGTCGTCCAGAACCGGGCGCACCGCACCTATCAGGAAGAAGAGGTCGAGGTCCTCCAGACCACCGCGATGATCATCGCCGAGATGATCGCCGCCGGCGGCCTCGAGCCGCTGTTGAAGCCCGGCTCCTCCCTCGACGTCAAACGGCCGATGCAGCTCGCCGGCATCGGCTTCGGCGAGGGCGTCGGCCTCGGCCACGTCGTCTTGCACGAGCCGCGCGTCGTCGTCTCCAACCTCATCGCCGACGACAGCCGCCGCGAATCGAACCGCCTCGAGGCGGCGATCGAAAAGCTGCGCATCTCGGTCGACGATCTCCTCCAGCGCCCCGACGTCGATTCGGTCGGCGAGCACCGCGACGTGCTCGAGGCCTATCGCATGTTCGCCTACGACCGCGGTTGGGTGCGCAAGATGGAGGAGGCCGTCAAGAACGGCCTGACGGCGGAAGCGGCGGTGGAGAAGGTCCAGTCGGACACCCGCGCCCGCATGCTGCGCCAGACCGACCCTTACCTACGCGAACGCCTGCACGACTTCGACGCACTGGCCAATCGCCTGATCCGCGAACTGATGGGCCGCCCGCACGGCCCCGTCTCCGGCATCCTGCCCAAGGACGCGGTGATCGTCGCCCGCAACATGGGCGCGGCCGACCTCTTCGACTACGACCGCGATCTGCTCAAGGGCCTGGTGCTCGAAGAGGGCGCACCGACCAGCCACATCTCGATCGTCGCCCGCTCGATGGGCCTGCCGATCGTCGGCCAGATCCCCGGCGTCGTTTCGCTGGTGGAAACCGGCGATTCGATCATCCTCGACGGCGAACTCGGCATCGTCCACGTCCGCCCGGCGCCCGACGTCGAGAGCGCCTTCGCCGAGAAGGTGCGCTTCCGCGCCCGCCGGCAGGCCCAGTACCGCCGCCTCAAGTCGCGGCCCTCGATCACCAAGGACGGCCAGCACGTCCAGCTCTTGCTGAACTCCGGCCTGTTCCTCGATCTGCCGCATCTGGAAGACAGCGGCGCCTCCGGTATCGGCCTGTTCCGCACCGAGCTGCAGTTCATGGTGGCCTCCTCCTTCCCGCGCATCGGCGAGCAGGAAGGCCTCTATCGCAAGGTGCTCGAATCGGCCGGCGGTAAGCCGGTCACCTTCCGCTCGCTCGACATCGGCGGCGACAAGGTGCTGCCCTACGCCCAGAACTTCGACGAGGAAGAGAACCCGGCGATGGGCTGGCGGGCGATCCGCATCGGCCTCGACCGCCCCGGCCTCCTGCGCATCCAGGTCCGCGCCCTGCTCAAGGCGGCGGCGGGACGCGAGTTGCGCCTGATGTTCCCGATGATCACCGAGGTGTCGGAATTCGAGCGCGCCCAGGCGCTGGTCGAGCGTGAGAAGAACTTCTTGAAGCGCGTCGGCTACGAGATGCCCGAGACGATCAAGCTCGGCGTGATGATCGAGGTGCCCTCGCTCCTCTTCCAGCTCGACGAACTGTTCTCCAAAGTCCACTTCGCCTCGGTCGGCTCCAACGACCTCTTCCAGTTCTCGATGGCCTCCGATCGCGGCAACAACCGCATGGCGCAACGCTACGACCCGATGTCGCGGCCGTTCCTGCGCATGCTGAAGCTGATCCAGGACAAGGCGACCGAGCATCACGTGCCGCTGACGCTCTGCGGCGAGCTCTCCGGCAAGCCGCTGGAGGCGATGGCGCTGATCGGGCTGGGGTATCGCTCGCTGTCGATGTCGTCGTCCTCGGTCGGCCCGGTCAAGACCATGCTGCTCGAACTCGACGTCGCCAAGCTGCGCACCCGCCTGCTGCCGCGGCTCGAGTCCGGCCGTCCGACCGACGACGTCCGCGCCATGCTGCGCGCCTTCGCCGAGGAACAGGGGATCCCGGTCCAGCCCTAGCGACGGACCGGAGCCGGCCGCTCGGCCGTTCGCCCCCGTTCGTCTCTCGTCTCGGCCGCCCCCCTCATGTCCTTTTCCGCCAAGCTCGATGCCGTCCTCGACCGATTCGCCGTGCTGGAGGCCCGCATGGCGGCGGGATCCGACGGCGGCGACTACGTCCGCCTCGCCCGCGACCACGCCGAACTCGAACCCGTGGTCGCCCGCATCCGCACGCTGAAGGCGGCCGAGGCCGAGCGCGACGGCCTCGACCAGCTCCTCGCCGACCCGGCGACCGACCCCGAAATGCGGGCCCTCGCCGAGGCCGAACGCGTCGACCTCGCCCCCCGCCTCGCCGATCTCGGCCGCGAGGTCCGTCTCGCCATGTTGCCCAAGGACGCCGCCGACGCCCGTTCGGTCATCCTCGAGGTGCGCGCCGGCACCGGCGGCGACGAGGCCGCCCTCTTCGCCGGAGATCTCATCCGCATGTACGAGCGCTTCGCCGCCGCGAACGGCTGGAGGGTCGAAGTCGTCTCGGCGAGCGAGGGCGAGAAGGGCGGCTTCAAGGAGATCGTCGCCGAGATCTCCGGCACCGGGGTCTACGGCCGGCTCAAGTACGAATCGGGCGTCCACCGGGTGCAGCGCGTGCCGGCGACCGAATCGGGCGGTCGCATCCACACCTCCGCCGCCACCGTCGCGGTGCTGCCCGAAGCCGAGGAGGTCGACGTCGCCATCGCCGACGCCGACCTCGTCTTCGACACCTTCCGCGCGTCGGGCGCCGGTGGCCAGCACGTCAACAAGACCGACAGCGCCGTGCGCGTCACCCACCTGCCGACCGGCCTCGCCGTCGCCGTGCAGGAGGAGCGCTCGCAGCATCAGAATCGCGCCAAGGCGCTGATGCTGCTCCGCTCGCGCCTCTATGACATCGAACGTCGCCGCCTCGACGAGGCCCGCGCGGCGGATCGCCGCACCCAGGTCGGTTCCGGCGATCGTTCCGAGCGCATCCGCACCTACAATTTCGGCCAGGGCCGGGTCACCGACCACCGCATCGACCTGACCCTCTACAAGCTGCCGCAGGTGCTCGACGGCTCCGCTCTCGACGAGATCGTCGACGCCCTGGTCACCGACCACCAGCTGAGCCAGCTCGCGATGGAGAGCGAGGCATGAGCGCCGAGCCGCCCCTCGACCGGCTCGGACGGCCCGGCCTGGACGTCGCCGGAGCCACACGCGCGCTGCGCGACGCCTTCGCGATGTGCGACCCCGAGGCCGCCCGCCACGAGGCCCGCCTCCTCATCGGCCATGTCCTCGACCTCGATCTCACCGGCCTGATCCTCGGTGGCGACCGCCCCGTCGCGCCCGACGACGCCGCCCGCCTTCTCGCGCTCGCCCACCGCCGCCTCGCCGGCGAGCCGATCGATCGACTGATCGGCACCGCCGGTTTCCACGGTCTCGACTTCGCCCTCTCGCCGGCGACCTTGGTGCCGCGACCCGACACCGAAACCGTGGTCGACGCCGTCCTGGCGCGATTCGCGCCCGAAGACGCCTTCGTCTTCGCCGATCTCGGCGTCGGATCGGGCGCCATCTTGGTGTCGATCCTCGCCGAACGTCCCCACGCCTTCGGCGTCGCCGTCGACCTCTCGATCGAGGCGCTGGCGACCGCCCACCGCAACGCCGTCGCCAACGGCGTCGTCGAGCGCGCCGCCTTCCTCGCCGGCTCCTATGCCGAGGCGCTGGCGCCGGCCGCCTTCGACGCGATCGTCTCCAACCCGCCCTACATCGCCACCGCCGAGATCGACACGCTCGACGCCGAGGTCCGCCTCCACGATCCGCGTCTGGCGCTCGACGGCGGCGCCGACGGCCTCGACGCCTATCGCGCCCTCGCCCCGCAGGCGGCCTCGGCCCTCGTGCCGGGCGGTCTCCTCGCCGTCGAGATCGGCTGGCGCCAGGGGGCCGACGTCCTCTCCGTTCTCGCCGCGGACGGTTTCGAAGACCTGCGCCTCCTCCCCGACCTCGCCGGACGAGATCGCGTCGTGACCGCCCGCACGCCGGCCCCGGCGCGACGATGATCGACGCGAAGCCGTCGGCGGGGTGAAAATAAACCTTGGAAAATCGTCGAGAAATCGATAGCTTCCGAGCACCGAACGAGAGCGTCGACGCGAGGTCGACCGGATCGGTGCCGTTCTGGCATCTCCCGGCGGATCGCTCGTGGACCCGTGAAAATGTCCGGCGTCGGTGTATCCGGCCTCGCGAGGCCGGGCCGCTGCTCTTTCGGTCCGTCTCCGACTCAGATGGGCGCGTGAAACCCGAACCCCGTGTGCCTCCACCGATCCGGCTCGCCGATGTTTCCGCGGCAACCGGCTCGCCGCCGGAACGGTCGTTCGAACGGCACCAAGGACGAGGAAACCGCCGAGAAGACGCGGCGTGAGACCGGCCCCACGACGTGCCGACCCACGGTCGGCCACTCGGAGCCGAATACGGGTGCAGAGAGCCATTTCTCGTCGTCGGAGCGGTCCGACGACCGGCAATGGCTCCGGAAATCACCGGAGTGCATCACGCCCGACACGGGGGTCGGGCGGAGCCGTACGGACGCGTGTCGCGGACCCGGCGTGGAACGTTCCTCGGACGAGATCGCAGCAGGATGAGACAGGGAAATTCCAACAAGCGGATGCGGGGCCGGGGCAGCAGCGGCGGCGGTGGCGGCGGTGGCAACAACATCGGTCGCAAGGGCCCCAATCCGCTGAACCGGACCTACGAATCGACCGGTCCCGACGTCAAGATCCGCGGCACGGCTCTGCACATCGCGGAGAAATACGTGTCGCTCGCCCGCGATGCGCAATCGAGCGGCGACCCGGTCCTGGCGGAGAGCTATCTCCAGCACGCCGAGCACTACTACCGCATCATCGCCGCCGCCCAGGCCGCGATGCCGCAACCCATGCCGGTGGTCCGCTCCGACATCCAGTCCGACGAGGACGAGGACGACGGCGAGGAGAGCTACGCCGACACCCGCTTCGACAGCCGCGGCCGTGCCGACGTGCGGGGCGAGGTGAACGGCAACACCGACAACACCCGCTCCGAGGGCCCGCGCGAGGCCCGCGAGCCGCGTGAACAGCGCGAGGCTCGGGAGCCGCGGGAACCGCGTGGCGAGGGGCGTCCGCCCTTCCGCCGCACCATCGAAGTCGAGAACGGCGATGGGTACATGCCGGCCGACGCGCCGCAGCCCTTCGTCGACGACTCGGCGCTCGACCGCGTCATCTCCGATCGCGGCGACGACCGTCGCCAGGACCGGCCCCGGGGTCGCGGCCGCTTCCAACGCGGCGAGTTCCGCGGCGAGGGCCGCCCCGAGGGTGGCCGCTCCGACGCCCCCCGTGAAGGTGGACGCCCGCTGCGCGAACGTCCGCCCCGTGGCGAGGGTCGTTACGATCGCGAGCCGCGCGAAGCCCGTGCCGAGGACGCCGCCGCGCCGGCCCTCGACGCCCTGCCCGCCTTCCTCACCGCCGCGCCGCGCCTCGCGACCCCGGCGCCCGCCCCGGTCGCGCCCGTGGTCGAGCCGGTCGAGGTCGCCGATGCCGGCGACGCCGATTCGCCCCGTCGCCGCACCCGCGGCGGCCGTGGTCGCGGTCGCCGTCCGGAATTCACCGGCGCCGAGGGCGAGGCTGCGCCCGCGCCCGCCGGTGCCGAGGACTGATCGACGGTTCCCCGAAATGCCGCAGAAGGCCCGGATGGTTCGCCATCCGGGCCTTCTGCCGTTCCGAGCCCCCGTCGGACGTCAGACGACGACCGTGTCGCCGACCGCGATCGGCCCGTCGGCGAGGCTCCTGAGATAGACGCCGCAGTCGGTGTGGCCGAGCGCCCCCATCAGGAAGCGCGGCACCTCGAGATCGCGCACCCCGCGTGTCGGATCGACCCGGGTCGCGGCGCAGCGCTCGGTGCGCTTGACCATCTCGAACGGCATGCCGCCGATCGTCACCGGCATGCCCGCCGGCCAGTCGAGCTCGGCGAAGGCCGGCAGCCCGTCGACGACGACGTTGGGGCGGAAGCGGATCGGATCGAGCGGCGCCCCGAGCTTCGCCTCGAGCGCCCGGAGGGTCTCCAGATTGACGAGATGCAACACCTTCTTGGCGACGTCGGAGAAGGAATGGCCGGACGCCGCCAGCGTCCGCGGCGTGCCGCGCACCTCGCTCGGGAACCGTCGCGCCACGAAGGCGGCGAGCGCCGCGCGTCCCTCGTCCGTCGCCAGCGTGTCGGCGAAGACCACGGTGCCGTCGCGTTCGGCGACGACGAAGCGCTGCGTCGCGTCCTCGAAGCGGGTGACGACCTCGGCGAGCGACGG
>ERZ1645187.2722-NODE-2722-length-15325-cov-52.877800_pt1 | contig 15325 bp, 16 predicted proteins | sample MGYA00575352_ERZ1645187 | MGnify/ENA primary metagenome ERZ1645187 (study PRJEB40837, sample SAMN11349314) | freshwater sediment metagenome | isolation source: river sediment | host: Sediment | place: India: Wazaribad , New Delhi | collected 2017-02-21 ...
GGATACGTTGCCGGGTTGCGATGAGGTCGGGCAGCATGGCTGGCTTCAAGGGGCGTGCTATACTCTTTGGGTTTTGCAGGTCGGCAATTTGCCGACTGTCAAGACAAATCGCAAACCGGCCCCACAAGGTGTTGCGACCCGTTCATTCCGAATCGGAGTGTCATCGGGTTGCGATGGATGGGCTGGATTTTAGACCCAACCTTCGGAGTAGTTACCCATGTCAGTGACCATGCGCGAAATGCTGGAAGCCGGTGTCCATTTCGGTCACCAGACCCGCTTCTGGAACCCCAAGATGTCCCCGTTCATCTTCGGTCATCGCAACAAGATCCACATCATCAACCTGGAAAAATCGCTGCCGATGTTCCAGGAGGCCGCCAAGTTCGTGCGGCAACTCTCGGCCAACCGCGGCACCATCCTGATGGTCGGCACCAAGCGCCAGGCGCGCGAAACCGTCGCCGGTGAAGCCCAGCGCGCGGGGGTGCCCTATGTCGACCAGCGCTGGCTCGGCGGCATGCTGACCAACTTCAAGACGGTCAAGACCTCGATCAAGCGCCTGAAGGACATGAAAGCCCAGCAGGAAGCCGGTCTGGATTCGCTGAGCAAGAAGGAGCAGCTGATGTTCAAGCGCGAACTCGAGAAACTCGAGCGCGACATCGGCGGCATCCAGGACATGAACGCGCTGCCAGACGCCATTTTCGTGATCGACGTCGGCTACCACAAGATCGCCATCGCCGAGGCCAAGAAGCTGGGCATCCCCCTGATCGGCGTGGTCGACACCAACCACTCGCCCGAAGGCATCGACTACGTGATCCCCGGCAACGATGACTCGGCCAAGGCCGTCACGCTGTACGCCCGCGGCATCGCCGACGCCATCCTGGAAGGCCGCGCCAACGCGGTGGAAGACGTGGTTAAGGCGGTTGCCGCCGATGACGCCGACGAATTCGTCGAAGTCGAGAACGCCGGCGCCTGAGCCGCCCCTGGCGCATCGAAAGGGGCTTTTCTGCCCCTTTTTTTTAGCCCCAATCCCCCTTGAACTGAATTGAAGACGGAGTAAACAAAATGGCTGCAATTACCGCAAGCATGGTCGCCGAACTGCGTGGCAAGACCGATGCCCCCATGATGGAATGCAAGAAGGCCCTGACCGAAGCCAATGGCGACATGGCCAAGGCGGAAGAGCTGCTGCGCGTCAAGCTCGGCACCAAGGCCGGCAAGGCCGCTTCTCGCGTGACCGCTGAAGGCGTGGTTACCTGCAGCATCGACGGCAACGTGGGCGCCCTGCTCGAAGTCAACTGCGAGACCGACTTCGTGACCAAGAACGACAGTTTTCAGGCGATGGCCAAGACCGCTGCGGAACTCATTGCCAAGAACAACCCGGCCGACATCGAGGCGCTGGGTGCCCTGGCCTACAGCCAGGACGGTTTCGGCCCGACGCTCGAAGATGTACGCAAGGGCCTGATCGGCAAGATCGGTGAGAACATGTCGTTCCGCCGCTTCAAGCGTTTCGCGTCGGGCGCCAAGCTGGCCAGCTACCTGCATGGCAGCCGCATTGGCGTTGTGGTCGAATTCGACGGCGACGACACGGCGGCCAAAGATGTGGCGATGCATGTTGCCGCCATGAAACCGGTCGCGCTGTCGGCCGCCGACGTGCCCGCCGACCTGGTGGAGCGTGAGCGCTCCGTGGCCGCCGCCAAGGCCGCTGAATCCGGCAAACCCGCCGACATCGTCGCCAAAATGGTTGAAGGGTCGGTGCAGAAATATCTCAAGGAAGTTTCGCTGTTCGACCAGGTCTTTGTGAAGGCCGCGGACGGCAAGCAGACCGTGGGTGCCTATCTCAAGGCGACCGGCACCACCGTGCGTGGATTCACGCTGTATGTGGTTGGCGAAGGCATCGAAAAACGCGTGGATGATTTCGCTGCCGAGGTGGCTGCCCAGGTGGCCGCGGCCAAGGGTGCGGCCTGATATTCGGCCGCCTGCGTGCGGCTAAACTCTCACCTTCAGAAGGAGCCCACGCATGACCCTTGCCCGACCCGTCCACAAGCGCATCCTGCTCAAGCTCTCCGGTGAGGCCCTGATGGGCGACGATGCGTTCGGGATCAACCGTGCCACGATCGTGCGCATGGTCGAGGAAATTGCCGAAGTGACCCGTCTGGGGGTGGAGGTGGCGGTGGTGATCGGTGGCGGCAACATCTTCCGGGGTGTCGCGGGCGGGTCGGTCGGCATGGACCGTGCTACCGCCGATTACATGGGCATGCTGGCCACCGTCATGAACGCCCTGGCGCTCGCCGATACGATGAACAAGGCCGGCCTGACGGCCCGTGTGATGTCGGCGATCGCCATCGAACAGGTGGTGGAGCCCTATGTGCGGCCCAAGGCCTTGCAATATCTCGAAGAGGGCAAGGTGGTTGTTTTCGCGGCCGGCACTGGAAATCCCTTCTTCACCACCGACACGGCCGCCGCCTTGCGGGGCGCCGAAGTCGGCGCCGAAGTTGTTCTGAAAGCCACCAAGGTCGATGGTGTGTACACAGCGGATCCCAAGAAGGACCCGACGGCGACCCGCTATTCCCAAATTACGTTTGACGAGGCCATGGGCCAGAACCTTGGCATCATGGACGCGACCGCGTTCGCGTTGTGCCGCGACCAGAAGCTGCCGGTGAAGGTCTTTTCGATTTTCAAGCACGGGGCGCTTCGGCGCGTCGTGATGGGCGAGGATGAGGGCACTCTGGTGTCGGTCTGAAGGGCGCCCGAGGATCAGGAGAACAGAACATGACAACTGCTGAAATCAAGAAAATCGCTGAAACCAAGATGGATCAGACCATTGCGGCGTTCACGCACAACCTCACCAAGATCCGAACCGGCCGAGCCAATCCAGCGCTGCTGGACACCATTCATGTCGATTACTATGGCTCGATGGTGCCCTTGAGCCAGGTTGCCAACCTCTCGCTCATCGATGCTCGTACCATCAGTGTGCAGCCTTGGGAAAAAGGCATGGGTGCCAAGATCGAAAAGGCCATTCGCGAAAGCGAACTGGGTCTGAACCCGGCTTCAATGGGTGATTTGATCCGTGTGCCGATGCCACCCATGAGCGAAGAGCGCCGCAAGGAGATGACCAAGCTGGTTCGTCACGAGGGCGAAAATGCCAAGATCGCGATCCGCAATCTGCGCCGCGATGCCAACGAACACATCAAGAAGCTGGTCAAGGAAAAGCTTGCTTCCGAAGACGACCAGAAACGTGCGGAAGGCGACATACAGAAGGTCACGGACCGGCACATCGTCACGATTGACCAGCTCGTGGCGGGCAAAGAGCAGGAAATCCTGGCGGTCTGACCGACAGGGAGCGGTCCAGATGAGCAAGTCGGCTGCGCCACCGTTTCACATCGCTATCGTCATGGATGGTAACGGGCGGTGGGCGACGCGGCGCTACCTGCCTCGGGTGGCCGGGCATCGCCAAGGCGTCGAGTCGCTTCGGCGCTGTGTCAAGGCATGCTCGGAGCGCGGCGTTCGCGTGCTCACGGTCTTTGCATTTTCCTCCGAAAACTGGAACCGTCCTGCCGAGGAAGTCTCGGGTCTGATGGAGTTGCTGGCCCTGGCCTTGGGGCGTGAGGTGCCGCAGCTTCACAAGGATGGCGTGCGTATCCACATCGTCGGTGACCGTACGGCGCTGTCGGAAAAGATGCGAAGCGGCCTGGCCCAAGCGGAGGCTACCACCGCCCAGAACACCCGGTTGATCCTCAACGTCTGCTTCAACTATGGCGGGCGCTGGGACATCGCTCAGGCCGCAGCCCGTCTCGCAGAGCAGGGAGTCCCCCTCACCGAAGCGAATCTGGACCGTGCGATGGCCTTGTCCCATGTGCCCGATCCCGATCTGGTGATACGGACCGGCGGGGAGCGGCGCATCAGCAACTTTTTGCTGTGGCAGGCCGCGTATTCGGAGTTCTATTTCAGCGATCACCTCTGGCCTGATTTCGACGAAGCTGCGCTTGACGAGGCGATCGCCGATTACAGCCGTCGTGAACGGCGTTTCGGGCAGACGTCCAGCCAGGTTGCATCGGCTCCGCCGGATCGGATCGCAGCTTGAGTGCCCGATGCTGAAGCAGCGCGTCATCACCGCACTGGTTCTGCTGGCCATCCTGCTGCCGGCACTGTTTTATCCGACGCCCGAACCCTTTGCCACGGTCGCCCTGGTCCTGATCGCCGCTGGCGCGTGGGAGTGGGGACGCCTTAACCGGTTGGGACAGGTGTCGTCGCTGGCGTTGTCCCTGGCTTGCGTCGGGCTTTGCTGCGCCAGTTGGGCGCTGGGCTGGGTCAGCCAGCCCCCGCCGCTCTTGTGGTCCGTTGCGGGTCTGGCTTGGGTTCTTGGCGGAAGTCTGCTTTTGCGCCGAGGCGTGGCCGGGTGGTCGGACGTTCCCGTCGGCGTTCGCGTTCCGGGTGGATTGTTGGCGCTGTGGCTGGCGTGGCTGGCCGTTGCGCAGGCCCGTTTCATCGGCGTCAATTTTCTGCTGTCGATCCTTGTGCTGGTCTGGGTTGCGGATATCTTTGCCTACTTTGCCGGGCGCGCGTTTGGCGGACGCTTCAGCCGGGGCAAACTGGCGCCGTCGATCAGTCCAGGCAAGAGTTGGGAGGGCGTTTGGGGCGGCATGGCGGGCGTGGTGGTCCTGGCGTTTGCCTGGGTCTGGGCCGATCGCTGGCTGGGCGCCGGCGTGGCCAGCTTTTACACCCGGCTGTCCAGTCACGGCATCGTGGTGCTCCTGATCGCGGTTCTCTTCATGGCCGCGATGAGCGTGGTCGGGGACTTGGTGGAATCACTCATCAAGCGCAGCGCCGGTGTGAAGGACAGCAGTGGCCTGCTCCCCGGCCATGGCGGTGTGCTCGATCGGGTTGACGCGCTCTTGCCGACATTGCCCTTGGCGATGATGCTGGCGACTCTGGGACGCCCATGAAGCAGCGCATCACGGTGCTGGGATCCACTGGTTCGATCGGGACCAGTACCCTCGACGTGATTGCCCGTCACGCCGACCGGTTCGAGGTCTTTGCGCTCAGTGCCTCGACCCAGGTTGATTTGATGTTGGCCCAGTGCCGGCGGTTCCGACCGCGGTTTGCGGTCATGGCCAGCGAGGAGCATGGACGGCTGCTGGCCGAGAAAATCAAGCAGGAAGGCCTTGAGTCCAGCGTTGAATGGTCACCGGAAGCTATCAACAGAATAGCGTCCGACGAGTCGGTGGACATGGTCATGGCGGCCATCGTTGGCGCCGCCGGCCTCGCGCCGTGTCTGGCGGCAGCGGCGGCTGGCAAACGGCTGCTTCTGGCCAACAAGGAAGCCTTGGTGGTGGGTGGCGACGTTTTCATGCGCGCCGTGCATCACGGTGGCGCGACCCTGTTGCCCATTGACAGCGAGCACTCCGCCATTTTTCAGTCCCTTCCCGAGGATCCCGCGACCTGGGCGGAGCGGATCGACCGGATCATCCTGACCGCATCGGGCGGGCCGTTCCGCACCCGTGATCCTGCCACCCTGCATGCCGTCACGCCGGAGGAGGCCTGCGCCCACCCCAACTGGGTCATGGGGAAAAAGATCTCGGTCGACTCCGCCACCATGATGAACAAGGCATTGGAGGTCATCGAAGCCAGTTATCTCTTCGGTGTCTCGCCGTCGCAATTGCAGGTCGTGATCCATCCCCAGAGCATCATCCATTCGATGGTGCAATACCGGGACCATTCCGTGGTGTCGCAGATGGGTACCCCCGACATGCGGGTTCCGATCGCCTACGGTTTGTCCTGGCCCCAACGTATCGTTTCCGGAGCCGCGGCACTCGACTTCCACAACTTGCCGGCCATGACATTCGAAGCACTGGATGACCACGGTCATGAACGGCGGTATCCGGGTCTCCAACTGGCCTGGGACGCCTTAAGGGGGCCGGCAGGCAGTTGCGCGGTGCTGAATGCGGCCAACGAGGTGGCGGTCGCAGCGTTTCTGGATCGGCGGATCCGTTTCGACCAGATTCACCGCATCAATGTGGACACACTCGCGTCGGTGGCGTTCAACGAACCCCGCTCCCTTGGCGATCTGATGGATCTGGACGCGACCAGTCGCCAGGCCGCTGAAGCGGCGGTCGCACGCCTGGTTCACTGAGGGCGTATCCGATGCTCACGGTCCTTGCATTCCTTGTTGCGCTGGGCTTGCTGATCGCGGTGCACGAGTACGGGCATTACCGCGTCGCCGTGGCATGCGGCGTGAAGGTTCTGAGGTTCTCCGTCGGATTTGGTCGCCCGCTCTTGCGTTGGAAACCAAAGGTGCAGCATCCGGGACAGGACACCGAATTCGTCATCGGAGCTTTTCCGATCGGCGGATACGTCCGGATGCTGGATGAACGCGAAGGACCGGTGTCTCCGCACGAGGCACAATGGGCCTTCAACACCCGGCCCCTGCGGCAGCGCGCGGCCATCGTGGCCGCCGGTCCGCTGGCCAACCTGGTTCTGGCTGTCTTTCTGTACGCGTCGGTGAACTGGATCGGCGTGAAGGAGCCCGAACCGGTCCTGGCCAGTCCTGTGGCGGCGTCGTTGGCCGAACGCGCGGGGCTGAGAGGCGGGGAATGGGTGCAATTTGCCGGCTTCGCCGATCAGGATGTCGAACCCGTCCGTTCGTTCGAGTCGTTGCGTTGGCTGCTGACGCGTGGAGCGCTGGACGGACGCGACATCCGCCTGGTGCTGGCGAACCGAAAAGAAGGCGGCGGCCGTGATGTGTTGCTGCCTTTGTCTGCACTTTCGGCAAAAGACGCCGATCCCCAACTGTTCCAGCGGATCGGGATCGTTGCGCCCTGGACCGAACCGATCATTGGGGATGTGCTCCCCCAGAGCCCCGCTTCGCGCGCTGGGCTTCAGGACGGCGATCGAGTCTTGCGGGTGGGGGCGATCCAGGTGGTGGATGGCCAGCAGCTGCGCCAGCTGATTCGCTCCTCGGTCGATGGTCAAACGCCAGTCCCGATGTTGTGGCGCATCGAGCGCAAGGGACAGCCGATCGACTTGACGTTGGAGCCGGAGGTTCGCAGCGAGGGCCAGTTGGTTGTGGGTCGTATCGGCGCCTACGTTGGTACGCCTCCCGCCATGACAGTGGTCAGGATGGGCCCCTTGGAGGGCTTGTGGCGGGGTGTTGAGCGTACCTGGGAGGTTGCGATCCTGACGGTTCGCATGATCGGGCGGATGGTCATCGGGGACGTATCCCTGAAGAACCTCAGTGGTCCGCTGACCATCGCCGACTATGCGGGCAAGTCGGCCAGTCTCGGGGTGACATCGTATCTGGTGTTTCTGGCCTTGATCAGTGTCAGCCTCGGGGTGCTGAACCTGATGCCGTTGCCCGTCCTCGACGGGGGGCACCTGTTGTATTATCTTTGGGAAGGCGTGACCGGGCGGGGCATCTCTGATCTCTGGATGGAGCGATTGCAGCGGGGTGGCGTCGCCCTGCTGTTGGCCATGATGACTGTCGCGCTGTTCAACGATGTCACTCGGCTTTTTGGGTGACCCCGTAGCGGGCATCCCACCGGCGAGGCCGTCAACAGACCAATTCATGAAAAAGCAATTGAACCGATTTCGTTTGCGCGCATCCGTCGCCTCGGTGGCGCTGGCCTTTGCTGCCCATTCGTGGGCCGTCAATCCGTTTCCGGTGGGCGACATCCGGGTCGAAGGTTTGCAGCGCGTCGAGGCCGGTACGGTGTTCGCCTCGCTCCCGTTTCGCGTGGGCGATACCTACAACGATGAAAAGGGTTCGGCAGCGATTCGGGCCTTGTTCGCTTTAGGCTTGTTCAAGGACGTCCGCCTTGAGGTGAACGGCAACGTGGTCGTGGTGATCGTCGAAGAACGCCCGACCATCGCCAATGTCGACTTTGCGGGCACCAAGGAGTTCGACAAGGAGGCGTTGCAAAAAATGCTGCGTGAAGTCGGATTGGCTGAAGGGCGGCCTTTCGACAAGGCACTGGCCGACCGTGCTGAGCAGGAACTCAAACGTCAGTACATCAACCGCAGTCTGTATGGTGTCGAAGTCGTCACCACCGTGACGCCGATAGAGCGCAACCGGGTCAACTTGACATTCACCGTCACAGAGGGTGATACCGCCAAGATTCGGGAAATGAACATCGTCGGCAACAAAGCTTTCAGCGAATCGACGCTGCTAGGTCTGTTCAGCCAGGATACCGGTGGCTGGCTGAGCTGGTACACCAAGTCGAACCATTACTCACGCACCAAGCTCAACGCCGATCTGGAGGCGCTGCGCTCGTTTTACCTCGCACGTGGTTTTCTCGATTTCCGCATTGATTCGACGCAGGTCGCGATGTCGCCGAACAAGCAGGACATTTCGGTCACGATCAACATTACGGAAGGGGAGCGATTCATTGTGTCCTCGGTGGCGCTTGAAGGAAACTTTCTGGGCAAGGAAGATGAGTTCAAGTCCCTGGTGACCATCAAGCCTGGAAAACCTTTCAACGCCGATGATGTGGCGGAGACGACCCGGGTGTTTACCGAAAATTTTGGCAATTACGGCTTTGCGTTCGCCCGGGTCGAAGCGCGGCCGGAGATTGACCGCGTGAACAACCGGGTTGCGTTGATTCTGCAGGCCGATCCGTCCCGGCGCGCCTACATCCGTCGGATCAACATTTCGGGCAACGATCGGACCCGTGACGAAGTGATCCGGCGCGAGTTCCGCCAGTTCGAAGCGTCCTGGTACGACGGCAACAAGATTCGCCTCTCCCGCGACAGGGTGGACCGGCTGGGATATTTCACGAGCGTCAACATTGACACGGCGGAAATCCCGGGTGTGAACGATCAGGTCGACCTGAATGTCAACGTTACGGAGAAACCAACCGGCAGCATCACGTTGGGACTGGGATTCTCGACAGCCGACCGGCTTGCGCTGAACATCGGCATGAAGCAGGAGAACGCGTTCGGGTCCGGCAACTACCTCGGGGTCGAGCTCAACACCAGCAAGTACAACACGGTTCTGGTCTTGAACACCACCGATCCCTATTTCACGAAAGACGGTATTTCCCGAACGCTGGATGCCTACTACCGCAGCAACAAGCCCTATGCCAATCAGGGCGGTTCCTATCAGCTCGTGACCGCAGGCGCCGGCATCCGCTTTGGTGTGCCCTTCAGCGAGAAGGACACGGTCTTCTTCGGCGCAGCGCTGGAGCGCATGGAGATCAAGAATGGCACCAACATTCCCGCATACTATTTGCAGTATGCCGAGGAGGTGGGCAACCCGAGCAACACGCTGCCGCTGACCATCGGATGGTCGAGCGACACCAGAGACAGTGCGCTGATCCCGACGCGTGGCACGGTCCAACGATTCAACACGGAATGGGGCGCCCTGGGCGACGCGCAGTTCGTCAAACTCAACTATCAGTTCCAGTACTACATTCCGATCACCCGCAGTTTCACCGCCGCGTTCAACACGGAATTGGGCTGGGGCACGGGTCTTTCGGGCAAGCCGTACCCCGTGTTCAAGAACTTCTATGCGGGTGGTCAGGGTTCGGTGCGCGGGTTCGACCAGAACACGCTCGGCCCGCGGGATATCACTGGATCCTTCATCGGTGGCCCGAAGAAATTTGTCCTCAATGGTGAGGTTTACGCACCAATGCCGGGCAGCGGCAATGACCGTACGCTGAGACTTTTCGCGTTCACGGACATCGGCAACGTCTGGGGAGCCAACCAACAGCCGACGGTCGATTCTCTGCGGGCGTCAGCCGGGCTGGGGATCAGCTGGATCTCGCCGCTGGGACCGCTGCGGATCGCGTACGCCTACGCATTCCGGACCCAGCCGGGGGATAGAATTCAACCCTTAACATTCCAGATAGGATCGTCTTTCTAATGAACTCAATGCGTCAAATCCGTTTGCTGGCCTTGGTTGTTGGTGCACTGGGCGCTTCGGCTGCCGTTCACGCCCAGGACTTCAAGGCCGGATTCGTGAACACGGATCGCATCTTCCGCGAGGCCAACAGTGCCAAGGCCGCTCAGGCAAAGCTGGAACAGGAGTTCTCCCGGCGCGAGAAGGAAATCATCGAGCTCGGCAACACGGTCAAGGGCGCCTCGGAAAAATTTGAGCGCGATGCGCCCACGCTGTCAGAAAGCCAGCGCTTGACGCGCCAGAAACAACTCGTTGAGCAGGACCGGGAACTGCAACGCAAGCGCCGTGAGTTTCAGGAGGATCTGACCGCGCGCAAGAACGAAGAGTTGCAGCAGTTGCTGGAACGCGCAAACCGGATCGTGAAGCAGGTCGCCGAGGCAGAAAAATACGACGCCGTCTTCCAGGAAGCGGTTTATATCAACCCGAAGTTCGACATCACCGAGAAGGTGATCAAGGCGCTGAACGCCAGCACGGGCAAGTAGTCCTGTTGCCAGTCGTTTCCGTGTGGCGCTCCGTCTAGACTACATCACCGACCGGTTGGGCGGCGAGCTGCACGGAGAACCCGCACAGATCATCGAGAGCCTTGCCCCGCTCGAATTCGCCGGGCCAGGACAGATCAGTTTTCTCAGCCATCCGAAGTTTCGTTCGTTGCTTGAAGGGTCGCGTGCAGCCTGTGTGATCGTCGGGCCGGACATGACGCAGGCGGCGCTCGTTCGTGGCGCCTGCATCATTGCCGACCAGCCCTACCTCTACTATGCGCGCCTGACCCAACTCTGGAAGCGTGAGCATTCGCCGCCGCAGGGGCCCCGCATCCACCCGAGCGCTGTCGTCGATCCCCATGCCCACGTCGATTCGACGGCTCAGGTCGGCGCGCTGAGCGTGATCGAACGAGGCGCCGTTGTCGGCGCCGGGACGGTGATCCGCGCGCGGGTGTCAATCGGTGAGAACTGCCGTATCGGCGAGCACTGTGTGATTCATTCGGGCGCGGTTATCGGCGCCGACGGCTTCGGGTTCGCGCCGGACCAGGGGCGTTGGGAGAAGATCGAGCAACTCGGCGCTGTTCGCATAGGCAATGACGTGGAGATCGGCGCCAATACCTGCATCGATCGTGGCGCGCTTCAGGACACGATCATTGAAGACGGAGTGAAGCTCGACAACCTGATCCAGATCGGCCACAACGTCCGGATCGGTGCCCATACCGCGATGGCCGGGTGCGTGGGCGTGGCCGGCAGCACCAGCATCGGCGCGCACTGCACGGTAGGTGGTGCGGGGATGATTCTGGGACATCTGACCTTGGTCGATGGCGTTCATGTGTCGGCCGCGTCGGTGGTCACGCGCTCCATTCTTCAGCCGGGGCAGTACACCGGCTTCTTTCCGATTGATGAAAACGGTTCCTGGGAAAAGAACGCGGCGACGCTCAGGCATCTGCACGCGCTTCGGGAGCGGCTCAAGGCGCTCGAAAAACACTTCCGCCAGACTCAAGAGGCAAACACACCATGATGGACATTCACCAGATTCTCAAGCACCTTCCACATCGTTATCCATTCCTCCTGGTGGATCGGGTTCTGGAGCTGGAAACCGGAAAGCGGATCAGGGCGTTGAAAAACGTCACCATCAACGAGCCGTTTTTCACCGGGCACTTCCCGTACCGGCCGGTCATGCCGGGTGTGCTGATGCTCGAGGCCATGGCCCAGGCCGCCGCCTTGATGGCTTTCGATTCGCTCGGGGTGCTGCCGGACGACCAGACTGTGTTCTATTTCGTCGGCATTGACGGCGCCCGCTTCAAGCGCCCGGTGGAACCGGGCGACCAGTTGATCCTCGAGGCCGAACTGGACCGCGCGCGTGCTGGTATCTACAAGTTCAAAGCCCGGGCCAAGGTCGGCGATGAAGTGGCTTGCGAAGCTGAACTGATGTGCACCATGCGCCGAGTCTCCTGAGGGGCGCGGCATGGCGAGCATTCACCCCACCGCCCTGGTGGATACGAGGGCCCAGATCGACGAGGCCGTCACGATCGGGCCGTACAGCGTCGTCGGCCCGAACGTCTGCATTGGCGGCGGTACGACCGTTGGCGCCCATTGCGTGATCGAGGGCCAGACCCGCATCGGGCGGGACAACCGCATCTTCCAGTTCAATTCCATCGGCGCAGTACCCCAGGACAAAAAATACGCGGGCGAACGGTCCGAACTGATCATCGGCGACGGCAACACCATCCGGGAGTTCTGCACCATCAATCTGGGCGTGCTGGGCGCGGGCGGTGTGACGCGCATCGGCAGCCGCAACTGGATCATGGCCTATTGCCACATCGCGCACGACTGCCAGATCGACGACGACACCACGCTGGCCAACAACACGACGATGGCAGGCCACGTACACCTGGGCAACTGGGTGACGGTCGGGGGTCTGACCGGTATCCATCAGTTCGTCAAGATCGGGGCGCATGCCATGGTGGGTTTCGCCAGCGCAGTCTCACAGGACGTGCCGCCATACATGCTGGTGGACGGTAATCCACTCGCGGTGCGGGGCATCAACAGCGTGGGCCTGCGGCGCCGCGATTTTTCGCCGGATCGTCTACGGGCGGTCAAATTGATGCACCGTCTGCTCTACCGGGAAGGCAAGACGCTGGAAGACGCACGCCGCGCGATTGCCGAGCTGGCGGCCGAGATTCCCGACGCGTCGGCGGATGTGGCGTTGATGAACGCTTTTCTCGCCGATGCCTCGCGTGGCATCGCCCGTTGAGGCAGGGTAAGGCGGTGAACCCCGAGCGGCCTGTTTTCGGCATGGTGGCTGGCGAGCCCTCCGGCGATTTGCTGGCCGGCCATCTGCTGGACGCTCTGACGGCGCGTTGGCCCGGCTTGCAGGCGGCAGGCATCGGCGGTCCCGAGATGCTGAAGCGAGGCTTTGTGTCCTGGTGGCCACAAAGCCTGCTGGCGGTCCGGGGCTATGCCGAGGTGTTGCCACGCCTTTTCAAGCTGTTGTCCATCCGCAGGGATCTGGGCACCCGTTTTTTGGCCAGTCCGCCGGACGTGTTTGTCGGCATTGATGCGCCCGATTTCAATTTCGGCCTTGAAGCCCGCTTGCGGGTCGGGGGAGTCCGGACCGTGCATTTTGTCAGCCCGTCGTTCTGGGCATGGCGTGCCGGCAAGCTGGCCAAACTGAAGGCCTGCGCCGACCATGTGTTGTGCATCTTCCCGTTTGAGCCCGCACTGTTGGCTCAACACGGCATCGCTGCCACCTACGTGGGACACCCACTGGCTCGCGTGATCCCCCTCGAACCGGATCGACAGTCGGCGCGTGCCGCACTGGGTCTGGCGCCCGACGATCCAGTGGTAGCGTTGTTGCCAGGAAGTCGTGAGTCTGAAATCCGCTACCTCGCCACCCGGTTTCTCACGGCTGCAGCGCAAATTCTGCGCCAGCGACCCGGCACGCGGTTCGTGTTGCCCACGTTACCGGCGCTTCGCCCGTCGGTTGAGCGTGCCGCGCAGGCGAGCGGTCTTGGCGACACGCTGCTGATCGTCGATGGGCAGTCGCAACGCGCGCTCGAGGCCTGCGACGTCACGCTGATTGCCAGTGGGACCGCTACCTTGGAGGCTGCGCTGTACAAGCGCCCGATGGTGATCGCCTACAACATGAACTGGCTGTCCTGGCACCTGATGCGCCACCGAAACCTACAACCCTGGGTGGGGCTGCCCAATATCCTGTGCCGGGATTTCGTCGTGCCCGAGCTGCTCCAGGATGCGGCGACGCCGATGGCGCTGGCGGCCGGCATTCTCGATTGGATGGATTCACCGCAGAAAGCGCAGGCGCTCGGCGAGCGCTTCATGACTTTGCACCATGAACTTCGCCGCGACACGGCGCAATTGGCCACCGATGCGATCGAAAAAGTCCTTGCCCGTTGAACAGGTTTCCCTGCTGTGGGACAGCCCGGGCCTGATCGCGGGCGTGGACGAAGCCGGGCGCGGCCCCCTGGCTGGTCCGGTGGTGGCAGCGGCCGTGATACTGGACGAATTGAAACCGATCCGCGGCCTGGCAGACTCCAAGAAACTGTCGCCGCGCCGGCGCGAGGCGCTGTTTGACGAGATCATGGCCAAAGCCTTGTGCTGTTCGATCGCCGAGGCCAGCGTGGCCGAAATCGATCGGCTGAACATCCTGCAGGCCACGTTGCTGGCGATGCAGCGGGCCGTACAGGGTCTGCGGCTGAAACCGGCCAAAGTGTTGATCGACGGCAACCGTTTGCCGAGACTGGATGTCCTGGCCGAGGCCGTCGTCAAGGGGGATAGCAAGATCGCCGCCATTTCGGCGGCTTCGATTCTCGCCAAGGTCCATCGCGACCGGTGGTGTGCCCGTTATGACGAAGCGTTTCCACAGTACGGATTTGCGGCGCACAAGGGCTACGGAACAGCCGCGCATCTGACGGCATTGCGCCAGCACGGTGCCTGCCCGGAGCACCGGCGCTCGTTTTCGCCGGTTGCCGAGGTCTTGCCGTGAGTCCTCCGCGCACCCCCATCGGCCGGCACGGCGCCGGGAATCCAGCAGCCAATGGCGTGTCCCCGGCGCTGATCACTTCGCGGGACAACCCCTTGATCAAAGCCTTGCGCCGCCTGGCGCAGGACAACACGGCCTACCGGAAGCAGGGGCAGGTCTGGCTGGAAGGCGACCATCTTTGCCGGGCGGCCCTGGAGCGGGGCCAACAGCCTGCCATCGCGGTGTTTTCGGAGTCTTTTTTGGCCAGTTCCAGCGTGGATTGGCCACAAATAGCTATAAAAAAAATAGTGATTCCGGATCGCCTTTTTGTCGAAATCAGTGGGCTGGAGTCGCCCGCGTCAATGGGGTTCGTGGTTGACCTTCCGGCGCTGCCGACCTTGCAGCCCGGGGTCGCCACGGTGGTGCTCGATCGGGTGCAGGACGCAGGCAATGTGGGTTCCATCCTGCGCAGCGCAGGCGCATTCGGATTTCGACAGGTCGTGGCGCTCAAAGGCAGCGCGGCGTTGTGGTCGCCCAAGGTTCTGCGCGCGGGCATGGGCGCCCATTTCGGATTGCGCCTGATCGAGTCGGCCGATCCTTCGGCGCTGGACAGGCTCGCGGTTCCGGTGGTGGTCACCAGTTCGCACCGGGGGAGCTTTCTCCACGAGGCGCCCCCGCCGTTTCCCTGCGCCTGGGTGATGGGGCATGAAGGACAGGGCGTGTCGGAGGTGCTGGCCTCGCGCGCTGATCACGCCGTTCGCATTGCGCAGCCGGGTGGAGAGGAGTCGCTCAACGTCGCTGCAGCCGCTGCCATCTGCTTGCACGCCAGCGCCTTGGTCTTGGCGGCGTCCCGGCCCGGCACGGTGTCGCCTTGAAATCCCCGCCTGGCGCCCGGAATCGGTGTCAGGCGCCGGTCAGCAGATGGTTCGCCCGGCTATAATGAGAGGCTTTCCAGCAATTCACCGTACGCCCCAGCCG